>OODA01000341.1_pt1 | contig 33137 bp, 22 predicted proteins | sample 1671341 | NCBI WGS metagenome assembly OODA01 (sample SAMN06348147, study PRJEB24527) | human gut metagenome | biome: human gut; feature: ankylosing spondylitis patient; material: feces | host: Homo sapiens | place: China | collected 2015-10 | reverse complement strand
ACGCGTCGCCCCCATTAGTGCTTGCGTTTGCTGGTAGCGTTTAGTGGTTTACAGTTAATGGTGATGCAACGCCAAACTTAATTCTGTACCACCGTGATGGGTGTGCTGACGCCATTCGACTTGAGCGTGAGCGTCACGCTGCGCTGATGGCCCGTAGTGTTGCGCGACACCTTGAGCGTGTCGGTGCAAAGCACATTCTTGCGTATGTCGGCCGGCGAAAGCGTGTGCGTAAGCCAGTCGCAATCATCAAATCCGGTAAGTTCGGCCCCGTCGGCATACACCGTAAAGGTGATGACCGGTTTGGCTGTGAGGGTAACCCCATCCTTGGTGGTGGCACTGTACAAACCCTCAGAGTTGATATTCTTGAGTGTGAAAGTGCCCGTAGTGCTGTCGTAAACCGGCAAGCTGATGTTGAGATAAGGCTTCTGCGTAAACACGGGGCTGAACGAGCCAATGTGCTTGGTGGGATTTGTCAGCGTGAAAGTGGCTGTGCGCTCCTGGCCCGTTGTGTTGGGCGTGAAAGTGAAAGTGGCACGGCTGCGGTCAATGTAGCCCTTGCGCACCACGAGTGTGTCGGGAGCAGGCTTGCCGTTAACCGACATCTGCATCCAGTCGCTCTCGCAAGTATATGTCCAAGTATCGGTACTCGTCACTTTGATTGAGTCCTCTGTTTGGTCAGCATAAACGATGAGGGCGTTGTTGTTATGTGTGCCTTGCCAGTAAAACTGGTGAAAGTCGTTGTCTGCGTCATCACACGACGTTACAAAGGCTGCGGCTGCAATAGTAGCTGCCGCCAGAGCAAAGAGTGATTTCAGTTTCATAACTTGTGTCTGTTAAATTGGTATGTAATGTTATGCTTTAGCATGAATGAATGTATGTACGTGCGGCATGGGCCACTCCCCCCACTCCACCCTCGTTTAGTACCACTCCACGTTGGTTGAGTAAGAGCTGCGTTTCTCCCACTTCAAGGCATCGGCCAATTCGGAGGCACGTGCACGGAAGGTGAAATTGAACGACGAATAAGGCTTGAGCACCACGTTAGCCGACATTTCAAAGCAATGCAAGTCGCGCGAGAGCGACATGGTAGTCATTGACAACTTGTGCATTTCAAAGTCGTAGCCAGACGAGAATGAAATGTTCCACCCCTCGGCTATGCGCAGGTAACCCGAAGCATTGAGCGTCTGCGTAAACGAGAAGGGGTAGCGCATTCGGCGCACATTGATTTGCCGGCTGCGGTCCTCGGCCATGGTGATGCCATACGACAGCGTGAGCGACCATGGCATGCTGAAGGTGAGATAGCCATCGGCGTCAACCTTGGCCTTGTTTTTGGGTTTTCGTCCACCCTTGCGCGCGGTTTTCAAGTCGGGGTCCACATTGACATCTTCCACATCGTCGGCATCAGAGTCTGCAGTGTTGTCCTTGGCCGAACTGTCGGCCTTGCGGCGTCCGTGCAGAAAATCCATCAACTTGTTCCACGTCTGGTTGTTGAGCGTGTACGACAAGTTCTGCGACATGCCTTGGAAACGTCCAAACCGGCCGTAGCTCCATTCCGTGCGGTCGGAGGTTACCACCTGGCCGTTTTCGTTGAACTTGTAAGCATAGGTGGCAAACACAGCCGCCATCGAGAAAGTCTTGTTCTTGCCCAACTTCAGTCGCAGTCGTGTGCTGAGGTTGCTCCACGGCTGGCGGCTGGCCGCCATGTTGTACGACAGCGAGGCCGAAAGTTCGTCGATGAGCGATATTTTGCGGTAACCCGTAGAGTCGCGGTCGGAGCGCACCTTCATTTCGAGGTTGTTCGACACCGACATCGATATCAAGCCCTGCTTCGACCCCGAGGGGTAGCCATATATGCCGTTTGAGTAGGGCGAATACGCCACCATGGTTGAATTGCCCGAGGCATCGGTGCGCTCATACTCCTTGCGGTAGCCATAGCGCGAGGCGGTAAAGTCGGGCGCATAGCTAAAGGTGACAGCGGGCTTGAACACGTGGCGAATGGCCACAATCTTTCCGCCAAAGAGTTTTTTCCACGGTTTGTAAAAACCATAGAGCGTGGTGTTGGCTGTTACGCCCACATTCCAGTCGTAGAGGTTGTAAAAGCCATAGGTGGTGTCGCACACCTCCTGCTGCAGCAGCGTGTTCCACGAGCGGTTGATGCGTGAGGCATACATGATGTCGCGAAACGAGAACGATGGCGATATGTTGATGTACTTGAACAGCTGGAAGGTGGCATCGATTGGTACACGATGCTGCATGCCATTGCGCCAGTCCTTTATCAGGTTCGACTTAAAGAGCAGGTTCTCCTTGGTGGTGATGGAGTTTGACATTTGTCCGGTGTACGACATCGAAATCTTTTCGTACCACCGCTCCTTTCCCGCCTGGTGCTTGCGGCGGAAGGGGTAAAAGCGTGCCAACGATATGCTCACATCGGGCAGTGTGAGGGCTATGGTGGAGTCGCGCATGTTCTGCGTCAAGTTGGCCGAGGCCGATATGCTTAGCCCGATGTTGGTAAAGGTGTGGCCAAAACTTACCGAACTGGCGCGGGTGCTCTGCGTGTACGACAGGGGGTTGTACATGCTTTCAAGATTTTTGCGCTCATAGTTTTCGGAGGCAAAGTTCACACGTGCCGAAAAGGTGGTGTTGGGCATAGCCTTCGAGTCCTTGGTGTGTGTCCATTGCAGTTTGAGGCTCTTTGTCACAGCATAGTCGGGCATATTCTTTTCGCCCTCCACCGTGCGCAAGTAGCTAAAGTAGAAGTTGCCGCGAAAGCGGTAGCGCTTGTTGTAGTTGGTCTCGGCACTCAAGCCCCACGAGCCCTTGGTGTAGATTTCGCCCAGGGCCTTGAGGTCCATATAGTCGTTGATGGCCCAATAGTAGCCACCATCGCGCAGGTAAAATCCGCGGCTCGTTTCGTCGCCATACGATGGCATGACAAAGCCCGACGAATACTTTTTGTTGAACGGGAAGAAGCCGTAGGGTATGGCCAGCGGCAGTGGCACGTCCTCCACCACCAGGTGTGCCGGTCCGAACACCACGTCCTTGCCCGGCCGCACCTTGGCACGCGACAGTGCCAAATAAAAGTGCGGGTGCTTGGCATCGCAAGTGGTGTAACGCCCCTTTTCGAGGTAGAGTGTACCGTCGGCGGCACGTTTTGAGCGTTCACTCGTCATAAAGCCGTCGCCTTGTTTGGTATTGACGTTGAGAATGTAGCCTTTTTTGGTTTTGAAATTGAACGACATGCGCTCGCTGTCATATTGGTCAGTGCCCTGTGTGTATTGCGGGCGTCCGTCGAGCCCGCCCTCCACCGTTGAGTCGGCACGGGCCTCAGCATGCACCATGCTCGAGTCCATGTTCATCGATATTTTGGCTGCCGTCAGCTGCATGTTCTGATAGTTCACTTGTGCCTTGCCATAAAGGTAGGCCAGTCCGCTGGCGGCATCGTATACCATGGAGTCGGCAGCCTGATATTCTACCGGCGAGTCAATGCCTGGTTTGGTCTTGACGGTGTCCACCTTCACCGAGTCGCGGTGTGTGGTGTCCGTGGCGGCCGCCTCGTCCTTCGGCACACGCGGCTTTGCGCCTGCGGTGCGTGGTGTGGCGGCGGTTTGTTTGGTTGGTGTGGTGTCAGTCGTCACACTGTCGTGTACTGCTGGCACAGCCAGTTGCTGTGGCTGCAAACGCAAGTGACTGGCCACAACGCATAGTGTGGTCAGCAATGACAGTATGAAGAGAGATAGTTTTCGCATGAATTGTGTTGGGAGGGGGGATATAATACGGGGTGAATGCCGGGTGCGCCTTACGGGGCAGGTCGTTCACTGCCCGGCGGAGGGGAGCAATTCGGGCTCAAACAGCTTTACCCAATTCCAGAAAATGCCGACGCCCTCGTGTCCAAATTTTTCGAGGCTTTTAGCTGTATCTTCGGCAGAGCGTATGCGGTCGGGGTGGCTCTTTGAGTAGTACTTGTCGGCATAGCACACGAGTTGTTCCTCAAGTGTTTCGGGCCGGTAGTCGCCTTCGGGCAAAGGTAATTCGCGTGCCTTTATCACCTCAGGTGTGAGTCCGGTGCCGGTATGGCGTTCGCACACGCGCGCCACCTTGTCGAGTTCTTCCTTGCGCATCAGTTGTCCGCCAAGATAGCCGTGCATCAAGTAGTGGTGCGTGCCATGACAGTGAATGGCAGGTGCGTCGGTCATGAATATGCCTATATCGTGCAGCATGGCCGCCTGTTCCACAAAGGCACGGTCGATGTGCAGTTCGGGGTGATTATCAACGATTTTAAGCGCCCTATCCGTCACCTGTTTGCTATGTTTTATGAGCAATTTGCGCAAAGGCTCATTGTCGGCATAATACTTATTTATAATATCTAAAGCACTCATCGTGAGTTTTTAGGTGCAAAGTTAGTGCAAGGTGAGTGAAATGCAAAATGAAAGTCCAAAGACTTTCATTTTCATTTCCGAACCGCAGCCTAACTTGACGAAGGAAAGTTAGTGCAAACCGAAAGTAAAGCGAAAGAAAAAGTGTACTTTTTCTTTCACTTTACTGAGGTGCAGCCTAACTTGGCGAAGCAAAGTTAGTGCAAGGTGAGTGAAATGCAAAATGACGCGCAAAGCAAGCAACACATCTCATTCAATCCACCCACACTTTGTATACGGTGCACTTGCCCTTTACGTCCGTTACGCGCAATACGTACAGCCCAGTTTCTACACCACGGCATTCCAACAACTGCGCGTGTGCAGCACGCGATGTGGCCACCAATCGTCCATCAGTTGCAAACACCTGCAACTCACATAGGTCCGACGCGTCCGAACGCACCTGCACGTCATGCCCCACCACCCTCAAAGAATGAGAATGGCAAACAGTTTCACATTTTACGGCTGTCTTTGCAGCCACCAAGGCATAACGTCCCAAATCCGTTCCACACGTGTTCAGCGTCAATGTCATACCCTGATAAAGCGCGCACACATCACCCGTCAAACGATCAAGCAAAGCATAGTTCGTCAAATCAGTATGCCCCTTTGCAGCAAAGCGCAAAGTCAGCGTGTCATGCTGTGCCGCATATATGCCAAGGTCCAAAGCCCTGCCATCAAACACCGTCACATCACAAGCTTCCCCATCGTGCGACTGAGCGAACAGAGCCAGCTGCGGCTTGGCCCCGGCATCAAACAAGGTGGCCGAACCCTTCAAGCCCTTTGTTCCCGTCACAATCCACGCCGAAGCCTCAATCCCCGTATGATTGCTCGTCAGAGTCAAGCACAAAGCATCTGCGGCGGCCCCCTCCTCCGGCACCTCATCGGTCAGCATGTCACCGTTCAACACCAAGTCTATCGACTGTTGAGCCTCATCAGTCTCCACAAAGAAAGCCTCTCCCGGCCCAATACGCATGGCATCACCCACCAATTGCCCATCAGCCAACACGGCGGTATTGTTAGTATTACCATCGTAAAGCTTCACACCTTTTATGACAGAAGCATTGCCCTTGAGCAAACGAGCCACATTGATATAACTCTGAAACGGATTACCCACCAAAAAGAATGTACCCGCTTTTTCGCCCGAAAGGTGCAATGTCAACGGCACGCTTCCCTTATACACATGGCGCTGCTGCGTATTTTCTCCACCACCCACATAGCCCTTATAAGTATAATTCTCCGGTGTGGTGTTTGCATCGTCTTCGTACACAAAGCGCCCTGCCCGACTTCGGTCAAAGTCCGTTTCCTGCAATGCAAGCTGTGTGCGGTCATAGTTATTGTAATAATTATAGGCAGTATGCTCCTTCGGAAAGCGGAAACGGAACTCCTGCGTTGCGGGCAGTGCATCGTTATCCACCCACAACGAAAAGCCTTCACCGCAACCATACAAATGCTTCAGATGGTTAAAGTGGTTGGTCCACTCCGTCTGCGTCACAGCCACAGTCGTCTGCTCGCCTGTTCCATCACCCAACAGTTTTCCAGGGGCCGTCTTGTTCCACAAGCGTTGGTATATGATAGGATTAAAGCGGTTTTGCGGTGCACTTGTCTCATCAAGCGTTGTAAAGTAATCACCAGTCTGCACGCCTTTCATGCTGGCCGGCACAAACGCATCCCCCGTATAGGTGTCGTGCAACGTTGGTGCAAGCAAGTAATAGCGGTTGGGAGCAAGCGCCCACTCTACCCACGCCTTGGTATAGTTCAGACATTGTGGTGCGCCCACTGCCGCTTGAGGTTCAAAATGAATATTGTTGCAGCAAAACAAGTCAGCACGCATCACCTCAGACTCGGCCACACTGAGCACAGGGTAACGCACCGCCTGCGAGGGAATGACCACATCTGTACAACAATAGGGTGAGCCATTCGTCCAGTTATTCCACTCATTCCAGTCGGCCGTAGCAGCATTCTTGCGCCAAGTCGTCTGATTAGGGTGTACCGTATACGGCACACTGGTCAGCAAATTGCCACTGCCATCATATACCAGCAAATTATAGCGTCCGGACACCGACATCACATAAGTTCGCGAAAAGTCTCCAGTGGTGTTCGTCGTAAATGCGTCATTTATCCCTTGCTCCTTCATCACCACACGGTAGTCCGTTTCCGAGGTACCTGTACCACTTACAGTAATGCTGCCGCCCTTACATACATCAGTAATAGCAATGTCCTTTATTGTAGTTTTGCACGATTCCGTGTCCTTACAATCAGGAATGCCATCGTTGTCAATATCCCCACGCAGGAATATGCCGTAAAACTTTTGAACGTCTAATGCCGACACCACCCCGGCTATGGTCAGCCTTATCTCGTCATACATTTCCTTGGGCTGCATAAGCAACAAATTCTTCTCGCCATAACCTATCACATTGGCCCCGAGCACCTTCCAATCGGTAAACTTATCACCCGTAGGCTTACCCTTATAATAGGTTTCGACCGTGAGCCAAGCACCCACCGAAGCCCCAAGAGCATAGGTCTTTTGGTCCACCACAATGCCCAACTGGTGACGGAAGTCAAGTGTGTGGCCCATATTCACCGCTATTACCGAGCCACCCCCCGCATCAACAGTGGTCACTATGGTCATGGCCGTGTTAAGATTGCCATCAACCAGGCAACTCAGGTTATCGTCAACCCCCGCCACCTTTACAACCCCTGCCATTTGGCAAGCATTGGCATTGATGCTGGTGCCAGTTGTATCGCTCAACACCACTGCCCCGCAACTCAACGCATTGGCACAAGGCGAGTTGCTATCCTCCATAAAGGCATAGTAAAGTTTCAACTTTGACAGTCCAAGATCGAGCACACCCGATTTCCACAACACAATCTGGTCAAACTGTATGGGCTTGGCGTCCTTGTCAATAGGCTCGACACGTATGCTGAAACGCACCTTCTGCGTTTTTGTGCTGGTGCCCACACCCGCCCCAATGGCATTGCTCTCGCTAATGACATGCCGGTACACCTCCTTGTTATCCTTGTAGCAGCGTATTTGGAAGAACTCCAACACCTTAGCATCAATCACCTCATTGTCACTCTCCACCACGAAGCCCACATTCACAGCCCCCTGTTGGTCGGCTGTGCCATCAAACATGAGTCCGTCTGTGCGCTGCACACCTGCAATAGCCAGATTATTGGCCACACCGAGGCCACCCACATAAGTGGCATAGTTGCCATAGTCCTTGTCGAGCAAGTTCTCAGCATGTTCAAGGTTAGATATCGACACCAACGAACCCGAGCCATCAGGTATCGAGTCGTTCATCAGGGTATAAGTGCCATACACAGCCTGGTCAAGGTTTACAAAGTCTGTGCCGCAATGCTCGGTTTTGTCCGGCCCAAAGTTGTCACCCACCACCAGTGTCACATCGTCGTGGCAGCCATCAGCTGCCGTGGCGCGGAAGGTGTATTCGCCTAGCACATTCATTCCCGTCACATAGCCCGAGGCTGTCACCTTGGCATTAGCCCCTTCGCGCTGCAGCAACAGCGTCCAGCTTACCGACAAGGCCGGATTGCTGTGCAGTTGGAATGATGTTTGCGAGTCGCACACATTGGTGTTGGTAGTGGGACGTATGTCACAATGGTGTGCCACATCGGGGGCCTCCTTCACAAAGCCATAATACACACGCGTACCGCCCAAGTCCACTTTCAAACCGCCATAAAAGGCTATGCGCGCCCCCGAAAAGTCGCATTTGGCCAGTATTGATGCCGTGCCGTCACCCCCCGTGGCCACGCCCAAACCAAGTACGCCGGCCGAGAGGGTCTCGGTCTGCACATTCTTGCCTGCGCGGTTAAACAGTTCTATGTTAACGGCCGACCCGAGCGACAGGTCGAGCAACGCAACATTTTTATACTTAAAGCCCACCTCGCTGCCAGCCTTGAACACTTCCTGTCCGTTATCGTTCTCGCCTCCCGGGGCACATTCTATCTTTGCACCGCCCATGTAAGCCAATCCCACAAACGGAGTGAGCGACATATAGTTGTTCAGGTCATCGTCAACAAGTCTCTTCTTTTCCTCATCTGTTACCGGAAAAGGTATACCGAGCAGCACGGGGTTCTCTCCCGACACCGACTTGATGTAAGCCCCGGGGGCAGTCGTCCCCACCTTTTCGCCATAGGCTTTCACACCATTATCGGTGAGCAGTGTCTGTGTCACACGGCCCACAAAGGCATATTTAATTTTGAGTGCCATGCCCAAGTCAAGGTTCACACCGCCCGAGGGCTGCAAACACACCTCGTCAAATATTTCGCGCGCCTTGGCAGTAAGGCATATACATGTCTCGTCCGAACCGGGGATTTTGATAAGCGTCAAACTCACCCCACCAGCATTTTGGCCCTCCTGCACAGGAATGGTGCTACCCAGCACGCCATCGCGATAGAACACCAGGCTCATAGCCTTTACCACATCAAGGGTAAGCACACTGGCCCCCGATGAGGCCACCACACAAAAACCAGCTTCAGTGCCCTCGCCATAATAGTTGTTCTTATCGCGCACACTCACTATGGGGTTGACCGTCACGCCCGCTTTAAGCACCGAGGGGAAAGTGGCATAGTCCGACAAGTCCTCGTTGGTTATATTGCCCAAGCTGTCGGCCCACTCGCCCACCCCTACGGCACTTACCAGTTTGTTCACCGTGCAACCACTGCCCACCAGTGCCCGGCGGTTTTCCAGATACTTCCAGTTCGACACTGTCGGCTGATTTTCATTGGCATCGCGGTCGTACCACACGGTGCGTCTGCTGTCAAGCAGTCCGTCGGCCGTAGGCGTATCGCTGGCACTTTGCGCCAGCACCGCGGTAGCAAACTGCAACAAGCAGCAAGTTAATAGCACACTTATGCGTTGTATCATAGTTCTTTATATGCTTTTAGTCTCACAACTTGCTCTTTCCCGTAATAGTCGAGAGCTTCCCCTTAAATCTGTAAAGTTGATTGCGACGTAAATAATAGGTGTTATCGCTCACGTCGGGAGCGATAATGCCCGTTCCCTGTTCGGCAGACGACACATTGGCGGTTGTAATGGGATAGTCGAGCGGTTGTCGTAGTATTAGGTCCTTACAGAACACGCGCAGTGCCAAGCGGGTTGCCGTGGGCAACACCCAAGCCCCAAGAGTTATGGTGCTGCCTTCGGCTATCACATCGTTGCCCTCAGCCATAGCTATCACGGTATAGGAGTCCTTGTCAAGCTTTTGAGTTATCGGGTTGAAAGCCTGCGCAAAGGCATCGTAGCTATTGAGTTTGACCGCGGTGTTGGTATGGTTGGCCATCAAAGCCACCCAATGCACATCGCCCTGGCTCTGCTTGTCTATGCTGAGTGTCATTTCCACACGTGCCATGCCGCGGTACAACACCCCCGTCAATGGTGAGTTCGAAATTATCTCGCCATTGCTCTGCTGCTCTCTGAAGTGCACCACACGGTTGCCCATAGCCGTATGACACTCGCCATAGAACAACTGCGGCGCATAACTCAGGTAACCACTCAAGCACTTATCATTCTTCACTAGAAGATCATAAGAACCATGCAAAAACTCCTTCCAACCAGTCACATTGGCCTTGACTATGTCGGCTTGCGCCTCAGCCAGAGTGGTACCGTTTTGCAAATTAAGCATAAACAAGTTTTGCTCACCCGTGGCAGCGGGTATCAAGTTATGCGATGGTGGGAGAGCAATGCTCGAACTGTAGGCCACAGCAATGACACGATACTGATAGCCGCGCATCTTTTTGAGTTTGCCCTTAGCCGTCAAGCGGTGGTCCGAAGCGGAGGCACGGCTACACGTCACCTTTTGGTCATTGGTAGGGTCATAAACGAACTCACTGTCGCTAATGGTTGCAGCCTCGTCAACGGCCTCGCTGCTTGCTTCGTCGTCACCTGTCACCTTGCGTCTGAAGGCAACGATACGCACTTGGTCGGTTTGCACTGCAGCGGCCTCGCCGTCCACCTTCGGATCGTAAGGGTCGGTAGCCGCACCCGGTGGTGCCGAGCGGGTGGTGTTTGCGGGTAAAGCATAAGTGCCGCCAAAGGTGATACTTACAGGCACAACAACGCTTTCACTGTCCACCTCACCTACTGTCGGTTGAGGCGGCACCGTGGCGATGTCATCACTGCAGGCTGCAAGCACAGCTACCAATGCCCCGCATAACAGCCGGGCGCATCGATACTTCTTTTTACTGAATATCAAAGTCATGATCTTTCTCAAAATTCGGCTCTACCTGTATGGTTATGTCAGCGGTTGCCTCACCCAAGCTGAGCGGCTCATTTTGTTGCAAATTGAGTGTACCGATGGTATAGAAGCAATTTGCCCGGAGCGGAAAGTTGTAGCTGCGAGTCTTGCCATCGTCCACCGCCACACGGTAGGTTTTATACAGCACACCGCCCTTGTAAAGTTTCAAATTAAGCGTGCCTGTACCTTGGTCGGCCGAGGCCTCTACCGGCAACACATAAGCGCCATCAAGCACTGTTCCGACACGTTTTTTCAACGTGGTGCCCGTCACGGCCACTCCCGCCAGCGTGCCTTCATTCACCGGCAGGTCAAGCAGTGTGGTGCTGCCATCGGCTGTGGCTGTGCCATGGTCCATGTAGGCACCATCTGCGGCATCGGGCTTTGCCACAAGGGGCACTTCGCTATGTTGGTCTTTATACAGCACCAGCTTGATGTCGGTCACCCCCTCGGGTATGTCGTTAAGATAAGCCTGCACCCCGGCCACACGCCGGTACAGGTCAATGGTCACCAAGTTGTTGCCACGTTGGGGCACGCATTCAGCCGTGCCGGCAAAGAGTTCAGCATGGTTCATATCGTGCGCAGTCTTGCCAGTGGCCAAACGGGCCACGGCTTGTCCGAGCGTGGTGCCATTGGTTATGGCTGCTGGCAGATTGTAAGTAGGGCCTGCACCCTCACCGGTGGCGCCGGGCTTATTGTCAAGGCCAACAGCCAGCAGGGTGTATGTAGTACTTCCGTCGTAAACGAAAATGTTAGGGTCTATTTTGTAAAATTGCGACGCCGTCTGGCCAGTTGATTGTTGCCAGTCTACATCGAGGCTTTTAATGCACTCGGCATCGCTGCCTGTGCCTTTGAATATGTACAGTTGCACATACTCCACATGCTGCACATTGTCTGAGCTTTGCAGCGTAGTGCGTTGCACACGAGCCGATGCTTGCAAACATACGCTCACATGGTCTTGCGTGGCACCCTCATCTGCCAACACGGTGTCGGCTGTGCACGAAGGCAGCAACCCACACAATAATGCCACCACGATTGAGGCACATATTTTGATAGAATAATTCATTGCACATAATACATTGATGTATGGTAAAACGCCCAAGCGCATATTTATGGCATCTACGACAATGCTTTTACCAAACAAAAATTATTCTGAAGCAAAAAGGTTCAAGAACCTGCACACACAGCACAACGCCCTTGAACCTTTTGTATGTAATTTTAGGGTTTAAGCCAATAAGACTATTCGTCAATGCTCATGTGATGCAGAGCTTCCCAGTTGTCGTTCACGCGGATTACAACGTTCTGTATCTTGCTCAAGTCAGTGGGTTTATCGCCAGGAACGGGAGTTTCGGGATCGGGGTTGGTGGTACCCTGCTTGTGAATACCTATTGAGTAGATGTGGTTGCGGAACAAGCTGAACACATCGGCAGTCTCGGCAAAGCCCATGGTTGTGCTTGGGTCCGACAAATTGGCTGATGCCGTCTCGCCCTTCTTACCTACCTGTGCATTCGATGCGTCCAACTTCACAGGCCAAGCATAGAGCACATTGCCTTTTGCATCAAGCAATTGCAGTTCAAGGGTTGACTTGCCCTGCGTTGCACTGAACGGTACGATAAAATTACTGGCAAACACTGAGCCTTTCAAGTAGCTGCCGGTGTAGTGCTGTGTCCAGTTGGTGTCTTTCTTGTCGTACACACCATCATTGTTCTTATCGCCACCGGGGAACCAGTCGGCTATTTTGGCACTGAACAATACATTTGCTTCATCGCCATTAAGGAAATTGGCTGTTTTGCCGGCAGGCACCGAACCATTAACCATGTACATCACATTGGCATCAGTTGTCGTAAATGAGCTGTTGAATGAGCCGAATGTGAGCACCGTGTTCTTGCTGCGCGATACCATGCGTATGCTGGCCACATCGGTTTCACCTATCTTGGCAGGAATTGAAGTAAAGTAGCCATAAGCGCCGGCCACCTGGCGGTGCAGGGTCACATCTACGCTCTTTATAGCCTTGCTGCCATCAGTTTCATCAATCTTTCCGTCTTTCACGGTAAACTTTTGCTCGCCGGCAAACACCTCCTTGGCTTCGGCACCTTTCAGTGTGGTGGCTGTTATATTCTTGTCTAAAACTTCGCCCTTGGCTGGCCATTTCAAATTGTAGTTGCCTTCATTGTAGCCTACTGCCGTCACAACATAACTGCCAGCGCCCAACTTGTCGGCCTTGGGTATGGTAAAGGTGAGTTTCTTGCCATGGCCATTGGTATCATAGTCAGTGGCTGTGTCGTTCCAGTTGTCGAGTGTGTGGATGTATACCACTTTGTTCTTGTCCGCACCATCGTCCTGCGAACGTACTACGAGTGTTACCTTCTCAATGCTTTGGCCGGCAGCTTCGCTCTCGAGCGTGCGGTCGGCTGCGGCACGTGTGGCACGATCGCCACTGCTTGCCAATGTAATGGTAAATTGCTGTTCAGCTCCATTGTTGTCTGCCACGACGCCTTCGTCGTTGCTGCAAGCTGCAAGCGACATGAGGCCTGCAAGCATTGCACCTGCAATGAAATACTTTTTCATCGTTTTATTGTTTTAGTTAAGCTGGTGTTTTTGAGCACCAGTTTATGCGTTATCCTTATGCTTTGGCGGAATTAGCAAACAATCTGACAAGTTTACGTGGTGACTAGATCGTTTGCCAGGTTTTTTTGAACGTTTTTGTCAGTCTGACCTTACCATAATAAAAAGAGTATGTGGTATGCCATGCTTGCTTGCCAACTTGTCGGCCCGGCATTTCCGCCTGCGTGTTATTCTATCGAGTTATTCTATGTCCAAAGTGTGTGCTGCCTCCCATTCGTCGTTGATGCGCACATATATGTCGTACCCTTTCTTTTCGGCGTCATACACATAGCGCAGACCTGTTATGGTGTTGCGGTAAAGGGTGGTCACCACATCAGTGGGGGCGAGTTGCGGCACGAGGCGGCCATTCTCGTCGTATATGTCAATGCTCACACGGGTGGCATTGCGTGCCACCGAAGGAGGCAAAATGGTGTGTGTGTCAACCTCAGTGCCGGCAAACCGCGAACTGTTACGCATCACACACTCTCCTTTGTAGCAAAACTTGTCGTCCACTCCGGCAAACAGCCCCGTTTCTGTTATTGACAAGGCAGCAGCATGATACTGCAGCGGCAGGTTCTCTACCTCAATGTGAAGTTTGCTCTTGACGCGTTTCAGCAGCAAGGTGTGGTCATAATGCCAAGCATCGTACTGCACGGTGTCGCACACGAGGTAGGGGTCGCCAGCCTCATCGAGCGGCAAAATCGCGGGCAATTCAGTCTCATTTTCAAGTCCGCCCCACACAGTCACGGCATATTTGCCAAAAGGCAAGTCGGCCGGCAGGTTGATGATGGCTTGGCATGCGGTGTCTGAAGCTGAAAAAACGTGCTGCTCGGCCACCACACGCCCCGTTTGCACATCAACTATGTGCCATGCCACCGATTTGACATAGGTGGACAAGGGGGCTTGTTCGGGCTTTATCGGTTCGTCGGCAAAGCTGCCCGCATTGCTGTAATTGTAGTCGGCCACACCCACATGCAAGGACAAGGGCGGACAAGGTGGCAATTCGTCACGAATGCAGCTAACCAACAGCACCGGCAGCCACATGAGTACGAACATTTGTTTGATTACTTTTGTCATTGTATAGACTGTATTTACCCGTTGTCGGGAGTCTTGCTTGTCCCGTTTAGCTTGTCTGTTTTGTTAACTAATTCGGTCTACACACCGTTTTTTAGGCACAGCTACTTATTCCAACGCGTTGGCGGAATTAGTAAACAAGTTGACAAGTTAACGGGTTAACAGGTAAGTTTGCCACGTTTTTTGAGCTTCTTACCATTATGACTTTAACATAATAAGTAGTGTATAGCATACTTACTTGTTAACCTGTCAACTTGTTAACTCGTTAACCTGAAATTCCGCCAACGGGTTATTCCATGCTGTCGATAGCCTGGCGGGCTTGTCTCAGGCATGAGTCCTCACCTGCACCAAGCACCTGACGGGCTTCGGCATAACGGCCTTGTGCTGCCATGGCATAGGCCAGGGTGCAACGCAACGTGTCGGTACGGCGGTCGGGGGCAATGGCCGAGGCTGTCTGTACGGCCTCGGCAGCATGGCCGGCACGCAGCAGGAGCACAGCCAAGTTGTTGGCAGCCACTACCGACTGGGGGTAATGGCGCAAGGTTGTGCGGTACACCTCCATGCGCGCCGTGTCGGTGGACTGGAGGTCGGCCACGTGCAGCAACTCGTCTTCGTTAAAAGCATCGGGACGCGTAGCGTAGAGGCGTAGCATTTCGGCATCGGTCGTAAAATTGCGCAAAGTGTAAACATAGGTGTAGGTTACACGGCGGTCCTTTGCCAAATAGTGGTCGCGTATGTCGGGCCAGCAGGCCAAGCGGCGTATGTACCGCTCCTGCACATCGTCATTGCCACCCGGATGTTGCTTTAATATGTTGCTGACGAGCACTGAGTCCTTACAACCTGCAGCGGTCATGGCTGCCAACACGGGTTGCCAGCCTTCGGGGCGGGCACTCACCTTAATTTGCGCGACATAACGCGGCGGCAAATGCAACTGCTCAAGCAACCAACGGCGGGCCGAGGCGGCACGATTGGTGGCTAACATCAAATTGTGACGGTAGCTACCCTCGGCCGAAGCCGCACCGCTTATGGTCAGGCTGGTGAGTGTGGCAAGTGAGTCGGTGAGCACCGGGCGCAGACGCTTTGTCATGGAATCGAGTTCGGCGCGGTTGCGCCCCATGCCGGCACGTATGTCCCACTTGTCTACTACAAAGAGCAAGCGCGCCTCGCCCTGGCCCGTCACCACCTTGGGACGTACCACAAAGGTGTGTGGTGCAAACTGTGCCAGTTGCTGCGGCAAGTCGGCCACTGCATTGACTGCACGCCCCATAGCCAATGTGTCGATGGCTGTGCAGCGGCCACAACCATCGGTGGTGAGCATTGCACGCAAGCGGACCTGACGCAGGGGAAGGGGCATGTGCAATGTGTCGGCATAGGGCAGAAGGGCCACATGCTGCTTGTCATAATGCAAGGCCATGGGGCTGTAAGGGTCAGCGTAACCCTCGAGCACCTGCCGGCGATGCAACTTGCGACTGAACTGACGGCGGTCGGCTACCAGGGGGGTGAGTTCGGCCACCACACTGTCGGCACCAATCACCATCTGCGGCACGACTATCAAACGCTGGCGGCGCGTCAGTGCCTTACGCGGCACGGCAAAGGTGGTGTGCACCACGGCGCGACCGGCTGCATTGGTGTGCCACAGCGGCAACATGTCTGCTTCAAGATGCACACGATTTTGCTCGAAATTATGGTGTGCGCACCCTGCCGTCAGCGATAAAGCCAACAGTAACGACAATGTATGTAAAATACGCATGATTAAAAAAAACGATATTTTGCTGCTGCCTGCCACAGCGTACGAATGGACAGGTAACACCCATGTGTTGAACTACTTGCACGAGGCTTGAAAGAGCCTTTTGTGCTTAAAACACGTAAGCCACACTCAAGTTGGCCACGGTTGGCCCCCAATAGTTGTGGCGACGCGATATACTGCACTTTTCGCAGTAGATGCGTTCACCCTCCTTGTACCACAGACGGGCATAGCCTATGCCTATCTCGGCCTCAACATTCCAGTGTGGAGAAAGTAACCAAGCATAGCCATAACTGATGCCACCTCCGGCCAAGTAGCCGTCGTAGAGTTTTTGTTTGAAACCGCCGTAATACTGAGCTGCGTGGGCGTGCACACCCACAAAATGGCCCTCGAAACGCTGGCAGAACCAGTAGCGCAAGGCGGGCTGCACAGCCCATAGGTGCATTTTGCGCCCACGGCTGAAGTTCCACGGATTGTAGGCTGCCGCAACGTTTAACGTGGTTCGTGGCGAAAGCCCTAACTCTACACCGACATTGGGAGTGGTTGCGCCCCAACAGAGTGCGTTTGTCTTGAGTCCTGCCCTCTGCGCTTGGCATGGCAGGATTTGAAGTAAAATGAACAGGCTTAATAGAGCTAACAAGCGCTTATTGGCAATAATGAGCATGAACAATCCCTTCAAGGAATATGCTGTTTCATTTGTCATCAATGAAGATCATTTCGTAGCGAACGACAATGCAAGCAAATGCAATGGCGGTCAAAACACGTTGACCATTTTGTAAGAAATGCTTTCGCTGCCGCTATAAAGAAAAAACACTGAACCTAAAAATTCGTCCGCTTAACAAACCAATAAGTTGTGCCTTAATCAATACGCCGCAAAGGTACAACAATAAACGAAAAATACCCCCCGCCAACTTAATTTTTGCTAAAATACACTGGAATGCTATGAAGTCCGTCTTTTGTACTGCACGAACAAGGGTTTTAGTAGGTGTACAAATTTATTTTACACTAAAAGTGCATCAGCCCATCAATCAGCAAAAGCAAGCCTTGGTGCCGCACAGGAAGGATACTAAGCTTGCTTGTAAAATGGTCTATGCACAAGAAAAGCCACTTTTTTGTGCATATAAAAACGACTATGCACAAGAAAACACGATTTCTTGTGCATAGTTTGGAGGTATGCTTGTGATAAGCCTATTTTTTGTGCATATCAGCACATTCACGGCCGCAGCGAGCAAACTAATTCATCACCACCAGCATGCCGCTGCCCTGCGAACTGTAAAGCGCCGTGCGGTAACGCAGCAAACGGTTGCCATCGCTGCTCAAACCGCTGTTAGAGAGGTCGAAGGTGTGCTTGCACTTTGTACAGGTAAGCTGTTCGGGCGCACTCAGGGTGAGTTTGCGCGTGACAAGGTGCTGACTGTAACACACGGGACAAACCAGGTCGTAGGCCATTACGGGGTACTGCATGTTCATGTCGGGCAGCGATGACTTGCCCACCACAAAACCCGCCACGCACTGTGGCTGACCATAGTTCTTGATTTCGGACGTGTAAGGATATGAACCCGACTGCGTGAATGTTTTGAAAATGAAACTACTCGTGCCCAACTCTATGCAACACCATTGGCCATTGTTGTTCAACGCAGTGAACAGGGGCGCCACGTCGTTGGCATACGGAAACTTTAAGAAGGCGCGCTCATGGGCATAGGCATCGTCGGCCTCGTTGCTGCACGACGTGCAAACAAGCAGCACCGACAGAAGGGACATCAATATTTTACGCATGGCTTTAATTATAAATATGTACGTATGGAACTTGAACGGCAACACGCGTGTGCACGCGACACGTACTACACGGCATGAATGGCCACTACAATTTATTTCTGTGCAATTTGTCTGCACTCTGCACTTTTGCGCGTAACGCACTGATAATCAGCATAGCAAAGCGTGCAGACAACCTCCGTTTTTATATACACTACCATCTACACTAAAGTGAACGGCGGTGCGTTTACGGCGGCAACGGGAGGGCGGAAAAACAGCAACGGGAGGACGAAAAAACAGTCGGAGCGACGTATTTTCCTACCTCCCGTTACAGCAAATCTGCCATACTTGCACACAAGCTGCACAATCCCGTGCACTTGTTGCGAACCGTGCCTGCACATGACTTGCGGTGCAGGCATAGTGCAGGCAAAGTGCAGATGTACCTACACACCGCAAGTGTATGATTACAAGCGACTTAGAGCCAATTAGTGCAGTGTGCAGACAGTATTCAAAATAATACTTTTAAGCAGTGTGTATACACGCATCTACACATCAGCAAGCACGGCGTCACTCCTTAATTCGTATCACCAAATTAGAGATGATAGCCGCCAGACCGCCCGTGGTAATGCCTGATGAGAAAATGCTCTGCACCGTGCTGGGCAACTGGCTGAGAATGTCGGGTACAAGCTCAACACTCAAACCCAGCGAGAAGCTGATGGCCATGACCAATGTAGCCTTGCGGTTGATTGTTTGCGAGGCAATGATGCGTATGCCGGCGGCAGCCACTGTGCCAAACATAAGCAAGGTGGCGCCACCCAACACGGGCGAAGGCATGAGCGAGAACACGATGCCCACAGCGGGGAACACGCCCAGCAGCACTAACATGCCGGCTATGAAGTAGCCTACATAGCGACTGGCCACACCCGTGAGCTGTATCATGCCATTGTTCTGGGCAAAGATACTGTTGGGGAATGAGCAGAAGGCCAAGCCGGCTAACATAGAGTTGAAACCATCAGCCAAGATGCCGCCCTGGGCACGGCGCATGAAGGTTTCGCCCTCGACTGGCTCGCCCGATATGAGCGAATTGGCTGTAATGTCGCCATAAGCCTCGATGGAGGTGATGAGATATACCAGGCCCAAACCTATGATGGACGAGATGTCGAAACTAAAACCATACTTGAAGGGGTTGGGGTAGTTAAAGCCGCCATAGCTCTGCACCGATCCAAAGTCGACCATGCCGAGACTCCACGACACGGCATAACCCACAACGAGACCGATGACGATGGAACCCATGCGCAAGTAGCGGTTGCTGCTGCGATTGAAAAAGACAATGAGCACAAGCACAAGGGCTGCAATGCCTACATTTTCAACTGAACCAAAGTTGCCGGCAGCCTTGGCAGCCTCGCCGCCACCACAGGCGCTGATGCCCACCTTGATGAGCGACATGCCTATGAGTGTGACCACTATGCCGCTGACCAAGGGGGTGATGACGCGGCGGGCATACTTGAGTATGCGGCTCACAAACATCTCGACCACCGAACCGGCCACTGTGGCACCAAACACGGCGGGAAGTCCGCCAGCCAAGCCTGCGGCTATGATGGGGCCGATGAATGAAAAACTGGTGCCTTGTATGCAAAGCAGACCGCAACCTACGGGGCCTATGCGGCGGCACTGAATGAAGGTGGCCACACCCGACACCATGAGCGACATGGACACAAGGAAACTGGTGGTGTCAGTGTCGAGCTTGAGCGCACTGGCTATAATGAGCGGCGGGGTGACAATGGCCACGAATATGGCCAACAGGTGTTGGGCGGCGGCAAAGAGTGTCTCACGCAAGGGCGGACGGTCATTGAGTCCGTATATCAAACCGCTCTTGGCCACTTCGGTCTGCTGAGTTGTTGTGTTATCTGTCGTAGCCATCGTCCTTTATTTTAATTTCGCAGTTGTCAAGACTTTCAATAATGGCAAGCGACTCTACATGAATGCCCATTTGGCGCAGTTCGTCGCCGCCGTGCTGGAAGGCTTTTTCTATCAAGAAGCCCATGCCCACGAGTTCGGCACCGGCCTGATCTACCAATTCGAGTATGCCCTTGGCGGCATTGCCATTGGCCAGAAAGTCGTCGATGAAGAGCACTTTGTCGCCCTTGCACAGGTAGTCGCTGCTCACGCACACATCGTAAGAGCGCTGCTTGGTAAACGAGAATACCTTGGTGGCAAGCATATGCTCCATGGTGCTGGGGGTCTTTTTCTTGGCAAACACTACGGGCAGCTCGAGCAGATAGCCTACCATGATGGCGGGGGCTATACCGCTGGCCTCGACGGTGATAATTTTGTTGATGTCGGTGCTGGCAAAACGGCGTACAAACTCTACAGCCATTGATTTCATCAAGATGGGGTCCATCTGATGGTTGATAAAGTTATCGACTTTCAAAATGCCTCCTTCAAAGCATTTGCCGTCGCGCAGAATACGTTCTTTAAGGGCTTTCATGACTTACTTATTATATATAATGTGATAACGCGTTGACGGAATTAGTAAACAAGTTGACAAGTTAACGGGTTAACAGGTAAATTGCATTCACCTTGCACGATGATTCAACCCGCCAAAGCTAAATCCGAAAAATCAGTTATTTATGTGTTGATAATTATGGCTATGATTGAGATGGGAGGTTTGGCTTACTCGTCAACTTTTCAACTTGTCAACTCATCAACTCATCAACTCGTCAGCTCGTTCTCCCCCAAAAATACAATATATGCTAATGCGCCGACATACAGATGACATGGCCATCTGCAATGTTGGCACATTAGCATATCAGCATGTATTATTTCTTAACCTTCACCTCAATACCTTGACGGCTGAGTTCCTTCACAGCCTTGTCGATGGCCTCGTAGTGCTCGGGGGCAATGCCGAGTTTGGGCAAGTCGAGCGTGGGAAGGGCATCGTCGGAGTGCAGGTCGTTCTCGGCCACAGGACCGAGTATCATGCCCACACACGAGGTGTTGTTGGTGATGGGATCTATCAAAATGAAGGCGCCAGTTGGCTTGTTGTCCTTGTAAGCGTCGAAGAAGAGTTCCTTGGCACTGACAATCACAGCACGGCCTATCTCGTTAAGTTCGAGGTGGTCCACCTCACTCTTTTCGAGGGTGTTGACGTCCACTTTGTAGTTGAAGTGGTCGATGCGGCAGCGTGTGGTGTTGGTGGTCTGCTTGAGATAGAACGACTTGCGCACGTCCATGGGCTGCTCGTCCATCCACACCAGCATGGCCTCGAAATGGCGGCCTACGTTGGGCACATTGTCGGGGTGTACAATCATCTCGCCACGCGAAATGTCTATTTCGTCCTCAAGCTGCAGGGTGACGCTCTGAGGCGGGAAGGCATAGTCGAGGTCGCCATCGTAGGTGACGATGCGCTTTACACGGCTGCGCTTGCCCGAGGGCAAAGCCATTACCTCGTCGCCCTTGCGCACTACGCCGCTGGCTATCTTGCCGCAGAAACCGCGGAAGTCCAGGTCGGGACGCACTACATACTGCACAGGATAGCGGAAGTCCTTGAGGTTGTGGTCGTTGCCAATGTGCACCGTTTCGAGGAACTCGAGCAGGGCGGGGCCATCATACCACGGGGTGCGCTGGCTGCGCGTTACCACATTGTCGCCCTCAAGAGCCGAAAGGGGGATACAGCGCACATCGGGTATGCCGAAGGGCTTGATAAAGGCTTCGAAGTCGGCCACAATTTTGCTGAACACCTGCTCGTCGAAGTTGACAAGGTCCATCTTGTTGACAGCCAGCACCAAATGTTTGATGCCCAACAACGAGCACAGGAAGGTGTGGCGGCGTGTTTGCGTAATCACACCAGTGCGTGCATCAACCAGAATGATGGCCAGGTTGGCTGTTGAACCACCTGTTATCATGTTGCGGGTGTACTGCTCGTGTCCCGGGGTGTCGGCTATAATGAACTTGCGCTTGTTGGTTGAGAAGTAGCGATAGGCCACATCGATGGTGATGCCTTGCTCGCGCTCGGCCTTCAAACCGTCGCACAACAGGGCATAGTCTATTTGGCCCGCACCGGCATTGCCCACGCGCTTTGAGTCGCGCTCAAGAGCCGAGAGCTGGTCTTCGTAGAGTTTTTTGGAGTCGAAGAGCAAGCGGCCTATGAGGGTTGACTTGCCGTCGTCCACCGAACCGGCGGTGAGCAGGCGCAAGAGGTCTTTCTTTTCGTCCTGGTCAAGATATTCCTCAATGGAGAGTTTGCGGCCATCAACCACCAAGCTCTCCTCATTCGGATTATTTTGGTTTGTTTTGTTGTCAGTCATAACAAATTGAGGTGTTACTGTGTAAGCAGGTGCTTCGTATCATTTTGAACGCCCGCTTAGAGGTGCAAAGTTACTATTTATTGCCGAGGTTGGTGCATGACAGCGCATAAAAAGTGCTCGGACGGAGGGATTGGGCGCGCAAATGGGCGTGTAACACTTACGCAGGAGTGGACACCTGGCACACTCCCCCACCCCGCTTTTGCAACCGGGTTGCAGCCCGCGGGACGTACCTTTGCAGTGTAATTTCAACTAAATACACACAACATTATGTGCAACAAACATCATCACGAACATGGCCACTGCCATGATAACGAAGGTGGCTGCGGCTGTGGCTGCCACCACCATCACGAAGAAAACGAAGCCCCCATGTGGCGCGCACTGCTGCCCATGGCGGTGGCTGCCCTGCTGCTCATTGCGGGCATTGTGGCCAATCCGCTGCCTGCATGGCCTTGGGCTGTGTTTGTGTTGGCATATCTGCCCGTGGGGCTACCCATACTGAAGGAGGCGGGCGAGGAGATAGCCAAAGGCGACATATTCAACGAGTTTACACTGATGGTGCTGGCCACAATCGGGGCTTTTGCCATTGGCGAATATCCCGAAGCAGTGGCAGTGTTGCTGTTTTACTCGGTGGGCGAATATTTTCAAGATCGTGCTGTGGGACGCGCCAGACGTGACATTCAGTCACTCGTCAACCTGCGTCCCGACACAGCTACTGTGATTGACCATGACGGCCGACGCACCAATGTGAAGCCCGAAGCCGTGGAGGTGGGCAGCGTGATTGAAGTGGTGGCCGGCGAACGTGTTCCGCTCGACGGCACACTGCTGACTGAACGGGCCGACTTTGACACCGCAGCACTCACTGGCGAGGCCGAACCGCGCAGCATTGATGCGGGAGACGAGGTGGCGGCCGGCATGATTGCCATTGGACGCGTGGTGAGGGTAAGGGTGTTGCGCCCTTATGCCAAGAGTGCCTTGCAACGCATCATGACGATGGTGGAGGACGCTGCTTCGCGCAAGTCGCACGCCGAGATGTTTATCCGCCGCTTTGCACGTGTGTACACGCCTGTGGTTATTGCGCTCGCGGCCTTGATTGCGCTTGTGCCGCCACTGCTGGCGGGGGGCACGGGGTGGGCCGTGTGGCTGTACCGCGCCCTGGTGTTTCTGGTTATTTCGTGTCCGTGTGCCTTGGTGGTGAGTGTGCCGCTGGCCTACTTCAGGGGCATCGGGGTGGCCTCGCGCATGGGCATTCTGTTCAAGGGGGGCAACTACCTTGATGCGGTGGCGCGCCTGAGCCATGTGGTGTTTGACAAGACGGGAACGCTCACCACCGGACAGTTTGTGGTGAACCAAGTGACGTGTGCCGAGGGGGTGACCGTTGGGGCTGATAACTTGCTGAGAATGGTGGCTGCCGTTGAACGCAAAAGTACGCACCCGGTGGCCCGTGCCATTGTGGCTGCGGCCGACAGCAAGGGGGATACACAGGCCAACGCTGCCAGCGCTTTGGTGGCCGACATGGTGGAGGAGGAACCGGGCCTCGGACTGCGGGGCATGGTGACCGGCCACGAGCTGCTGGTGGGAAAGGCGGCGCTGCTTGAGGCGCACGGCATTGACACTGGCAAGACGGAGACGGCCACTGGCGACACCATGGTGTATTGCGGCATGGACGGACACTATGCGGGCATGATTGCGTTGGGCGACCAACCGCGTCCCGAGGCTGCCAAGGGCATTGAACGGCTGCACGCATTGGGCATCAAGCGCACCTGTGTGCTGTCGGGCGACCGCAGCGCGGCTGTGGAACGTTTGGCGCAGATGCTTGGTGTTGACGAGTGGCACGCCGACTTGCTGCCTGAAGGCAAGGTGGAGCAGATGCAGCGCATCAAGCAGCAGTGTGCTGACACAGGCAAGGTGGCCTTTGTGGGCGACGGCATTAACGATGCACCAGTATTGGCCATGAGCGACGTGGGTTTTGCCATGGGAGGTGCCGGCAGCGATGCCGCGGTTGAAACGGCCGATGTGGTGATACAGAGTGACAATCCCTCACGTGTGGCCGATGCCATTATGATTGGTCGGCGCACGCGCAGCCTGGTGCGTTACAACATTGCCTTGGCGCTTGGCATCAAGGTAGCGGTTATGTTGGCTGGTGCGTTGGGGTATGCCAGTTTGTGGGCCGCCGTTTTGGCCGACACGGGTGCAGCCCTGCTTTGTGTGGCCAATACCTACGCCATTCGCAGCGGCAGCAGATAATTTTCTTGCACGCATTCCTCCCCCTGCTTTGTGGCGCACAGCTTACAGCCGTGACTTGCCAGAACATTCAATATCATTGTGAGCAGAAGTGAGCCCCCAATTACGAATTTGACCATTTCGTAATTGGGGGCAACTTGATAGAAATTTTATACTTCATGACTCTCGCTTTATGGTTTTCGCAGTCATCGTTCAAAAAATAGCCTGTCAAATGTTTGGCAAATTATGAAATAATACTTACCTTTGCACTCGCAAACACGAAAAGACGACCATAGTTTGCATGGAGAGATGGCAGAGTGGTCGAATGCACCGGTCTTGAAAACCGGCGTACTGCAAGGTACCGGGGGTTCGAATCCCTCTCTCTCCGCCAAAGTCAGCGTAACGAGTTGTAGAACAACAAGTTACGCTGATTTTTCGTTTAAGGGTGCGCCAAATCTGCGCCAGAATTTTTCAGGTAATTGAACAAACGTCTTTAATCCACCGACATGATCATATAGAAGTTATGTAGAATCGTTAGCAGAAGGCGATGATGTGCAAAACTTTTGGGGATGGCTTTTCGATAAAGCAGAGTTGAATGATAAAATGCCATTGAATTTACCAAACAAGTTCAAAGACGAATACGAAAGATTTCTTGGAACCAAAATCATTGCGACAAACAATGAAAGAATGGGCAAAAAGCCTATGAGAGTTATACAAACAAGACTGACAACTATTGATATGGAAGAAAACAAAATAGAGATATATCGTTCTGCAGACGGAAAGGTCGAACTGAATGTAAAGCTTGAAAAAGATACTGTATGGCTGACTCAAAACCAAATAGCTGAGTTGTTTGGGGTAGACAGAACGTCTATTGTTCGTCATATCAGAAACATATATAAGGCAGAGGAGTTGGATGAAATCTCAACCTGTGCAAAAAATGCACAGGTTCGTTTTGAGGGTAGCAGAAAGATAGTTCGCGATATACCATTCTATAACCTTGACATGGTTATATCGGTAGGTTATCGAGTGAATAGCAAGAATAGAAGGAACAGCAGCGAGAATTACCGAATATACCTAATACGCCCCCACCTTCAAGACCATCAGGGGACAGAAAAGGCAAATAACGTAGGGAAGCCATTGCCAACAAGTGGTAGCCATCTATTATTAACAGGAATCTATAGCAAAATTGAATGCAATGAAGGAAATATTCATCTATATCGATGATGAAGGCTATTTCACATGCAACACCGGCATTACGGTGGACATGTGGAAAACCTTTCTGCGTGACGGCAAGCTAATGACTCCCGACCGCATCGACATGTTGGTCAAGTTCTACAATGAGCCTGACCACAAGTCCACCTGCCGCACTTTAGCAGAAAAGTACGACAATGAGACCGTATCTGCCCCTCAGAAGTACAACGTCCACAATACCCATTTAGGCCAAGCACTTTGCAAACAACTCGATATGGTTGTAAAGCGCCCCAATAACGAAGGAGACTGTTATTGGATTATCGCCATGATGGGCAAAGACCTTGGGAACAACTATTTCGAGTGGAAGTTGCGCCCTGAGTTAGTGCAAGCAATGGAAGAATTAACCGTGCCTTGCGCTAACCTTGGTTCGTTTATTAACACCACCAATAATGCATTAGGCGAGTTCGTTGATACCTTTCGTTATACTCGAAAAGAAATAGCCTCATTAAGCCGTGCATCCCGAGGAGGCATTCTTTTCAAATATGATGATGACAATAGGGATTGGGCTATTAACGAAGGAGGTGGCACAGAAATTCAGTACCACATCTTCCTGCGTGGAAAGCAAATCGGTTATGGATTAGGTTTCAACACCCAATATGTACCCTTTGCCAATGATAAGTCCCCGGTAGGTTATATGCAACCCTACGTAGATGCCTATTTCAAAATCAAGAACACCTATCCGACAACCCTATTGAAAGCAAACGGATTCGATTGGATTGAAAGAAGCGAAGACGATCTCCGTCATTTAGAGCACAACTCCTATTATCTGTTGGCTCGTACCATCGATATAGATAATGGCCAAATCAAATGGGTGGACTTCCAGACCATGTTGTCCTACCTGAAAGGCCTCATATTCCGAATGTACAAAGACATTTTCAAGAACAAACAAAAAACCGAAGGAGGAAAGAAACAAGCTATGGAAACAATAGAACCACTATATAAGTTGCTACGTCACAAGAAGAATATCATTCTTCAAGGCGCACCAGGAACAGGTAAGACATACGCCACCGCATCGATCGCTGTCCGTATGTGTAACAAAGACTTCAATGACTTTGCCAACCATGACAAGGTGATGGCTGAATATGAGCGTTTGCGTGAAGAAGGTCAAATCGCCTTTTGCACCTTCCATCAATCCATGGACTATGAAGACTTTGTGGAAGGACTCAAGCCAGAGGTAAAAGGTGAAGGTGTGGAATACAAAGTGGAGAACGGCATCTTCAAGACCATCTGTGAGAAAGCCCGAAACAACGACGATTCAGACATCATCAAGTGCATCGACAAGTACTTGCAGTCGGTCAAAGGCTATGCCAATCGTAAGACCATACCTTCGTTGACCGGCAAATCAGCTTTGTTGGTATGGTGGAAAGAAGGCAACGACACGATAAGCACCCGAAGTGTACTCTCGAAGTCCGAAAAGGGAGATGAGTATTCACCCTCACCGCTCAACATTGAAAAGGTCAAGATGCAAGCCATTGGTGAAGGTGTGGAAAACAACTGGCAGCACTATGCCCAAGCATTCATCAACGCTGTGAAGAAAGAGTATCAGCTGGAGAAGCAAGTTTCAAACAAGCCCTTCATTCTCATTATAGATGAGATAAACCGTGGCAATGTTTCCAAAATCTTCGGTGAACTTATCACCTTGCTAGAAGCTGACAAACGAACAGGTGAAGGCAATCACACCATCAGCTTAAAACTCCCTTATTCAAAGGATGACTTCACTGTGCCCTCCAATCTGTATATCATCGGTACGATGAATACCACAGACCGTTCTACAGGCTCTATCGACTATGCTGTAAGACGACGCTTCGCCTTTGTAACGCTTGAACCCAGTGCCGATGTAATAAAGAATTGGTGCGAGGCGAATGCCATTGCCGATGATGTAAAGGATGCATCCTTGGCGTTATTCACTGAAATCAACGGCACATCTGCCGAGGACAAGCAATCCTTCATTGCCAGCCATAAAGCCGCTGACTTTGAGTTAGAAGATTTGATGGTTGGTCATAGCTATTTCATGGCCAAGGACATGGAGACCTTGAAATTCAAGATGAAGTACGAGGTCGTTCCCTTGATAAAGGAATACCAGAAAGACGGTATTTTGAAGTCCGTCAAAGGCGATAAAGCCTATTTTGAGAAATGGATGAACGCTGAATGTAACCATCAAGCTGACCAGTAATGCGCGAACACGAAAAGATACCATACGATTCCTTTGCCCAACAAGCCTATTGGGGTGAAGGAATGCGTATTCCAGGCCAAAGCAAAGGTCTGGACAGATGGTTCTTTCAGTGGCAGTGGCGCAATACCATGAGGGCAGAAGATGAAATCGACTCTGACGAGCCCGTCATCACCGAGTCCGGCTATTACGCCTCCTACGTCATTGGAGCGCAATGGTTCGACGAAGAGAAAACCATGCCCCTTGTCGTAACCACCAAGTATGGTTGTGACCGCATCGACTTCATGAAGATGTTCAGCGTCTGCTTCAACAGTGGCATCGAGGCTAAAGAGTTCTCAAAAATCTATGCCGTTGATATGGAGCAGCCACGCATCAAAGCCCCCGAGCTAAAGAGCGTGCTCAGTCCCCTCATTGTCGCCCATTTCCTCTCCATCGTGAAGGAAATCGTCAAGCGAGGACTGAAAAAAGACTATGTCCAACGAGAGAACAACCTCAAAAAGGTCAAAGGCCGTATTGCCATCTTCCGCAATGAACACATCAACATTCAGAAGAAACGATACGATAAGGTCTTCTGCCAATACCAGGAGTATTCGGAGGACACCGTTGAGAACCGACTGATAAAGAAAGCCCTGCTGTTCTCCCAGCAGATATTGCAAGTCGCCGGTCTTTCTTCCAGTTTGCTCCCCCTGCAGCACACCGTCCATGAATGCCTATCAGCCTTTGCCAATGTCAATGACCAGATAGAAGTATGGGAGGTGAAAGCCATTAAACATCATAAGATATTCAAAGAATACGACGATGCTATCAAGCTCGCACAGATGATACTCCATCGGTATGACTACAACATCACCAATATCACCACTGCCGAGGAAGAGGAGTGCCCCGTCTTTTGGATTGATATGGCCATGCTCTATGAGCACTATGTGTTGGGACTGTTGCGAGAGGCATACGGAAACTTGATACACTATCAGGTACGAGGCCACACTGGCTATCCCGACTTCGTGTGCTATTCACCGCAGGTCGTATTGGACACCAAGTATATTCCACGCTTCAACCAAGGAAGTATTGACACCTATATAGTTAGACAGCTGAGTGGCTATAGCCGTGATAAATGGATATTCCCCACTCAGCCCGATGTCCACATCCCTTGTGTCATTATCTACCCAATAGAAGGGGAGGAGGAGAACCCTTTCAAGGACAAGCCCTTGGAGGATTTTCTCAAGAAAGACGACCGCCACCTTTGGAACTTCCATCGGATAGCCGTCCCTTTGCCCATGTTGAACGAAAACCAATATGGCAAGGCATCAGAAAATAGCTAAACTCTTTGACGAAGACTTTTGGGGTACGCAATTACGAAGTCAGGAGCGTAACGCGTAATGAAACCAACAAGTTACGCTGTCTTTTTCGTTTAGAGTTGTCTCTTTTGTGTAGATACATATCTTTCACCGATGGTGCCCCCTTGTGCCACTGAGCGTGGAGCGACAAAAATCCCCGCGAGGCGGTCTGCGATTTCTTTTATTCGCTTTTTGAGGGGATCTAAGGCAAAATCCACAAAAATGAGACAAAGAAGCCCCCTTAGGAACTTCATTACGTTTTTAGCAAAGCAAGCCGTGCTTCCGGTGTCAGTGGAAGCATGCCAAAGTCATCGAGTATGAGCAGGTCTTTCTTCCCGAGTTTCTTGATGAGCTTTTGGTATGTACCCTCAAGACACGCCTTTATCAGTTCGTGCATAGCGTATTCCTCATTTTGTCGCATGAATAAAAGTCCCCGTCCACATACATTAACGTATCAGGAAGACTGCTAAGAATGCTTGGCTTATTATATCGTTGATCATCCGTCAATTTCTTTTTCCATCTAGAGATGATGGCGATAGGTCTCCTCGGATCCTGATAACGCTTCTTTTCGTTAATCATTCTGACACCTGGCATATTTGTCAAGTATCGAATTAGAAGCGTCTCTACAGCTTCAGCGCGACAACGTCCTGAAGGAGAGTCAAGGTTGTTATATCTTGATACTGAGAACCGACCTGCCCAAAACTGCTTTTCCTTTATATCCTTTTGCTTCTCTTGATGATCCTTGTCTTTAAGACGTTTAGATGGGGGACGCTTAGTTATACCCACATACTTAATGCCATGTCTGCGATCGTAAGGCAAACGACCCGTTATTAGATATATGCAACAAGAGTCTATTCCCTCCCGCTCATACATTTCGTCAAGAGAGTTATAAGGCCCCATCCACTCAATGACATATACTTCTTTGATTTCTGACATATTGTTTATACTGTTTAACCTCAATCGCTAATTCTATAGACTTAACCTTAGACTTGATATTCAGCCAAGTCGGGATAACGCTCCAGCATTTTTTTGAAACGCAGAGTTTCGTAGCGTTCCTGCTATCACTTTTATCAACCCATTCCCACAACTGTGGATAAGTAGATCCAGATATTTATCTCTACGGATTTCCATATTTCTGTTCGTTTATTTTGTGTAAATACACATTATTAACGACCATAAAGTTAGCCTTATTCCTTTGTACACGCAATTTTGAAGGCAAGAAAATGAGTCAAAGGTCACATTTTTAACTCTTACAAGGCAGTTTTTCCTTCATACAACGCCGATAGACGTTATCAATAGTTGGGGCATCTCAAAGATGTATGCTACCCAAATTATCAAGAATGTCAATGGCGAAGACTTCACTATGGCGGCACTTGTCATGCAAGTGAATGGTTTCCAATTTCAAGGCAAAGTATATATTGCTTTGGATGAAGGTTCAGACGACTACCGTATCTATGGAGAAAAGGATGGGACAATAAAAGAATATCATCATGATATTGCTTTTGACGAACTTGGCGATGTACTTGACTCAATGATAGAGACAGGAGGTATGACCAAGGAAGAATACCAAGCAAAGGTAAAGGACTTTGTTTGTAGCCTCTAACATCAGTATTTACATCAATATTTTGGTGCAAAGTTTGTGTTAAACACGAGGAAATTATCTTTATACAAATGGTTTTATACTAACTTTGTACCAATAATAGGATATAATACTACATCGTGCTACAAGACGCTACAAGTACGCTACATATTTCAATGCCTATAAAAGTTATGTAACATCTTGAAAATCAATGATGCTACATGAAGATACAACTTTCAGAATCATATTTGACTTATAGGCATTTAATAATTATGGTAAGATAGTGGTCATGATGTAGTATTATCCCCCCTTTCATAAGGGCAATTCATAAACATAGTACAAAGGTAATGAGAAGATAAAAATAAAACAACGGCAACCGACTTGTTTAAAAGTAAGAAGCGAGTGTCGTAATGCCATAATCTCCTCAACGATTTGAGGGTTGGAGTAGAAAATAGAGTCGATAGATTTCTTAAAATAGTTGATTTGTATAACAATAGTCATTCATACACAGTGTTTTAAGACGTCTTGTCTTGCGCCAGTTCTGCGCCATTTTTCGTGCAAAACAAGCGAAAATGCCTAAAGACGGCACTTGAATATCAACGAGTTACAGAAGATAGTAGAGTTGTATAAAATTCCTCTCTCTCCGCCAAAGTCAGCGTAACGAGTTGTAAAACAACAAGTTACGCTGATTTTTATTTTATACATCGGACAAACTACGGACTTTTTTAAGAGCACTGCTGTGAATAATACTTGCACAAGTCGGCAATCTATAGCATTGCCAGAGGTGCAAGGAAACCGCCGTATTACAAATAGGACAGGTATGACAAATATCAGAATCAAAGAATGGGGGGAGAAATGGGTTGAACGTTTCAACGAACTTTCTGCAAAATATGAAGTCCCATATTACACCCAATCTCCATTGAACTTGGTCGGAGATGGGGTCGACATAATGTTTGTCGGCATTAATCCCAAAGGAGGCAACAAAGGAGTTACAAACCGCACCTTGGATAATTTTCTTGCAGGTAATGAATGTTGGGGGCAAAGATTTTGCGGAGATAAGAATGTGTGGAAGTTTACGAATGGTGCCAGATTCTTTATGGGCTATGATGCTTCTAAACATGTAGACACGATAGACAATGATCATAAAGTGGTGTGGACTAATCTGACACCATTTCAATCAGACAAGGGTTTTACTGACTTGAAAGCCGAATTGCGAGACGAGGGAGTAAAATCTACGCTTGAACTCATCTCTATCTTAAAGCCTGAGAAAGTTGTTTTTCTCGGTGGTAATGCCTTTGACTTACTTGACAAATATGCTGATAATAACCTGAGACTACATTTTGAACATATAAAGGTTTTTGACAAACTCCCCTTGGAAATAGGACGGTTATACAACATACCTGCATATTATGTGAGTCACCCGTCTGGGAAGTGGCCGGTAAGTCATTGCTTTATCTCAGTATTCGTTTTCCTTCGCAACCTTATTGATATTTATGATAATGACAAACCTACAAAGTCCTTAAAAACGGTTGCAGAAAGTATGAGGAAGGAATTTGCACTATGGCATGACCGAATTGAAACAATGTAAACAGCGCATCATGTGAACGAGAGAAACTTATTTTGCAAGTTCTATTTGTGGGAGCAGAGCATATGCTGCTCAGTATCAATAATGATTAGCTACATAAAGCAAGCTATTGTTGTCTGGCAAAACGCCAAAGAAGGAATGTATCCTCCGCGAAGTCCTATTTTTAAGGGGGCGATGGGAGGATACATTTCTTCTTTGGCGTTTTACCCGACAGCAATAATCACTTATATTTAGCATAAACCATCACAGGCCTTTGCTTTGATGCTCCATGATAGATCTCCATCACTTTAGCCACACAGTCTCGCGACACCGTGAAACAACCACGACTCTCTGAACCTATCGGGATATAGTCCCTTTCACCCGAAAATCTCGTCACCTTTCCTGCCGAATGAATCAAGATGCCACGTGGCTCGGCAAGATAGTTCGTTCTGTCAAGCCCCCTAAGGCGGACGCTATTCTTAAACTTGTAACCTTTTCCTACCATCACGTAACGTCCCAGGCTCGAGCACCCGCTGCCAAACTCATTGCTGAACTTCGGAGTGGCATCTGTGTTCCCCTTGCCACTGCCGTGCATACAATAGCTGCTCATCACGCGCTTGCCATGCTGCAAGTCGTATATGAAGAACCGCTTTTTGCCCGAAGGTATGGAGAAATCTACCAGGATATAATAATCTGTACTATACCCTCGTCTGTCGCAATAGTCCCTTACTTGAGAAAGGTCCTCACAATCCACCTTGCCATACCAAAGTCTGGCATCGATGTAATTATTATACAATGGTTTTGTGAACCTATTGTATATAGGTAATACAAAATTATAACTTCCTGTTATTGGGGAGGCAATGTCGGGCAAGGAGTATTCC
>OODA01000332.1_pt1 | contig 33709 bp, 28 predicted proteins | sample 1671341 | NCBI WGS metagenome assembly OODA01 (sample SAMN06348147, study PRJEB24527) | human gut metagenome | biome: human gut; feature: ankylosing spondylitis patient; material: feces | host: Homo sapiens | place: China | collected 2015-10 | reverse complement strand
CCAAATAGCTACTATACTGTTCTGTAGACGCTGAACTGGCTTCTATACATGGAATACCTTCTCCACAATACTCCTTAAAATCAATCTCAATAATCTGACGACCTTGCTCTGAACAGCAGACTCTGAACAAACGATCAATATCCCAAATCTGACCTTCTACCGGAATAGAATTATAATCATCAATTTCAACTGTCTTTATAGCGGCACTCATATCTGCATCGGTAAATACAAGAAAACGATATTTGCGAATTGCCTTTTTGTTGTACCTTAATAGATCTACTAAATCTGCACATGGTGTACTCATCTCTATTTCTTGGTATAAATTAGTTGTCAATGCTACATCAAGAAATTTCATAAGCAAGCCAAAATCCTTATTTGCAGCTGTTCCGGTAAGTCGGCGTTCCAAATCATTACCATCAAAATCCGCAATAATAAGATTCATTGTATTATCGAATTCATCGTATACATATCCATCTACTCTATAATTACTACGTGCACTTTTGCCTTTATAAAAAGACGGTGTGAAATCGGATAACGCCTCAGCATCAATTAGATACTGCGCCATATTATCTACAAAGGACGCACATGACCCTTCTCCAGTAACTGCTGCTGCAGTTTTTATACTCTCTATAAAATCTTTTTTAAATTCGGTAGAATCCATGCTAACATCCTCCCATTTTCGTTACTTCTCCCAGCTTTTTATACTAGGGATATCTATCTGATAAACAGCATTTGTTATTTCTATCGGAACATCAACTCTCCGTATTCTCGGAAATGATTCGTTTACAGTATATACTTGTTTTGATGACATACTAAAATGCTGTTTATCATATTCTTTCATGTCAATATAACCTGCAACGCCAAGTTTCAATATTAGCTCATCTGGATTTTCGCCGTGTCGTGAAATCAACTCTATCACTTCATGAACCAATCCATATAACGTGAATGATTTCGGTTGATCCGGTGCACATTTATCGATACGATAAACAACCAATTCTCCTTCGTCATTTCTATCTAATTGCTCAACAGAAGAAATCGATATCTCTGAAGACGAAGCCCCTGTAGATTTAATTTCATGCCAACAATCCGCATACACAAAATCTTGATCCGCTCCTTCTGAACCAACCCATCCAGCTAAAGCAACCGATGGTAACATTCCATTCTCTATTTTTTCTTTTAAAAATAGCAACTCTCCAATGAGACCTTTCTGTGTGTTACTACCTAAAACCGCGTTGCTTTTATGATCTAATAACTTTAACCACGCATTATATCTACGCAATACTTTAAGCAATGCAATATCATCGGTTTCTACATTAGAATATTCGATAATATCTCCTGCCATTGTTATGAAAACGTCTTCCTGTTTTCTATCCATCAGTGTAAAAGAAATTGCATATTTACCATCCTTCCGCTGGTTACATGCAGCATCGATACATTTTGACGAATCTATTTTTTTAATTGCCTTTTGGCTCAATATTACGACGGACTTATGCTCCGGTGTTGCATATCGAACATACCATTCAAGCGGATGCTTTACAGATAATTTCAATGCTCCACCAGAATAGTAATTAATAGCATTCCATTTTTCTCTTAATTCATTTTCTTTACCACTCATTACATATCCTCATCGTCATCATAATTGTCATAAACGTCCACCCAATTTCGTAACTCAATTAAGTTAACCTTATAATTTGCAGTTTCAGTGGATCCACTAGTTTTAGGAAAGCCAACTCCTAATGCGAATAAAAATTCAGGTAAATCCTTATTCTCAGACTTTGAATAATCGGCTTGTATTATATGTAGCATTAAAATAGGAGCTCTGTCGGCTATCAGATACGCTTTGTCCGGAATATTTTTCTTATTCTCATTTCCTGGTATGGATCTATATGCTTTTTCCGCATCTTGAATTTCATCTTTTGTTAATCCAATTCGAGTACATCCACCGGCTCCAACACGCAACTTAGTACCACTCACACTGATCATTTTCTTATCAGCTAAAATTTTTCTTTTTTCTGTCCCCTCGATCTCCAACGTTTCATCTCTGCACTGCAACGGCTCATTGTATGGAATACCGGTTCCAGATTTTATCAATACTACATCCCATCCATTACTCCAATGGTGACTCTCTATAAATTCCGCAAGTGCCCTGCCATTGAAACTCAAATGCCATGGATTTGTCTCGAAATCCAGCAATAATTGAGCAACATTATCCCCAGGAACATTTTTCCAGTAATAATGTCCCTTTGTACGCTCTTCATCAAAAAATCTATCTCCAATACTACTCAACGAATTTACAAAATTCTTGAATGCAGTCTCATTTGAAACCAAAATGTTTTTTGATGCTTTTAATCTAGGTGTCTCAAGTAAATTACCAGAGACTGTAACGGGACATGTCAAATCAGTTGCTGTACGCATTTTGTTTCGTGCGGTCACAATTAATGCACCAGGATCTTGCCGAACTTTCAGACCAAAGTCTCTTGGAGTTTGATTCGCGTTTCTCATTTTCGAGATTTCTTCCTTAAGTTCAGCTGTTGCTCTAGTAATTTGTCCATACCAATCGATTGCTTCTGGTGTCATCCATACCTTTGCAACATCCCCGTAGTTTGGTCTATATCCGAACCAACGACCCATCTGTAACAAAGTATCATACATCTTTGTATTACGATGGAAATATGTTACGCCAAGGCCCTCTAATGTCAAACCTCTAGACATACTATTTCCACCTACTGCAATCACTCGTAAACCATCATTCTTATGATTAAAATAATCTAAGCTCGCTGCACCAGTTTTCATATTTACCGCACGAACTTCAATAGGAGAAATTGCCTTGTGCAAATAATTTTTAAGCAAGTCTTCCCATTCTATTCCAACAATCCCGCTCAAATGATACTTGTCCCAAATAACATGCATTGCTTTTATGTTTCTGATTTTTTCACTTTGAGAAAGTGGTAATTTAGCATAGTTTCGAACATCCGATTTTACCTGTTCTAACCACACATTCAGCATTTCTTGTATCTGATTTTGAACATTGGTATAAAGGCTTATATGTACCATCATAGATCTATGTTCTGTAAGATCACCTCTATAGTCGCGAATTGCATTTAGCAACAAGAAATAATATGTAGCTTCATATAGATCCTCTGGTAAATCTTCTACCACAAAGTCTTTTTTATGTTTCGGAGGGAAGCATGCTTCTAACTCTTCTATATCAATCTCCTGGAGCATGTGATCACTATCAGAATTTTCACCAAATATCCTATCAGCGCCAATATAATTAGTAGGAGCAGACAATGCATAGATAAAATCAGCAGGAAAGAGATCATCGTCTTTTTCCGGATCAATAAATATATTTGCAAAAGGCGTTGCAGTAATGCCTAAATAAGTAGTTTTACTGAATAAATTCAATAAGCGTCTGATACAGTCATTAATTGCAGCAGGCTGAGAATCTTCGTCTTTCGTATTAACTGATGCGTTGTCAGCCTCATCATCAATTAGCATAAGAGGCAGATCAATCTGTCCAGCGGCATTTTGCGTGTTATTATCTGATAGCCATTTGATTAAATTATTTAAAATTCTTTTATTCTTCTTCACCACTAAAATAACAGGACAATTAACGTTTTCGATGCCCAAATTATTGTTTCTAAGAATACCGCTATCAAAATCTTTAGTCACAGAAGTAAATGCAACGATTTTTTTATCTGTTCCGTATCTTCCTACACCGACCGGCTGATTCTTTATACCCTGTTCAGCTTTAGGATCTAGATAATATTCGCTCTTTCTTCCGGTACATTCGGCATCCAATCTTTCTTGTGTTTGCTTACGCAAATTCTCCTGCATACCAGCTAAGACAATAATAATTCGATAACCCGTATCTGCTGCTTTATTACAAATGGCTGTGTAGTTAGCCGTTTTACCAGATTGCACATCACCTAATACCAGACCTTTTATTGCAAAATGATCTTCTGATGGATCGCCACATAAATCCAATATTTCATCAGACACTTTTCCTAGATTTGTTGTAACTCTTGGATTCCAATGTTTAATTTCTTCCAGATACTTCTTATATCTGTTCCAGAAGAAGAAATCGAAGTCAGCTCTCTTTGAAGGCAACCAGGACTGATGCCCGTTATTACGATCGTTAATATATACTCCCATATCCATCTGGATAACTAATGATTGCTTGAGTCTAGAAATTATCTCTGCAAATTCATTATCTGAAACCGGCATAATAGACGCATTTGCATTTCTTAACAAAGTTGCTTTTTCCAAAAATTCTTCTTCTGTAGGCGGAATTTCCTTGTAAATATTGTTAACAAATGCGGAGATTATATTTTCTAATTGTTCAACATATGGATTAATCATTCTTCAAAATCTTCTCCTTAAGTTTTTCTACTATATCAAGATGTGACGAATATGGATCAATACAAGCAATAGCATCAAGCAGATTACATTTTTCTTGCTTGTCAGCACACATCGTAATCATTTCCTGTAGTGATTTTACTATTTCTACATCTGACTGCTCATTATCATTAGTGATTTGTTCATCATTATTCAAATCCACATATAATTGATTAAGCGGCAAGCCCATCTCAATCTGCTGCAACAACACATTTAGTGACATCTCTATATCGGGATTTACTTTTATCATTTGTTGTACAAGCGGATGTTCACGATTAACTTCATAATAAAATCCTCCCTGTTTATTTTTCATGCGATTCCACACATGGGTTTCAGTATCGCTTACTTCTTTTTTACCTCTGAAGGTCCACGTTCTTTTACTCCGCTCAGCAATTTGATTAATAATTATTTCTAAATTCTTTCTAACTTCTGCTGGCGGCAATGCGGACGATTTTTTTATGTCCAAAGTCCATAGATCATCTAACGTGTTTGGAATATCAACACGTATTCTGGCAAGTTTTGATAAATCTCCTTGCCGCATCATTCTGAACCAAGTACCCCAGACCAACAATCTTTTGTTTCTGTACACATAAAACCCTTGTTGCTTTCGAAGTCCATCCTTTCCACCAAGCATCTTAATTTCATCTATTGTCAGTTTGGATATGTGCGGAAGAATATAAGGCCGTACTAATATTTTATTGCCCTGAATAACTAATGTTTCATCATCCATGGCTTGAACGCTTTTCTCCGTCAAAAACGGATCGACTCCTTTTATTTTTTCACCATTAATTGACAGTTTAAGTTTTGTTATTCCTGATTCACCTGCTAAGTATCTGTGGTAAACAAGAGAAAGATGATCTCTGACTCTATCAATTTTACGTCCTAACGATAGTTCAAAATTAATCTCACCAACTTTGAGACGATCTAATTTTTGCCAGACTACTAATGTTCCTGATTCGTATTTTATCAATTCATCAAATTGAGGTATTTGCTGAATATCTTCTTCATCAAGAACGTTTAAAGACCAATCTCCTACTTCCGTAACATGATCTATATCCCATTGACGTCCCTCTAATTTTTCACCTTGCTTAGATATAACAGTTAAACACCTACACTGTGATAAAGATGCTGTCTTTAATCCCAATCCAAACCGTCCCAAATCATTTTTATCCCTCTCTTCTATAGGATTTTTACTTCCATATTGCATAGCAATATCGATTTCTTCTTCATTCATGCCATTTCCATTATCAAGAATTGCAATATAAGCACCATCTACTGGAAAAAAATATATATCAACATTTGTAGCATTCGCTGCAATACTATTATCAATAATATCAGCTACAGCCGCCTCAAGAGAATATCCTATTGCCCTTGTTGACTCAATTAACGTAGGCGCATAGGGCGGGAGACTTTTTGTTTTCATAATCTCATTACTCCTTTCCCTAATTACTATTCAACTGCAATTCAGCTGTGTTCATTAGTTTATACTTATATGACTTGCTGTACCATAATCAGGACTCGGCAATATCTCCTGATTCATCCGGTACAAATTCCATAATATCGGAAACATCGCATTTCAATTCATTACAAATCTTTACCAGAACATCTGTAGTCACATTTTCATCGTTGGTAAGCTTTGCTAATGTCGAAGAACTGATTTGGGCATTCTTGCGCAAATCAGATTTTTTCATCTTCTTATCAATCAATAGTTTCCACAGTTTGTTGTAACTCATCTTCATTTGGTTTGTTCTCCTCTTTATTCCATGACCTACCATAAAGTTCATAGCCATCCGTTGACAGTCTGATACGAGCATTTCTCTCTAATCGTTCTCTAGTTTCAGGTCTGCAGTCGCCTTGCTTATCATAAGCAATAAAGACCTGCTTATCAGTGCTATCATAGATTCGGATTAAGCCATCTTCGACGTCCTTCTCCAAATTCTTAAACAAAAGAGAATCGTGTGCCAAAGCTGGCAATGCAGTACATAATAATACCGCCAAGTCATAAACAATCATGCCTTTGAAATTTGAACCGGTGCCAGTATCATCTGGAGTTTCAAACTTATAGCTATCATGCTTATTGAAATGAATATGTGGCGGCTTCCTAGGTGTACTAAACAAGGAATCGTTTATTTCTTTCATCTTTGTATTAAGTTCATTCTCAATTTCCAATAAAATATTATCGATACTTTTTCTAAGTGCTTCATCAGCTTTTGCCTTCGCTGCTTGTAGTTCTTTCAAAGTCAGATAAGCCTGATTCTGAGTTTTCAAAGCTTCTATTTCACTCTTTAGTGCAGAATGTCTATCAAGAAATTCTCTTGAAAGATTACCAACGAAGCCTAGTTCTTTAATCTGTATTTTTACAACCTGCAACTGTTCCTGAAGCGTAGTAATATCCGCTTCGATTGCAGCTCTTTCATCAGCAAACTGCGCATCCAGTATCTTCGCTAATTTCTGATGGTACTGCTCAACTTCATAGAGTTTTCGCAAATTTACTTCTGGGAAGAATTCCTGTAGTGCAGCCATATCAGCTTCTGTTGGATATAAGCCATACTCCAAACTCATATTCACAAGACGAAGCTTCATTTCTTTAGTATGGATTTCACTCTCAATATTTAACTTCGCTGTTGTAAATAATGCCTTATACTTATTCTTCTCAATATCCTCTTCAGAATGACCCTTCTCAGCTTCCTCCATCAAAGTTCCAAGCTGTAATTCTAAAGAACGAATGGTAGCAAGGTTTTCTTCATATTTTTTATTTCCACCTACAAGGCTAGAGATAAAGTGGTATTTACGTGCGTCCTTAAACGCATCTAATTTCTTCTTGTGTTCAGTAACACTATCCTTGAATTCTTCAATAGCCTGATATTTATTGAACAGCGTTAGTATGGAGGTTATTGATTTTTCCATACTTTGTCCGTGAACCCCCTGCAAAGGATTGAGCTCATCTGTATTTTTCTTTCCATATACTCTAAAAAAACTACTGAGCACAGTTCTGAAAGATAATCCAACAAAATCAATCTCGTATTGCTGCTTCAGCCATTCAACAAATTCTGTTTTTGTATAGCTATTACCTGTAAATTCATAATTTTTATCACAGATAAAAACCGTATCCGCTTCTCCTGTATTTCTAGCAAAATAATAAGGCACACCATTAAATTCAAATGTAAAGAAAATAGTATGATGACCTTCTTTCTTTACTCCATCACTTTTAATATATGTGCTTCCACCGAATACAAAATCAATAGCCAATAGCGTAGAAGACTTTCCAATAGACATTGCTCCATCTTCTTTTCCAAGTACTACGTTTAATCCTTTTTTGAAGGTAATCGGTGGACGTTCTTTTCTACGCTCTTTAAAAGCTGGTGACTTCATTTCTACAAGCATATGTACACCTCTCCTTCATCATTTATATCTGCAGCCCTCAATGCATATAAACAGTCCATAACTGATATAAAATCCGTAGGGTCATTGAGAGCTGGTCTAACCTTCTTGTATAAATCTTTTACAGGAACTGGGCCATTTTTTATTTCTTTCAGCACCACTGGAATTAAGGCCAGTGTGCTGTTTTTATATGAATATAATTTATTAGGTAATTGCATCGAACACCTCGCAACTTTGAATGAAATACGAAACAACTATCTGACAGAAAAGATCTTCTTGCAGGCATACCTTGTGTATTTTCTGTGCAATCTCATTAAATATTTCAACCTTCGTCTTCTTAGCTTTCTTTAATCTCTTATATATCGCATGCATCTGGTCTTTCACTTCATCATAATCAATATCTCCACGTTTATCTGCATTCATCATAATCTCGCGCAATTTAACGTAATACGTGGTGACATATGTATTTACTGTAATGTATAGAGCAATGTTATCAGCTGGATTGAGCTTTTGTTTTATCTCTTTCGGGTCAAGTGACGCATCAGCCAAATCTTTCTCTTTTAAATTCTTCACCTTCGAGATAACACCAACGATACCTTTTTCCAGTGGAAGGTCATCTAAAAGCTGAACACTTTGTTGATGTGCTACCAGTATTCGCTTAACCCCATTAAGATCTTTACTAATCTTCGAATTATCATCAAATGAATATATTGCGTAGCAACGAGGGCACAGTGCCAACAGGTTTTCAACTGTTGGTGCTTTTTTCTTATCTATTAATCCCACATTGAATAAATTCGTTGCTTTACCTGCGTTGCTGACTACCAAAGAACGTCCGCATCCTGGAAATGGACATATATGGTTTGTTTCATTAATCAAGTAATCTCCATATTTGTCTTTTAACTCATGTTCCGACTGCAGAAGCTTCTGTTTTTCTAATTCTGTTGGTTGTATGAGTCCAGCAGCCTTTCTAATGATATCAGTGAAAACGTCAGCCAGCTTTGATGCGATATTATTCGCATCGGCAGTTGAATCATAAGGCTTAAAATCATCCGCCAGTAGATTCAACACTGTAGCTGGTCTTGTCTTCAAAGAATCAATAAAGTTTTCAGGTGTAAGCCTATAAACAATACTCTGTGCAAATTTTTTGGATAATCCTCTGTCTTTAACATATGAGCGCAAGGTACTATCTTTCGACAATTTTGTTAATGGGTCTTTTGGCGTCCCCCACTCATCCTCTGTCACATTAGTAATCATGGAAATCAAATCCCTAAAGAAATAAGGAACATCTGCACCGTCTGATATTCGATTTTTCATCATAGAAAAGAATTCTTTGAACTCCACAAAACAATCTCCCTTCTCAAGGTTTGTACCATGATGTACCACGCTGTACCATTCTATCCCCAAATCTAAACAGCCCATTTTTTATAATAGTCTCAACACTTGGAGATAGGTCTTTTTCGACAAAACAGAATTATAAAAAGCATATCAGATTTATGTCCATTTGTCAAATTTTCCATTCGCGTTAAGGACTTTTTTCAATCATAAAGGATTTTTTTAAGGCGATATGGACGTCCCAGACAAGACGTTAAACTATCTGGCCTAACTATCAACTCACCTCCTGTGGCCACGGGGTGCGTTCGCAGTTGATGGAAGGGTCTCACATGTAAACAGAGTGCCAGCTGCGAACGGCTGGTCACCACAAATGAAGCGGAGCAATCCGCATGAGGTGACCAACTATGTATAAGAATACTGGCAGCCATGCTTTTGAACTCCGCTTAGAAATTCAAACCAACGGAGGTAAAAGACATGGCAAATTTAGAAAACCAGCGCAAAAAACGTTACTATCCACTTCGCGATGCTGAGAATCCTTACAAGGTCTCACTCGTCGAAATCACCGAAGCTCAGTACAGAGCTCTGTATCCTGAAATCTGGGCAACCCAGAAACGTGAACAGTACCATCATCGCTGTATATGTACAAAGAAGTATCTTTGAAAATGCGATGGAAACTGTGACTTGTGCGAATACCACACTGCAGGTGACATTCTTTCATTAGATGTACCTACGGAAGACGGTAATGCGAATATGTATGACACTATTCTTGATACCGCTCCTACTATGGAAGATATTATTTCAGATGCAATTCTTCTTGAACAGCTTATTACTAAGTTCCGTGAGCTTGACCCTGATGCAGACCTCATTATTGAGATGCTTGGCAATAAACTTTCAGACCGTAAGATTGCAGAGCAGCTCGGTCGCAAGCAGAGAACTTTCGCAGACCAGATGAAGAAATACAGAACCGAGTTTCGTAAAATGCGTGGCTACTAATCTTACATAAGATAAGTTGCAATCAAATCCCTCTGGCATCCATCAAAAAGTTGTCAGAAGGATTTTATATTTTTTCAAAATTTATCCGCTCAAACTTCTCACCCATCTCCAGTGGAAAGTGTAAGGCAGGTCACAACAAGCCTTAACAACCACGGAAACGGAGGTAAAGCAAGTGAAACAGTCCTACTTCAATTCAGGCGGTAACGACCGTGAGCTGATTGCAGTACTTACAGCAATCTCACATGTATCCGCAAGAATGGCGAGAAACAGGACAATCCTCGCAAACACAAGACAATCAGAGAAAGGAGAAAGTCGCTATGAGCAAAATGAGCGATATGGCAATGACCATCGAAGAGCTGCGAAATGCAGCATCTACTATCAATGAAGCAGCAAACTGGTTAGCAGAACAGTTTGGTAGAGCTACTGAAGAAACATCCTCAAAGGAACCTGCTACCAAGGAAGTTAAGAAACCAGAACTAAAACTTGAGGATGTACGTGCTGTTTTAGCAGAAAAGTCCCGTGCAGGACATACAGCTGCTATCCGTACCATTCTTCAGAAATACGGGGCTTCCAAGTTATCCGGTGTTGACCCCAAGCACTATGAAGCACTGCTTCAGGATGTGGAGGTGCTTGACAATGCCACCTAAAGGACACGCGGTCTTATCCGCATCAGCGTCACACCGCTGGATGAACTGTCCGCCTTCTGCAAGGCTCTGCGAAAGCTATGAAGACAAAGGCAGTGATTATGCTGCCGAAGGAACCGACGCACACGAGCTTTGTGAGTACAAATTGAAGAAGGCTCTGGGCATGGAAGCCAGCGACCCTACTGAAAATTTGACATGGTACAACGAGGAAATGGATGACTGTGCAAATGGTTACGCCGCTTACATCCTCGAACTGGTAGAAGCAGCTAAGGAAACATGCTCTGACCCGAAGGTACTGATTGAACAGCGTGTTGATTTCTCACGCTGGGTTGAACAGGGATTCGGAACTGCCGACTGCATCATCATCGCAGATGGAACCTTAAGAATATGCGATTACAAGCATGGTCTCGGTGTTCTGGTATCCGCTGATGATAATCCGCAGATGAAATGTTATGCGCTCGGTGCCTTAGAGCTCTTCGATGATATTTACGACTTCGATACCGTCAGCATGACAATCTACCAGCCAAGGCGTCAGAACATCTCTACTTTCGAGATTTCAAAGGACAAACTGTATGCTTGGGCCGATGAAGTATTAAAGCCTACAGCTGACCTTGCATTCGCCGGTGACGGGAACTTCCTTTGCGGTGAATGGTGTGGTTTCTGTAAAGCAAAACATGAATGCCGTGCCAGAGCGGAAGCAAATCTCATGCTTGCACAGTATGACTTCAAACTTCCACCGCTGCTTGAGGATTCTGAAATTGAATACATCCTCTCCCGTGCTGATGAACTGGTAGCCTGGGTATCAGATATTAAAGAATATGCTCTGTAGCAGGCAATCAGCGGTAAGGAACGGAATGGCTGGAAGTTAGTCGAAGGACGCGCCAACCGTAAACATTCCAACGAAGATGCTGTCATTCAGGCTGTTACCGATGCTGGCTTTGACCATTATGAGAAGAAGCTTCTCGGTATCACTGCAATGCAGAAGTTACTGGGTAAATCCAGATTTGATGAGCTACTAACAGCTTAGCTTACATCGAAAAGCCGCAAGGCAAACCTACTCTTGTGCCGGAAAGTGATAAACGACCGGCAATGAACAATGCAAAAACTGATTTTATGGAGGAAAATTAAATGAACAAGAATGTAAAAGTATCAAATCCTATGAAGGTAATTACTGGCCCTGATACACGTTGGTCTTACGCTAACGTATGGGAGCCAAAGTCAATTAACGGAGGTACACCTAAGTACAGCGTATCTCTTATCATTCCTAAGTCTGACACCAAGACCATCGCCAAGATTGAAGCTGCAATCCAGGCTGCCAATAAAGAAGGTGAAGCTAAGCTCAAGGGTAATGGCAAGTCTGTCCCTGCTCTTTCTGTCATCAAGACTCCGCTTCGTGATGGCGATATGGAACGTCCGGATGACCCTGCTTACGCAAATTCCTACTTTGTCAATGCCAACGCTACGTCTGCGCCAGGCATCATAGATGCTGACCGCAATCCTATCCTTGCTCGCTCTGAGATTTACTCCGGTGTGTACGGTCGTGCCAGCATCAGCTTCTATGCTTTCAATAGCTCTGGCAATAAGGGAATCGCCTGCGGCCTTAACAATCTGCAGAAGATTCGTGATGGTGAGCCTCTTGGCGGCAAGGCATCTGCTGAGTCTGATTTCGCATCTGATGAAGATGATGATTTTCTTGATTAACGGAGATGGCGACTATGGAAATGTTACAGTCTATTCTCGTAATAATCCTTCTTGCTATCTGGTTTGTATTCAGCATCGTGTTCCTTATCACTGCGGTTCAGAATTTCATCAATGACCGCAAGCGTGAATAGCGCGAAGTTGAAAAGGACAAGCGTGACCTTGAATACCATGAAGCTCGTATGAAAGAACTCAGCAAGTAAACCAATCTCATATTATTAACCGTGGAGGTGGTGGGAGCAATCCTGCCACCTTTGTGGTTTAGAAAGGACAAGCTAATGAAAACACTTAGTATTGATATTGAAACTTTCAGCGATGTACAGCTTCCGAAAACAAGCGTATATCGATACTGTGAGTCTTCTAATTTTGAAATATTGCTATTTGCCTACAGAGTAGATGCTGGCCCTGTTGAGGTCGTCGACCTTTCCTGCGGTGAAAAGATACCCGAAGCTATCATTGCTGCGCTTGAAGATGATACTGTCATTAAGTGGGCATTCAATGCTTCTTTTGAACGTATCTGTCTCTCACGCTTCTTAGGTTATCCAACCGGCGAATACTTAAATCCTGAAAGCTGGCGCTGTTCTATGATATGGGCAGCCACAATAGGACTACCATTATCCTTGGAAGGTGTCGGAACAGTTCTTGGACTTGAAAAACAGAAACTTACTGAAGGAAAAGACTTCAGCAAATCCATCGTCTGGCGCTGCCTTAGCAGGCTGGAACCTACCGGTGAAGAATGCCATGCAAGAACCGTCAATGAAACGGTATTAGAAAATGTGGTTGTTCAGGCAATAAACAGGCTCCTTGGAGATAAGTCAACCTATCAGGCGCAGTTACAGCAGAACATTGCTAAAGTCATCAGAGAAGCTCAAAAGAGCACCGCTGATGGCATTGACTAGCATCTGATGGAGCTTCAAAAAGAGCTTCTCAAAAAAGCTAACAACAAAGAAGCCTACGATGAGATTGCTGACCAGATTTTCAAGCTTCGCGAACAGCGTGAAAAATGCACCGTTGACACCGCTGCCAGAGACGTGCAGATTGCAAGAATTAATGACCTGCAGGATTACATTAAGAAGTAGCGTACCAACCTTGAATCCTTCGACAAAACCTTGGTTAAACGCTGGCTCAAGCAAATTACCGTCTGGGAAGACCACTTCACGGTGGAGCTCAAGTCCGGACTAAAAATTGATATTGAAGGGTAATGCTTATAGACGCAAAAAGGCTCCTCACCACTGGAATACATCCGGTGATGGGGAGTCTTTATCATTTTAATCCTTATCCCAACGATTAGCATCTGTCCAACGGAAGTTTGGGTCTTTATTTCTTCGTGGGTCATTTTCCCATTCTTCAGCTACACGTTTACTTATTTCTTTATTAAGACGATTCATTTTAGGAGTTTTTTCACCGGTTCCACCATTGAATCCGTTCTTAATCCAATCCTGTCTTTCTTCTTCATAAGCCTCTGATAACTCCTCATGAGAAGCTCCTTCAACCCATTTTTCAAATTCACTTTTAAATAAATTCCCGAAAAAGCCCATATTTATCCTCCATTCTATGCAACTTCAGCAAATATACGTCTCTGTACCTTAAGATAAGATTGCAGATTCTTGATAACATCTTTTTCTTCTTCTAAGTCGTCTGCGGCTATTTCTATTTCATTATCACTTGCCAGCTTCAGGGTATATTCATAAATTCGTCCTACTAAAACATCAAGTTCTTCTGATGTAAGCTGAATACTGATTTTTGAATAATTTTTGTCAGCTTTCAACGCTTCCAAAGAGCTCATTAGATTATTAATCTTATCAATATCCATCTCCCCCTTGCGAATTGCATCAATATAGCTTTTCAAGCTAGCTCTGAATTCTGTTACAACCTTTGGTTTATGTTTTTTTACTTTATTGCAAACCCAAGCACCAGCGCCAACAGCTACTGCACTCGCCACAACAATTATTGTTCCTTTTTTATGCTGTTTTACAAACTGTAATGCTTTAGCACCAACACCCTGAACCTGCTCTGCTGCTGGTAGGTCAATTGGCTTAAAGTGCTTTACTATTTGTCCCTTATTAGGACCAGTTGCCCACCTTACCACACTACCGATTCTTCGATATATTCCTGTTGCTAACCCTGTTGCTATATCATCAGGAATGAAATATGCATCTTGCGCTATTGCCATAATATACCTCCTTTGGTTTTCTATAATAGGCCTTGTAAATTTCGCGAATCAAATCATATCCATTAAGCTTTTCGATGAAGATATTATTGTCTCTGTCTTGTGTGTATTTATTATTCTATTAAAATACTTAACAATATCTGTATCTGCAAATCTATGGTCAACAACATTAATTCCTTCATCTCCCTTAGCGACAAAAACTAGATATTTAGGAGATATCGGAAATATAAGACCACTTCCATTATTTCTTTTGATAACAGTAGATTTATGCTCAAACGCTGGATTATCAGACGTAATAAATTGTCCTGCATTATCGTAGGTTTCAAAAAGAATCATCTGACAACCACTTAAAGCAAGTTGTACAACATTATGATAAAAGCCACCTTTATTCTTAAAAAACATTTTATATAATTCAGAATACCATATTCCGGTCATTAACTCATCTGCATACTCTTTTCCTTCGCTTGTCCCTACATCTAGTGTTTCTGCTTCCTCATCTTTACACATTGACTCAAAAATAGGATACAATAATTTCTCTTTAATTTTTGTATAAACACCCATAGCGTCAAATTTTGGATTTCTACAAAGCATAATGAAAAACGACGCCAGCATATTCCTTGCGATGTATTCAGATATGATTCTTTCACTTCTTTCAAGTCCAATTGGCTGACCATTATGAACACCACTTACGAATGAATTCATGATATTTTCCCAGTTTTTTTCTAAGTAATCATCAAATGAATCTTCTAAAATATAACAGTTAAGTGCATCTATTTGACTCAATATAGCAGCTTTCTTTGCTACATTTCCATCGTAATAAAAAAAGTCCCAATCATGTATTTCGAAGAAATGCTTATTTATGCTCTTTTTTGTTTTGATGATGCTATATCCTAATTTCCCATAAACAGGCTGTTTAAATCCCGTCTTAAGCAAATCATAAATCAAATCAACATATTGCGATTTCAACTTTGCACATGAATTGCAAATAAATGAATACTTAAAATTTATGGTATATAAATGAGGCTTCCAAAGAACGGAATTTCTGTTTGCGCCATCCCCAATACTTCCATCTTTTATTACATAAATTCCATTGAATTTTTTATCGGGCTCTTTAAGGGTTTCAACTTGTGTTTCCCAGGCCTTCATATAAACACGTGGCACAAAGTGTTGCTTTTTGGTCGGCATTCTAACCTCCTCCTTCCCAACATCTATTCCACTGTCCGAAAATGCCCTTTGTATCGAGTTGCCGGATTTGTTGTCAACTTTTTTCCTCTTTCAAAAATCACTTCAAAATCTCTGACATCTAATCACTAACTCAATTTGCGTTATCTAATCCGAGGTTACAACCTGACACACATTTTCACAGTAGATATGTTTCCATATAATAAAACCGAGCCTTTTCAGGAGTTAGGCATCTAATCTAAACTTCCGAAAAAACCCGGAAATACGCCACTTTCTGGCACTTATTTATCTTTTCTTGACATCAACACAACCGTCTCCACATGCCCCGTATTTGGAAACATATCCACACAGCACCCTTTCTTAACCTCATACCCACTCTCCTGCAACACAACCAGATCCCTTGCTAGACTTGTAGGCTTGCATGAAATATACACCATTGACTCCACACCATAGTCAATTATCTTCTTAAGTGCCTTTGGATTGATACCATCTCTTGGTGGGTCGAGGACGATAAAGTCCGGCTTGTCCTTAATGTTATCAAGGGCATTAAGCACATCCTCTGCGATGAATTCGCAGTTATCAAGACCATTTATGCCGGCATTAATCTTAGCCGCTTCTACGGCTTCAGGAATTATCTCAACGCCGATGACTTTCTTTGCAACTGGGGCTAACATCTGTGCAATTGTTCCTGTTCCACTGTACAGATCAAAAATCACCTTATCTTTTGTTGTTCCGACATAATCTCTTGCCTTTGAGTACAGTACTTCTGCACCAAGTGAGTTAGTCTGGAAGAATGAAAATGTTGTAATCTTGAATTTAAGTCCAAGAAGCTCTTCTTCAATATAATCCTTTCCGAATACTATCTCTGTCTTTTCATTGATTACCGCATCGGCAACACTGTCATTGTAGGTGTGCAGGAAGCCGGTTATCTCTCCGTCAAGTGACAGTGCTTTTAATCTGTCTGCAAGCTCGTCCATAGGAATATCATTAATTGTAGTTGTCACAATGTCCACAAGGATTTGTCCTGTCTTTACGGCTTTTCTTACAAGCAAATGTCTAAGATACCCCTCGTGCTTCATTTTGTGGTAATAAGTGAGATTTTTCTCAAGTGCATAATCATATACACACTTGAGTATTTTTCTGTAATCATTATCCACAATCTTACAGCCTGTTACTGTTACTATGTCATACATACTGTTTCTCTTATGTAAACCAAGGGCTATCGGACCATCTTTTACCTCATCGCCAAATGAGAATTCCATCTTATTACGGTATTCACTTGATACAGGGCTTCCAATTATTCCCTCCCACTCATATTCTGTATTAATAACAGGAGCAAGAAGCTTCTTCACTGCATTTTCTTTCATCTTTAACTGTTCTTCGTACCTTACAGTCTGATATACGCAGCCACCGCATTTGCCAAAATGCTCACATCTTTCGTTAGTTTCTGTATCTGCCTGACAGACAACTTCAAGAAGCCTTCCTTCACATTTGCCGTGCTTCTTCTTGTTTACCATAAATTTAACTGTCTGTCCCGGTATTGAATTCTTTACAACAGCCTTTTCCTTTATAATCTGTCCATCTTCCTCTGTCTTAACTATTACATTTCCCTTATTAGGAAAATCCACGCTTTCTACATAACCTGTATATATGCCGCCTTTTTTCATCTTTTATCTCCAATCCTTCTATATAATCAATCAGGAAACTAACCCTGTCCTTATTCTTTATCAATTTTTTATACGAACCAATCACCAGCTAATCATTAACCGATTATCTATTCTCCTGTTATTATTATCTTTTTATAAAACAACTACGGACTAATTTTCAGCTAACCAGCCTTCCTCCCACATCACCGAACATCTAAAAAACCACTGGCTGTAAGCCAGCCAGTGGTCTTTGTCTTAATCATTCTTTAATTGGCAGAATAATTAGTTCTCGAATTCATCATCATCATCTTCAAAGTCGTCATCAAAGTCGTCATCATCGAAATCATCATCAAAATCATCAAGATAATCTGGTGTGAAGTATCTATAGATTGCATATACGATAGCTGCTAATGCTGCAACCGCTCCAATAACTGCTAATACTATGATAATTACATTACTTTTCTTCTTGCTCTCTTCTACATCTTTCTTGTGAAGAAGTTCATTGAGCTTGCTTGCCGCAATAAGCTCTTCAATCTTATCCTTATTCATAACAACCGCTCCTTTCAAAACACTTTTAAAGTAAATATATTGTATCACAACATATTTTATTTGTCACCATATTTAGGCTTTTTTAAGCCTTGCAAAGCCTGCAAGCATTTTCTTTAAACCATACTCATCAAATGTTACAGTTACCATATAATCTCTTGTGCCATTATCAATTGAAATTACTTTTCCTTTTCCAAACTTGGCATGGACCACGGTATCGCCAACACCATATCCAAGTCCAGATGTTCCTCCAGCACTGCCAGCAAAGGCAGTCGAACCCGCTGTGCCATATGAAGTACCTGCATAACTTCCGCCTGATACAGATTTTCCACCAGCTGTCAATCTACCGACAGTTCCACTGCCTCCAGCTCCAGCAGCCTTCGATGACTTCTTTAAATCAAATATATCCATAGGAAATTCTTTACCAAAACCAACCTTAGTATTCGCCTTTCTCACAGAAGACCTGTAACCTGTTGAGGTTGAGCCGCCGATTGATACACGTTTTGGTTCTTTATAATTCACATTGCCTGAACCGTATCTGTTAAGAGCGGCTTTGGCATTGGCTCTGATATTATACGAAGGTGTTTCCTCTGAGTCATCTTTTCCTCCATATGCAATCTTACCTTTATTATATCCTGAACTATTATTTTCTATGTGCATATATTCTTCGGGAATTTCTTTAATAAAGCGTGATACTTTATTCATCTGTGTTTCACCGCGTACCATACGCATCTTCGCACTGCTTAAATTAAGTATCTTCTCTGCTCTTGTTATTCCTACATAGCAAAGTCGTCTTTCTTCCTCTATCTCTGCAGGGTCATCTGACACTATTGTCATATAACTTGGAAAAAGGCCATCTTCCATTCCTGTCATATACACAATAGGGAATTCAAGACCTTTGGCACTATGTAATGTCATAAGCATTACCTGCTTATCTGACTCATTAAGATTATCAATATCTGCTATGAGTGCAACTTCTTCAAGGAAACCGCTTAATGTAGGAGTTTCTTCCTTCTGTCGGCAGCTCTCCTCATAGCTTACTATTTTGTTAATCAATTCATCTATATTTTCCTGTCTTGCTTCTATTTCTTCTGCTGTTTCGCTCTCTGCAAGACATTCTATATATCTTGTGTCACTTATAACGGTTTCGGCAAGTTCTTTTATGCTCATAAATTCCTGCTTTGCCTTAAGTGAACCTATAAGTGTAACAAATGGCTCTAGCTTTCCAACACCTCGTTTTATCGTATCAATATGCTCAGCATCGCACAGAGCCTGCCAGAATGTTATGTCATTCTGATCTGCATATTCCTGAACACGTTCAATGGTTGTCGCACCAATTCCACGCTTTGGAACATTGATAATACGCTTTACTGCCTGTCCGTCCATACCATTGTCTATAGTCTTTAAATATGCAAGTATATCTTTTATTTCCTTACGCTGATAAAAGCTTATTCCACCATATATACGATATGGTATATTCTTTAACATAAGCTTTTCTTCCAATGTTCTTGACTGTGCATTAGTCCTGTATAATATGGCAATATCGTTGTAATTCCAGCCGTCCCTTACCATAGAACTTATGCTGTCAACAACACCCTGTGCCTCATCATATCCATTTTCATAAAGTGTATAATTAACCTTTTCACCCTCGCCATTCTCTGTCCACAGACTCTTTGCTTTTCTTCCTATATTATTGCTTATGACCGCATTGGCTGCATTAAGAATTGTCTGTGTTGAACGATAATTCTGCTCAAGCTTTATTACTTTAGTTCCTGCAAATGTATTCTCAAAATTCAATATATTGGTAATATTGGCACCCCTGAACTTGTATATTGACTGATCATCATCCCCAACCACGCAGAGATTGCCATATTTGGCGGCAAGCATTGATATAAGCTTAAACTGCGATGTATTAGTATCCTGATACTCATCAACCATAATATACTTAAATCGTTCCTGATAATAATTAAGTACTTCAGCATCATTTTCCAATAATTCTACTGTCTTGTATATTAAATCATCAAAATCAAGTGCATTATTAAGCTTTAATGTCTTCTGATACTCCCTGTATACATTGGCAATTCTCTTGCCGTTGTAGTCACCACCTGCCTCAAGCTCCATCTGATCCGGACTCATAAGCTCATCTTTGGCGTGCGATATCGCATTCATAATTGTTTTTTCCTTGAGCATCTTCGTATCTATATTGAACTTCTTACATATATCCTTTATAACACTCTTGACGTCATCTGTATCATATATTGTAAATGTATTGGAATAACCAATTCTATCTATATAACGCCTGAGAATCCGCACACAGGTGGAGTGGAAAGTACTTACCCACACTTCGCCAGCCTGCTGTCCTACTGTGGCATCAACTCTCTCTCTCATCTCCCTTGCCGCTTTATTAGTAAATGTAATAGCAAGTATATTATATGGGGCCACACCACAATCATCTATAAGATAGGCTATCCTGTTAGTAAGAACTCTTGTCTTTCCAGAACCTGCACCCGCTATAATAAGAAGCGGACCTTCTGTCCTTTTAACCGCTCTTTTCTGGCAGTCATTTAAACCATCTAAATTCATATACTCTCCAATCCAATGTGTGATTATACTCACACTATCTCCACTTTAACTTACAAATGCACTTAATTAAAATCAACAGTGCATCTAAACTTAACCTTCACATACTGTGCATACACAGTATCATAATTCAGTATAACAAATGTTCGATATTTTTTAAAGCAAAAAATCAGAAACCATTGCCTGAATTAGTATATCATTAAATATATTTATCCAGTTATGATTTCTGATTTATAATGTATGTTCAACAAATGTATTCTTATATATCCTACTTCTCTGTTATGACTGCATTATCCATTACTAAATTCTGTGCCTTCTTAACAAGCATAGACTTAACAATAGTTTCTTTGTCATATTTATCTGTAAATGTATCTACCTTTGAATAACCACTGTCCTTAGCGAACTGCTCAAGGTCATCCTTGTATTCATAATCTGTAATTGCAAGACATTCCTTTTCTGCAATTGCCTGATATACAAGCTGCTGTCCTGCTGATGCCTTAACGAATTCATCAAATGTCATGCCATATAGATTCTGACAATATTCATCATTAGTCTTACCCTGAAGTGTACTGTAAAAGCTTATTGATTCTTCAAGCTTTGATGACTGCTGTGCAAGGAATTCCTCTGGATAACCTGTAACCTTGCATTTGTCAAGGAGCTGGGTAAGTATTGCTTCATTCTTAGCTTCTGTTATCTTAGTTTCTATTGTTCCACTGACATCATTCTTAACATGTGCCTTATATGAATCAACTGTTTCGCAGTTGAACGCACTCTTAACAAAAGCATCTGTAAGCATAGGAACATTAGCCTGCTGTACATAACTCATTGTAAGCTCGAATACAACTCTCTTGCCAGCATAATCAGAATACTTTGAATTCTCTGGAAGTGTGATTGTTATTACCTTAGTCTGTCCTGCAGCCATTCCATATAATTCTTCATCTAAGCCAGTTCCCGCAACAGGGAAAGCATCCTTACCAAGTGTCATACTATAATCAGAACCAGTAAAATCATCTATTGAAAGTCCGCCTGATGTACCAGTATAACCAAATGTAACCTTATCGCCTTTCTGTGCTTCCCTGTTAACATCTGTATATGTTGTCTCACTTTCAAGCTGTTCTGCAATCTTATTATCTATAACCTGATTAGTTATGGCTGTTACATCAATCTCAGCCTGAATTCCCTTATAGTCTCCAAGCTCTACATAATCAGTTGGATTGTATCCATAATCCACCTTTATCTTACTGTTACAGGCTGTTGTCATCATAACTGACATAACCATAGCTGCTGTAACAGCATATTTTACAATTTTATTCTTTAATACTTTTTTCATAACCTGTCTCCACATTAAATATTGCCGTAACACCGACTATTAAACTATACCACAATATCACTTTTAAAACCAGTATTATGCAAATGTTTCACAATATTATCACAAAAAAAGGCAAAAAGCCCAATCTGATATGCTCTCGAATTACTGGAACACATCAATTCGCTTTCTGCCTTTTATATAACTGGTATTAATACCAACATAAATCTTAATTAAGCAATCTTAGCCTTAGCTACTTCTGCTAACTTAGCAAATCCTTCTGCATCATTTACAGCCATCTCAGCTAATACCTTTCTGTTAAGGTCGATGTTAGCTAACTTTAAACCATACATAAACTTGCTGTATGAAAGACCGTTCATTCTTGCTGCAGCATTGATTCTTGCGATCCATAACTGTCTGAACTGTCTCTTCTTCTGCTTTCTACCCTTGTAGCTCTCTGTAAGAGCTCTCATTACAGACTGCTTAGCAACTCTGTACTGCTTAGATCTAGCTCCTCTATAACCCTTAGCGAGCTTTAATACTCTGTTATGCTTCTTCTTTGCGTTCATACCGCCTTTAATTCTTGCCATTTCTTAATTTCCTCCTAATAATCAATCACAGACATCCATATCTTATAAATATGGCATAATCTTCTTCATTGTCTTTACATTAGTTGCATCTGTCATAGCTGCATGTCTAAGATTTCTCTTTCTCTTAGTAGTCTTCTTTGTAAGAATATGGCTCTTGTAAGCTTTCATTCTCTTTAATTTACCTGTTCCAGTTACTTTAAAACGCTTTGCAGCTGCTCTTTTTGTCTTTACCTTTGGCATAATAATCCTCCTAATTTAATTCTCATATGGAATAAATAATATTTTAACGTTTTTCAGTTAAAAACATAGTCATGCTCCTGCCTTCTAACTTTGGAGCTTTGTCTACTACTGCAATATCACTTAACTTCTCAGCAAAATCTTCTAATATATGCTTGCTGGAATCGATATGCGCCATCTCACGGCCTCTAAATCTTAAAGATACCTTTACTTTATTGCCTTTCTCGATGAACTTTCTTGCCGAATTACACTTAGTATTCAAATCATTAACATCTATGTTAGGTGACAAACGAACTTCTTTGACTTCTATTGTTCTCTGCTTCTTCTTAGCTTCCTTCTCTTTTCTGACAAGTTCATACTTATACTTGCCATAATCCACAAGCTTACATACAGGTGGCTTTGCAGATGGGGCAACCTTTACTAAATCAACCTCTGCCTCTCTTGCCAGTTTCATAGCATCCTTAGGAGACATAACTCCAAGCTGCTGTCCTTCTTCTCCAATAACACGAACTTCCTTATCACGGATCTGCTCGTTAATCATTAATTCGCTAATAGTAGTGCACCTCCAAAATCAAAAAAAGTGGATAGTCAGACTATCCACTTTTTAATCATAATGCATCTTAATTGCTGTTTATCATGCACATTCTTAAAAATATAAACCCAAGTCGCCCGATTGCGCTAAGGTGAGAGTGGATACTCTGCTTTGTTTAACAACTATTAGAGTGTATCACTAATAATTATAGCTGTCAACTAATATTTTATATAATTATGAAAATAATTGCAGAAATTTTCAATTAAGCTCCGCAATTCCTGACAGCCTTACATATCTGTCCGATATTCTGTACCACGTTGGGAAATCCACAACACCAGTCTGCGGCATATTATTAATTCTCTGAAACTGCCTTACTGCCTCCGCTGTACGCTCTCCATATATCCCGTCAACCGTCAGTGCCGGTATTGCCGTGTAATAATCGCCTATAAGATTAAGCTGTTCCTGCAGCTGCCTTACCTTCTGCCCCGATGAGCCTATATCAAGATCTGCTCCAGGCCACGATGACGGAATACCCTGTATCTGTTCAGCCGTATTAATGTACATATTATCTCCATAATAATATCTTAATATATCTATTGAGGAATATCCCTGATCACCCAGATATTTGCTTCCCCATTGTGTCATCCAGTCAGGACAGCTTGATTTCTTTCCATCACAATACTGTGTTAATATCGGCTGTTTTACATTCGGTCTTGACAGATAATTATCAAATATTTCATCCACAACCTGTGAAATGCTTTCAAATATATTACGTCCGTTGACCCATTTGTGGTCAAATGCAGTTGATGAGGTTATCGTAAAGTTGTAATTCTGGTTTCTGTACCACTCTGTATACACTCTGTTTAATGTAAAGGACATAATCGCTAAAATATTAGCTTCCAACGTCTGTCTTGGCCATGTCGAATATATTTCACTGCTCGCTACATTTTTAATATAATCCTTGTATCTCACATAATAATCAAGTGCTGTGGAGTCTGTAGGAACACCATCGTGCACTACTATTGTTTCTGGTATTACAACGCGGCTTAACACAATCTCCCCCGACTGGCGTACCGGCTTAATCTCAGTCTCTGGTATCTTGGCAGGATAGCTGCCATACAGCGTATTAACCGGAATTACAATATTATTCTCTGGAATCTCCCTGTTATCTTCATTCAGATACACATTCTGAATACTTGTTTCCCCTGAGAATACATCAATACCGGATATATTAATCTCCTCGTAGCCATCTGCATTAACATCAATAGTGTATTCCGAAAATGGCTGGTTCTCACCCGGTTCCATACTATACTCCACCGGCGGTGTAGGAAGGTCATCAAGATTAACTGCTCCTTCTGAGTCAGTAGTTATCTCATTGATAATTCTTTCAGGATTTCCTGTATATGCAAGTGAAATCCTTGCATCTGCCAATGGTATACCCTGCTGATTATCATATACATTAATGCGCATTTTTCCTTTATCTATTGCATCGGCAGGAGTTTCCATTGTATGTACATACACCATAATCTAATTCCTCTTATATTATTCATTATATTTTTGATTATTATATGTATCTTTATGAAATTTTATGAATAAAATAAACTGATATTTCCTTTAGGAGGATTTATGGCTGATTATAGAATCGCCCTTGATGCCGGACACGGTGGAAGCGACCCCGGTGCTGTATATAAGGACAGACGGGAAAAAGATGACACTCTCGACCTTACTTTAGCTGTCGGTGACATACTTAAAAAAAATGGCATAGATGTATATTACACAAGAACTACTGACGAATACGAAACCCCATTTAAGAAAGCAACCGATGCGAATAATTCCGGTGCCAACCTTTTCGTATCAATACACCGCAATTCCTCAGAAAATCCTAACCAATATTCTGGCGTTGAAACCCTTGTATACAGCGATACTGGTTTAAAGGCTGAGGTGGCAAGAAATATTAATAACCAGCTTGAAGATGCAGGCTTTAAAAATCTTGGTGTAGACGAACGCAAAAACCTTGTTATCCTTAAGCGTACCAAAATGCCAGCCGTTCTTGTTGAAGCTGGATTTATTAACAACGATAAAGACAATTATCTATTTGATGAAGAATTTGACAGTATTGCACAGGCAATCGCAGACGGAATATTAGAAAGCATACCATCAGGCAGGCCCGGAAATACCACTTCCAATAAAAGCAATCGCACTGACAACAATAATAATAGCAACAACAATAGTAACAACAATAATAGCAGCAACAGCCAAATGAATAACTCTGGCAGAACTGCTTCTGCCCCAATTGACAGCACAGCTATGGTTAATTCCATCCCACCTGATAACGAGGTGTTTTCTGTCCCTGTCAGTAGTTCAAATATTATGCCACAATGTCCTTGTGACAATAATGATTATGACACAGAAAATGAAGCACTTTACCGTGTACAGGTTGGCGCATACCGCAACAAGGATAATGCCGACAGAATGTTAAATTCACTTTTAATGGACGGATTTCCTGCATTTATAATATATGAGGACGGCTATTATAAGGTTCAGGTCGGTGCTTACCGTATTCTCTTAAATGCTATTAAAATGGAACAGCGTTTAAGAAGATTCCGCTACAGCACATACATTGTATATTCATAACAGATTGCTATTTAATTAACAAACATTTAAAACCCTCCAAAAGTCAGAAACAGTGTCTTACTTTTGAAGGGTTTATTTTAGGTTATTTTACATTTTAGGAGCTGTAGTTATTAATTATAGTTTATTATTCTGCTGAATATATTGTTACACCATGCCACTCAATAGATGCAATATTATCAACACTGATAACCTGTTTTAATGCAAATGATATATGCATAGTACCTGCTTTGGCACTTAAATCAGAAGTTTTGTCGTCAATACTAACAACTGTGCCATCTTTAAGATGTACTACAGGTGCATATTTACCACTCATGCCAAACCACTTAAAGTCTGCATTTCCTGTTCCATATATATCAAGTACGAATCCATCACATTTAAGTGTATCTATATTGAGAGTCTGGTCTGCATTATAAGATGATGTAACCGATATATTAGGAGTTGTACTAAGCACACCTGTGCTGCTACTCTTAAGAACTGTTTCAAAAGACCACTCCCCTGTTGCTAAGGTTCTGGTTTCTCTTGTTTTATTATCTTCACCATTTCTGTACGTACACTTAAGATCCTTAACATCAATCGAAATGTTATGATTAACAATATCTCTTGAATCAGCATTAACATATATTAATTCTGCATATATTTCTGAACCATCATCTGACATACCATTATAATTAAGATGGTATAATGTACCTGTTGATTTGAACTGGTCTGTTTCATCACTTATTTTTATTACAGTATCTGCAAAATCAAATGTACCAATTATTGGACTTAAGGTATCATCATTAGGTATAATCGGACTTCCGTCTTTTGACTTTATAGTCAGTTCAATATAAAATCTTCCACCATTAGCAACATATTTTCCCCATTCCACGTCAACATTAGATTCTTCTGTAGATGTAACATTACCTGTATTATAAACATTAACCGAACTATCCCCGCTTATATGAGATTCAAAATTGACATTACTCTTTGGGACAAGATACTTCTGGTACGCGTATACACCAGTGTAAGTTAATCCCGAGATTGCAATCACTGCGGCTGCCGCTGCTGCTATATTTCTATATATTTTTGATCTGGTTCTCATTATGACAGGCTTATCAGCTGGCTTTGCCTGCTCAATCCACTCCTGATTAATATTGTTCATTGACTTAAATAATTTCTCACCATTCATACCAAAACGCCCTCACTTTCCAAAAACTTCTTTAAATCTTTCCTTAATCTGTGCAGTGCAACCTTAACTGAACTTTCGCTCTTTCCAAGTTCTTTTGATATAACTTTAACAGGTTGTGAATACCAGTATCTTTTGATAAATATATTTCTCTTATCAGTATCCAATGTTTTAAGAAATGTATTAATCAATTCTCCTACCATATGTTCATCACCCTCAAGTGCTTTATCAGGCTTGCCGATACACTGTTCCATCTCGGCTGTAAGTTCTATAACATTAGAGCTTCTTTTTAATGCATTGTCATGGTCTATTCTCTTGCAGATTATATGTCTGCATATAGTAGCTGAATATGCAAACAAATATTGCGGTCTGTTATCTGGAACTGATTTCCATACTTCATAAAACGTATCATTAACACATTCTCTTGCATCTTCCTCACTGTCAAGCATATTCATTGCAAGCTTCATTAATGGTCTTTGATACCGCTCCATTAATTCACGCATTCCAGATTCATCTCTGTTTGCTATTAAATCAATTATTTTTTCTTCGCTGCACACTTTATTAAATCGTCCTTAATTATTTCTTTTTGAAAGCTTTCACTTATAGAGTACGCTTTTTTCAGGATTGGTTACAGAAATGTAAAATAATTATTTTGCAAAGACTTATTGGATATTAATATTTCCTGATGCCTTAAGCTTTAAACTGTGATTCATAAAATGTATATCTGCATCGGCTGACACTCCTATTACATTATCACTTTGCATATCTATCTGTATTACCGAATTCACATATTCAGCCTGTGAATATTCAGCCATAATATATAGCGTCATATTATCCAGTCCATCAAAATCAATAACCATATTACAGACAGCGTTTTGATTGTAATATACTACAGCACTCACCTTTACAAGGTTATTATCCCTGTCAGCCTCTATATTAAGCACTACATTGCAGTCCTTTACTTCCGTGGCAAATTCAGATTTAATACTGTCCTTTTTTATGCCATATACATTTAACAACGAAATATATGGAAGAACCTGTGAATCTTTATATAATTCATCCACAAATGTATTAAAGCCATTAACTAAAGCTGTTTCATCTATATTAATATTATAAGTGTGTTTTCCTGTTTCGCTGACTGTATTCACGCAATCCATTGCCATAACTTCATAGCCCTTCACAAAGTCAGCTAATGCAGCTTTTAAAACAGGCTTAAGCTGATCTGCATCTATATTAACATATCTTGATATATCAGCTTTAGATATTAAAAATGTATCATTAGTCAATTCAGGTATAACTACATTTATTCCATTATTATCGATATTAGCTGTAATGGTATATTCTGCACTATTCTTACCCTGCATATAATCAGTATTATCATATATCAACTCCGATATATTAATTTTTCCAGTATAGTTATTGGCACTTACATCTATGTTGTTTATATATTTTTCAACTGTGCTTTGTAAAAGTTCTCCAGATTTCAACATCGTTTTTAAAGCTTTTTTCTCTGGAGAAGCATACATTTGTGTAACGCCATATGCCGATAATATTATTGCTATTACGGAAAGAAATATTATACCAGCCACAGCACGCTTTACATTTTTCTTTTTATTCTGGCATTTCATCAGCCTTACCCTTTCTTTCATACCTTACAAACTCATAACATATATCAAAATATGTATGTTCATCACTCTGTCCTGTAATTCTCCAGTCTTTAAGCTTATCGAAATCACTTATATAGGTATCAGCTTCGTAAGTATAATCGACCTTTGTTATATGTGCTGTATCACAATATGGAAGGAATTCTTTGTATATCTGTCCACCACCGATGACATATACATCCTTACTATCCACATTTTTTACCTTCTCAAGCACATCTTCAACACTATGGCATAAACATACGTCTTTAGCTTCATAATCTTTATTTCTTGTAAGAACAATATTCTTTCTTCCAACAAGTGCTGACTGGTTAGGAAGTGCTTCTAATGTCTTTCTTCCCATAATAACAACTTTTCCATAAGTTTCTTCACGGAACAGCTTCTTATCCTCTGGAATATCAACAAGTTCTCTTCCTTTATTAGCTATTCCCCATTTTTTATCAACAAGTGCAATTAAATTCATAGTTTGCCTCCTACCCAGGCTGGCACATATCCTTTGACACTTATGCCCTCCTGTGTGTATTCCTCACTTTCAAGCTGTCCGTATTCTCTTATAAGCTGGATTTTGCCTGCATCGCTGTAAGGAAATACTCTTTCTATTCTAATTCTGCTCTTTAATATAATATCCTGCACATCTTCCAGAAATTCATCTATTCCCACACCCGTCCTGGCTGAAATATTCTCAACATAATCAGCTTTGCTGTCCTTGAGTATAGGAAGTTCGCCGTATTTATCACATTTATTAAAAAGTGTAATTATCGGCTTATCACCTACATCTAACTGCTTCAATGTCTCATATACTGTTGCCATATGTCTTTCGTAATCATCATTAGAGCAGTCCACAACGTGAATTATCATATCTGCATATTTCGCTTCCTCAAGTGTACTCTTAAATGCCTCTATAAGATTATGTGGAAGCTTTCTGATAAATCCAACAGTATCTGTCATAAGCACTTTTTCCTTGTTAGGAAGTGTAAGTGCCCTCGTTGTAGGATCAAGTGTTGCAAACAGCTTGTCCTCAGATAATACACCTGCATCGGTCAGCCTGTTAAGAAGTGTTGACTTACCCGCATTAGTATAACCTACTATAGCCGCTACTGGTGTAGAACTGTCCTGTCTGTTCTGTCTTTGCACATCTCTGTGGCTCTTAATCTCTTTTAACTCACCTGACAAATGAGCAATCCTGTCCCTTATTATTCGCCTGTCTGTCTCTATCTTCTTCTCACCCGGTCCTCTTGTTCCTATTCCACCACCAAGTCTTGAGAGTGTTGTTCCAAGTCCTGCAAGTCTTGTTGACCTGTATTTTAACTGTGCCATCTCAACCTGTATCTTACCTTCACTTGATGAAGCTCTTGCGGCAAATATATCAAGAATAACCATTGTTCTGTCCATAATCTTAGTATTAAGAACATCTTCAAGATTTCTTAACTGTGCTGGAGACAGCTCATCATCACATATTATTCCTGTTGCACCAAGCTCATCTATCATAAGCCTTAATTCTTCAAGCTTACCCTTACCAATATATGTTGCAGGGTGGAAGCTGTCACGCGGCTGTATCATCTTTCCTACTGTGACCGCTCCGGCAGTCTTAGCAAGCTCTGCTAACTCCTCTAACGACTTCTCGCAGTCGTCAAGAGGATTTAACTCTACGCCGACAAGTACAACCTTTTCCTGCTCGTCATCTGTATCATATAATGCCATATTTTCCTCCAATTAATTCTATTATGCCAGAAGCAGATGTCTTAACATATCAATCAACACAAAGCATTTATTATATAATAATCTATTCTTTTGCTATGCAGTCGCTAAGATAGTTAGATACTTCCTTTTCTTCCGAATAATTCATAACATTTTCTGTTATCTCTTTTACTTCCTTACTGCTCCACGAAGCTATCTCTTTTCTAGTTTCAAGCACCCTGCTCACTGTAACAGAGAACTCGTCAAGTCCGAAATTAAGAAGAAGTGGTATCATTCTTTCATCTGCCGCCGCTTCTCCACACATTCCTGCTTCAATACCTGCGTTATGTGCACACTCAATTATGTATTTAATACTTCGTATAACGGCTGGATTGAGTGCAGAGTAAAGATAAGCAACATTCTCATTGCCTCTGTCAACAGCAAGTGTATACTGTGTCAAATCATTCGTACCGATTGAGAAGAAATCAACCTCATGTGCCAGTACATCTGCCATTATTGCCGCGGCTGGTGTCTCTATCATAACACCTATCTTTATGTCCTTATCATACTTAATGTCTTTCTTGTCCAGATCCCTGCATATACCATTTATAATCTTCTTAACTGCCTGCACCTCTGTAACAGAAGTTATCATAGGAATCATAATTCTTATATTGCCATATGCACTTGCCCTTAATACAGCCCTTAACTGGGTTGTAAATATATCTACCCTGTCAAGGCAGAACCTTATGGCCCTGTATCCAAGAAATGGATTTAACTCCTTTGTGAGTCCCATATAAGGAATATCTTTATCTCCGCCAATATCAAGCGTTCTTATCGTAAGCTGTCTGCCATCAAGCACAACTGCTGCTTTCTTATATTCGTTATACTGCTCCTCCTCTGTTGGGAGTGCCTGCTTGTTCATAAATAAGAATTCCGTCCTGAAAAGTCCGACACCCTCAGCTCCAGCCTTTACAGCTTTAGCAGCCTCATCAGCATTGCCTATATTAGCAGCAAGCATTACTTTTCTGCCATCCCTGGTAACAGTCTGTTTATCTATATATTTCTTAAGTTCCTTAACTCTTTCATCATATGCTTTTTTCTTTTTATTATATATCTTAAGAGTTATAGGTGTAGGATTGACAAATACTTCGCCGTAAGCTCCATCAACTATAACTTCTTCACCCTCTGTAATTTTACTGCATACATCCTTAACACTTAATACAGCAGGGATTTCCAATGCTCTTGCAAGAATTGAAGCGTGTGATGTATCTCCGCCCTTCTCTGATATGATACCGGCAATATGCTCTGTATCCATATTAGCTGTCATCGATGGATGGATTTCATCGGCAATAATAACAGTATTATCAGAAAGTTTAGTAAGATCAATATTCTTCTGTCCCTGCATTATTGCTATAAGACGCTGTTTCATATCTTCAATATCGGCTACTCTCTGTGTCATCGTATCATTGTTAAAGCTTAAGAATATGTTCTTTAACATCTCACAGGTATCTTCAACCGCAGCTTCTGCATTAAGCTTGTCATTAGTTATAGCACTTATTACACCACTGGTAAACTCAGGATCTCTTATAAGATATTCCTGATTTTTTAATACAAGAGCATTCTTATCATCACCATTAAGCTTCTGTGACAACTTATCCACAAGCTCATTAGTTTCCTGTATGAACTTTTCCACAGCCTCATTGAACTTATCAACCTCAGCTTCTGTATCCTTAATCTTAACACGGCTGACAGCATTCTTACACTTATGGATAATAAGTGCTTTTCCTATACCAATTCCCTTAGATGTACCTATACCTCTTAACATATAGACCCCCGTTTCCGCGTACATTTACGCATATATGTTACCAAGCTAATCACTGGTTAAATACATACTTTATCATATTAATCAATGTCTCACTTGTATCTCTTGAATATATAACCTCTCTTGCCGTTACAGGTTTGTCAGTTATTATATTATCAACACCTTTATTAGTAAGATTCTTTATAGAAGCGTCATTATTAACAGTCCACGCATATACCTGCTTTCCTGAATTATGAATAGCATCGACAACTCTCTTAGTAAGGAACGAAGCATTGACGCTAAAGAAATCCACGTCATCTATCTCATAGAACTTTCCATAAGCCACCGATAATATATACCCGACTTCTATGTCCTCATCATAAGACCTAACAGCCTGCAATGCACTATAATCAAATGAGGTGATAACGCACGAATCCTGCATTGAATATTTCTGTATAAGCTTTACAACCTTCTTTGCTACCTCATCACTGTTATCCGCCGTTTTAATCTCTATATTAAGTTTAATCTTTCCTTTGGCAAGCTGCAATACTTCTTCAAGTGTTGGAACTTTCTCGCCCTTGTACTCCTCTGAATACCAATACCCGGCATCAAGTCTTTTAACTTCTCTTAAAGTAAGCTCCGTAATATTCTTTAGAACACCTGTAGTCCTGTATGCTGATGTATCATGCATAACAACAATATAGCCGTCTTTGGTCATCTGGACATCTAACTCTATAACATCAGCCATATCTTCAATCGCCTTACTGAATGCCGCAAGAGTATTCTCAGGTGCATCTACTGAAGCACCTCTGTGGGCAGTTATATCCGTATTGTGGAATATAGCCACTCTCTCAAACGGATTATTATTAAATGACCCAATTATATATATAATATCAAGCACTATGGATAATGCCAGCACAACTGCATATATTATCCTGTTGACCCTTGCTGAACCTTCGTCAATATCCACGAATTCAAATTCAATATCATCCAGATCGGAATATTTATAATACATATATGAAATCATTGAGAATGAACAAGGTATTGATATAAACACAAGAAAAATCTTCACACCGGCCCTCAATTCCCTAAGAACTGATAAATACACCGCACTTCCAAGATAAGCCATATCCAACAGCTTAACACCGCCTATAAGTATAAGCGAAATAACTGTATAGAACACTGCTATAGCTGCAAATATTGCAAGATTATATACAATAACAGACATAATTACCCTTAATCTGTTATTTCTTACAATCTGTGAGCTTTTCTTATATGACTGTCTGAAATTCTTCCCCTCCATCATATATATATTAAATGAGAAAATTCCTCTTATAACATAATAATATATAAGAACCATAACTATTGCCACAAGCATATATATCATATACCTGTTTCTTCTCATCGTACTTCCGATAAGATTGCTCAATGTATCTGAATATATAAGATTAGCGACAATTGTAACATTTATAAATATAATCGAAATAAAGAAAAATAAAAAAAGCGGTATGCTTTGAATTCGGATTAAATTTTTAA
>OODA01000322.1_pt1 | contig 34654 bp, 35 predicted proteins | sample 1671341 | NCBI WGS metagenome assembly OODA01 (sample SAMN06348147, study PRJEB24527) | human gut metagenome | biome: human gut; feature: ankylosing spondylitis patient; material: feces | host: Homo sapiens | place: China | collected 2015-10 | reverse complement strand
CGGACGAACACGGCGATTCGCCAATCGGTTTGATCGTGGCCATCGCCACCTTCCTTATCTGCATGTACGCAATCGCCTGTATGCCAGGCCACTAACAACCACAGAAGGAGAGTCCTTCTGCCTGCCGCCCTGATCGAGTTATCTCCTGCTCGATACAAAGACCCCGGGGCGGCAGACAAAAGGACGCAACTCACGAAAAGAGACGACTAGGGGTGTGAGTCCCCGGACGCTTTGAAGCTCTTTGGCAAGAGTGGAGCCGAGCGCGGCACGGGTCCGTAGTCAACCGAGACACCGTTAGCGGGGGTGCAGCCGCCCCGTCAGGCCAAGCTCCTTTCGAAAGAGAGGAGCCACGTGAGGCCGTTCAGCTATTCGGGATTTCCGAAATGCTGAGCGGTTTGACGTGGTTATTTGGGGGTATAGCTCAACGGCAGAGCATTCGGCTTTGACCCGAAGTATGCAGGTTCGACTCCCGCTGCCCCTGCCAGAAACATCACAACCAGGAGCCGACATGAAAGAGGCTTATTTCGATCCGGCGCTGCAGAAACACCTTGAGCGCAGGGCGCTGATTCACAAATGGCAGGCGCGCCGGGCGCTCTTCAAAAAGTACCGAGTTCTCATCGCCAGCAGCGCAGTCTCCTTCGCCGGAGTGGCTGCGCTTCTTTTTTGGAAACTCTCACCGCTTTTCTAACCATGAACAAACAGCTCGAACGATATGCCTGGTTTATAGCCGAAAACGACCTCCGATCGCTCGGCGTCTTCGTTGGCATCTTGGAGGTCCTCCAAGCGAACGGGACAGAGATCAGCACCTACGCGCTTAACTCATTCATCGATCAACTGCAGTCTTTGAAAAACGACTTCGAAGAAATTCTTCTCAAACAGGAGAAAAAAAGATGACAACCTCTGAACGCCTTGAATGGCTTAAGAACCGTCAGACCGGCATAGGCGGCAGCGACGTCGCCGCCATCCTCGGGCTCTCCAAATGGAAGACCCCGCTCGACGTTTACAACGACAAGATTGCCGAGAATCCAATCGAGGAATCGAACGCTTCCATCGAGTGGGGCAACCGTCTGGAACCCGTCATCCGCCAGAAGTACGCAGACGTGACCGGCGTCCCTGTCACCATGCCGACTGAAACATTCCGTCATCCGGAGCACCAGTTCATGATTGCCAATGTGGACGGTTTGCTTCCGGACGGATCCGTGCTCGAGATCAAAACCGCACGATCCGGAGCGGACTGGGGAGAAGAAGGCACCGATGAAATCCCCGAGTACTACCTCACGCAAGTTCAGCACTACATGGCCGTGACCGGAGCCAAGATGTGCGATGTGGCCGTGTTGATCGGAGCCAGCGACTTCCGCATCTACCACGTCGATTTCGATCCGGAGATAGCCGCGATGCTGATCGAGGAAGAAAAGGCATTCTGGCAGCGCGTCATCGACCGCAATCCCCCGGCGCCGCGCACCTACGCCGAGGCAAGCGCCGCATTTCCGCGATCCAAGATGCACACGGTCGAAGCGTCAGACGAAATACTTCACGACGCCGCCGAGCTCGAAGCCGTCAATCGACAGATCGAAGAGCTCAAGGAGCGCAAGGAAGAGCTGCAGGGCCATATCACTTCCTTCATGGGTGAGTCGGACACCCTGGCCGTTGCAGGCAGAACCATCGCCACTTGGCGAACGAGCAAGCCGCGCGTCACCTTCGACAGCGCCACTTTCAAAGCCAAGCATCCGGACCTTTACACGCAGTATTGCAAGGAAGGCAAACCCTCCCGCCGCTTCCTTCTCAAGCTCAAATCGGAGTAGATAGAAAATGACAAACGATGTTGTTGCAAGCCTCAATCCCTTCGGCACGCCCGCAACCGGCAATGCCGTAACACCGACCACACAAACTACCGACAGCGCTCGCGCCGTGGCAGAAGTTCAGGCTGCGCTTGTGATTGCCCGCATGAATCCACGCGATCAGCGCCAGTCGATGGATCGAATCCTTAACGCCTGCTGCCGTCCGCAACTGGCGGAGACTGCGATCTACGCCTACTCACGCGGCGGCTCAGACATCCAGGGACCGAGCATCCGCCTTGCCGAAGCAATCGCTCAACAGTGGGGCAATATGCAGTTCGGCATCCGAGAGCTGAGTAACAACGGTGGCAAGTCCGAAGTTCAGGCGTTCGCATGGGACGTTGAAACCAACACGCGCCGCGAAGTGACCTTCAGCGTGCCGCACATTCGCCACACGAAGAAGGGCAGCTACAAGCTCGAAGACCCGCGCGACATCTACGAACTCGTTGCGAACCAGGGCGCCCGCCGACTGCGCGCCTGCATCCTGTCCGTCATCCCCGGCGACGTGATCGAGGCCGCCGTCAGTCAGTGCATGCTGACGCTCAAGGCTCACTGCGACGTCACTCCGGAAGGAATCCAAAAGCTCGTGTCCGCCTTCGAGGCGATCGGTGTTTCCAAGGCGCGCATCGAGAAGTTCTGCCAGTGCCGCGCTGAAGCGATAAAGCCGGCACAGATCATCCGTCTGCGCAACGTCTATGCCTCAATCAAGGACGGCATGAGTGGCCCTGACGATTGGTTCGAGCCGGAAGAAAAGCCGGCACTAGAAACCGACACCTCTGGCAAGAAGAGCCTCAAGGACAAGCTCAAGGAACGCAAGACCAAAGCAGAGCCGGAACCTCTGCCGGTCGCAGAACCAGCTGAACCCGAAACCCCGCAGCCCGAAACTGCCGCGGCACGACCGGACATCCCGGACGAGTCCTGGGTCAAGGCATACTCACAAGGAACTGATACACCATGACAGACGTCAAGGCCATTGCAAAAGAAGTCGTCAAGGAACTCAAACGCGGGCAGTCGATTGTCGTGACTGCCTCGGACATCGCGCTCATGTGCGCGTATGCCCCAGACAGCAAACCCGTACGCGACATGCTCGCAGACCCGACTTTTCCGCCCTGCGTTTCCCTAGTTGAGGGCGGCACCCGCCGCTACCTTCGCAAGGACGTCGAGCGCTGGATCGAGCGCAAGTTCCAAGACGAAAGCAGGCTTGCCCTGCAGACTTTTCGAGCATAAGGAGCGGCCGCAGCAATGCGGCCCTTTTCATACATGAATGACTTCACACTTAACGGCGAACAGCCCGTCATGGTGCCGATCAAACTGCAGTCGCTGCGGGACATCGTGCAATACCTTTTCACGGACATGAACGAGGGTGAATTCGAGAGTGACTACGAGTTCAAAAAGCTCCGGAGCCTCCTGGACGAGTTCAACCTTGCTCTTGAAAAGGCCGAGTTCGAGGCTCGCCAAGAAAAGACAAAACTCGCACAGATTGACCCGCGTCTCAAGATCATTGCCAACCACTACGGTCTCGGTTCGCAACTCTTCAAGTTGATTGAGGAATCGGCAGAGCTGATTGTCGCAATCACCCACATTCATCACAATGACGAACTCGTCAAAGACGTAAGAGACGCCATAAACGAGGAGCTCGCGGACGTCAAGATTCTGACCGATCAGGTGATGTACTTGATCTGCCAACACGAGAACATGGCACAGGCTTTAGAAACCCAGATCGAGTTCAAGATAGAACGTCAGCTGAAACGCATCGAGGAGGAACGGGAATGAAACTGAGACTCAAGGACCGCGAGCAGCAGGCGTGGCTCGACAAGGTGACGGGCGGACTTTTCTCAGAGTCCTTAAATTTATTCACGGAAGACGCCGACAAAATCGAATTTCAGATCTGCGACAAAGCAATCATCACATTCAAAAGAAAAGACCTAGAGATCATCGACAAGTATCACCAAGACTTTTGGAACGCTTACCCAGAAGTGACGCCACCAGAAGACGTGCTGATGAGAGTTGAGACAGGAGGTGGAAAAAAGTTCTGCGGGTATTACCACGCCTTCGCAGAAGGCGGATGTTGGTGCTACGAGGACGGAACCGTTTGCCCTGAAGCAACTTCGAAATCCGTCAAGCGTTTCCGACCGTGGGAGTGAGCCATGCTGTGGGGGATATCACCAAACGCTCCCGCAAAGGAGCAGATCAAATCCGAGTTTGAGGGAATCATCCGAGGCCTTGATTGCGTCGGAGAGATTGACTACTTGACCTACTCAAAACTGTTCGACGAGATCATGCCGCTGTTCGACAAAATGCACGAACAGGGAAAGAAGGACGCTGTCACTTGGCACAAGTACCCCGACGAAGTGCCTCAAAGATTCGACAAATTTCTCGTCACTATCCAATCGCCTACTGGGGCTATCTTTGTTGACGTGCTGTTCTACAGTGACTTTGCAAAGAGCTGGATGGATTTGAACATTTTGGACCAAGTACTCGCATGGGCCGAGCTGCCAGAACCGTACAAAACCGACTAACCTCTTCGGCCGCCCGCCGGTGTCTCCCCGACGCTTTTCCTACCGGTGCGCGGCCAACCAATACCATGAAGAACGTCAATAAACCACCCCGCATCCCGCCTCCCGAAATCATCCCGCTCGGCGACGGCATGGTCGCCCAGGTCACAGATTTCGCCTTCGAGATTTACGACGCAGATTTCAATCTCATCCTTCGCATCTCTGAAGACGATGGCTTCATCTGTGCAACCGCCTCGAACGGCTCCCGCTCCGATCTCAACCCTGACTTCCTATCGAAGTTCGCGGAGCGTCTCTGGCACTGGGCTCGAGTCGTAGAGACCCGAGCTACCGAGTAACTTCTTCGGCCGCCGCCCGTGATGTGTGCAAGCGTAGGGAACTGCGCAGGCGGCGGCCACATTACTGGAGACAAATATGCCTTACGGAAAATGTCGAAACTGCATCTATTGCAGAACTTGGTCGGGAAAAACTTTCGATGCAAGAATGAGAGAGTTGAAACGCCGTTTTTCAGTTTACGAAGAACAGGCTGAAGAACTGGAAGAAAAAGAGGGAAGCTCTCTATATTGCCGCCGAAAAGCTCCGGCATACATGGAACGTTTGGACGGTTTTCTACGCCTTGAAGCGAATAGAGTCGCTCTTGGTGAACTCGGATGCGGAGAGTTTGATCTTGATCCCAATGCGTTAATTGACGAAGACGAACAGCAACAATGAGCCGCCTCCGGGCGGCTTTTTTTATGCCATGAGCAAACCCAAAAAGAAACGCACCAAGAAGTACCAGCCAGGCAGGCCGAAGATTCCAACGTGGGCTTATGACGCTTGGGGCCAACTGACTGAGTCCGACATCAAGCGCATCGACGACGTGGTCAATGTCGATCTCAACCTGATACGTCTGGGAACCTACGATCCGGAACGGTACAAAGACATCCTTTTCGCTCTCAAGCAGTTCTACGCCTTCTCAAAACGATTCAACAGCTCAGACGAAAACGAGCTTCTGGCTACGATGGGGACGGCCGCGACTCAGTGCCTTTTGGGACTCTCCGAAGAAGCTTACAAGACCGGAAAACCTGCCAAGCCGTCTTACGTCGAAGCCATGTTTGAGCCGCTTGAGCACGCCCTTGCTACGTACTCAATCATGATGCGCGAGTGCTACCGCAGTGAGCATGAAACGGCCAGACGAGAAGCCCGCCGGATGAGTCTCACCAAAGCAATCATGGAAGTCGGCAACGGAGGCTGCTGGATCGTTGATCCCAAAGACGCCACCCAAAAAGGAATGGACAACCTAGGCAAGGTTGGCATCGCCTACGTCCACAGACGTTGCGAAATCGGCTACCTAGAAGAAGACGAAGGTGCCATCTTCTGGTGCATTCCTGACAAGCAGACATTCATCAGACTCGAAAAGCCAACTTTGGTTTTGCTATTTGAAAAGGAACCGAGCCATGCAAGAGCCATCCTCAACCAAACCAAGTGATGCGAAAACACGGATCGTGCCGGTGAGTTACCCAAAGATGACCGTCAAACTCCGGCCCCTTCGAAACGGCCGCATACGGCTCACTTGTCACACAGCAAAGAGGCTGATCTGGCTGATCGACATGAGTGACCAGGAAGCGCTAGCACTGCAGGCCGCCATCAATGACGCGATGATCGAGGCAGACATAGCCCACGACCAACAGGCCTGAACAGAACCCCCGGAGCAATCCGGGGGTATTTTTTGTTGTCTAAACTTTGGCTAGAATCAAGGAAACCGAAGATTGAAAAACCGCCAAGGGAAAACACCTAAATTTGATGCGACTTGGATCTGAAGTTGTTTTAAAGTTGGTTCGGTTTTTGTAAGTTACTGATTTTGCCAGAAAAGTTGATGCCAGTCTTGGGCACCAAACACAAATTTCTGAAACGCTGCAAAAAAGGACGCTCGCCATTCGGTGATGCGTCTTTTTTTTCGAAAATTTCCGGTTATGCACATCACACTGCGTCAGCTTGAAATCTTTCTTGGTATCTACGATCAGAAAAGCTTGTCAAAAGCTGCTGCCAAACTCTGTGTGACAACAAGTGCGGCAAGTCAGTCGCTCAAAGAACTCGAGAGAATACTTGGAACAGAACTGTTCGAACGAAAATCCAATGGCTTGTTTCCGACAGACGCTGCCTCTGCTCTCCTCCCTCTGGCCACACTGGTCGTAACTAAAGTCAGCGAAATTGAGGAAATTTTCGCAGCCAGAGAGAAAGGACTTGCTGGCAAACTGATCATCGGAGCCAACCGCGCCAGCGGCATTTATATCCTCTCCCGAAGGCTCCCTGAATTCAAGCGACGTTATCCGACTGTGGATCCGACTTTGCTGATCGAAGACAATGAAATCGTAGAAGCCGGAGTTCTTGACAACCGTATGGATATTGGCTTTATCAGTCGTCCGCCTGTGAATCCATCGTTAACCTTTTTCCCGTGTTTCCGTGACGATTTCGTATTGATCGCCAGCCCGAAGAGTCCATACATATCGGTCGAAGCGACAACGGAAGATTTCTGTTTAGCCACCTGGATCATGGATCAGGAAGCAACGGTAAGCGATGCAGCCAAACGATGGCTTTTGGCCCAGGGAATTACCGTTTCCAACATCCTTACTATGAATACGATGGGCGCGATCAAACGAGCGGTTCAAACCGGTCTTGGATTGGCTGTGATGCCGTTGCTGTCCGTTTCGGAAGAAATTCGCCGTGGGGATTTGGTTGAGTTGAGAAAAGAGGTTAATCCGGATCATAAAAAAGAAAGCAGCCGTTGCATCTACGCGATCTACAAACAAGAGCATTTGCCTGCATTGCGAGAGCTTTTCTTCAAGGAATGCAACATTTCTCCGCTGTCAACTCTCTAGTGCAAAAAAGAGGTCCTGTCGAACCAACAGAACCTCAAATGTCTGCCTTTTGGCAACAGCAGATTTCCACTGCCAAGAAACAGACGAGATTAGGAGAAGAAAGTTTGCTTATTTTGCTTTGAGTGCATAGGCAGCTGCATGTTCGCCGCTACGGCGACCGAAGACGACGGTATCGGCAATAGCATTACCTCCGAGGCGGTTAAAGCCGTGTACGCCTCCCGTCACTTCTCCTGCCGCATACAGCCCCGGAATCGGGCGACTTTGGATGTCCAGCACCTCGCTTTCCGGCGTGATCGCCACCCCACCCATCGTATGATGAATGCCGGGAGCAACAGCTACTGCATAGAAAGGAGCCTTTTCAATACCAAGCGGCATATCGGGACGACCGAATGCTTCGTCTTTTCCTGCCTTGCGGAACTTGTTGTAGTCGCTGGCCGTCTTTTCGAGAGTTTTCGCATCCATGTCACAAATCTTGGCCAGCTCAGCCAGAGTATCAGCCTTCTTGAGCATACCCAGGTGATCATAGCCTTGCACCATCTTTGCAGACTTATAGAGGTTGCTGTCAAAAACCAACCAAGCTCGCTTTTGAGGCTGATGCAAAATTGCGTCGCTTGCGCGGTCACGTGTTGTAAGTTCGTTCACGAAACGCTCACCGTTGATGTTGACCATTACAGCGCCGACTCCGCGAACGGTTTCGCTGATCAAAATACGGCTGTCGAGGCCAACGGTCGGATGAGCCTGAACCCAATCGATATCGGTCATGGAAGCACCGATATTGAGTGCCATGGTAATGCCGTCGCCGGTACTCGTTACATTGTTTGAACTCGTCATGTCCTTGAAGGTCGGACGATAGAAGGCAATCATCTGCTTATTCTGACCGTAACCGCCGGTTGCCAAAACCACCGCTTTCGCTGCAATTTTGTAGTAGCCGGAGTGCTTGCCATGCACAATGGCTCCGGCAATTTTGTAGTCTTTGTCGAGCAAAAGCTTGACGGCACGGGAATTCACCCGGGCGCCAACGCCTTCTTTTGTAGCTTGGGCGCGTAACACATCCACAATGTGCGGCCCGACAGACATACCTCCGTGGGGACGGTGCGTTCGATCGACGGCGGCTCCTCCGGAACGTTTGACGTCCGAAAGATCAGCACCCATGTCTTCCAACCATTTGACGCCGTCGGCGCTACCTTCAGCAAGAATTTGTACAAGCTTCGGATCGTTTTTGCCACGCCCGCCCTTCATGGTGTCTTTGACATACTGATCAACGGTATCCTTAATGCCTTTCTTAGCCTGTTGAGGCGTCCCGACAGCGTTGTAACCGCCGGCAGCGAGCATTGAATTGCCGCCTGCAAAAGAATGTTTCTCAAGCAAAACCACCTTGGCTCCGGCGCGCTTTGCCGCAATTGCCGCATTTAAGCCGGCCGAACCCGCACCGATCACCAGTACGTCAACCGTTTCGCGCGGAGCAGACTTTTCGGCGGCTGCAACAGCCTCGGCATCAATCGTTGCATCCCACTTGGCTGATTCAGGAGCATCGGAAAATGGCATCTTCAAATCAAATGTGTGACAGTCATTGCAGACGAGCTTGGGTTTTGCGTGTGCGGTATGACAAGCCGTGCAATTAATGGGACTTCTGTCGCTTAAGTGACTTGCGTGCGGATCAAAGTGTTTTGTTTTGTCAGCTAATTTTTTATAGTCTCCGTGACAGGCCATGCATTTGTTGTTGAGATCAATTTCGTCGTCCGGAACGTTAGCAGCCGTCACAGCGTTCGTGCCGTGGCAAGCAGTGCATCCTCCCATACCGGCATGAAAAGAAGCCAGGTCTTGGGCAGTTGCCAGTCCTGAGACAGTGGAAAATAAGGCACTGAGCACAATTGCCGTAATTGGTTTGATCATCTCTTTCTCCTTAGATTCGCAATGCTTCCGGGTATTGACGTAGTGTCAGTAAGCAGCAAAGCGGTGGTTTATGTTGTCAGGCAAAGAGTGTAGGGGCAGCGATAGCGCGGCTTTTGACTTGAATCAAACGCAAAGACGTCCGTGTTTCGAAGTTTTGTATCACGGTTAAGTTTTTCTAAACCGGCAACACTCCAGCAGCTCAAAAAACTCTCTAATCAATTGTCCCGACGTTTATCTGTCAAGAAACCTCAAAAAAAAATTCTGGATGAGACTTTTTGCGCATTCTTGCCATTTCTTCTCATAGTGCGCTGTTCGATCGCGCCGATTCGGTTCTCGCACTACGCTTCTGACTGCCTTCCAACGATTTTGACGGTCATGTGGTTTTCATCTTCTTGGCTTTGCAAAGCAGCTGCGGAGCTTGTACTGTTCTTCTCACTGACCGGAATCATTTTGCCTGTCAGAGCCGAGGCGGCTATTGCGACGAACCAAGCAACGGCAGCCCAAGGAATCACAACTGCAGACTCGCGCATCCACTACGCCATCGGCATCGGTTCAGCCTTGCTCATCGGCATCATCCTCGGCAACGTGGTCTATTTTTGGCGTCGTGCGGAACGTATCGAAAGAGAACTCGACGAACTCAGGGAGCAGCGCATTGCTCGCGCCCGCGGGAAGAACAAAGAAAACGATAACCTATTCGTCTGATCAACCAAAACGATGCCGACACGTCAAAAAGCCCGTATGCCAAGATCGACACACGGGCTTTCGAAAGACCCTTTTGTGCGAATTACGCAGCGCTGCGAGCGTTGAGATCCTCAATGAGAGCCGGCAAATCACCGATGCTCCCGATCACATAATCGGCACCGGCGGCATAGAAGCGCTGACGTGCCGATTTGATCTGTTCGGTGCGTTCTGCTTCGGGCAACGCCGCCCAGCTCTGCGCGTCCAGACCGATCATTGAGCTGCCTACACAGACGCCGACGGCAATCACCCCAGCGTTCTTTGCTTCGGCCATGTCGGAGGTCGTATCGCCCACCTTCACAACCTGACGCACGTTTGATAAACCGAGACCGCGCATATTGGAAAAGATCATATAGGGCCAAGGACGGCCAAAACCGTTGTTGCTGTCGGCCGTTTGAACCATTTCGGGTGCGTAGCCGCCCCTGCGGGCGCCTTCGGTCACCACAGCCATCATTTCCTGGGTAAAGCCGGTGGTCGAACCCACACGGATCTCGTTTTGACGGAGATACTCCATCGTTTCGAGAATGCCAGGAATCAGATCACAATGTCGATCAAGCACAGCCATCAGAGCCGGTTCAAAGTCGGCATAGATCTTTTCGGCATCGGCGTCGGTTGCCGCGGCACCGTACTTGTCCTGCCAGGCTTGCGCAATACGAGGCATCGCGAGCATCGTCTTGATGTGATCACGTTTCAAAAGCCCCATCGGCGCACGAACTTCCTCGTCCGTCACGTCAATGCCGGCTCGGCGAAATGCTTCCTTAAATGCCGAGATAGGACTCGTGCAACCGAAGTCAACCGTCGTACCCGCCCAATCGAAAATCACGCCCTTGATGCGGTTCATTACATAAACTCCTTGGTGTACTGTGCAAACAATTCAAGAATGCGGTCGGCGTCCGCGTCGTAGATTTCGCCAATGTTGCCGATGCGGAAGGTGTCTCGGTCGGTGAGCTTGCCCGGATAGATCACATAACCCTGCTCCTTGAGCCAATGGTGCATGTGCTTGAAGTCGAGGTTGCGACCTGCCGGATAAAGGAAGGTGGTGATGATCGGCCCCTGGAAGGCTTCGCTGACGAACGGTTCAAAGCCTAGAGTACGCATTCCTTCACGCAGCTTGCGGTTTGTAGCTGCATAGCGTTCGCCGCGAACCGTCACTCCGCCCTCTTGCTGCAGTTCCTTGAGCGCCTGCGCAAAAGCGGCTACGACGTGCGTAGGCGACGTAAAGCGCCACTTGCCGTTGTCCTTTTCCATCGCCTTCCACTGAGAGTGCAGATCGAGCGAAATCGTGCGGGCGTTGCCTTCGGTAGCCGTAAGCGCTTCGCGGCGGGCAATGATGAAGGAAAAGCCAGGGACACCCTGGATGCACTTGTTCGCAGAAGAGATCAGAAAATCGATGCCGAGCTCGGCCACGTTCACATCCACGGCGCCGAAGGAGCTCATGGCGTCCACAATAAAGCGCAGGTTGTGGTTCTTCACGACTTCCGAGACACTCACCAGATCGTTGATGAGGCCCGAAGTCGTTTCGTTGTGCACGATGCTGATCGTCGTGATTTCGGGATGTGCGGCAATCACCGACTCCAGACGGGCAGCATTGACGCGTTCGTTCCAAGCGAAGTCTTCACGCACAAAGGCGATGCCGTAGCGCTCCAGAATCTGGCACATGCGTTCCGAATATGCGCCGTTGACGGGCACGAGCACGCAGTCATTCTTACCTACCACGGAACTGAGAACACTTTCCACGCCGAACGTACCCGAACCCTAACCCTGCATCAGCACGGTGGTGTAATCGGGTTCGGAAACGTGGGCAAGCGTGAGGAGTTCACGGCGCACGAACTGGGTCATTTCTTTGTAATCGTCGTCCCACGTGCAGCGATCGACAAGCATTTCCTTACGAACGGACAATGATGTCGTCAGGGGCCCCGGGGTCAAAAGTTTGTAGGTATTCGGATCGGTAATCATGACAAATCAAAAAAAACTGCCGACTCTCGCTTGAGAGCCGGCTTATTGGAAATCAAAAGAATTACTTGCCGGCGTCCTTGACCATCTTCTGGTGCTTCTGCAGCAATTCAACAGTGAGCGGCTCTTTGTAGAAACTCGGACGAGCGGGCTTGTTTTCAGCAGAAACCGTTTCACCTTCGTAAAGCGCCACGGGGTAGAACTTCAAGAGTTCGGGACGGCCGTACTTGACGATAATTTCAACGGCCTTCTGTGCGTTGGGATTGGTCTTGGCCCCCTTGTCAACAACGGCAGCGGCTTCCTGCAGTTGGAAATTGCCTTCGGTCGGATCAATGTAGTCAATCGGCAGACCGCGGGCTTTGTCGGCTACAGCTTGGTGACGCAGACCGAAACCCACTGCCGCCTCACCGGCACGCAACTTCTTTAACGGTGCAGAACCGGATTTTTCCAGATGTGCACCGGCGTTCTTTTCAATCGCGGCGATCGTCTTGGCGCCAGCCTCTTCACCCTGAGCAGACATGACGGCCTGGGTCATCAACCAAGACGTGGAACTGCCCATAATGTCGGGCACGGAGATGTGGCCTGCATATTCGGGCTTAGCCAGATCGGCGATGGACTTCGGAGCTTCGAGCTTGCTTTGCTTTAAAACTTCGGTGTTGATGAAAAGCGCACCCGTGTTGCCCAGAATCGGCGTCCAGTAGGACGGAGACGGCTGAATTGTCTTTGCCTTGTTTTGCAGATCGGCAAAGAGCTTTTCCTTTTTCTGGAAGCTGTCGAGGTAATAGGTCGAGAGCGTCACCACGTCGGCTTCGATGTTCTTGCCTTCGGCAGCAAGCTTGCCGCCCAATTCGGACGTGCCGAACGACTGGATAAGATAGGCACCCTTCATGCCATTTTTGTCAAGGGCATTCTTCATTGCCGTCTGAGCTTCTTCATCGGCGTTGGTGTAGATCACCACTTCGGCAGTCTTGGCGGGAGCCGCAGCGGTTTTGCCCTTGTCGGCATCGGTACTGCCGTCATTGCCGCAGCCGACCATGGCAGCGCACACACAAGCAACAAAAGTCAGTTTGAAACAGGTCATCGGTTGCATTTCTTTTAAGCTCCGGTGGAAACAGTTGAAAGCGTGGGAGTACGGCTCGAGCCCAGGCGGCGCATGATCGACTGAATCAGACCGCCCTGCGGGTTCTTTCTTGCACGTTCCGCAAGGGCGTCGCAAATGAGCTTGACCGCAACGTTGGTAAAGAAAATCAAAAGCGAGAGCACAAAGATTTCTTCGAACTTCTCGAAATACTGGAGTTCCTTGATCTTCGTGGTGATCAGCATGGTGCGGGCGCCCGACAGGAACACGACTGCGCTGATGGTCACCATGGAACTCACGAACATGTACTGGAACATCTGCCAGAGCGTGGCGGCCGAATTGGGCACCACGACGCGCATGACGGTCTTGAGCCAACTGTCGCCCATCAAAGCACCCGTGGTCTCCCATCCGGCATTCATCTTGCTCAGTGCCGAAGTGGCCATCAGATAGGGCGAAGTGAAGAAATGCACCAGGTTGACGAGCACCAGAATGGCAAACGTGTTGGCCAACATCGTGCCGCTCATGGCAAAGAGAAAGCCGATACCGAGCACCATGCCGGGCACGGTGTTAGTGAGCATGGCAAAACTGTCCATCGTCGTGCGGCACCAGCCCTTGAGCTGAGAACGTGCATTGACCATTGCTGCGGCGTAACACAGCAACGTGCCGGTCACGGCACTTGCTAGGGCCACTCCAACCGAATTGCCGTAGACCTCCCAGACGACGCTGTCGGAGAGAATGCGGGTTATCACATCAAGCGTGAAGACGGGCTTGTAGGGCCACTGCTCAACGAAAGGCACCACGAACATCACGGCAAAGACCGAAAGCAGTACGGCGGCGATAATCACGTAGTAGCCGGCAAAAAGCGCATCGCGCACGCGGTTGCGGGCAGGCGGCTGATAATTGATGCGGTTGTATCGGAAGTTGAATCGCTCGACGTACTTCAAAAGCATCACGGAAGCAATCGAAGGGACGAGCATCGCCATGGCGATCACGGCACCGCGGCCGAAGTCGGGCACGGCACCCATCATCGTGGTGTAGAGCTCGGTGGCAATGACGTCGTATTGACCGGCGATTGATACCGGAATACCGAAGTCAGTGAAAGACAAGAAAAAGCTGAGAATGAAGGCCGAGCACAACGCACCTACCACCGGACGCAACGCCGAAATGTAGAAGGTACGCCAGGGGCTGTCACCCATCAGACGGCTCACCGTGATCGTGTTGCGGTCAATGTAGTGGAAAGCATTGGAAAGAATAAGAAACGCGGGCGGCAGCGTGTAGATCACGTCGGCAATCAAAAGGCCCCAGAAGCCGTAGATCGAAAACGGCAACACGCCGAAGATTTGGCTCACCAGCCCCAGACGTCCGAAGGAATAGATCACCGCAAAGCCGTACGTAATTGACGGCAGGAAGAGCGGCAAAAGAATGACAATCTGAAAGACCTTCTTGGCCCAGGGATTGAGTCGCGTGAAATGCAAACCGTAGGCACAGCCGAAGGCAAGCACAGCAGCGATGGCGGCCGACAGGCCCGACACGGCAAAGCTGTTGGAAAGCGCATTCCAGAAGCGCGGTTCCGAAAGAAGTGAGGTGTAGTTTGCAAGCGTCAGGCTGCCGTTGCCGTCCAAAATAGACTGAAACAAAACGCAGCCGAGCGGATAGAGCAGCACTGCCGAGAGCGTGAGCACCACCAAGGCGAACACGATTTTGAGTTCGCGGCGCTCGCGCCCGAGGAGTTTATCGGTAAGAGTAATCATGACAATCATCGCGCAACTTAAGCCAGAGCGCCGGATTCGGTCTTTAGCGTTGAGGCGTTTTTAGGGTTGGGGCCGCTGAAAAGCTTCAGGATGTTGGTGCGCTTGACCATCAGCTGAGAAATGATGAAGTCATTGACGAAATCGTCAGCAGGCTTGTTGATGATCGTCATCGGATCAGCAAATTGGGCAATCTGACCGTTGTTGATAATGAGCACGCGATCCGAAAGCGTGAGTGCTTCTTCCGGATCGTGTGTCACGATGAGCGTCGTGAGCTCAAACTGACGAGCGATCATGCGAATGCGCTCTTTGATGGACTCCTTGATAAGACCGTCCAAAGCCGAAAGCGGCTCGTCAAGCAAAAGGATGCGTGGTTTGAGAACAAGCGTTCGAGCAATGGCCACACGCTGCTTCTGGCCGCCGGAAAGTTCGTCGATGCGCTGGTTCAGGTGCTTTCTTAATCCCAGCAGATCAATAAGTTCATTCACCTCTTCGGGCGTCGAAGCGGAGGGATTGTTGCGAAGACCGTAGATGATGTTGTCGTAGGCATTCAAGTTCGGGAAAAGTGCGAAGTCTTGGAACACAATGTTGAAACCGCGCTTTTGCATCGGCACATTTGTGAGGTCCTCGCCGTCGAACATGATTTTTCCCGATGTGGCTTGTGTCAGACCGAGAATCAGATTGAGAAGTGTCGTTTTGCCGCAACCCGACGGACCAAGGATGGAGACAATTTCCCCTTTGCGAATAGAGAGCGAAATGTCCGAAAGGATGGTTCGATTTCCGTAGCTCTTGTTGATGTGTTTGAGGGTGAGCATTTCTTAGCGTCTTGAAATTGAATTCGGGGCAGACGCCATTTTGAGAGCTGCTTGTATCGAAGCCGTGACTGTTCTGTGACGAGTCTTTGTCTGTTTTATGACGCATCCATGACAAAGAGCATCCGTTGAACGAATCCGCTCCTGCCTATAATCCGACTGACTATTCGACTGATTGTTTTTACTCTTTTAGACCTATGAAAACCATTCGTCTGCTTTATCCGGATTGGATAAGCGGCGGGCTTGAGACTTACCACTTCGGCGCCAACCTGCTGCAGCACATTCTTCCGGTCAACCCGAATCAACCGCTTGTCAAAGTCGACATTCCGGCTCCGGACGGCCGTCAGCGCGAGGTTCAAGACGGCATCGCCGGAAAAGACGAAGTGCTCGCCGGCATTCGAGCCGCACAAGCCACCATTGAAAAAGAAGCCCCGCAGCGGATCATCACGATCGGCGGCAACTGCCTGGTTTCACAGGCTCCGTTCGATTACCTGCACGGTCTGTACCCGAATACCGGAATTTTGTGGCTTGACGCCCATCCGGACGTTTCCATGCCTAAAGACGGCTATCCGAACGCGCATGCTATGGTGTTGGGAGCTTTGCTCGGCGCAGGCGAACCGTCAATGGCGGGGCTCATGAAGAATCCGACGTTCAAGCCCGATGAACTGCTCTACGTCGGCCTTCAGGGGTTACATGACTATCAAGCCAAGTTCCTGAATGATTTGGGCATTGACTACAAAATGCAGACGGAAGACTTCGTTTCTGACGACGACATCAGAGCGTTTGTGCAAAAGTTCGATCATGTCCTCGTGCATCTGGATATCGACGTACTTGATCCTCAGTGCTTCCACTCCACCTATTTCGCGAATCCGAATCTTGTCGGAGACGGTTCAGGAGGCGGACGCATGACAATGGAACAACTTGCTTCAATCCTGCATCTTGTTGCCGCTAACTCAGAAATTGCAGGCTTAACGATTGCCGAATACCTTCCGTTTGACGAAGAGCGTCTGCACAAGCTTTTCGGCTCATTGAAGCTTTTCACTGATTAATTTTTTTAGAGGACTTCCATGCCGGTTTTGATGCCCGAACCCAAGAACACGCTGCTTGGTAAGGACACTGTTTACAGCGATCGCTACAACCCGGACTTGCTTCAACCGATTCCGCGCGCACTCGGGCGCGATGCCATCGGCGACCATGATTTCCGCGGCACGGACATCTGGCGCCTCTATGAACTCTCTTGGCTCAATGAACAGGGCATCCCGCAGACGGCCGTGGGTGAACTTCTGGTACCGGCCAGCACGCATTCCATTGTGGAGTCGAAGTCTTTGAAGCTCTACGCGGGCTCCTTTGCCATGACCAAGATGAGCGGCAAAGATGAAGTGGCTCACCGCATGGCCGAAGACCTGTCGTCCCGTCTGGGGGAACAAGTCGAAGTGCGTCTTTACGATGTAACCGCCTATCCCGGTGCCGTGCGTGCGATGCCGGGCATCAATCTTGACACCCTGACGCTGTCCGAAGGCGATATCGTGAACGCGTACGAAACCGAGCCGGCCTATCTGAAGTTTGATGAAAATCGCTCGGAGACAGCTACCGAAACGTTTTCGACCTCCGTTTTCCGCTCTCTCTGCCCGGTCACGGGACAACCCGATCTGGCAAGCATTCTGATTTCCTACACAGGTAAGACGATTGATCAGGCCGGCCTCTTGAAATATCTCGTTTCTTACCGCTGCCACCGCGGGTTCCACGAGCAGTGCGTCGAACAGATCTTTCACGACTTGCGCGCGGCGTTTGCGCCGGAAATGCTTGAGGTGTATGCCTGCTTTACCCGCCGCGGCGGCATTGACATCAATCCGTTCCGATCATCGATACGTGACACGCCTGACGAGATCATTCGAGAGATGCGTCAGTAAATTTTCTAGCAGTTGACGACAGATCACAACAATTAAAAGCAATTTCTCTTATTGAGGCTGCAAACCATGGTTACTCCCTATCAATTTCAATGCGACTACATCGCCGGCTGCACGCCGCAGATCATGGACGCTTTGCTTCACCACAATCTCACCGAAGTGCCCGGCTACTGCGAAGACATGTTCTGCAAGGAAGCCGAAGCAAAAATCCGCGAAGCCTGCAAGAGTCCAGATGCCGGCGTATTCTTCTTTGCGGGCGGTACGATTTGTAACCTCTCCCTGATTTCTGCCGTTCTGCGGCCCTGGCAGGGTGTTCTGGCGGCACCAAGCGGCCACATTGCCGCACACGAAACGGGAGCCATCGAAGCCACCGGCCACAAGGTGCTTGAAATTGATGCTGTCGACGGCAAGCTGACGGCCGAAGCTGTCCGGAAGGCGCTTGTTTCCTACCGCACCAACGCCGAGCGCATCTTTTACGTGGAACCCGGGCTCGTCTACATTTCCAACCCGACAGAACTCGGTACGCTTTATAGCCTTGCCGAACTCAAGGAACTCTCCAAGGTCTGCCGCGAAGAAGGCCTCTTTCTTTATGTCGACGGCGCGCGTCTTGCCTATGCGCTTGCTGCAGGCGACATCAAACTTGAAGACTACGCACGTCTCACCGACGCCTTCTGCATCGGTGGCACCAAGTGCGGTGCGCTGGGCTGCGAAGCCTTGGTTATCACGGATCAGAAGCTTGCGCGCGACTTCCTCTCGGCTCAGCGCCAGCGCGGAGCGCTTCTGTCCAAAGGTCGTCTTGCGGGATTGAGTTTCTCGACTTTCTTTACCGATGATCTTTACGGGAAGATCGGCAAGCGAGCTATTGAGCAGGCCATGATGCTCAAGACTGCATTTGTGCGTGCGGGCATTGAGCTCTACATCGACTCGCCCACCAATCAGCAGTTCGTGCTGCTGACCGATGCAGCAATTGAGCATCTCAAAGGGAAATTCATCTGGGAAGACTGCGGCAAACACAGCGACGGCCGTACAATCGCACGCTTCTGCACGGCGTGGTCAACGACGGATGAAGCCTTGCAGGCGCTGCTTGATGTGCTTGGCGTAATGGCTTCGGAAGCAAATGCCTAGGAAATTCCTAGGCCTATTCTGACGGAAGGCGATCGAGAACGGTTGCCTTCCGCTTTTCTTCTATATTCTTCTATTTTGCGTAGAAGATTAGAAGAAAAATCCGACAAGCAAAGAACTTTGGAGCAACTCAGACCGACTCCAAACCCAGCACCTTCATCACGGTCGGCAGTCCCGAAGGCAGTTCGCCCTGCGCTCCGGGAACCGGCCGAGTCCCCGCTTCACTGTGAAAATCACTGCCGGTACTGATGGCCAATCCGTAAAAACGGGCAAACTGAAGCGCCTTCTCGGTAAACGACGGACTTTGCGAGCCGCTCACAACCTCAATGCCATCACCACCGCATTCGGCAAAGCCTTCGACCAAAGCATCAAGCTGCCAGTCGGCAGAGAAGTTGTAACGGCCGGGGTGAGCCAACACGGCAATACCGCGCGCCTTGTGGATGAGCTTGACGGCGTCGGCCACCGATCCCCAAGGAGCGGCCACATACGCGAGCTTTCCTTCGCCAAGGTATTTGTCGAAGGCTTCCTGCTGATTCTTGACGATGCCGCGCTTCATGAGCGCCTTGGCAAAGTGCAGACGCGAGAGATTGCTTTCGCGGGCCGAAAAAGTCATGGCCTCTTCGAACATCCCCTCAATACCGAGTTCTGCAAAGCGTTCTGCCATCAAAACGGCACGGCGATCTCGCTCAGAACACATCGTCGTTGTGACAGCGAGCAACTCTTCGTCGTGCGGATTGATGCCAAGCCCCACAACATGAATGTTTTTGCCGGCGTAAATCGTCGAGATTTCAATTCCGGTGACAAAAGTAAGGCCCTCAAGCTGCGCGGTACGCTGCGCAAGATCAACACCGGCCACCGTGTCGTGATCGGTCAGAGCCATCGTGCGAACGCCGCACTCGCGCGCAAACCGTACCAGTGCGTCCGGCGCCAAGCTGCCGTCGCTGGCTGTTGAGTGCATGTGCAAATCGAGCGTTCCCACCGAGACTCCTTCTTGCTTCGTTGTGTTTGCAAAATGTGTTGCCGCATCGAACGTTCTCAGGTGTCGGTACAATCCCAAACCCAAGCAACTTTCTGACTTTTAGCAGTCGTACGATTATGGCTCGATTCTCCTTCGAAAACCACGTCCCTCGGATATCTTTTTCCGCCTGGACCGCAGAATCCTCTCAAGTGATCGGTCGTGTGGAACTCAAAGACGACAGCAGTATCTGGCCGGGGGCCGTATTGCGCGGAGACTTGGAGTCCATCACCGTGGGAGTCGGCAGCAACGTACAAGACAATGCGGTCATTCATACGGAAAAAGGTTTTCCCTGCGTCGTTGGAGACAACGTCACCGTCGGACACGCCGCCGTTTTGCATGGCTGCACCGTCAAAAGCGGTGCTCTGATCGGCATGGGTGCGATTGTGCTCAATGGCGCCGTCATCGGTGAAAACGCCATTGTCGGCGCGGGCAGTCTCGTCGCCGAAGGCAAAACCGTTGCGCCCGGCACACTCGTCGTGGGCACTCCCGCCCGTTTCGTGCGCAACCTCACCGAAGAGGAAATCCTCACGATGCACCGCAACACGGCGCATTACGTCGAAGAAGCTCAGCGCTTTGAATCCGGCCTGCAACGCATCGACTGAAGATTTTGTCGGCCAAAGGCTTGAAATCTCTCGTTTTTGCCCTCATTTATGGGGTGTGCGACTGTGTTTTCTATACAGTCATCCCAAATCGTTTTTTACACCGCTGTTGCGCATCATCGCTCAACAACGAATCCTTGGAAATTTATGGCTGATTCTCTCGTTAAGCTCCTTTTCCCCAATCAGAATTGCCATGTGCAAAGCATTCGCCTGACGGACAGTTGGCAGCAGATGAAAGCTTCGCTAGAAGCACCTGCTCCCGTGTTGCGCATGCTTGGCGAATTAGCCGCTGCCGCAGCCCTGATGGCTTCGGGTCTGAAATTTGAAGGCGCACTGGTGCTGCAGATTGTGGGCGACGGCCCCGTAAAGCTTGCTCTCGTTGAAGTGCGTTCCGGCCTAAAAATCCGCGCCACCGTGCAGATGCGCGCCGGCATGGAAGTGGCCCCCAACGCCACCTTCAAAGACATGGTCAACGCCAACGGCCAAGGCCGCTGTGCAGCGATTCTCGACCTTGCCGATCGCCGCCCCAACGAAGATCCGTACCAGGGCGTGGTGCCTCTGACAGGCAACACCGTCGCAGAAACACTCGAAGGCTTCATGACGATGTCCGAGCAACTGCCCACGCGTATGTGGCTGTCGGCCGACGAAAATGCTGCGGGCGGTCTCATCATGCAGCGCCTGCCCGCACACGGAGGCAAAGCGGCCGAAGGCACGACCGAAGATACCGTGGAAGAAGGCTTCCGTGAAGTGCAGACTTTCGCGCAGACCGTCACGCCCTCGGAACTTCTCGAAATCGAACCGATGGAATTGTGCCGACGTCTTTTCTGGGAACTCAATCCCAACGTGCTCGATGAGCTCACGCCCACCTTCTCCTGCCGTTGCTCGCGAGAAAACATCACGCAAATGATCCGCTCGTTCGGCGAAAAGGAAGCGCGCGAAATCATCGCCGAACAGGGGACGCTCAAGGTGCGCTGTGAATTCTGCGGGTCGCTCTATCTGTTCGACGCCAAAGACATTGACGCGATCTTCAGCAGTCATCCGGTTAAACAAACGGCAGCCGACATCTCGACCACGAGCAAAGGCTCGGCCTGATTTTTGACTCGGAGCAACGGGAGGCTCCTTATAATTGGGCTCTGCTTGCAGGCGGGCATCGTCATCAAAGCCCGCCTTCGGTTTTTCCAACATTTCCGGTACTTCTATGTTTCGAACCACCAGTCGCCGTACGCTGATCGCTGCCGCAGCGCTCGCCATGACGGGCTGCGGCTTTCGTCTGCGCGGCCGCTTCACGCTTCCGTTTGAGACGCTTTACATCAGCTATAACCTCAACACCCCGCTGGGCTCTCAGCTTTCACGCCAGCTCAAGGCGGGTTCCGACGTCCGACTGGTGAATTCGCCTTCGGAAGCACAGGCCATTCTCTACATTCTCGGTGAACGCCGTTCCCGCAACGTAGTGGCCTACAACGCGTACGGTGACGCGCGCGAGTACGAATTGAAACTCGAAGTGAGTTTCCGTCTGGCCGCTCCCGACGGCGCACTGTACCTGCCCGACACCGTGATCCCGGCCGTGCGTGAAATCTCCTACAACGAGGAGGACTACCTTACGCGCGACACTGAGGAAGCGCTGGTGATCAACGAGATGCTCTCAGACATCGTTGTGCAGATGGTGCGCCGCATCGAAAAGGCACAGCCGCCCAAGCAGCCTGAAGACCTCACTACTCGCTAACTTTTTTTCGAACGAACTACCGATTCCGATGCGTTTTTCCGACTTGGAGTCTTATCTTGCGCGAACCCCTCTGGCACCTCTGTGGGTGATCACGGGCGAAGAGCCGCTTCTGATGCTGGAAGCGGCCGATCTTCTGCGCGCCAAGGCTCGTGAAGAAGGCGCCACAGAACGCGAAGTGCTCAACGCCTCCGCCCTCTGGGATTGGTCCAAACTTCCCGAAAGTTGTACGGCGATGAGCCTTTTCGGCGACAAAAAGATCGTCGAACTGCGCTTGGCGAGTCCTCGTCCCGGCGTCAAGGGAACGCAGGCGCTCACCGACATCGCCGCGATGCCCTTGGACGGCGTCACTCTCATCGTCACCATTCCCTACGACTGGAGCCTAAAAAAAGCGGCCTGGTACAAGTCGCTTACCGCCAACGCCGAAGTTGTTGAATGCAACAGCGTCTCGGCCCGGGAGCTCCCCTCCTGGTTTGCGGCGCGCCTGGCCAAGAATAACCTCAAGGCGGAGCCCGGTGCTTTAAAAATCTTGTCGGATCGCTGCGAAGGCAATCTTCTGGCTGCCGCACAGGAAGTTCTGAAGCTTGCCTATCTCTTTCCTGAAGGTTCGGTTATTTCCGAAGAAGCCGTCACGGATTCCGTACGAGATGTGGCGCGATTTGATGTGGAAAATCTGCTGGAAGCGATGTTTGCGGGAGATGCCCCCAAATCGCTTCGCATCGTTGAAAATCTCAACGCCGCCGGTGAGTCCATCCCTTCTTTCATGTGGATGATCACCGAAGAGCTTCGCATGACACTTAAGTTCCGTGCCGCAATTGACAACGGCTCGGATCGCAATTCCGCACTTCGTCAGGCAGGCGTCTGGGGCGATCGCTCCGCTCGCATTACGCGTGCAGCGGGACGCCTCAACACCCGCAAATTGTCAAGTGCGTTACTGCTTTGCGCAGATATCGACAAGATCAGCAAGGGTCTGACCGTCCCCAACCGCGACACCGATCCCTGGATTGAAATTGCCGCGCTGGCCGCGTTCGTGGCTTCCTAACCGTTCTCATTCCAACCGCCTTTTGCCGGTCTCTTCCCGCTCCGTCAAGTCTTGAGCCGCTACAATCCAAGAACACGCTTTCGCGTTCTAGTGTAGGTTTAAGCATGACGACTTCCGTTTCCGAATTGATGATTGAAGCCGGGCAGAAGGCTCGTGCCGCCTCGCGCCGCATGGCCGCCGCCTCAACTGCCGACAAGAACAAGGCTCTTCTTCGTCTGGCCGAACTGTTGGAGGCTAAGAAAGAGGACATTTTTGCAGCCAACGAACAGGATCTCGTCAGAGCAAAGAAAAACGGACTGAAAGAATCGTTCGTGGATCGCCTGCGCGTCACGGAAAAAGTGCTGAGGCTGATGGCTGAAGGCGCCCGACAGACTGCGGCCCTTCCCGACCCCGTCGGTGAAATTTCCGAGATGCGCCGTCGCCCCTCGGGCATTCAGGTCGGACGCATGCGAGTGCCGCTTGGCGTTCTCGGAATCATCTATGAGTCGCGTCCAAACGTGACGGTGGACGCGGCCTGTCTTGCCGTCAAATCCGGCAACGCCTGCATTCTGCGCGGCGGCTCGGAGGCGTTTGAAACAAATCGCATTCTGGGTGAACTGGTGCAACAAGCTCTGACTGAAACCGGCTTACCGACTGAAGCCGTGCAGATCGCTCCCACTACTGATCGCGATTTTGTGGGCGAAATGATTCGGGCCAACAAATACATTGACGTAATCATCCCGCGCGGCGGCAAAGGACTGATTGCACGTCTTGCGGCAGAAGCTACCGTGCCGATGATTCACCATCTTGACGGCATCTGCCACACCTACGTCGACAAGGACGCTGACATTGACATGGCAGTTTCCGTCACCGACAACGCCAAGACGCAGCGTTATTCGCCTTGCAACGCCACGGAAACGCTTCTGGTGCACGAAGCCATTGCAAAAGCGTTCCTTCCCCGCATTGGAAAAATCTTTGCCGAGAAAAACGTGGAGATGCGTTGTGACACCAAGTCCAAGGCCGTGTTGGAATCTGCCGGACTGTCCTGCGTTGATGCGGAGCCTTCGGACTGGGATACGGAATACAACGCGCCGATCATTTCGATTGCGGTTGTGGAAAGCTTGGATGAAGCCATCGCTTTCATTGAAGAACACTCGTCCAAACATACGGACGCCATCATCACGAACAATCTGCAAGCGTCTCAACGCTTCCTGCGTGAAGTGGATTCCGGCAGCGTCATGGTGAACTGCTCGACGCGTTTTGCCGATGGCTTTGAATATGGGCTCGGAGCGGAGATCGGCATCAGCACGGGAAAATTGCATGCCCGTGGACCGGTGGGGCTTGAAGGTTTGACGAGCTTGAAGTATGTGGTGATCGGCAACGGCGAGGGGCGACACTAATCCGCGCTTAGTGCCGAAACACAAACGGAAAAGGAAGTTCAGGGCTTCAAGCAAAGGAGAAACAAAGAAGTCGAAGCCCTGAACAGAAAACCACTTATTAGGGCGTCTTGTACCCCCACTGATGGCATTCATCGCAGATCAAGACGCTTTCCTGATGTTCCTTATGACAAGCCGTGCACTCAACCGTTTCATCATGGCCGTAGTGCGGATTGGGCTTTAACTTTGCCGTTTTTGCTTTAACGGCATCTCGGCTCTGGTGACAAGTCATGCAGGCCGATTCTTCCGGAACTTCTCGCGGCTTGATGTTGCCGTGACAGGCTTCACAGGGAAGATTCATAGCCTTATGCGCACCCTTGAGCGGCATGGTATCGGCAGCCGAGGCATTGCCGGCAGCCAGAAACGCAGCACAGAACGCGGCTGCACAAACAGAGAGAAATGATTGCTGCTTCATGGTCGTCGTGGATTGAAAAGAGTCAAAAAAGTTCCCCGCTGATGCCGTGATCAGCAAGCAGCGGGGACATTCTCAAATCAGCGGAACCAGGAAAGTTTCGGTTCCGCGACCGAACTCAATTAAGCCATTCTGGCCTTCATGAAGTCGGCGACAGCGATACCGAAGACGGCTGCGCTGGTGAGCTGAGCACCGCCCACGTAGTCGTCGTAGAACAGGCCGCCGGCGGCATTACCGATGGCGAACAGACCGCGGATGACATTGTTTTCCGTATCGAGCACCTGACCGCGCGTGTTGATGAGCGGGCCGCCGAAGGTTGCCGTCATGCCACCCTGGAAGGGAACGGCGTAGAACGGAGCCTTGATAACCGGACGTGCTTCGGGCAGGCTGTTGGGCGGCGTGAGCTTGTCACGCGTGTTGTTCTTGCAAGCCTTGTTGTATTCGTCGATGACAGCAACGAGCTTCTTGGGATCAAGACCGGCCTTCTTGGCAAGTTCTTCGATCGTATCGGCCTGGAAAACCGGAGCCTTGTTGCGGGCGTAGCTTTCCCAGTCGTTGGCAAGCTTCTTCATGTCGTGCGTGTCCTGGTCGACGATCATGAAGGCCCAGTTGCCCTTCGTCATGGCAGCCGTATCGCGGCTCATCTGAACATAGGTCTTGCCTTCATCCGTGAAGCGTTCGGTCTTGTCGGCGCTCACGCAAACACCGTTGTTGACGATGTTAAGCGGGTTGGCGCCGGTCGGGCCGTGAATCGGACCGCAGTGGTACTGATCAACGTTGACGAACTTCGCAAACACCTTCTGGGTGAGAACAATGTTTTCACCCGCAATGATGCGGGAACCACGAATCGGCATCCCGGCAGCAGCACTGCCGCAATATTGCGTCACCAAACCCTGGTTGGCGGAATAACCGCCGGTGGCAAGTACCACACCGAGCTTGCCGTTGATGATTTCCGTTCCCTTCTTGGAGCGAGCACGAACACCCGTCACAGCGCCTGTATTTTCATCGGTCAACAATTCAACAACCTTGGTGTTGAACTGCATCTTGACGCCCAACTTACGAGCCTTGGCCATCAGCACATTGGCAAGCTGCTTGCCACCCGGCTTGGCCTCACCCAGAGGCAGATGAGCGCGTTCCAGCATCGGGAACACAAGCTTCATGCCAGCAGCAAACTTCACGCCAACATAATCCATCATCCAGTTCATCATGTCGTCGGCATGCTCGGCCACGTAGCGGGTCAAAGCCTTATCACCCTTACCCTGCGAGACCTTCATCATGTCTTCATAGAACTTTTCGCTCGAGTCACCGGCATTGGCGTTCTTTGCCTGCTGCGCCTTGGTATGAACACCGAGCATGAAGCCTGCGGCATAAACGGTGTTGCCGGCAGGAGAACCCATCTTTTCAATCAGAATGGGCTTCAAGCCATTCTGTGCGGCGCGGATAGCGCAAACCAAACCGCCGCAGCCGGCACCGACGATCACGAAGTCGTAGGTCGATTCAGCAATCTTCTTGGGAGCAGCCTGAGCCGATGCGGCAGCGCCTGCACCGATCATTGCTGCGCCGCCGAGCGCAGCCGTTTTCAAGAAAGTACGGCGGGAATTGAGAACTTCGGTCATGATTCCTTCTCTCCTCTTGTTGTTGCGACCGAGCAAGGGGTTTTCGGGGCCTCTTGCCGCTTATTGCTGTCGTCATCTTAGGAAACAAAAGAAGCGAAGAACATAAACGTACGTCTATTGCTTTTTACGACCGATCGGAGGAAAATCAAAGATTCTTCATTTCGCTTTGGCAATCTCGCTTCCGACCAAACGGCCGAACGTGAGCGCATCGGCCAAACCGTTGCCGCCCAAACGGTTGGCCCCATGCACGCTGCCTGTCACCTCGCCGGCAGCCCAAAGACCTTCAATCGGCTTTCCGTCCGTTCTCAATACCTGCCCGTTCTCGTTGACCGACAAGCCGCCGGGCGTGTAGTGCACCGTTAAACCGACTTCATAAGCCCAATAGGGTGGTTCCGTCAACGGCGTACAACCAACGCGGGAGCATTTGTTGAAACGTCGCGGAATTTTGTCTCCCGTCTTTTTCTCCGCAAGCGCTTCCTTGTTGTAGTTCTCCAATTCCGCCTTAAAACGATCCACCGGAACTCGCATCAATTGAGCCAGCTCATCGGGAGTATCGGCACAGAAGGCCTCATCAGCAACCAACGCTTGATAAAGCCCCTTCTGAGAGATAGGGTCGAGATGTTCGACGCCCTGTTTGTCAAACACAGTAAAGCAACGGCGGTTGGGCTGTTGCAGAATTGCCTGGGTTAAAACGGCTCGCAGTGCATCCTCCTCAACAAGAACAGTCTCGCGTGGGTTTTGCGCCCCGGCGGATTGCCGGCAACACATTCGACAAAGGGCAGCCCTTCCAAAGCAATGCCGAGCTTGTCGGCCAGGTAAATGACATCACCTGTCGAGCCCGGCGAATTATCCGTCGGAAGTCCCGCTAATTGCGGCGCATAGCGAGCCACCAATTCGGCATTGGCACCGAACCCGCCGCAGGCAAGAACGATGCCCTTGCTTGCACGAAGTGAAATGAAAGGACCTGCGTTTGACTGCACTGAGATGCCGACAGCTCGCCCGGTTTCGTTCAGGTGAACGTCAACGAGCTTTGTCTCAAGCATGATCTTGACGCCGAGAGCCATTGCACGCTGACTTAAAGCGCGCACGTAGGCCGAACCACGGGGCAACAATGGCTTCAGACAACGTCTGTAGTCCGAACCGTAGATTTCGTAGACCATGTCGTGAAAGAGAACGCCGCATTCTTCAAGCCAGGCAACGGTACGCGGCGCTTCCTCGATCATTTTGCGCACCACTTTCGGATTACCCAGATTGCCTCCCGCTTCCATCGTTTGCCGATAGTGCAAATCCAGCGAATCCTCTATCCCGTTGAGCTTCTGGCGTCTGGGCTCCACGCACGAAAAGTAACCGGTACTTCGCAGCGTGTCTCCTCCCAAAAGCGGTAACTTTTCAATCAGACAAACCGAAGCACCGTTCTGCGCGGCGGCAACGGATGCTGCAAGGCCGGCTCCGCCGCCTCCCACCACGATGACCTCAAAGGTCTGCGTCCAGTTTTCCGGTACGGCGGCCGCAACCATTCTCGGCGCCAAGGAAGTCAAAGCCAGCCCCTGCAAAAGCCTACGACGCGAAGTCATTTTCGGTTCCTCAACCAATCGTTGACCACGCCGGCAACTTCCACCGGATTGATGGCATCAAGTTTCTGGTAGATCGACGAGCGATGTGCTTTGACTGCCTGTTCGCTCACTTCCTGCACCTGCGCAATGGTCTTGACGTCAAGTCCTTTTGCCATCAGTTGCGCCACTTCCAGTTCCGTCGGTGTCAGACGCGCCATTAAAGCGTCGAGCTCCTTCTGTTCACGAGCCTGACTTCTGAGCTCTTTCCCATGCTCAACCGCTTTTTGCACCTTTTCAATCAGACGCTCGGGTTCGGCTGGTTTGACCAAAAAATCAAACGCTCCGTCATGCAGTGCCTGCACAGCCATCTCAATATCACCGTGTCCGCTCAGAAAGATAACGGGAAGAAGCATTCCCCGGCGGCGGATCTCACAAAACAACTCCAGGCCGCTTTTGCCCGGCATTTTGACGTCCAGCAGGACGCACCCGGGACGCAGATCCGTCGCCTGCTCCAGAAACTGATCGGCACTGTTGTAGGACACCACGTCAAATCCGGCAATTTGCAGAATGAACGTAAGCGATGCGCACACCGAAGGATCATCGTCCACGATGCGAATGAGATCAGGCAGAAGGTTTCTCGCCACAGGTGTTCTCCTCTTCCGTTATGGTTGTCATCACCAGCGTCACGGCCAAGCCTCCGTCCTTGGAACGCGAAAATTCCAGATGTCCGTTGTGGTTTTCCGCTATGCCTTTGGCAATTGCCAGGCCCATGCCAAGCCCCTGCGAACTCTGCACTCCTCCGATTCGGCCAAGCTGCCCAAACAGGCTTTCCGGAACGCGAGGTCCGTTATCCGACACGGTCACTCGAACCGTGTGCTCCTCGGTTCTGGCCACAATGAATACCTGAGGAGACGGACCGGCAGCAGCAGCTCGCTCCGCATTGCGCACCAGATTCAGAAGCAACAATTCCAGCGCCACGGGTTCGGCCGAGACACGAATCGTGTTGGGCACGTCCACGACGATGGAGCTCACCGATTTCTGAGCCATGCGGAAGTTTTCCAGCATCGTGCTGACGATATCCGAAAGGAAGCATTCGGACTTGGCTTGTGGCTCGTGTTTTGCATAGGCTCGCACACGATCCACAATCTGCGCCATGCGATGAGCCTGGTCATTGATTGCCATTAATGCCTGATCAACGGCTGTCGTGTTGGCATCACGCCCGGATTTTCGAAGCATTTCCAGACCTGTGGCGTAATTAATAATGTTGGTCACCGGCTGTTTCATTTCATGAGCGAACAAGCTTGAAAGCTGACTCACGATCGTGTTTCGCTCAAGCAACTGCAAATACTGTTGCGTACGCTTCATGCGTTCGAGCAAAGCTTCTTTTTCTTTGACCGTTTGAACCAACTCGCGCGTACGCTGCATGACAAGTCGATCAACGCGCAGGATGTGAAACAGAGTTGCAGCGATCAAGGCGGCGATCAAAATAATCTCTCGGGAATAGCGACGTGTCAGCGCTTCTATTGTGAATTCCCTCTGATAAGCAAAACTGCCCAATGACAGACGCTCCATGAGACCCGAAATGTTGACCATATCGTTGACCGTCACCCACTCCCACTTCACTTCGCCCGCATCATGCTCGGGCATTTGCAAAAGCGCGATCGTCACAGCTTTGGCGAGTTCTGGATCCGTATGCGGAAATACGGCAATGACTTCTGCCGGATACAAATCAGACGATCGACGACACGGCTCACCCGCCTCGTCTTTACCGTTGATTACTTTGACGGCCCCGGTCGGCACCAGCCCCTGTTGTTCGTAGCGCTCCAGCTGACAGCGCGTCAAAACCCCGACATCAGCCTGACCGATAAGTACACGGCTAATGACATCCGGGTAGTTGTACTCCGTAAATTGAACGTTGGAAAAGAATTGGTCTGGCGAAAAACCGGCTTGCGAGAGTTCGTCCTGAGCAATCAACCAGCCATCGAAACTGGAGGGATTGGTGGCTGTCACCCGTTTGTGACGCATATCCTGCAACGTATTGATGCTCTTGTTGTCAGCTCGTGCAACAAACACAGCCGCTACGCTGCTCGAGGCATTCTTCACATCCGAGCGTTTGCGAATCACGATGTGCTCCGCACCAAACTCCTGAGCTCGAATTCCAAAGGTTCCGGCACTGCTGACCAAAAAGTCCAACGTCAGCGCCTCCGCCCGAGTAAAAGAATCCACATTCGTAAACTCGACAGACTCAAAGCGATACTGAGGAAGTTGCCGTTTCAGGTATTGAATCGTCGCGGCATATGTATTGATGTAGAACTCCGGCGAAAAGGTATCCACCAAACCGATGCGCACAACAGGCCGCTCGTCTGCAGCATAACCTGAGGATGCCACACCGAGGCCGCAAACGACGCATAAAACGATAAGGAACTTCGCCCAAATGCCACGCATGGAAAAAATGACAAAAAATCGGATATTGACAAGAATCATACGCAAGCTACAAACTGAGCCGCTAATCCGGGTACCAAAATTGCCCTGTACCGAAACACCGAGGAAAATTTGGGAATTCGCGGATAAGACTTCAAGTCAGAGTAGAAGATTTTTGAATGCCATTACCAACAAACTGCACACTATTTTGGCAATCGGAGACCGATCTTCCTTACAATTCTCCCCGTTGCTATTCTCATCCGTTTGGTTGTCGGCAAAAAACTGATAACGACCCGTCCTGCACAAGCGGCAGACCTTCGAAATTCAATGAAAAATCCCACTCATTTCTATGTTGTTGTGCCCCTGGGGCTTGAGGAGCTTTGCGCTCAGGAATTGGAAGCCATCGGCATAACCAATCTACGCGTTCAACGTGGCGCTGTGACCTTTGGCGGCTCCATGCTCATGGCTCAGCGTGCCTGTCTCTATTGCCGTACGGCAAGTCGCATCCTGATGCGCGTGGGTGTTTCCGACTATCAGGATGAAGAAGACATTTACAACTTTGCCTGTCGTACAAAGTGGGAAAACTGGTTCGGACCGGACTCCACGATTCGTGTCGATATCAACGCCCGTCGTTCTCCGTTGAGAAGTCTCGACTTCACGCTATTGCGCATTAAAGACGGCATTTGCGATCGTTTCATGCACTTCATGGATCGTCGTCCGAGCGTGGATACGACTCATCCAGACATTCGTGTCTTTGCCTTTGCTGACGCAACGCACTGCACGTTTTATCTGGATTTGTGCGGGGAAGCGCTTTTCAAGCGCGGCTGGCGCACAGACAAGGGTGAAGCTCCGCTGAAAGAAAACTTGGCTTCGGGCCTTCTGATGCTTGCCGGTTGGAACGCTGAAACACCTCTTGTGGATCCATTCTGCGGTTCCGGGACGATTGCCATTGAAGCTGCCCTTGCGGCTTGTGGTGTGGCTCCTGGGCTTAAGCGCCGTTTCCTGTTTGAGAACTTCTCCGGATTTGAACAAGATATCTGGCAGGAAGAGATCGAGGAAGCCAAAGCGCGAGTCAATATGCACACGAAGGTGCAGATTGCTGCAAGCGACATCAGTACGATCGTAGTCGGCAAAGCTGAACAAAATGCTCGTCGTGCAGGGCTCGGTGCATTGATTGACGACGGACGTTTGACATTTAAGCAGTGCGATGCCCGTCAAGTAACTCCGATCGCCCCTGCCGGGCTCATTGTGGCCAATCCACCCTACGGTGAACAGTCCAATCCGAAGAGCGCCACCGTTGCATCCATGATGAAGGATGTTGCCGACAATCTGAAACACAATTTCTCAAGTTGGACGGCTCGGTTCCTAACAAGCGATCGCAATCTGCCGCGTCAGATGCGCCTGAAGGAAAGTAAAAAAACGCCGCTTTTTAACGGTCCGCTGGAATGTCGCTTTTTTGAATTCAATCTGGTAGCGGGCAGCTTCCGAGAAAAGCACTAACACAGTTCTAGGAAAGGTCGAGCAGAAGGTAATGTCTGGTCGACCTTTTGCCTCCGAGAGACTTGAAATTTTTCTGCCAGGTCGTACAATGGTGCCTCTCAATTGAAAGCCTCTCGTCCCCATCGTCTAGAGGCCTAGGACATGACCCTCTCACGGTTAGAACTGGGGTTCGAATCCCCATGGGGACGCCAAAGCACTGAAACAGCTGAGACTATTGAATACTGAAATTGCCGCGAAAGCCCGGAAATCAAGGGTTCGCGGTTTTTTTATTGTCTTTACCTTGTCCCTGAGCGTCGTGCGCCGTCACATCTGAAAATGCTCGATCTGGTCTGTGACTGGAGCTTGCAGATCTCGACAAACAGCGGTGTAGCCACTACCCAAAAGTTACTTCCACTCCAGACACAGGCCTCTAAGCAAAAGGCATTAGTCCGTGCTAAATCTCTTTCCCAGCTCCAGCAAATGCGGTAGTATCCCCTGAAACAATTCAAAACAATGCGGCTTTAGACCGCTTTTCTCCGCCATAGTTTCCCCTCACACAAACCAAACGAGGCTTCCGGATGGACTTGCTTTTCAACCCCATCATTTTGTCGGTGTTGGTACTTTGCGTACTCTGCCTGGTCAAGGTCAACGTTCTTGTCGCGCTTATCCTTGCAGCCATCACCGCCGGCCTGTCGGGCGGTATTGACATCGGCAAAACGATGACACTTCTGGCCGACGGCTTTTCCGCCAACGCCACCACCGCGCTTTCCTACATCCTGTTGGGTACCTTCGCCGTTGCCATTGCGCACACGGGCTTAATGCAGGTGTTGGTCTCCTGGATTTCCAAGCATCTGGGGTCTCGTCCGGCGATTTTCTGCCTGGTTCTGGCCGCCATCGCCTGCCTGTCGCAGAACGTCGTGCCGGTGCACATCGCTTTCATTCCGCTGTTGATTCCCCCGCTGCTCTATCTGATGAATAAGATGCAGCTCGACCGCCGAGCGGTTGCCTGTTCGCTCAGCTTCGGCCTGAAGGCTCCCTACATCACGTTTCCCGTTGGTTTCGGCCTTATCTTCCAAGGCATCGTGGCTGACAGCATGACTCAAAGCGGCATGAAGACCACGGTGTCGGACGTCGCTTCCGTCAACTGGATCCTCGGTGCATCCATGTTGATCGGTTTGCTGATTGCTGTCTTTGTGCTTTATCGCAAACCCCGTCACTACGAAGACCGTCCGGTCATCGGCATGGACACCAAGGCCGAGGAAATCAAAAAGTTTGAACTCAAACACTGGGCCACGCTTCTGGCCATTGTTCTCGCCGTTGTGGTTCAGCTCATCTGGCAATCTCTGCCGCTGGCCGCTTTGATCGGTCTTCTGGTTATGATTCTCGGTCGCGCTTTTCTGTTCCGTGAATTGGACGATCACATCGCTGGCGGTATCTCCATGATGGGCTTTATCGCCTTTGTGATGCTCATTGCGGGTGGCTACGCCGCTATTCTCAAAGAAACAGGCGCTGTTAACGAACTCATCCAAAGCGTGGTTCCTTACCTGCACTCCAATAAGGTACTCGCCGCTACGATCATCACCGCCATCGGTCTTGTGGTCACGATGGGCATCGGCACCTCGTTTGGTACCGTTCCGATTCTTGCCGTGATTTACGTGCCGCTATGCTCCGCGGTAGGCTTCTCGCTTCCGGCCACCATTCTCCTGATGTCCGCTGCCGGTGCGTTAGGCGATGCTGGTTCTCCCGCCTCCGACACGACACTTGGTCCCACGAGCGGTCTGAATGCCGATGGACAACATGATCACATTTGGGACACGTGTGTGCCAACCTTTATTGCTTACAACATCCCGCTGATGATTGCCGGTATTGTTGGCGCTCAGTTCCTCTAAGCTAAAACAGTTACCCCTTTCCCGACGGGCGGTCTTTGCAGATCGCCCGCTTTGTTTGTGTCGTCAGGCTTTCTTTTCCAAACGCAGTTGCTTAACAGTTTTGCCGTTAATACCGTAGTTGCACATCGGCACTTCGTCGATCACGACAACCAAATGCGTCGTGTCTTTGCCCATCACATCGGCAATGAGCTTGGTTACTCCTGCGATCAGTTGTTCTTTTTGTTCCTGTGTCGGAGCTTCGGAGTCACCAGTAAGTTTGATGTTGACATAGGGCATGGTTCGCTCCTTCGTATGTGTTAACACAAAGAAATCTTCTCACGTTTGTCTCAAGGGAGATGAGGTCACCCCAGCACTTCCCTCAACTACTCAAAAATCGAAGTGGCTATGGATGCCTTTTATGTGTTGTAAAAAAGCATCACTCTCGTTTGAAGCTTACGTTTTCTATTGAGAGTTAGGCAATTCGGAGCAAAAATGCAGGCACCCTTTCGGAACAAAGGGTGATTGGGCCTTCGGGCAAGTTGCGGTTCCTTGCAGGCTTGCAACTCTCAAATCCCGGGCCTTTTTGATCAAAAAGATCCCTATCTCTTTATAGGAACAAATCAAAATGAAAAAGACTCTTGCTGCAGTTGCCGTTCTCGGCGCTTTTGCCGGTTCCGCTCTCGCTGCTGACGTTCAGCTCTACGGTATCGTTGATACCGGCGTAGGCTACAACCACGTTGACGTTGACGGTCTCGGCGACAAGCAGGATATTGACACCTTCCAGATGAAATCTGGTCAGGCTTCCGGTTCCCGCTGGGGCCTCAAGGGCACCGAAGATCTCGGCAACGGTCTGACGGTTGGCTTCATCCTTGAAGACGGTTTCAGTTCCGACACTGGTGCTGACAGCGCTCCCATGTTCAACCGTGAATCGAGCCTCTTCATCGAAGGCGGTTTCGGTAAGCTCGCTATGGGTCGTATGGGCTCCTTGAACAACGGCCAGTCTTCCTGGGCTAAGGTTGGCATGATCAACGCTTTTGGTACGTCTGATTGGGGC
>OODA01000319.1_pt1 | contig 34802 bp, 44 predicted proteins | sample 1671341 | NCBI WGS metagenome assembly OODA01 (sample SAMN06348147, study PRJEB24527) | human gut metagenome | biome: human gut; feature: ankylosing spondylitis patient; material: feces | host: Homo sapiens | place: China | collected 2015-10 | reverse complement strand
TCGCACAGCTCACGGGCGAGGTCCATGTCCCAGGTGTCGGCGCTGCGCAGCGCCTCGGCGATCTTAGTGGATTCAATGTTTTTCATGATGTAGTCCTTTCCGGCCTGCTGGCCTGTCGTGCTTTCCTTTTCTATGGTTCAAGTATAGCACAGAGTTTATATAAAGTCAATAGAAACATCGAGTTTATTAGAAATAAATTTGCACAAAAATAGGTGCGGAAATTGTGCAGGATTTCGAGTTGATTTCTGCGGCGCAGGACGCGCCGCGGAAATGAGAACGAAACAGCAAAAACACCTTAATTTTATACGCGCGTGCGCGCGTATCTTTCCGGGCCCTTTAACGGCTAACTTAACCGCGCGGCGCCGGAAAACGGAGGCGGTTGAAAAACGTCAACTGTGTCGCGGACGTGTGCGCGCGATAGCAAATGCGGCCGGGGAGAGCCGGTTGAAAAATGGAGGAAGAAAGGATGAGAAAGCTGGTGGAATATCACATCGTGTCCGGCCGCTGCGTCGAGACGCGGCGATGCATCCTGGATGTGTCGCCACGGACGCACATGGGCCGCAAGAGCAGATCCAAACGGATCGCCGGCAACAGCAGCGCCAGAAAAATCGCGGCGAACGAGAAAGAGGCTGTTCGCCGCTTGGCAAGGATCATCAACTGCAACTTCAAGGCAGGCGACCTGTGGCTGCAGCTAAAGTACAGCGACGAGCGGCTGCCGGAGGACATGGAGGCTGCAAAAAAAGAAGTGAGCAAATTTTTGCGCAATGTTGGCGGCCGATACCGCAAGGAGACGGGGAAAAGTCTGCGCTATGTGCTGACGACCAGCGACACCGACCCGCGCACGGGCAAAAAGGTGCGGCTGCACCACCACCTTGTGATGGATCGCGCGGCGTGGGAAGTGGTGACGCGGTACTGGCCGGAGGATCAATGCGGCTACGTCCTGCTCGACGGCCGGGGAGACTACACCGGGATCGCGCGCTACATGGTATCCAACGCATGCAAGGACGCACACGCAAAAAAATGGAGCAGCTCGCGCGGATTGGAGAAGCCGATCTACACGGAGCCGGTGATCGTGCGCGACGTGGACGGCATCCAGGCGCCGGAAGGGGCGCTGGTAAAAGAAAAGACGATTATCGACGATGAGGAAACCGGACTGAGGTACGGCTATGTCCGCGCTGTCATGCCGGATCGGCCGAGCGCGAAGCGAAAGAGGCTGCGGCTATGAAGCAGGAATTCAAACGGCTGCGGAGCGTGAGCAAGAGCTACGACGAGCAGGGGGCAATCTTTTTCGCATGCCGGAACTTCGCGCGCCAGCCGAAAAAGATACAGGACAAGATACGACGCTTGTGCGCGGCCGCGGGGCCGGAATACGCGCAGGCGCTGTTGGCGTACCTGACGACGGACATCTCGTGGGAGCGGACGTGCATGGAGTACGGCCTGAGCCAGGAGACATTGACGAGACTGAGGAGGCGATTTTACGATGCGTGGTGACGAGCGGGACGTCTATGATCTGCCGCTGGCGGAGCTGGAGCGGATGCTGACCGAGCAACAAAAACGCTTTGTGGCGGAGCTGGAGCGGGACGGGCAGCCGAAGGAGGCGGCGATCCGCGCCGGGTACTCGGCCAAGACAGCGGAGAGCCAGGCGAGCCGGATGCTCAAGCTGCCGAAGATCGCTGCATACCGCCGGGCGCGGGCTGTCGACCTGTACAAGCGGCAGGGGATCACGCCGGAGTGGGTGGGCAACCAGCTGCTGGAGGTGTACAACCGATGCATGGAGGCAGTGCCGCACATGGAGTGGGACCGCGACGAGAAAGCATGGGTACCGGACGGGACGTGGAATTTCGACGCGAAGGGCGCACTGAGTGCGCTGGGCAAGATCGGCGAGAGCATGGGCATGTTCCGCCAGGCGCCGAAGCAGGAGGGCGAAACGAGAAAGAGCGTGGAAGAATTCCTGCAGAGCCTTCCGGACGACGGGAGGGAGTTTTGAGTGATCGACATCCGGAATCCAAAGCAATACTGCGAGCATTTCTTGAAGATCCGCGACAAGAAGGGGAACATCATTCCGTTGCGGCTGAAGCCGGCGCAGGAGATGCTGTACCAGATCATCAAGGAGGAACACGATGCCGGGCGGCCCGTGCGTCTCATCATCCTGAAGGGGCGGCAGCTGGGCACCAGCACGGAGGTGGAGGGGCTGTTTTTCGCGGACGCCGCGACGCGTGCAAACGTCTTTACGCTGATCGTGGCGCACGTGGAGGACGCGACGACGAACCTCTTCAACATGAACAAGCTCTTCTACGACAATTTGCCGTCGGAGATCAAGCCGATGCTGAAGGCCAGCAACGCGCAGGAGCTGGTGTTTGAAAATCCAACGAAGGATCCCGTGGAGAAAAAACGCAATCCGGGGCTGCGCAGCCGCATCCGCTGCGTGACGGCTGGAAGCCGCGGCGTGGGCAGATCGTTCACGCTGCGGAATGTACACTGCTCGGAAAGCGCGTTCTGGCCGAACATGACGGAAAACATGCTGGGCATCCTGCAGGCCGTGCCGGACGACAAGGACACGTGCGTGGTGATGGAGAGCACGGCAAACGGGTACAACGAGTTCAAAACGTTCTGGGACGGCGCGGTGTCGGGCGAAAACGCATTCCGTCCGGTGTTTTTGGCGTGGTATCTCGACCCGGACTATCGGCGGCCGGTGCCGCCGGGAACGGAATGGACAGAGGATGAGGAGCAGATGCGCACAGACTATGGGCTGGACGACGAGCAGCTGCAATGGCGGCGCTGGTGCATCAAGGCAAACTGCGGCGGCGACGTGCAAAAATTCCGGCAGGAGTACCCGAGCAATCCGCAGGAGGCGTTTTTGTTCACGGGCAGGCCGTTTTTCGACAATGAAAGCCTGGAGCGGCTGCGGGAGCGGGCGCCGGAGCCGAAGCATGTTGGATATTTTACATACACCGAAGCGGCCGACGGAAAGCCGGAGAGCGTGGAGTGGCGCGAGGACAAGAACGGGTATGTGCGCATCTGGCAGGAGCCGGAGGACGGCCACCCGTATGTGGCCGGATGCGACACGGCGGGGGACGGCAGCGACCGGTTCACGGCGTTTCTGATCGACAACGCGGGCGGACGGCAATGCGCGGAGCTGCAAAAGGATCTGAGCGAGCCAGCGTACGCACGGCAGCTATACTGCCTGGGGCGGTACTACAACGGCGCGCTGCTGGCGGTGGAAATCAACTTTTCAACCTACGTGGAGCTGAAGCTGGAAGAGTGGGCGTATCCCAACCTGTACCGCCGGAAACGATTCGACAAAAAGGCGGCCAAGCTGATGGACGCAAACGGATGGCGTACGGACAAAAGCACGCGGCCGGTGGCGCTGGCCAACCTGTGGAGCGTGATGGACGAGGTGCCGGAGCTGGTGCGCAGCAAGTGGACGCTGGGCGAGATGATGGTTTTCGCCCGCAACGAGCACGACCGGCCGGAGGCGATGGCCGGAGAGCACGACGACCTGGTGATGGCGGCAGCGATCTGCCACATGGCGCGGGAGCAGGGGCGCCAGACGGTGGACGAGCGGCCGGAGGAAAAGCGCGAGAAGCTGATCGTGCAGCTGGAACACAGGAAACGGCGGAAGATGATATGATAGCGAAAACAACCGCGAGCGGCTTGCAGAAAATGCGAGCCGCTGTTTTTATGCGTGTGCAAAAAGCTGACGAAATCCCGAGGGGGTGCGCGATGTACGATGGGGACAGGCTGGGGGAGACCTATGCCAAATTCGCGGCCGCGGCGGACACCGGCAAACGAAAGGATCACTATGGACAACGAAAACCCGATCACTGACGAAATCGACGAGACCGAAGTGCAGGACGGCGGGGAAGCCGGGAACGAAGACCGGCAGGAGCAGGCGGAGACGGAAGGCGGCGCGGCCGAAAGCGCGGAAGAACCCGGCGACGGCGACCGGGGCCGGAAACAGACGCACGAGCTCAACGCGGCGGCGAAGGCCGCACGCAAGCAGGCGGAACGGGAAACCGAGGAACGGATGCGCAGGAAGTTCGACGAGGAGATCGCGGCGACGGGCATCCCGAACCCGTATACCGGGAAGCCGTTTGGCAGTTGGAAGGAATTCCAGGACTATTCCAAGCGTTTTCACGACGAGCAGATCCGGCAGCGGGCACAGGACGAGCAGCGCACCGAAGAGGATATCCGGCGGGAGGATGAGGACAAGCGCCTCGCCGCGCAGAAGCGAGCGGAGCTGCAGGAGCAGGCCGACGCGAAGAAGCAGGAGGACGAACGGCGCGCGTTTATCATGGCGGACGCGAAGGCGTTCATGGAGAAATTCCCGAAGGTCGACCTGCAGAAACTGGACGAGAACAAAAAGTTCCGGCGGTTTTGCGGGAAACGCTACGGCGTGGAGCCGCTGGCTGACCTGTATCAGGACTATCTGGACCTCGTCGGCTCGGTGGCGGAGGAAACGGCCGCGAAAGCGAGCAGCCGCAATGCGCGCGGTGCCGGCAACGGCACGGGCTCGACCGGGGGCGGCCTGACCGCGGAGCAGCGCGAGACGCTCGAGGCGTGGAACCGCAACAATCCGGAGCTGAAAATGACGGAAAAAGAGTTCCTGGAGCGCTGAAAGGAGAAAAACACATGAGAGCATACCAGAACGTGGACGGCGGCTTTACCTTCGGCGTTCACGAATACGACATTGCGAAGACGACCGCGATCAAGGCCGGGCAGGTCGTGAAGCTGGCCGAGGGCCTCGTCGTGGCGGCGACGGCCGCCGAGACCGGCGCGATCCTCGGCGTGGCGAAGGAAAATCACAGCGGCGCCGAGGATGCGATCAACCCGCGCAGCAACGGCACGAAGATCCTCGTGTACGACGACCCGGGCATGATCATGCGCTGCAAGGCACCGGTGATGGCAGCGACCAGCGGCAGCGCGACGACCTTTGTCAGCACAGACCTTGCGACGCTGGCGGACGACGACCTCAACGGCGGCTACATCGTGCTGGTCGAAAAAGGCGCGAGCAGCACCAACACCGACGAGCTTGGCAGTGCGCGCCGCATCACCGACTTTACGGCGACGAGCAAGACGCTCACGACCGCGAGCGGCGGCACCATCTGCGAGGGCGACAAATACATGATCTTCCCGCCGCTGATGTTCGCCAAGGGCAACTTTGACGCGGGCATTCAGGCGCTGGTGCTGACGGCAACGGCGGCGCTGCCGGTGAAGGTCGTGCAGATCGACCTCGTGCACGGCGAGATCGGACTCGTGGCGAAGAGCCACGCACTGAGATAAGGGGGAAGCAAAATGGATCAGGCATGGAAAACTGACCTTTATAAGTTTGTGGGCAAATCCTTTGATTTTGCCTATGCAAACCGACTCAACAAGCTGCTCGCCATCATGGGCGAGGAGAACAGCAACAGCGTGGACTTCGAGCTGACCGGCACGGGCGGCTACGGCGAACTGCGCGAATACACCGGCGAGCTGAACAAAGGCGATATGAAGCGCGGCTTCAAGACCATCATCACGCCGGGCGAGTTCTCGCTGACGATCCCGGTCGGCTACAAGCAGGCCAAGATCGACAAGACGGGCGAGTGCAAAAAGGTGGGCAAGCGCCTCGGCGACTCGGCCGCGATGACCGTGTACACCCACGCGCTGCGCATGTTCGGCAACGCATTCAACTCGGATTATGCCGGCGGCGACGGCAAGGCGTGGGCTGCGACTGACCACCCGTGCGCCAGCAAGGGCAGCCAGGGCCGCAAGTACATCGCCGACCCGGAGGCCGGCACGTACAGCAACATGATCAAAAAGGCGCTGAGCGTAGATGCCATCACGGAGGCACAGACGGTCGGCGGCAAGCTGCTGACGCCGGACGGCCTGCCGTTTCTGGCCGACTACAACACGCTGCTGGTCAGCCCGGACCTCGAGGCAGAGGCAAAGAAGATCTGCGGCGACGGCGCGAAGCTGCGCCCGACCGGCAACCCGGCCGACGACACGAACGCGGCTAACCCGCTGTATGACCTGCACTACATGGTCATCGGTGGCGGCGCGCTGGGCTTTGCGAAAAAGCAGTGGGCGATCTGCGACGCGACCCTGATGAAGGAACTGTGCAAGATCGTGTACATCACGCGGCCGACCGTGTTCGACAACGGCGACACCGACCCGCTGAAGGAGAACTTCACGGGCTACGTCGATTTCGGCCTGGGCTGGGGCGACGCGAGACAGATCATCTTCTCGAACCCGGCCTGACATAGAGACAACCAAAGCCGCCGGGCGCAGACGCGCCCGACGGCGCTGCCGTATACGGAGGGACGCATGAAGAAGCAGAAACAGCAGCCGGCGAAGGGCAAGCGCATGACCTATGCCGAAGCCGTGCAGAGGATCAAGCGGGGCAAGAAGAAATGACGCTGGGCGAAGGGAAGAAGAAAGTCTATGAGCTGCTGGATGAATACTCCTCGGGCGGCGAGCTGACAGAGGACAAGGACATCGAGCTGAAGCTGGCGGACTTTTTCGACATCGCGCAAAAGCGCGTGGCCATGGTCAAGCGCATTGTCGCCGTGAAGACGATCAACCGCACGGCAGGGAAGACAGAATACAGCATGCCGGGGAACTTCGGCGGGCTGTACCGCGTGTGGCGCGACGGGAAGGTCACGGGGAAATACCAGTGGAAGGGCAGCAAAATCGTGATCCCGGAGCGGGACACGGCCGGGACGATCGAGGTGGAGTACTTCAAGATCCCGGAGACGATCAACGCGGAGACGACCGACGACACGGAGTTTGAGGTGGCGGAGGACGCCGCGCAGGCCATGCCGTTTTTTGTGGCGGCGCAGCACCTATTTCCGGATCTGGTGGTAGACTACTCGGCCTACATGGAGCAGTTCGAGCGGATGCTGCAGGCGCTGGACACGCGCATTCCGGGCAGCGCAAGCGGCGGCGGTGTGACAAACAGCTTTTACAGGGGGGCTTAACCAATGGCGAGCAGGAGAGGAGTCAATATCAAGACGACGATTTACAACACGTTCAAGGGCGTGGACTTTTCCACGGACCCGTGCCTGGTCGACCGGCGGCGAAGCCCCCTTTGTACCAACATGGTCGCAGATTCCGGCGGGATGCCGGAGAAACGCTGCGGCTGGCGCACGCTGCACAAAGTGGGCGGCGGAGCCGTGCACGGAATGTGGACGGCGCGGTTCGGCGAGGCACAGAAATCCGTCGCCCACATCGGGACGAAATTGTACAGCTGGGACGACACGGCCGCAGAGCCGGTACAGCTGATGACCGGGATCCACGACGGGAGAAGCCAGGGCGTGCTGCTTGGCGGCAAGCTGTGGATCGTGACCGGCGGGGAGCTGCTGCGATACGACGGCACGACGGTGACGGACATCACGGCGAGCGACGACGTGTATATCCCGGTGACAGTGATTGCCCGCAAGCCAGCAGGCGGCGGCGAGCCGTATGAGGACATCAACCTGCTGGGCAGATACAGAGAAAACCGGTTTCTGGCTGACGGGACGAGCACGCTGTACCAGCTTGACGACGTGATCGACGCCGAGGGCGACGTGCGTGTGTGGGTCAACGGCGTGGAGATCACGAGCGGCTGGACGGCAGACCGGACGGCCGGGAGCGTGACATTTGGCACGGCGCCGGAAGCGCCGGCAGCCGGCAAGGAGGACAATGTCCGCATCCAGTACCCGCACACCGTGAGCGGCTATGCCGACAGAATCGGAAAATGCACGATCATCACGGCATACGGCATCAACGCGACGAACCGCATCGTGCTGTCCGGCAACCCGGAGCACCCGAACCTGGACTGGACGAGCGCCGTGAACGACCCGACGTATATTCCGGATCTGAGCTACAGTGCTGTCGGGCTTGAGGGCGTGCGGATCATGGGCTATTGCCGGATCGGCGAATATCTCGGGATCGTGAAGGAGGAAAACGCGCAGGACAGCAGCGTGTGGATCCGTAAGGGGACGCTCGACAGCGACGGCAAGGCGGTGTTTACCGTGCAGGCGGCGCTGGCAGGCGTCGGCGCGGTGAGCACGGGGTGCTTTGCCAACCTGCTCGATGAGCCAATGTTTGTGAGCGGGACGGGGATCTATGCGCTGGTGAGCAGCAACTACGCCTCCGGGCGCGTGACGCAAAATCGGAGCTGGTACCTCAACGCGATGCTTACGGAGGAGCGGGGACTCGCAGACTGCGCGGCCGTGCAGTGGAACGGCATGTTTCTGCTGGCTGTTGGCGGCGGCGTGGTATATGTGCTCGACGGCCGGCAAGAGCGCAGCTACCGCCGGGCGAGCAACAGCGACTACATTTACGAGGGGTACTACTGGGACGGCATTCCGGCGGTGTGCTGGATGGTGCGCAAGGACGGAGCAGATGAGCACCTGTATTTCGGGACGGATGATGGACGGATCTGTAGGTTCTCGAGTGACTGGGACGATATGCGCCGTTTTTCTGATGACGGGAAGGCGATTGAGGCGATCTGGGCAACGCGCGTGGACGACGACGGAGACGCAACGGTGCTAAAGACGATGATCAAGCGCGGCGCGAGCGTGACGATCAAGCCCCACCAAAAAACCAGCGCAACGGTGTACGTCGTCAAGGACGAGGACGCCGAGAAGCTGGTGGCGTCCGGATATCGGTCGATCTTCAACTGGGACGACATCGATTTTACGGATTTCACGTTCGAGACCTACGACGGGCCGACGGACATCATGCTCAACACGAAGGTGAAAAAGTACAAGCGGCTGCAGATCATCGTGGTGAACCACGAAAACGAGCAGGGGTTCGGCGTGTTTGCAATTACGAAGCACTATGTGGCCGGAAACTTTGCGAAGCGATAAGGAGCGGATATGCTGAAACGGAAGAAAGACAGGGAGCGGCCGGCAGTGACCGGCTATGACTATTCTGACCGGGAGCACAGGGAGCAGACCATTCAGGCGCTGTTCGGCAAGGCGCAGAGCGCGCGCAGGGCGGCCGAGCGGGACTGGGAGCGCTACAACGACTATTACAACTTCATCCACGACATCACAGGTGAGACGCAGGAGGCATATGCCGATGCGGAGATGCCGTTTGCACCGTCGGTGATGCCGGATGCGTTTATTCACGTGGAAAGCCAGATCTGCGCGACGGTGCCGGAGCCGGAGTTTCGCGGGCGTGACGACGGCATGGACCCGCAGAAGGCGAAGGAGCGTGAATGCGCGGCGCGGTTCGTGTGCGACAACAACCGCCTGAAGGACAAGAACACCGCGAACGAACGCAGACTGATCAAGCTGGGAGACGCGTTCTGGAAAGTGTTCTGGGATCCGACGATGATGACCGGCATCAACGAGGGCGACATCCGAGTGGACGATGTGCCGGTCGAGAGCATCTACCCGGATCCGGCGGCGAGAGAACGCGGCCTGCAGGCGGGGCAGTATGTGTTCCACCTGTACCGGATGCACAAGGTTACATTTGTGCAGCAGTACGGCAAAGCGATCGAGGAGCTGGGCATGGAACCGGAGCACATCCTGTCAAACGACTATGCGCAGGATCTGAACCTCTTTGATCTGTCGACCTCCATCAACGAGGACGACGACACGGTGACGGTGCTCGAGCACTGGTTTAAGCAGCCGAAAGAGACGGAGGAAAACGGTGTGCGCGTGCCGGCTGGGGCGGTCGCCTGTTCCATCATTGTTGGCGGTCACGAAGTGAAGTACATCCCGAATTATTGGGAGAACACCTGCCGACAGAACCGCTTGTTCCCGTTTGTGCATTACTGGCGTATCCGGGACGAGAACCAGTTTTACAACAAGTCGGAGCTGTTTGCAATCATGGATCTGATCGACATGGGCGACCGGAAGCTCGCCATGGCGCAGCTCAATGACGCGATGATGTCCAACGACGTGATCGTGCGCGAGGAAAACGCGCTGGCAGATGGATCGGAGCTGGACAATCGCCCGGGCGGAGAGATCGTCGTGCGCGATGGGCGGCTGAGCGGCGTACAGCGGCTAGGCGGACTGCAGCCGCTGCGCAACGCGGCGGACAGCGTGGCATGGATCACGGAGCAGATCCAGCGCACGAACCGAAACTTTGACAGCAGTCAGGGCAAGGAGACGACGCGGCAGACGACGGCTACAGCGCTGGCCATGCTGCGCTCGGACGCGGAAGAGCAGGCCAACATTAAGACCGCGGACCGAACGGCCGGATTCGAGCGGCTGTACGAGCTGATTGACTGGAGTGTACAGGAGTTTTACGATACGACGCGCCACATCTATATTGGCTCGAAGAAAAAAGACGAGCCAGACGTGAGCTTTGACTATCTGTCCGGGAACTACACGGAGACGATGCCGGCGATTGTGGACAGCGTGAGCGGGCAGATCGTGCGCGAAGAGTATGACTACTGGCCGCGCGTGGACGTGATCGTTTCGGCAGGCGACGGAATCGTGCACAGCAAGCAGGCGACACTTAAGGCGCTGGAAGGACTGGCGGCCATGAACGTAACCGCGCAGAACTACAAGGTGCTGGCGGCAGAGCTGGAGGTGCTGGATATCCCGCAGAAGCAGGAGATCATCGACGGCTGGCGCCAGCAGTTTGAAACGCCACAGCAGGCAGCGCCAGAGGGCGGACTCACACAGACGGGTGGCCTTGTGCCGGAGAGCTACCTGTCGCCGCAGGACGAAGGGGGCGTGATGACGTGACGTGCAAAACGTGCGGCATTGAAATGATGCTGCTGCGTCGGGACGAAGACGGCACAGCGGTTTATGTATGCAGGAATGCAGCTTGCCCGGAGAAAGGGCGGGAGAAGAAGGAGGCCACAAATGGCATTTACAATTCCTGATGATGTGCTCGGCACGATCTCGAAGCTGAGCAATTACCCGAACCGTATCGAGCGGCTGAAGGCCGCTGCGCTCAAAGCACAGTTTGACGCGGACGCTAAAACAGTGATGGGAGCACTTAAGAGATTGATTCAGGAGCTGGGGCTTGCGACGGCGGCAAGAAACGTCGGCTTTGAAAAGACGACCGCGGTCAACGCTGATAACGTGCAGGACGCGATCGAGAACGTGCAGAGCCAGATCGCCGGTGTGTCGCAGGGCGGCATTGCAGACGGCGCTGTCACGACAGAAAAGATTGCCGACGGGGCAGTGACAAGCGAAAAGATCGAAAGCGGTGCGATCCAGAAAAAACATTTTACGAGCGGCGCGCTGCAGGAGGACATACCGGACGACGAGCTGACATTCTCGGCCACGTCTACCGCGTGCACACTCTCCACGCATTGGTGCAAATTCGCGGTTGCGCTCAAAGCGGTGTTTTTCGGCGCGCAGTTTTTGCATTTGTCAGACGCAGACGTAGAGAGAAAGCGCGTGTATATTACCGCGTCCGGCGCCGGCGGATACGCTTTCACAACGCCCGGGTGTTACAGCGCATACGTGACATACAAATCGGCAGGTACAACGAAGTACGTGAGTGCACCGGTGTTCACGACGCTGTTGGCATCGCACGAGCGCGCGCTCTGCGTTGTACTCCCCAATGATGTCACAAAAGACACTGCCGGGATTTCCGTTCACGGCCTATACTTCGTTTCGTGATGAGGTGAAAAGCAATGGCATATATCAAACGCGGTGAGGCAAAGACCGTTCCCGTGCGCGTGAAGTTCAACGACATGGACGTGTTTCCGCTTGGCAACGTGGATGAGATCGCGTTCAAGCTCGGAGACAGTTTGCGCAAGACGTGGCCGGACGCGGTGCGGTACGACAACGCAAATGACCGGTTCATGCTGACGCTGACGCAGGAAGACACGATGTCCCTCGACGTGGGGCAGGCGGAGCTGGAGATCACCTGCAACTTCAAGGGCGCGGGAAATATCATTAAGACGAAGAAAAACCCGAAAATCAAAGTGCTGGAATGCACGGACGAGGAGTTGATGGAATGAGCGGCAGGATCGAAGCCGAGATCCTCGATGTGCTTGGAGAAGAGGTAGTCGCAGCCGTTGACACGCCGCTTGTTGTGATCGAAGGCCCAAAGGGCGACCCAGGCGCCGCGGGGAAGGACGGCCACAGCCCGCTGGTAACGGCCACCAAGTCCGGCAAGACAACGACAATCAGCGTGGACGGGTCGGCCATTGCCACGGTTGAGGATGGCGCAGATGGCAAACCGGGGGCTACAGGCGCGGACGGCATCACGCCGACGATCGGTGCGAACGGGACCTGGCATCTCGGCACGACCGACACCGGCAAGCCGTCGCGCGGAGAAAAGGGGGAAAAAGGTGACCCCGGTTCCGGTGCAGACTGGTCGCAGAATGATCCGGGCGGCGGCGGATACGTTGCAAACCGGCCGGGTGGGTACATGACGGATCCAGTCATCACAGATGTAGACACATTCACAATTACTTCCGCTGAGGGCGAAGACGGCATGTACATGACCATGGTCGCCGTCGAATCGTCAACTATCACGCCATCTGACTATGCTATCGGTGACGGCGTGATAGTGGATTTTGGCGGGCAATCTTACAGCTTGACGTGGCAATCGGTGGGGGGCATACCCGCATGCGGCGCAGTTACTGACGAAGGCCCCGTTTGGTCGTCCGTGCCATTCTGCATCATGGCAGCTTTCGGGGAGGAGGGCAGTTTGCAAGGGTATTATGTTTATCTGCAAAACGCGGTCACATCGCCCGTCCAAGTGCAAATCAAAAAGGCCAAGCAAACGCCGGTTAAAATCCCTGCAAAATATCTTGAATCAGATTTATATACCGTTAAAGTAACTGGCCTATCAAACGAGCAGCGACCGGGTCTCGATGGTGCAGAAGTGTCTTATGACGCGGCGGTGTCTGCGACGTATGATGACATTGTGGCTGCGATCAACGCTGGCAAGATGCCGGTTTTACTTGGCGGAACAGCTCTTAGCGGCAACCCGGTGCTTCGTCTGGTTGATCACAACACTGACGATGTAGATGGGTCTACGCCTTACTTGACGTTTGGCGGGGCATACTTCTGGGGCCGGGACCAGCTGTACGAGACTTGTGTTGTTATCCATAGCACTGGTGAGGCAACTTGCAGTAGGTATAATAGTAGCTTTGTAAATCGCAACAAGGACGTGGACGGCGCTATGTCGGATACATCTTACAACCCCGTGCAGAACAGGGTGATTAAGAAGTATGTGGACGACCATGTCGCTGGCGGCCTGTCCCTTGGCCTGACGTCTGCCGCAGTCGGCCAGATCGCCAAGATTACAGCCGTGGACGCATCCGGCGTCCCGACCGCGTGGGCACCGGGTGATATCCCGGTAGTCCCGACTGCGGAGATCACCGCCAACACCGCCGCCCGCCACTCGCACGCGAACAAGCGCGTGCTCGACGGCATCACGGCCGCAAAGACCGCCGCGTGGGACGCCAAGGCGGGTACGGCGGCGGCCACGCAGTCCGCGGCTGGCCTGATGTCCGCCGCCGACAAGGCCAAGCTCGACGGCATCGAGCGCGGCGCCAACAAGACCACCGTGCCCACAGCGCTGAAAAATCCCAACGCACTGACGATCAAAATCGGCGGCACGACCGTCACCTACGACGGCAGCGCCGCGAAAACCGTCACGATCGCCGACGGAAGCGAGGTGGCCTACTGATGGCGAAAAAGCTCTACGAAGAGGCGTCCGTGCAGGACATCGCCGCTGCCATCCGCGAAAAGACCGGCGGCGCGGAAACGTACAAGATCGCGCAGATGGGCGACGCGGTGCGCGGCATACCCAGCAAGGACAATATCGTCTATGCGGATATCCCGGACTACATCAAGACGGCGGCGCTGGAGGTGGCCAAAAAGGTGCAGGCCGTGCGCACGAGCGAAAGCATCGTCTTTATCGCGGCCTCGGACGCGCACCAGCTTGACACCAGCGCGGACATTGTGGCCGGCAACAAGCACGCCGGCATGGCGATGAAAGCGCTCGCGTATATCCTGCCGGGCATCGACTTTGCGTGCTATCTGGGCGACTACACGGCCGGCAGCGCAACGACCACGCTGGCCGAGGGGCGGCAGCACTTCGCGGAGATCAACGCGGACATCGACGAAGCCTTTTCCGGCATCCCGCAGTTTCGCACCCTTGGCAACCACGACAGCTTGCAGTACAGCAAGGCGCAGAATGGCAGCGTGCTTTCAGTGGCCGAGCTGTACGGCCTGTGCGGCGCTTATAACGCCGGAGCGGTTATGGGCAGCACCACCGATGGTTACTGCTATCGGGACTTCAAGAGCAAAAAGCTGCGGGTAATATGTCTGAACACCGCTGAAAATAGTGAAAAAGAATATGTATCAGACGCGCAAAAGCTGTGGTTCGCGAACACGCTGAAAGCCGTGGGCGCAAAGGCCGGCTGGAATGTGCTGATCCTGTCCCACCATCCGCTTGACTGGGGCGGCGTGTGTGTCCTGTCAAATATCGTCAAAGCCTACGTGGACGGCGGCAGCATCACCGTCAGCAGCGGCAATACCGTGAATTTCAGCAGCAGCAACAGCGCGGCGATCCTCGCGGCCATCCACGGCCATGTGCATTGCTTCAAGGCCGCAAAGCTCAACGCTATCGCAAGCGGCACCGGCACGGAGTACAACGTCTGGCGCGTGGCTACACCGAATATGTGTTTCGCAAGAAACAACGAATACGGCACAAACGGCAACGCGGAATACTACGGTATCGAGTTTGGCGAAACGACCACCTACAGCAAGACGGCCAACAGCGCCAAGGACACGGCGTTTGTCGTCAACGTCATCAATCCAAGCCAGCAGAAGCTCTACAGCTACTGTTACGGCGCGGGCTATGACCGCGAGATCTTCACCGGCATCCAGACCGTGGCCGTGACGGGCGTATCGCTCAACGCTGCCTCCGGCGAACTGACCATCGGCGGGCAGACCACGCTGACGGCGACCGTGAAACCCGCAGACGCGAGCAACAAGACGGTGACGTGGGCAAGCTCCGCGCCGACCGTGGCCAGCGTGGTCAACGGTGTTGTCACAGCGCTTGCGCCGGGCAGCGCCAAGATCACGGTAAAAACCGCAGACGGCGGCTTTACGGCAGAGTATGCGCTGACGGTCAAAGCCGCGACGTCCGACCTGCTGGCGGACTATGGTTATGCGGACAATACCCGGCTTTCCACCAGCAGCGGCAGCGAGAAAGCCGCCGCAGGCTATGTGACCATTGGACACACGGCGGCGATCCCGATCGACAAGACCAGATATCCCAACGGCGCGACCATCCGCGTGACCGGCGCGGTGAACTGTCTGGGCAACAACTGGTCTGGCGGCAACAACGGCGGTGACAGCGCGTTCGTGCTATACACGACGGGCGGCACGCAGTTTTCGAGCGCGGGCTACATTGAGAACAAGACCACCGCGGCGGGGGCGTTTACGATCGACGCAGACAAGACCGGATTTACGCTGAACATCGCGTCGCTGTCGGCACCGCATTATATCAAGTTCTGCGTCAAGGGCGCCGGAGCGAATCTCACGGCGACATTGACGCCAAAATGAAGGGGGTAACAGCCGATGAGATTTGTTTCTTGCAACACGGACAATTACCGTGCCGGGCGCACGCAGCCGGTGCGGTACATTGTGATGCACTACACGGCAAACAACGGCGACACGGCAAAAAACAACTGCGATTACTACCACCGCGTGGGCGGCCTGCAGGCCAGCGCGCACTATTTCGTGGACGAGCACGGCGTGATGCAGTCCGTGCGCGAGGGAGACACGGCGTGGCACTGCGGCGCGCGGGCGTACTGGCACCCCGAGTGTCGCAACGCCAACAGCATCGGCATCGAGATGTGCAGCCGCAAGCGCGCCGACGGTAGCTACTACATCAAGCCGGAGACCGTGGCAAACGCCGCGAGCTTGGCAAAAGACATTATGCAGCGCTATGGCATCGACACCGACCACGTGCTGCGGCACTACGACGTGACGGGCAAGCGATGCCCCATGCCGTGGGTGGATGACCCGGCGCAGTGGGTGGCGTTTAAGGATATGCTGACGCTGGAACGCACGAACGAAGAGGAGGAAGAAGATATGACGAGATACAGCAAAATCGAGGACGTGCCCGATTGGGCGCAGGACACGGTACGCGCGCTGATGGACGCGGGCGCACTGAAAGGTGACGAACACGGATGCATTGACCTGTCGCTGGACATGGTGCGCGGCATGGTGATCGGCAAGCGGTACGCGGACACGCGCAGCCCCAGATACGCCACGATCGACGACGTGCCCAGCTGGGCGCGCGAGGAGACGCAGCGGCTGATCGACCGCGGCGTGCTGCTGGGCGATGAACACGGCAATCTGAACGTGACGATGGATATGCTGCGCACGATGATCGTGTGCCAGCGGATGGTTGACAATGCAAAGGAGGGTAAAGCATGAATGCACCAAGCAAAGCGATGGAGCTGAAAGCGGCCATCTCGGCCGTGCTGGCCGGCATGACGGCGTTCTGGGGGTGGACAGGCTGGCTTGTGGTAATCTGGCTGGCCGCGATGATCCTGGACTATGCGACCGGCTCGTGGGCCGCACTGTCGACCGGGTCGTGGGACAGCGCCGTAGCGCGTGCCGGCCTGTGGCACAAGCTCGGCAGCATCGTGGCCATGCTGGTGGCGCTGCTGCTGGATGTGGCCCTGTCCGCGATCATCAACTACGGTGACCTGGGTTTTGACTTGCCGTTTACATATAAGACGGCTTTCTTGCCTTTGGTGGCGATTTGGTACATCGTGACGGAGCTGGGCAGCATCACAGAAAATGCGGCGAGGCTGGGCGCTCCGGTGCCGAAGTTCCTGACGGACTGCCTGGCAAAGCTGAAGGACAAAACGGACGAACATAAATAACAGCATCCCCGCCGGAGAATCCGGCGGGGAAAACAATAAGGAGGCTATTATGGACGCAGGGCAGACCACCAGCTATATCGACGCAAACGGGCAGAAAAAGACCGGCATCGTCGCGCCGAGCTACAACAAGGACACGGACTATGCGAAATATATGCAGCGAGCTGCTGCGGATGGCGACATGGGTGCGGCATCGTACTACGAGAGCCAGCGGAACAAGAAGATCGCCGGGGAGGGCATGGATTACAGCCCGTCGAGCCTATACGCGCAGTATGCAAAGCAGTACACACAGGATGAAATGAACCGGCTCGAGAGCGGATACACGCCGAGCTACAACGTGGGGACGGACTACGCCGGCATGGTGGAGAAGGCGGCGAAAAACGGCGACTACGCCGCTGCGGCCTACTACGAGCAGCAGCGGAACAAGAAGATCGCTGGCGAGGGTATGACGCAGTATCAGCCGGAATACACCTACCAGAAATACGCGAAAGACTACGATGACGCGCAGCGGGCGGAGCTGGAGCGTGGATACCGGACGGCGGCGGAAAAGGCTCAGGAGACCGGCTACCTCGAGAGCACGCTGAACATGCTGCAGGAGCAACTGAAGCAGCAGCTTGCGGCGAACGAGACGGAGAGCGCCAAGCAGACGGAGCTTGCGATGCTGAAGCTCCAGCAGCAGAAAGAGGAAGCGAAGAAGAAATACGACAGCACAGACCGGCAGCTTTACATCGATATGATGAAGGAGCAGAAGGCACTTCCGGAGCAACTGGCCGGGGCCGGGTACACGGGCGGCGCCACGGAGAGCTCGCTGCTGAAAAACAGGCTGTCGTATGAGCAGGCGCTGCGAGAAAACGAGGGCGGCCGCGCAAGCGCGATGACGGCACTGGATGTTGCCGGAAATGCAGCGGAGCTGCAGCGGCAGATCGCAAAATCGCAGGCTGACCAGACGGCGCGCAGCAACTACCTGACCAACTACAGCAACGTCATGAGCGGGCTGCAGGGCCAGCGAAACTACGAGCAGGAGCAGGAACTGGAAAAGAAACAGCAGGAGATCAGCTACGCACTGGCGGCGGCGGACAACCTGGCCAAGTACGGAGACTTCTCCGGATATGAAAAGGTGACGGACAGTAACGGCAACCGCCTGTATTCCGACGAGCAGATCGCGGCCATGAAGGCAGAGTATGACGCGCTGAAGGCGGCGAGCACGAGAAGCTCGGGAGGCGGATATGGCTACGGTGGATATAGCTATGGCGACTATAGCTACACAGCTCCAAGCGAACCGACGGAAACGATCAGCGAAGACCAGGCACGCAGCCTGAGCTGGGACCAGGACGAGGGGACGTTTGTCTGGAACGGGAAAACGTATTCAAAGATATCGGATCTGGTGAACGCTTGGAACAATGTGTCGCTGAGTGATGAGGACGAGGCGGTGCTGCGGCGCAAGTTTAAGGCACAGACCGGCGTTGACCTGAGCGCCTACGGATATTAAAGGAGTTTGGCATGGCCGATACGAAAAGGAAAAACAGATTCGGCAGCGGCAATGGCGGCGACCTTTCCGCTGCTGTCCGTCAGAACACCGAGACACAAAGCCGGGCGGCGTTGCAGAACGGCACGTTGCCGGTGCACCATTACGCGACGATGCATTTCGACGAGAAAAAGAAACAGAAGAAAACGCAGAACCCGGAACTGCCGAAGGGACTTTCATTCGGAGAGTACCTGAAGCTCGGCACGAAGGCCGCGAAGGAATACTTCAACGCCATTGGAAACCTGCCGCGCACGGTCTTCGACAAGACAATCGACACCGTGGACAACGCCGAAAAGGGTGTGGCCGACCTCGGGAAGCAAGTGACCGGCAAATGGGACAGCTCGGACATCCAGCGCTGGGCGGCGGAGAAAGAAGCGCCGGCACAGCCGGATGACAAGGAAACCGGGAAGGGCATGCTGTGGAAGGGGGTGACGCAGGCGGCAAACGGCTTTGCGCAGACGCTCGGCTGGCTGCCGGGCAACGCGCTGAAAGAATTGGGTTGGGAGAATAACCCCTTTTCCAACTTGGCAGAGGCGCAGCAGCAGATCGCGGACGCCGCGCAGGAATACTACGGCAAGAACATGCAGAACGGCACGAAGGGGCAGAAGATCGCAGACGAGATCGGCACGTCGACTGTAGCAGCACTGCCGCAGGCAATCATGGCTGCAATGAGCATGGGCGGGAGTGTGGAAGCGCAGCTTGCAACAGGCGGAGCAAAGGCTGCCGCGACACTGCCGGGCATCGTCGGAAACGCGAAAACTTCGGCAGTCACTGCGCAGCAGATGGCGCAGGCAATGGCGAAGAATCCGAACTTCTGGCTGGCGTTTTCGCAGGTGGCTGGGCGGAACTACCAGGACGCAAAAGCGGACGGCGCATCGGACTGGGAAGCAAATGCGTTTGCCATGGCCAATGGACTCGTGAACGCGGCGGTCGAAGTGGCCGGCGGTATTCAGAAGCTGCCGGGCGAGCTGCAGGTGAGTGAGAGCGCGCTGAAATCGTGGATCAAGTCGGCCGCGGAAGAAGGTCAGGAAGAAGTCGTGCAGGGCGTGCTGGAGCGCGCGCTGCAGAACCTGACCTACAACAAGGGGAACAAGGTGTTTTCGACGAAGGACGAGGACGCCGTGCTCAACCCCGTGACGGGCGCGAAGGAATTCGGACTCGGTATGACCGTCGGCGGCATCCTCGGCGGAGGACAGACGATTGTCGGAAAAGCCGCAAGGCTCGCGCGCGGAGCAGCGGGGAACGTACAGGCCGACGTGCGGGAACTGCAGAAGGCGCAGACCGTTGAGGAAAACACGCAGGAAGCCAACAATCCAGCGAAGGCGGCGCAGGTGACGGAAGTACGCGAACTGCCAGCGGAGCAGACAAGCGTGGAGACGCAGACAGCAGAAGCACCAAATGCGCAGATTTTGCAGCAGAATGCGCAAATTCAGCAAGTTCATTCACAAAATCAGGCGAAAATTGTGAATGAACCGGTTGAAAGCACGGCAAACGCGCAGGAAAGCGGCAATTTTGCAGATGTGCAGGGGCTGCCGACCGCCGAGACGCAGGCGAAAGAAAGCACGCGAACTGCGGCCGAAGGCTACGCACGAGAGCACGGGTTGCTTACCGGGGAAAACACGAGCGGCTCGGCGGTGGAAGAAAACGCGCGCGTGATGCGCGAGGCACAGGAGAACGAGGCGAAGCGGCAGGAACTGCGAGACAACCCTGTGGAGCCGGGCACGCACGCGGAAAAGATGGGCGTGAAGATCAGCCACCCGTTTGCACCGATCACGAACGTGGACGACCTTGTAACAGAGGCGAAATACGCCAAAAAGGCGAGCCGGGACATCGAGAAGAAAATCCAGGAGCTGAACCCGACACCGGCAGAGAAAGAATTTGCGCAGGGAATCGCAAAAGGGGCATCATTCGACAGCGCCGGGAACATCGTGGGCGGAACGTACACGGCGGAGCAGATACCGACGACAATGTCAAAGGAAAAGGTGACGCAGCTCGCGTACTACTATATGGCAAAAAACGACTACGCGGGCAAACTGATCCGGAGCCGCAAATACGCCACGCAGCGGCGGTGGCAGGCGAAGCTGGAGGAACTATTCGGAACACCGGATGACAGGAAGCTCCCGGGGGCGCTGAGTTTGCAGCTGAATACGATGCAGCGGAACGTGGAGAAAACATTCGGGAAGGAACTGGGAAAGAAAATCAACGAAGAGTTCTTCGACCCGATTCTCGAAAACTCCGCAGAAAAGATCCGCTTTATTAACCGGATGTTTGACCGCGTGCGCGGGTTCGACCTGAGCGAATCGGAGAGCGCGCTGGTGCAGCGAGTGATCGAAGGGACCGCGGCGGCAGACCAGGTGAGCAAGCTGGACCCGGACATGCGAAAGCGCGTGGCGGATGCGGCAACGAGCACGGACGTGAAGAAGACCGCTGCGGAAATGAACATTCCGCAGGAGCAAATGGAGCTCGTGGAGCGGTACAAGGCGTGGCTGGACACGCAGGCGCGGCTGCAGGACGCGGACGTGGACGCAAAGAAAATCGAAGAAGCGGCGGCGGGATACAAAAAAGCATATAACGAATTCTACGACCTGATCAACGAATTCCTTGTGAGCCATGGGTATGACCCGATCGGCTATGTGAAGGGGTACGCCCCGCACATGCAGCCAGAGAAGGCGCAGGAGGGAACGGCAAAGTTCCTGAAACTGATCGGAATCGACGCGCAGGTGTCGGAGCTGCCGACGGCCATCGCTGGCAGGACGGACAGCTTCCGGCCAGGAAAGCAGTGGAACCCGTACTTCCTAGAACGCACGAAAACGAACAACGACAACGTGGAATATGACGCAGTAGGCGGTTATGAATCCTACGTCAACTACATGGCAAATGTCCTATATCACACGGACGACATCATGAAGCTGCGCGAAATGTCCAAATACTTTCGCGGGAAGTATGCGCGGGACGGGATCAGCGACCGGATTGCGCAGGCGAGAGAGATGCACAATGCATCGCTGGAGCAGAAGATCGGATTCCTGGAATCGGCGGACCGGATCGCGGAGGGCACGCGCCTGACGGAGGAGCAGGCAGACGCGGAACTGGGCAAATACATCGACAGCTTGTTTGAAAATATCAACGGAATGACGAAGTACGGGCAGTTCGTGTCCGTGCTTGATGACTACACAAACAAACTGGCAGGAAAACGGACGACAGGAGATCGCACAATAGAGCACGAGGTGGGAAGAACAGCTCTAAATATCGGCAACAAGCTGACAAAAATTTTCGGAGAAAGCACCATCGTAGGTAACCTGTCATCTGCGCTGAATCAGACGGCACAGATCCCGATGCTGACGGCAGAAGTCGGAGCGGGGAATGTCGCAGAAGCTGTGCGGGATATCGCGACAGGAAAGACGAAGGCGGACGGATGGGAAGGCGCGAGCGACTTCCTGACCGGCAAGCGGGGAATTGACCAGCTGACGGAAACAAAGGGGCTGGGGAAGGTGATGGACGTTGCCGCCATCCCGTTCGTAGCGGTGGACGACGTGGCAAGCCGCGTGATCGTGCGTGCAAAGTACCTGCAGGAAGTGAAAAGCGGCGCAACGCATGAGGAAGCCATGAGGGCGGCGGATGAATATGCCAGCAGGATGGTGGGAAACCGCATCCAGGGCGCGAAGCCGATGGCGTTTGAAGGTAGCCGGTTGAGCCAGAAGGTGCTGACAACATTCCAGCTCGAGGTGGCCAACGCGTGGAGCCATATCTCGCACGACTTGCCGATGGAATTTCAGACGATGGCAAAGACGCAGGGGAAGAACGTCGCCGTGAAGAAGTTTGCGGGGCTGGCGATGAAGTACCTGCTGGAAGCGTTCCTGTTTAACCGCTTGACAGAATGGATCTACGGAGGCACGCCGGCACCGTTTGACGTGATCGGATATGTGACCGGCGCTATCGGCGCTGGCGAGGGGCTGAGCACGAACAAGTACCTGCTGACGGCGTTGGACAATACACTGGAGGCAGTGACCGGAGAACGTGGGCTCGGGACAGAAAAACCAGATGGAGGCTTTGACACAGAGGCGGCCGCGAAACAGCTTGGATACACGGTGTCAGGCGACATCCCGTTTTTGTCGAACGCGCTGTCTGCGGTAGGGGCGAGTGACAGCAACATGCCGCTGCCGACTATCCCGTTGAAAACGGGGGCGGATGTCGCAAAAATGATCGTTGGCAAAGACGCAGACGCGCGCAAAGATGCGGCACAGAAACTGGCGGAGGACGCACCGAAGGAGCTGAAGACATGGCTGCCGATGGGCAACCAGATATACAAGACCGGAAAGGGCGTCGAGGCGCTTGTGCGCGGCGGTGCATATTCCGGGTATGGAGACTCCGAGCGGCTGAAGTATCCTGTGGACACGAGCGGGCCGAAGGGCCTGCTGAAAGGCGCGCAGATGGTGCTGTTTGGGCCGAATGCGACGCAGGACGCGAACGAGTTCTATGCATCCGGCGACAGAAGCCTGACCGTAAAGCAGACGCAGGCGTATCGGGACATCGTCGCCAGCGGGGCGGACAAAAAGACCGTGTATGAAACCATGCAGGCCGTGCGCAGCGTGGATGACGACGACCCGGAGGCGGCGGCAAAAGCGAAGCGCGACGTGATCCGCAACGCGGATCTGCCGGACAGATACAAACAGCAGATCTATTCGGCCATGATCGGCGACGGGAAGGACGTGAAGTTCAGCGCGCTGCGGTCGGAAAAAATGTCGTGGGACAGCATTATGGATTGCTACGACGTTTACGACCGGATCAACCGGGACGACGAGAAAGCGTCTGTAAAGGCGGTTGAGTTTGCAGCGGAGGTGGATCGCATGAACCTTTCTGACGCCCAGAAGACGGCCGTGAAAAGCAATCTGGTGTTTTACTCCGGCGTGCAGGCAAAGGCCGAAACGTATGAGAAAATCACCGGAGCGGGCATTGGCACGAGCGACGCGGAAACGCTCGCGCGCACAGTCGGGGCACTGACACCGGAGGAAGGCGCGGACAGCGTGACAGCTATGCAGAAATACAAAGCAATCGTTGACAGCGGCGTTTCCGATGCGACGGCAGCGGCGGCCATGCAGGCGATCATGCCGGATTCCATCGCCGTGAAATTCTCGGCGGTGCGCCAGTGGAACGTGCCGGCAGAGAAATACGTCGAAGTGTATGAGGCGACGGAGGGAATCAAAGAAAAGTACGGCAAGACGTCTCTCAACGCAGGCATGGCAAAAGCGGCGATCGACTCCGTGAGCGGCTTGACGCAGGAACAGCGCGCGGCACTGTGGCAGATCCAGAACAAGAGCTGGAAGCCGTATAAAAACCCGTACTCCACTTCGGTGGGAAGCAGTGTGCGGGCAAGGCTGGAGAGCGGGACGGCGACAAACAGCCTCCCGACGGGCACAAGCAGGACGGCCGGGGCGCTCTGGTTGCCGAGGTGATGGCGGTTGACAAAAGCGGAGGATGAACTTATAATAAAGCCAGCTCGCGGAAGGGAGGGCGGTAAACTCTCCTTATATGCTGAACACAGCATCTACACACCGCGACGGCTATATGCTGATATATCGACGTTTTTAAAGGCTTCAAATGCAACACGCGCTTGCGGTGGGGGCGAAAGCGGACGGGCGGCACGGGCATAGGATGCACAAAGGAGGGGAAAGCACATGGCGATGGTGAAGGAAATGAAGATCAACGGCGCGACGGTGCGATTCCACGACGACGCCTATGCCGGGGCAAGCAAGGAAGAGATCGAGCGGCGGAAGCGCCAGGCGCAGGCCGTGTGCGAGCAGATCTTTCAAAACGCGGCAAGACGCGGCGACAAGGCGCTGAAGGAGGCACAATGATGGAAGAAAAACGATGCTGGCTGTGCGGCAGGAACGGCGCGGACGACCCGCTGGATGTGCACCACATCTTCGGCGGGGCGAACCGGAAGCTCTCCGACCGGTTCGGGCTGACGGTGTATCTGTGCCACGAGCGGTGCCACATCTTCGGGTCGGAGGCGGCGCACCGGAGCGGCGAGACCGCCGAGCGGCTGCACCGCTACGGCCAGGAGAAGGCCATGCGGGAGCAGGGGTGGAACCGGGAGCAGTTCCGCATGGTGTTCGGCAAGAACTATCTGGACGAGGAGCCGGAGAGGGCGGCGCCGGCGCCGTTTACCTTCCACGAGACGGAGCTGGTGGTGGACTTTGCCGGGTGAGGACCTGAGCTGCGGCGCGGAGCCTTTTCCGCGCCGGAACTGAGGGACGCGACGGGTGGCGCGAACCTCACATATCCTTTCTGTGGCCGCGGCGGCCTTTTGGACATCTTTCACCGCCGCGGCATTTTCAGGCGAAACAAAGGAGGAGATGCCTGTGCCAAAGGAAAAAGAAGGATTCCGTGAGCAGCTGGAGCGGCTGTGCGAGCTGTTTCCCGAAAGGGAGACGATCTCCATGCCGGAGGCGTGCAAGGTCGTGGGCCTGTGCCGCGACACGCTGCTGCAGGACAAGACATTCCCGGCGAAGAAGCCGGGAAACCGAAGAAACGGAAAAATCGTAGTGCCGCTGGTCGCGCTGGCCAGATGGATGGTATGAAAGGAGAAAAAACGACATGAAAAAAGCAACTGGGATCGTGCGCGGGGTGGACGAGCTGGGCAGAATCGTGCTGCCGATCGAGCTGCGGCGCGTGCTGGGCATCCAGGAGAAGGACAAGCTGGAGATCTACACGGAGGGCGACACGATCATCCTGCACAAGTATGCGCCGGGGTGCGTGTTCTGCGGGGACACGGACGCGAAGGAGGTGCGCGGCGTGCGCATCTGCGAGCGGTGTGCGGGAGAAGCGATCCGTGCGTTCGGGGGTGAATGGTGATGAAGGTGTTCGGCGACCCGAAGGCGAAGGCGAAGGTACGCAAGTACATCGTGTGGGGCGTTGAGGACGGCATTGTCTGCGCGAGCTTCCTTGCGGGCGGCTGCCTGGTGGGGTGGCTGTTCCATGTGATTTTCTCCGCGTTGGGGGTGGCATGATGCAGGGTGCGGAAGCAATCAGCAAGGCGCGGGAGATGCTGGGACGGCCGCGCTCGAGCGCGGACTTTTCGCCGGCGGCACGGTACACGGTGAGCAAGCTGTGCGACTACGCCGAGCAGGAGCACGAGCTGCGCGAGAAGGCGGAGGAACGCTACTGCCGGGAACAGAAAAAGGCGCTGCAGTTTTCCGGCACGATGGCAAAGCAGGAGCGCACGATCGACGACCTGCGGCAGCAGCTGTCGTTTATGCAGCAGGCGCTGCGGGACGCTGGGCTGTGAGGAGGCGCGGGCGGATGTATCTGGAGCGGTGCCCGTGCTGCGGGGCGAGAGCGCGGATGCACAGGACCGGCGACGCCGAACACGCGGCGTACTGGGTGCAGTGCGAGAACGCGGAATGCAGACTGATGAGCGGCTACAGCGCGAGCGCGGGGATCGCCGAGGCGCGGTGGAACCGCCGAGAGCTGTGAGACAGACAAGAGGAGATGTGCCTGTTATGAACGAATTTTACGAGAAAGCCATCGAGCGGCTGCGCGATGACAAGGGACTGAGCGGAAACAAGGAGACCGCCATGGCGCCGGCCGTGCGCGAGGCGTTGGAGAAGTTCTGCGAAGAGGACGGCGAGTTTGCGCAGGCTGTGGCGCAGGGCGGGAGCTTCCCAGAGTGTATGCAGGCCGTGGCCAAAGGCGTGGGCGGGAGCATATCGGACATCGAGGCATACCGCCGGGCGGTGCAGTTCTACTTCCCGGGCGCGGAGATCGAAACGACGATGCACGTGCGCCTGTGCGGCGATGACGCGAAGCCGGAGGGCTTGCTGCTGAAGCTGGACGATTTCTTCGGGGTGTGAGCCATGCGGTACTTAAAGTGCAACCTGCCGCCGGAGCGGCACGAGGAGATCCTGGGGAAGTTCTGGCACTACCCGACGCAGGAGGAAGAGGACGCAGTGCACGATCTGTTCACGCCGCACGTGTTTTTCGAGACATACGGAAAGCGGCGCGAGGTGTGGGCGACGTGCTGCCGCCAGCATGGGACCATCGGCAAGCGCGGGCCGAAGCACGGCAGCGAGGGAAACTGCCCGTTTTGCGGGCAGGTGGCCGTGTGGAACGCCATCGGCAAATACGGCGAGCAGATGCGTTCCCTGCGGGAGAGAGAGCACGCGGCATTCTTGCGCCGGGACGGCGATGCGCTGCTGATCGAGGCGATGCAGATCGAGATCAGCTACACGAAGGGCCTGATCTATGACGGCATCTACTACGACATGAACTGCTGGGGGCAGAAAGCCTACTATCTCGCGCCGGGGACGGTGCAGATGTGGGAGCGGACGCGGGAATGGAGCTGCGGAGAGTGGACGCTGCCGTACTGGAAGGCGAAGGCGACAGTGTCAGAGCCGTTTCAGCCGAACATGATGGGCTGGGCGTGCTATCAGGGCGACTATACCGTGATCGGCGAGGACGCGCTGAGTGAGACGAAGGCGTGGCGCTACTGCCAGCTCGAGGAATGGATGTGCTATGAGCTTGCGGAGCGCTGGGACGAGCCAGTGAAGTGGGTTGTGACCTATCTGGCGGCCTACGCGATGTGGCCACAGATCGAAATGGCCGTGAAGCTCGGCCTCGGCAGCGCGGTGACACAGCTTGTGGTGAGCGGCGTGAAAAACGCGCGGATCCTGAACTGGAGTGCGCGAAATCCGGCAGACTTTATGCGAATGAGCAAGCAGGAGACGCGCACATGGCTGCAGTCTGGCGGAGACTTTGAGGCGCTGAAAAGCTGGCGGGAGACTGCGCCGGAGCTGACACCGGATGTGTACATCCATCTCTGCCAGCGGCTCGGCGGGGGATGGATGGTGGAAGCGTGCAAGGAGTGCGCGGAGACGGCCGGTGTGAAGCTGGAAAAGGCGGCACGATATGCCGAGAGCAGGATAGGCGTGCATCTGTGGGTGGACTATCTGCGCATGGCGCGCGAGCTGGGCTATGACCTGACGGAGGCGACGGTGGCCATGCCGAAGGACCTGCGGGAGCGGCACGACGCGGCGGCTGAGCTGCTGGAGATCCGGAAGGACCAAGCCGCCGCTGCGGCCTATGCGAAGCGGTACAAGAAGCTGTGCCGGAAGTATGAATTTGCTCTGAGCGGCTTGCGCATCGTGGTGCCGAAGAGCGGCAGCGAGATCGTGCGCGAGGGCAAGACGCTGCACCACTGTGTGGGCGGCTACGCTGCGCGGCACATGAATGGGAAGACGACGATCCTGTTCCTACGGCACGAGAAGCGGCCGGAGCGACCGTGGATGACCATCGAGCTGACGGGGAAGGACACGATCCGCCAGATCCACGGATACAAGAACGAGGGCTATAACCATGCGCAGGATCCGGAAGAGCGGTACGCATGGTTCCTGGATGCATGGCTCGGCTGGGTGCACGCAGGCAGCCGCCGCAACAAGCAGAAGCAGCCAATACTGGAAGCAAAGGAGAAAACGGCATGAATGAACTGACAAGGACGCCGGAGACCGTGGGCGCGGAGATCCGCGGCCTGACGGCGCAGGCAAAGCGGATGACGCTGTGGTTCGGCATCGAGATCGGCCGCCGCCTGTGCGAGGTGAAGGAGATGATCGGCCACGGGGAGTGGCTGCCGTACCTGAAGGCGCAGACGGAGTTCAGCCAGAGCACGGCATCGCGCTTTATGACGCTGTACCGCGAATACGGGGCGCAGCAGCAGACCCTTTTTGGGGCAGAATCAAATTACCCAACGTTGAATAATTTGAGCATTTCCAATGCTTTGCGGCTGCTCGCGCTGCCGGAAAGCGAGCGGGAGAGCTTCGCCGAGGAGCACGATGTGGAGCACATGCCGGCGCGGGAGCTGGAAGAGCTGATCCAGGCGAAGAAGGCGGCCGAGGACGAGCGGGATCTGTACGAGCAGAAGCTGGCAGAACAGATGGGCGCGGCGGAGCGGCTGAAAAAGGACGCCGAGACGGCGGCGCAGGAGGCCGAGGCACGCTGCCGGGAGCTGGCGGAGACACAGGCGCAGATCCGGGCACTGCAGGAAAATATCCGCACGCTGGAGAGCCGGCCGGTTGAGGTGGCCGTGCAGGTGGACGAGGGCGCTGTGGCCAAGGCGCGCGAGGAAGAAAAGGCGGCTGCGCAGAAAGAGCTTGAGCGGCTGGAAAAGAAGCTGCAGAAGGCGGAAAAGGCGCGCGAGCAGGCGGAGGCCACGGCCAAGGCCGCCGAGGACAAGCTGGAGACCGCCGCGGCGGACGTAGCCAAGGAGCGCGACGGCCTGAAGCTGGAGCTGCAGGAGGCGCGCCGGAAGCTGGAGATGAGCGATGTGACGGTGGCGCAGTTCAAGATCGTGTTTGACACCGTGCAGGGGAATCTGAACGACATGCTGGCGCTGATCGCAAAGGCCAGCGGCGAGAACCAGACAAAACTGCGAGCGGCTGCGGAGAAGCTGCTGGAGGCATTCGGGGAGAAGGTGAAGCAGAATGGCTGAATACATAAGCGAGGCGGAAGTGCTGCAGAGAGCGCTGGACACCTACGGATCTACCCTACAGATTGCGATGGTGTTTGAGGAAATGAGCGAGCTGCAAAAGGAGCTGTGCAAGTCCCTGCGCGGCAAATGCTCGCCGGCAAGCATCGCCGAGGAGATCGCCGACGTGGAGATCATGCTCGAGCAAATGAAAATGCTTTTTTGCTGCACGGATGATGTGCGCAATGAGCGCAAGCGAAAGGTAGAACGGCTGAAAGAGAGGCTGGACAATGGCTGAATACATTGACCGGAAATCGCTGATAGATGAATTTGACCGGCTTGGGTTGGGCGAACACGGCTTTGTTGAAAGAGTATTCTCGGACGGAGTACGAACAATCATTGCGGGAATACCCGCCGCCGACGTTGCGCCGGTGGTGCGGTGCAAGGACTGCAAGTATTACAGAGTGGGTGCCATGCTTGCCCCGAATAAATTCTGTTTCCGATTGAAACACCCGGTAGAAGACCGGCCTATCGGCTACAACTTTGCACCTGATGACTTTTGCAGCCATGGAGAACGAAAGGACGGTGACAGCGATGGCTAAGTACATCAACCGCGATGAACTGGTCGATTGGCTGAAACGAATCCCGCTGAAAGACCTGTCGGATGGACTCGGACTGTGCCGCATCATCATGGAGGAGGACTTCAAGCAGGCAATTCGGACGATACCGAAAGGGGCAATCGTTGACCTTGAGCCGGTGGTGCATGGGCACTTTGTATATGACGGCCCGATGTTTGCTGGCGACGTGAAATGCTGGCACTGCAGTAGATGCAGCAGACTTGTGACTGACGTGGGGCGTAATCACTTTGACTACTGCCCGTGGTGCGGCGCGAGAATGGACGATGGCGCTTGCAACCAAGTGTGCAAATACAACACGCAGGATCGCGGGTGCGTTGCTGGGGAGCTTCGGGCGCGCTGTGATCTGGCGAATGTCGCGGGGGAACGCGGGAACGAAGAAGCAGGCTGATACGACAGAGAAACCGGCCTTCTTCCGGGTGCAGGACACCCGGGACATCTCCTCTTTTTTGTTTCCGCGAGAGCGGGCCGGGCAGCGGAAAGGCACCGCTGCCTGTGCCCGGAAGAGGGCCGGAGAAAGGAGAAAAGCATGTGCAAAACGATATGCATGGAAACGATCGCGCAGGCCGCGCGGGAGCGCCGGGAGGCGAGGCTGCGCGAAATGCTGAACACGAACTACGGGAACGAGCCGACCGTGGTGGTGCGGTACGGAAAATGATCCGCGAATACGGAAGGAAACAATGCAACGGATGCCGGCGACTGAAAACGGTGCCATGGCCGCGAGGCACCGTTGCAGCGAGATGTATGGCGCCGGGGTGGAAGCGTGGGGCGGTAATCGCGCAGAGACCTCGCGATGACTGCCCGGTATACCGGCCGGCATGGTGCCCAGGGAAGGAGGACGACGTTGAACGCAGAATTTGAGGCGTTTTTGAACAACGAAGTTGGAAAAATGTACGAAAACGACACGCAGAAGCTGATGCTCTACCGCGTGGACGCAGACGAAAGGGAGAGCTACGGCTATAGAAACATGGGCCAGACCGAGCGGCTGGGCGCGCTGCTGAGCGTGCTGTGCAAAGAGATCATGGACATTGTAGAAGATTGGAAGGAGAACGACGGATGAAGCAGGAAATGCTGCTGTGTGTGCCGTGCGCAGAGCGGATGAAGCAGGAAGGCAAGCGGGTAGAGCACACCGGGAACGTGCGCGGGAAGCTGACGTGCGGCTGCTGCGAACGGCGGCGGTACGGCGGCGTGTATGTGGTGACGACATGAAGCCATGTGAAGATTGTTATCACGGGTCGGGCACGAGCTTGCGCGGTGTGGAGACAGTGTGCCTGTATATTCTGAATGAAAAAAGACGCAGACCGTGCCCCGGAGGGGATGCATGCACGGAATTTGTTACACCGGAGGATTATGCGCGGAGAGGAAGCGAGGAGAAACCGATGGGAAGAGAACAGAGGCCATGGACAAAGAGTGAGGAAAAGCGCCTGATGCAGATGATCGAGGACGGGAAAACATATAGAGAGATCGGCGAAGCGCTGGGCAGAACGAGAGCGAGCGCACAGAAGCACGCGCACTACATGAGAAAGGAAGAAAACGATGATGCACTACAAGGGGCTGGCGAAGCTGGCGGCGAAGGAAGCAAAAAACAGGGCGCTGCTGATCTGCGAGACGGCGGGCATGCTGAGCCTGCTGGGCGAAAAGTGGGCGTACAGCGCGCAGGTGGAGAGCCTGCAGCGGTCGGACGGCAGGGAGCTGCTGGCGGAGATCGTGCGGATGGTCGGACGGATCCCGACGGAGGAGGCCGTGACGGTGCGGGGGTCGACGGAGCAGCACGCGATGCTGGACGTGACACTGGCGCGCCTGAGCGAGGCAATGCAGGTGGACGGTGCGCGGGAGATCAAGGCGACGCCGCTGATGTACGGCAGCACAATGTTGTGGCAGACACGCGACCGGCAGATCATCGGTCTGCCGGAGGATGCGCAGGCGGCTGTCACCATGACGCGGGAGGCAACGACGGATGCACTCGGCACGGTGATGCGCTTCGACACACCGGAGGAGACGTTCACGGCGCAGACGCTGGAAAATGCGGCGGCCATGTGGCAGGCACTCGCGCTGACAAGCTGGGTGGCGTGGGACGACGACTGACCAAGATCTACATCGCCGGGAAGATCACCGGCGACGAGGGATACCGCGAGAAGTTCCGCCGGGCGGCGGAGACGGTAAGCGGAATGGGCTGCATCCCACTCAACCCGGCGGAGCAGCCGGAGGGGATGGCGGCGCAGGACTACATGCGGGTGTGCTTTGCGATGATCGACATCGCGGATGCGGTGCTGTTTTTGCCGGACTGGCGCGGCAGCCCGGGCGCGATGCTGGAAAAGGCGTACTGCGAATACATAAAAAAGCCGCACGTTTTCGCGGCTGGGGAGGTAGAAGCGTGAATGTATGCGAATTTTGCGGGAGAGAGATCCCGCGCGGGCGGCTGTGCACAAAGCACTTGGCAATGCGCGTGCTGCTGCCGGCGAGGTATTGGCAGATGGTGGCAAAGAGCGCAAATGAGGCAGCGATCCGCGAGCGAATGGAAATGGAATACGAGCAGCAGCGGAGCGCGGAAGCCGGCAAGGCACTGACAACGGAACGCGCCGAAGCAGAAGAAGCGAAGGAGAACATGGAAAGCGCGATGCGCACGCTGGAACTGGTGCGTGCGGAACTGGAACAGTTCCGCGCGGAGCTGAAGGAAGAGCACATCCGGAGGCTGGAGGAGCAGATGGAGGTGCGGCACCTGGAAAGCGTGCTGGCCGGCCGGCTGCTGGCCGAATGGAAGGAACGCAAGGTGCCGCGCACGCCGCTGGGCCAGGAGACTGAGACGTGCAAGCGCTGGATGTGTGAACCCAAAAGTTGCCAGGCATGGCTGTCGTGCAGAGGAAGGCTGGAGCCGCGTGAACAGATCCGCGAGCTGACGGAGGCAATGGGCTATGCAAGTGGGACCTTGTAAGGGATGCACTGAGCGGAGGCAGGGATGCCACGCGATGTGCGCGGCATATCTGGCGGCGCGGGCGGAGTGCGACCGGCGGATCGCTGAGCGCGCCCGCGAGCAGAAGGTGACGGACGCAAGCCTGGCGCTGGCGGCGCGCAACAACCACAAATACGGGCGATAACGCACGGAAACGCACGGATAGCAAAATGCCCCGGCAGTGGATCACTGCCGGGGCTGAAGAGCAAGTTACCGGCAAGTTACCGGCAAGTTAAAAACTGGTTCGCGCTGAGTGCGGGTTATTTGCGCACGGGATAGATGACGGTCTCGCCGTCCGGCGGCATATCGTCCGCGTGGACGTATGTTGGCGCCGTCCACTTGAGGATCAGGCGGCGGTCATCCTGCGGGCCTGCCCAGTAGTGATGCCAATGACCGCGGCGGGAATGCGGGCGCTTTTTTCCGCCGGGCGTGCTGCCGGCAGCGTCAGCCTCGTCTGCATCTGCGCGTGCTCTGGCGCCGCGGATGGCCGCACCCATGCGCACGCCGACATACTGCAGGTCGACGGTGCTGGCCTTGCCGACGTCGTCGGGCTTGCGCGGGATCTTTTGCGTGTGCTTGTGATCCGGTGCAGCGGCGATGTCCGCACCGTCGGAGACGATGTATAGGATGATCTGGATCACGCCAAGGATGATGCGGCCGAGGGGCGCGAAGCCTGAGACGGTGCTGATGTCGATGCCGGCATTTTCGCGCGTGCGGTCCAGCGTGGCACGCACACAGTCGCCGATCGTGCCGGACGGATCCAGATGCAGCACCTGCGGGACAGTGCCCTGCATATCATCGTACAGCCACTGCACGCGCAGCTCCGTGGAGCTGTGGTTGACATCGTAGTCGATCCACGCAAAAAAGCCGTCGACACCGGGCAGCTCCGGGTGATGTGCCTTGACATAGATGCAGGGGTACGGCAGGTGCAGCAGCAGGCCGACCGGCAGGACATCGGTGTCAGCCATGTCCTCCGCCTGGGCAAAAAGCATCTCGGCCATGTCGTCATCGACGGCGTATATGATGCGGCTGCGCCGCCACGCCCAGCAGGCCGTCAGCTCCGCCGACACGGCTGCGGCATCCAGGTCGCTCCGGCCGCGGGCGTAGGTCAGGTAGGTGTAGGCGGCATTGATCGGCAGCGGGCAGTAGTCCGGCCACGAAAAGCCGTCCTCGCCGTTGGCGGTCGCGCAGCTGTCAAGCTGCTGATAGGCATCCGGGCAGCTGCGCAACCACTTGCGCAGCAGCGGCAGCGGGGTCTCGCGGTCACGCATCTGTATCGCCTCCAAGCTGCGCCCTCAGCGCACGCTCGACGTACTCGGATATGCTGCAGCCGGCAGCGGCCGCGGCGCGGCGCACCATATCAGCGGTGTCGGAACGCACAGAGAGGCTCATCACCGTGCGCGAGTCGTCCTCTGCGGCTGGACCAAACTCACTCTGATAGGCGTCCACGTCCATGTAGCGCTCAGCCCACTCGCGCGCGGTATCGTAGGTCAGTGGCAGGATGTCCTCGCCCCACGTCATGCCGTCGTAGTCGCGCGAAGCGTAGCGCGAGAGCGCGCCGCCCTCGCCGTGGATAAAGTACTCGCCGGTGCGCTTGCGGTACAGCGTCTCGCGCGTGTAGCTAAAGTCGCTGGTGCTCACCGGCGTGCTGCGGTGCGCGATCTCCGTCGCGGTGGTGGTGTCGTACAGGCGATTTTTGATGATTTTTTTCATATGTGGCTCCTTTCGTGTATGCCTCCCGGCATCGCCGGGAGGCTGGTGTGTGATCGGTATGGTCAGCCATCCAGACTGGCGAAAATTTCGCTGTCAATCACGGCGCCAATCGCTTTCGCGCGCTCAATCTCATCGTATACAGACTCCTGTGATACGGTCTTTACCCATCTGTGCGCGCCGCGTTCAAAGGTGTATGAGCGGCAAGCGTACTCGCCAGCGATACGCCATTTGTAGCCAAGCGCCTTGATGTCCTCTTTGTGCGGGAGCGTGTCGCCGTCGAAGAAAAGAACGAACGGATCGTCCAGCCCGCCCATATAGTCGTCCATGCGCAGCATCAGCGGATGCTGTGCGTGTTCCGCCGCTCTGTGCGCTGCGTAGCACGCCGGGCACTCGGTAGCGCTAAGACGATCCCACAGCTCCCAGCTGTCTGCGCTGCTACGTAAAAATTGATCTCGCTCATGCGAGAAGTCAGCACCGCAAGTGGCGCAAATATAAGAACGTTTTGCCATAATCTTTCCTTTCTCCGGCTCTGCCGGTGCAGATGATGGTGTGATCCGCTGGCGCGGGAGGTCAGATGACCTCCACGCCCAGCTTCTCGGCGGCCGCGTAGATGACGCCCTCGTAGGTGTCGCCGTCAGCGGCGTCAAACGCCTCGGTCATGCCGGCCAGATCGCACAGCTCACGGGCGAGGTCCATGTCCCAGGTGTCGGCGCTGCGCAGCGCCT
>OODA01000312.1_pt1 | contig 35114 bp, 28 predicted proteins | sample 1671341 | NCBI WGS metagenome assembly OODA01 (sample SAMN06348147, study PRJEB24527) | human gut metagenome | biome: human gut; feature: ankylosing spondylitis patient; material: feces | host: Homo sapiens | place: China | collected 2015-10 | reverse complement strand
GCGTCGCCCCCATTAGTGTTAGCGTTTGGTGCTTGAGTCCGATCGTATACGTTTTGCCGGACAGCAATAATTGCCATTAGCATGGCGGCCGTCGCGTTATCCTTGCTCATGTCATTTTAATTATTTATCTTTGCAGAAGATAGGCTGCACCTCGGCATAAAGTTCAAGCAAGCTTGACTTTCTGCTCTCAGTTTGCACTATCTTTGCACAAGATAGGTTGCACCTCGGCAAAACACTCAAACAAGTTTGGTGTTCTGCTCTCAGTTTGCACTATCCCGGCCCCGTAGCTTAGCTGAATAGAGCGTCAGATTCCGGTTCTGAAGGTCCAGGGTTTGAATCCCTGCGGGGTCACTACACACCTTTTGTGCGTTACAAGATAATGAGGAGGATCCGTCAAAATGCGATGGACCCTCCTCGTTCTTTTTATCTTGGACACCAGTTTACCAAAAACACACGCAAAGCCTCTACATTGGCATTGGGCTGACAGTCTGTCACGGCAGAGTCTACTGCATGAATAACGCCTGCCGCACCACCCACGGCAGTGGTTATCACCTCCTTGTAGGCAGCAACGTTAGGCCCCATGGGCACCACCCAGTTGGTGTCGAATGCCTCTTTCACATATTTCTGTTCAAGCCCTGCCTCGTTCATGTGGGCCAAGCAAAGGTAAATGGTCTGTCTTTTATTGCGTGGTCGTAATATTTCTTGTAATGGATTATACGTTATAAATTGCACTACATTTTGTGTAGTTTTTGTTGAATACTGCACTACTTTTTGTGCAATTATGGTCAAATGGGGCTTATTGGGGGTATATTGCACAAATAATAGTGCAGTTTCTTGTAAATATTGCACTATTATTTGTGCAGTTATATGTACACTATAGTTGTCAGTTCTTATGTAATTTGTAGTGATAACATAATGGAACGAACAATTAATGAGTTCTCTTCATCAGGCGTCAGCCCTTATGTATCTTACAGGCAGGGCGGGCAGCCCTGCCTCAGTTTATGTTAAAAACCACGGTACTAACCTTATGTTACTTATGTAGCTTATGTTCTTATGTATTCCGCGGTAAGCGGCACAAGGGCGAACAGCCCTTGAGCCTCATAAACAAGAAAGCAATAGCAAAAAACGCTACGGCGTAGCCCTTATGTTCTTGAGGGCACATGGACGCAAGTTCATGCCCGTAAGTCTTGAAGCACTTATGTCCTTATGTTCTTATGTTTTCGCGTTAGCGACAAATCTCAAAACTCATGGGACGCGTCGCCCCCATTAGTGTTTGCGTTTTGTGCTTGCATTTTGTGGTAGCGAGACCTTTACCATACTACAAAAACTTTACATGCAGAGTATCTTACATCTTACACTAACACGTTACAACTCATTGACTATCAATACTTTACTTAGTGTAAGATGCTGCCAATTTTACCTACACACAACCTACACAACCTACACAACCTACACGCTGCCACACGGCACAAGCACGGGAGGAGAACGTCACGGCATAGGGGAACAGAAAAGTCTGTTGCTCCGACAGATTTCTCTACGTCCCCGTGGCGTAACCCCCACCGCATACGTCCAAACCGACTGCAAGACAACGGGGTGGGGTGTGTAAGATGTATGCAGGGGAGTGTAAGATACTTTGAAATCATCTTACACTCTTGAAACATCTGTATATCAACTTGTTACGCACGAAAAGTGTAAGATGGCAGTAAAAACACACGCACTCTTTTACATGAGGGATGACGGGGAGGGTACAAATATTTGTGTACAAATTGTACACTTTTTTTGTGGGGTGCAATGCCTTGGTGTTACCTTTGCAGCACTTAACTTTTATATCAAATTGTATTGACTACCATGAAACGAATGCTTAACAGAATGCTGCGCTATGCCGATGCCATTGTGAAACGTGGCGTTGACAAACTGATAGACGCTATCGGGCATAATCCGGAGCCACAAAGTGAAAATACTGAAACACCCCAGCCGCAAAAACGCATGGGCAACGACACTGACTGCGCACCGCAAACAACTGACAACACCACAAGCCGCGGTCTGACAGAACAGACTATTACCCCTATGGACGAACAGTGCGACATTAGCTATAATGTGCTTGACCGCACGCCCGAAGTGCAACGGCGCGACCAGGCGGACAAAGGGCTTGTGCCCGTGAACAAACTGGTGCGCAACACGATGGTGATTGACCTGCACAAACGAGGCTGCATGGTGTGGAACAGTGACGTGTTCCGCATTGTGGAGTCAAATAAAGCGTGCCATGCGCGGTGTGGGACAGAAGTGCACTGCCGTGGTTCTGGAGCGTGAGGTGCAAACATGATGAGGGGTGCTGAACATTAAATACACGCCATTCAACAGCGCAGAAAGTGATGATGTCAGAAGAATGTCGTGCTTCATTGTTCGTGAGTTATGAAATCTGCCGCTAACGCGGGAGACATAAGAACATTACCGTTCAGTTACAATCACCCTGAATGTCTGAAATATGAGTTTTATATCGTACCAAAACGAGGCATTCTGCACATACTCCAAATAGAGTTTTATCTTTTCTTGCATTATTACATGTATGTAGTAACTCTCGGGGTCGTCAGCGGCAGCCATCAGTTCGTTTTCGTTACGAAACCTGATGCTGGCTGGATCGGTTATGCCCGGACGCACATCGAGCACATGCATTTGTTCGGGCGTCCAATAATCTACATAATGACGTACCTCTGGCCGAGGGCCAACAAGACTCATATCGCCAAGCAACACATTGATCAACTGCGGAAGTTCATCGAACTTGTACTTACGTATGTAGTATCCCGAACGCGTCACACGTGGGTCGCGTCCGCCGATGGTAACCAACGAACCTTTGTCAGAACCTACACGCATTGAACGAAACTTGAATATGCGAAAATCCTTGTTACCACGCCCTACACGCACCTGACGATAGAATATGGGACCTGCGGAGTCGAGTTTTATCCAAATGGCAAGTATCAATAATAACGGACTCAGCACAAGTAAACCGAATCCCGAAGCTAGAATGTCAAACAATCGTTTCATATTTTGGGGGAGTGTCTAAAAAAGAAAGGCTCAAAGGCAAAGATAATAAGGGAACGACAGCCCCCCACTCTGCCTTTGAGCCACTTCTGGTTCTTTATAAATTTGATACAATTTCTACAAAATTGGCTATCACATATTCCAAATCGTCATCTGTCATTTTAGTATTCAATGGCAGTGTAATTTCGTTTTCAAACTGATGGAAAGCGTTCGGATAATCCCTTATGTCGAAGCCCAACTTTTTATAAGCCGTCATCATGGGCAATGGCTTGTAATGCACATTGGTGGCCACGCCTCGCTCGGCCATTTGCTCAATAACATGGTTAGTTTGCTCGCGGTTTTTGCCCAACAAGCGCACAAGATACAAATGCCCCGACGAGATGTACTCTGCATTATAGTGGTTGAGCACGGCCACATTCAGCAACTTGAACGCCTCATTGTAACGCTCTATCATGTGACGGCGACGCGCCAACATGCCTTTGTAGCGTTGCATTTGTACCAAACCAATGGCTGCCACCACGTCGGTCATGTTGCATTTGTACCATGTGCCAATGATGTCGTACTCCCATGCGCCAAGCTTGGTCTTAGCAAGTGCGTCCTTGTTTTGCCCATGCAAACTCAGCAGTTGTGCCTTGCGGTACAGGTTTTCATTCCATGTTTCGCCTTCCACCTCGGGCACACCGCTAAATGTATTGTCTGCATGCTTGTCCAAAGCCTTTACTACCACTTCATTGCCAAAAGGTAAATTCCACGTCAAAGCGCCACCTTCGGCAGTGGTAAAATTCTTCACTGCATGGAACGAGAATGATGAGAAGTCGGCTATTGCGCCCACCATCTTGCCCTGGCGCGAGGCACCAAAGGCATGGGCAGCATCACAGCAGATAGCAATACGCCCAAGCATCTTCTGCAGGTCGGTCTTGGGAGTGAAGATATTCTTCTTGCTTTCTACAATACTATACAGTCTCTCGTAGTCACAAGGGATACCAGCCAAGTCCACTGAAATGATAGCTTTCGTATTAGGCGTGATGGCCTTCTCTACTGCCTCGTAGTCCATTTCCAGACAGTCTTTCTGTACATCGACAAACACTAATTTTGCTCCTACATGCTCCACAATAGAAGCACTTGCAGTATAGGTATAGGCAGGCACAATCACCTCATCGCCATCGCCAATGCCCAACAATCTCAGAGCCATTTCACCGCAAGCTGTCTGCGAATTCAGGCAAACCGCTTTATTCACTCCAACAAACTCAGCTACTTTTTTCTCCAACTTCTTTGTGCGCGGTCCAGTTGTAATCCAACCCGACAGAATAGCATCACGCACTTCATTGGCCTCGGCCTCCGTCATATCTGGCGGAGAGAAGGGCACATTGCGTAGTTTCATTGTCATAATGTTATTTTATGTATTTTGTTACTTTTACAGGCATCGCAAAAAGCCCCAAAAGCAGTTACTGCCTTTGGAGCCTTCTTGTTTTGCTCTTTTTCTTAAATCAGTCTTCTTCGTTTCGTGTGACGAAACCATATACAAACTGCCACACATAGCCAAGCGTGCTGTAGTGTGCAACATGTCTGTATTTCCACGAATAGCGAAATGCGTTTCCTATCACATGCAAGCGCTCATACCACCGTCCCTTGCCACGGTTGTAAATAGAAGAATTATCATACAGTGCGCTCTCTATTGTACGTTCTGCATACACGCTGTCGGCTCTCATGGTATCGTCATGCAATTTTATGCCCAAATACTTGGTAGCAATGGTGTTCAACACATCAACAAAGCCATCTAACCTGTAACGTTGGCATTGGTAATAAAACTCGTGCCAATGCACTCTGTTTTGGTTAGCCTTTATCCAACACGCCCAATCTACGAAATGACGCAGGTTGATGCCCTCGACCAAAAAGTGTGTCAACGAATGGTAGAGCATGAACAGCCCCTCTGCCTCAACGGGCAACACATATATGCTGGCACCATCAAGTTTTTCAAGCCGGCTGCCGTCACCTATGCTTTCAACCATATAGTGGTGCAATGCCTTGTCTGTACCACCACGCCGTGCAGAGGTAAAGAACTGGTGATTTTCTATGGTTAGCTGTTTGTACCTGATATGCGAGTGTTTATACCAGCCATCGTCCACATAAAGCCCATGCAATTTTGCCACATCATTTCCTTGCTTGTATGCACCCTTGCCACACGGGTCGATCAAATAGCAGTCAAAGTCGCCAAACTCGCGGTGTGCTGACTGCGGATAATAGCGTCCATGCGCCAAGCCCTTGAACACGATGGTTCTGATGCCATGTTGTTGCCACAGCAGCCCCATTTCGTCAACCATAGCCTTGTGTTGCGCTACCATTTTCTCGACATAAGCGGTTTGCGCATACCACTGCATCAGGGTCATGCGATCTGGAAAGTTCCCATCGGGCGAACCTTCGCGTTTCAGTAGTTCAAGTGCTTCATAAGCCACTCCACGCACGCCTTGTTGCTGTGCCAGTTTCAGCACAGAGGACCAATTTACATCACTCTCAAGCGGCTGTACGTGCCCATTTATGGCAATGTCCAGCAGCTGCAGCAAGGTGCGGGCTGATTTGTTCAGACATCGATTATTCATAGCGCTTTACATACCACATTTTCTTCCACCCATTGCCCACTACATTCATCAAGGTCCAAAAACTTGCAAGCAAGGGGTTCATTTCTTCTGCCACATGGAATAACGGGTAGTGTGCCCATATACGTTTCCACAGTGGTTTTGGGGTTATGCTCACCTTGCGACGGCGGTATCGTGCCAAGTTTTCCTTGAGCAAATAGCATGGGGCCTTACGCACCACTTTCAGCCACAAAGCTGTATCGTTATTTTTGCGCACGTCTTTTATCTGTACAAGTCCTATCTTTTGTCTGTCATACATTACCGACAAGCACCCTGGCCAACAACACATAAACATGGCAAACTTTCCAACTTTCTTTATACCCGAAACGTGAACGCCCAGGTCTTTGCCATCTTCGCTCATTTCTGTATACTCGTGGTACGAAAACGCAAATCCGTTCTCCGTCATGAAATGCAGTTGGTGCTCGAGTTTTTGTGGCAACCAGAGGTCGTCGGAGTCGAGGAAGGCTATCCACCGGCCTTGGGCTCTGCGCAAGGCATTATTGCGGGTGATGGCAGCCCCACTGTTCTGCGTGTTGCACGCATATTTTATGCGTGGGTCTTTCTCCATATAGGTGCGCACTACCTCGGGGGTGTTGTCGGTGGAGCAGTCGTCCTGTATGAGCAGTTCCCAGTTTGGGTAGCTCTGTGCCTGCACACTCTCTATGGACTCAGCAATGTATGTTGCACATCCCCAAGTGGGCATGATGATTGATACTAAACCGTAGTCTGGCATAGCTTTTTGAATAAATATGTTTGCGGATTATGATTAGAACAACAAGGGGGGGGGAAGGCAAAATGGACTTCTCCTACTATTGCACTTTTATCCCTTGCCGGGATGATGCCCCCTGAAAAAATTGACTGATATTACGCTAAAAAGGGCCGACGCATCTGCGCCTGCCGAGGTTGTGAGTAAATGAAGTTTTCAAGTGAATTAAAAGGGAACACCTGCTTGGTGTTTCCGGTAAAAAGTTCCCCACTGCAGTATTGCTCTGCACTATGCCGCCACTCGGGTGAGGATAACTACCTTATCAGCTCTGATACCTGTGCTAATAATCAATTTTGGGAAGAAGAGAACAGGCATAAAGCGGTATGTTTACCAACCATTGTTGTTGCTGATATGGTAGCATCGAAATACGCACACCTGTCAGTTCAGGATACTTTTCGATAAAGAGGCGCATTGATTTGGCCTTGACGTTTGTTTCGGCCTTTACTTCGATTGGTACAACACGGTTGGCCAACTGCACGAGGAAATCAAGCTCGATGGTAGAGTTGTCGACACTATGATAGTAAATTGGCAGGCCAAGAGTTTTGAGTTGAGTAAGCACGTACAATTCGGTAAAAGCTCCTTTGTACTCTGAAAACACACTGTTGTTCACCAACATCGCCTCAGCAGAGGTCTCTGCCATTGCACCCATCAGTCCCACATCAAGCATGAATAATTTGAAAGCATTCAAATCTTCATAAAACTTCAATGGCATCTGTGGCCGGCTGGTGCGCAGAACTTTATATACCAAACCTGCGTCTATGAGCCATTGTATGGCCATTTCAAAATCTGCAGCCCGCGAGCTCTTTTTTACAGCGCCATATATGAACTTCTTGTTTTCCTTGGCCAACTGCGCTGGTATGCTGTCCCACACCATATTAATGCGTGGAACCTCGCGCGACGGGGCATGTTTTGAGAAATCGCGCCTGTAGTCGCGAATGATTTGCTGTTGTATGGTACGAACTGCTTGCAATCCTTTTTGTTCGACAAAAGCTAATACTGCCGCCGGCATGCCACCCACATAGTAGTACTGGCGAAGCAGCCTTACATATTCCTCGCTGAGCATGCTTATTACAGCCCAATTGCCCGACAACAATGTTTCTGCCAATTTTTCCTTGCCGACAGCTTCGAGAAACTCTATATAGTTCATTGGATAGAGCCTCAACTCCTCAACCTTGCCCACAGGGTATGACACGCCATCATGCAACGACAGCCCTAACAAGGACCCAGCCACTACTATATGGTAATCGGGGGCGTCCTCGCAAAAATACTTCAGAGCCTCAAGTGCCTTTGGGCAATTTTGTATTTCATCGAGCACGATGAGTGTATTGCCAGGGGTAATGTCAATATTGCTAATTGCCGAGAGTGAAAGCAGTATTTCATTCACTGAAGTTCCCTGTTCAAACACACTTGCAGCCATGGCACTGCGGTCTAAACTAAAAAAGGCCATTTTATCATACTCTTGATGGCCAAATTCTTGCAGCAGATAGGTTTTTCCTACTTGTCGTGCGCCATTGATTATCAGAGGTTTTCTATCATCACGTTTCTTCCAATTCAGTAGATCTTTGTACAAATATCTTCTCATGCGTCACACTTTTTCTGATGAATAATACGCACAAATCTACACTTTTTCTAACGAATAATCTGTATGACTCTACACTTTTTCTGACGAATGTAAGAATGATGGCATTTAAGCCATACGCCAAAAAGGGCCGACGCATCTGCGCCAGCTATCTAAAATAAACGGGTGAACTACCGCTAAGCTAAGAAGTTCGTGGTTTTCAAATGCACTTTCCATAAAAGCGTTCTATACGCTTCGTTGCTGTACATATTTTCGAGCTTTTGTTCTGCCACGAAGATATGTATATCAGTTGATTACCCTAAATTGCCCTAATTAGACTGCTTACGACATTTTGTAAACATCATAACAAACTTTGCATAAACTTGGTGTATGACGGGCACAAGTTCGAATTTTGCAGCCTTTCATAATCCTCCCACAATAAACACGATAAGAATGATTGCAATTCATCACCATGCTTGCCATACTTTTCACCACAACAGCCAAGGATTTTTTTGACTAAATTGTATGGGTGGAAAGCCAATGTTTCGTAATTATTGCTTGATGACAGTGTAATGTTTAACTGTTGTTCTATGTCGTGAACTTGCATGCCTTTTGCCTCTATATATTTATTGATTAAAGCTAACAGCCAAGTTTCAAACTCCATAATGGCAAAATGCAAACGCACATTTGAAGAAGTTTTGACCCTGCCTAATGCCACCATCTGTGGCTTGCAAAATGCGGCTATATTGGCATAGTCAACTTTTTGTTCAGGATAAATGTCTGTGTAATTCTTACTGAACACGTCGCGCAGTCCAATAATCACCTGAAATCCCTTTGCTGTGAGATTGGGTATATCCTTTGATAATTTTGAAATGACTTTATTATCATTGTTCACATTCACTATTTGATAGTAATCTCTCGATGTATCAAGATCGCCTTGTTGTGGATAACTGACGAGATTGCAGTTATCTGCTACCAAATTGATACAACAAAATCCGAGTCTTGTCGGGTCGTAATTAGAATACTTGCATAGCACGTCTACCACAAACAGCATTTCGGCCTTTCCCTCAACATATACAGCATATTTCATACCTACTTCCGTATTTCCAAATATTGCTCAATAAAGTCTGACGAGAACAAATCGAAATTACTTAACCCTGTCATTCTGAACGACCGGAACATATCATAGTTTCGTGATTGATTGAGTGTTGTCACGCTACTGCCGTTGCGCTGAAGTATCTGCCATTTTGCTATATCTACAACATCCATTAAGAAAGCGTCGTTTGAGCTTGCCACTAACTGCACATTGCTGTTGCTACAATAGTCAAACACCATTTTACCTAATTGTGTTGCTCGGTGATAATCCAAGCCTTCGCCTAAATCATCTATTAGCAGGAGGGTTGAATGTTCTGTAAACCTTATTCGTTCCAAAAAGCACAATATATATAGTGTACGCAACATGCCGCTTGACAAACTTATATCTATCAAGCGTTTCTTTACATCATGCTCCTTGACTTGTACAAAATTCAGATCTGCAGTAGCCTTAAATACTTTGATATCTGCAATATCGTACCCTAAAGCGCATACGTTTTCAAGTACATGCTTTTTACTCTCCGCATTAAGTGCCTCAACTAATTCGCTAAAAGAATAAGGATTTATGAAATTGACCTGGGCCCCCAATATTGTATATGGGTTTATATTAGAACACGACACGCAAGTTATGCCGTCTGCCCAGGACATCAGTTGCTCTATTTCAGGAAATTCCTCTTTATCACGACGAATTTGCACGACCAACTTGTCAACGGGCGGATTTATGACATTTTCCTCGTACCGGGTTAAGTCGCTTTGTCTGTCAATCAACAGACGACCACCGACAGTTAACTGCTCCCTTTCAATCTTACCATTTTCGACTTTAAAAGCATATTCCATCTTTGTATGTGAAGCATCATTCATGTCATACTCCATTCCTACGGAGAAACTTTGATTTCCACGTAGAAAAGTCTTCATTTGCATGAACGATGTCACATTTTGGATAGCCTCAATCGTGCGTGTTTTACCTGTTGCATTGCGCCCCACCAACAAATTTACATCAGTCAGCGGGCTGAGATTATCCAAAGCCCAGCCATCGCTATCTCTATAGCTAAAAGCAGTAAGTATCATGTTAACTGTCTTGTATTATTACAAATTACAGATGCAAACTTACGCATTTTTTTGAGATTAACTCCTTTTGCCACTATATTTTGCACTCTTTATTCTTGAGGGGGGTGACCATGAGGTAACGCATCTGCTTTGTACTTGAAATAAAAGCGTTCTAAATATTCGTTGCTGTACATAATTGCAGATGTTCGTTCAACCTTATAAGCCCTAAATTAGCTGTACCAAATAGCATTCCTCGCTTATAAACTTTTATATATTTCAATTAAGGAATCTGTTGTATTAGCCATATCTAATTTTGTTCGAAGTCTATTTCTCGTATTGTCTGTATACGGACGCTGCAAGACACTCCTTATTGTAAGCGATGCTTCATGCGGATTTCTACTTACTATTGAAGAATTAGCAAGACCTTTCAACTGCTCTTTTGCATCACCGACATCTACCGAAAAAACTCTTTTATTTACAGCCAACGCTTCTCTTATAATATTTGGCGAGCCTTCTTCGTCTGAAGTCAAAAGCAAAAAGTCACAAGCATTTACATAATAAGGAACCATCTCTGCCTTAACATTACACATGTACAATAGCTCATATACTCCACCTAACTCATCTATAATAGCATCTGCTATATCTTTCCTTTTTAGTGTTGTACTTGATTTATCAGAGAATAAAGCATATCTTCTGTTTTTTATCCCCAACGACTCGCATGCTTCTTTTTTTGTCATCAAACGAAAAGCATCATAATCGACACCCAAAGGTTGGACAAAAAGTTGTTTTTTTCTTCTATTTAATATCCACTTAGGCACATATTGGTACAAGGAATCTGAAACGAAGCCCGATTTATCCATCGCTAATATCAAAAGGAAAGAAGCTTTCTGACTGAGCCATATTTTGATTTTGGATAGAACAGACTTCGCTGTTGACATTTCCTTTGCATGGATATCCGTTCCATGAAAAGTTATCAGCTTCGGTATTTTAACTCCTAATAAGCTGAACCATACCAACAATGCATACAAGCCTCCGAATTGTATATGTACGATATCATACTTGCGTGAAAACCTCCTTATTCTCAAGAAATCTGAAACTTTGTTCCTAAAGGGGCTGAATGCTGCGGACTCTATATCTTTATTTTTTTTTAGAGATTTTATAAGTCGAGGTATTATAGGATTTCCTAAACGTTTTTTTCTGTCACACTCATTCGAAACTATCAAAACCTTCATGACTTTTAGACTAATGTGTGTATTCTAATTAAATTATATAATCTTAATCCTATATACTTGGAACAGAATAAAGCCTTTACAAAATTCGCCAACGCAAACATATTGTGGTCTTTTATCTGTTCGATAGCTTTATCCATTAGCTGTACGCCTCTTTCAAACTGTTCATTACGTTCTTTTGTTATCTTACATTGTAACAGTTTGTCTATCTTGTCTTGATCGACATTATCAATTTGATGGAAATTTCTTTGTAAAACCCACGATGTTAAAAATTGCCTTAAACTGTTACTGCGCGATATTCCCGTTATGTTACTCCGATAACTAAACAAGCATTTGTCACATATACCGACCCTATAGCCTTTATATATAGCTCTCAACAGGAAGTCATAATCCTCGGCCGTTTTTATATCTCTGTAGCCCTTTAACGTATCATACATTTCTTTTCTTAATAACCATGTTGGATGTGCGATGCAATTATCAAATCTGAGCTTTTTGGCGAGATACGCACTCGATTTGCTTATATTAGTTAGTTCATTGATTACGCTTCCACTGCTATCAATACGTCTCGTCATACAACCGACCAAATCCAACCCATAAGTTTTCATATAGGTCAATTCACATTCGAGTCTGTTATTATCAGATATATCATCAGCATCCATACGAGCATAATAATCGCCTGTTGCATAGTTAAATCCTTTATTTAAGCTTGCTGTCAGCCCTATATTATGTTCATTTTCTATTACACAAATCCGGTTATCTATTTTTGCATACTTTTCAACTAATGCCTTGATGTCTGCATTTTGAGGATTATCTAATAGTATGATGAATTCAATATCCTTATGTGTCTGACTGATTATAGACTCTATTGCCAACGAGAGGTATTCCATTCTCTCGTTATACGTACTCATAACTACACTTATCTTATCCATGTGCAATAATATGTTTTTTTTCATATCCTAATGCCAATCTATAGAGTACACAGCATGGAATGACATACATATATAGAACCTTAAATAGCAGATAAGACTGGCCTCTTGCTAAATTAAAACATAAAAAAGTACATAAGAGGAAGCCTACAAATAGATTATATTGTCTTTCGTCAAAAGCTATAAGTCGTTTCATATAAAAACGGAAAAATAATGCGATAATAATTGGCAACACTACAATACCTGCATATCCACATAAATAATAGCCCTCTACGGGTAAGAAGCCGCCAACGCCAAATACCTCTCTCGTATTTAATCTAACAGATATATCTACAGCTATTGTAGGATAATCCAAAAAGAAAATAGAATTTCCCAAATTGCTTAGAAAAACAAACACAGGATTCACTATATTATGATCAATACAATACATCAAACTATTTCCGGGAACAGTATAGTCTTGGAATAGCAAGACTTTAATGTCAAAGAAATCTTCTATCATGCTTAATGAAAACTCATGAGCGTTGGATTCTGTACCTCTATTCGTCCTCACAAACTGCGAAAAGCCTATTATCGCGACCAGACAAAACAGAGCCATCACTATTGTCCTTATCTGCCGAATGCTTATCTTAAAATTCTTTGCAGTAAGCAGCATACAAACATATCCGCATAAAGCAGGCATTGCAACTCCTCTATTACCAATTTTGAATAGCGTAACGAATGACGGTATCGCTATTAACACCCCCAAAAGAAGCGGGATACAACGTCGTTCTCTTTTATAAAGCAAAAAATCTATAAGATAAAAGACAAAAGAATACTCTAACAATATTGCCCAAATAATATTTGACTTTACAACACCTTGATCACGATAGTTCAAAGAATCAAATGATCTCAACAAACTATAAAACAAAAAGGCTGCAACACAAATCTGTATTAGATTATATACGAAAAGGTTCCTGTGTACATAATGCATGCCCCAAAAATGTTTCCTTGAGTTTTGCAATGTGTTTACTGGCTTCAACACAAACACTCGAAACATGAGATAAAGCATTATGCTCTGTCCGTAACAAAAAAACAAGTATTTATATAATACATCTTCATCGTTAATGAATATATGTGACACCAAGTCCACCAAGGCAGAATCATAACATCTTGCTGCAAAAGGAATATAGATATATACTTGTAATACTGTAAAGAAAAAACCGATTAGAATATTGCGGTTGAATAAATCTATTATCATTAGTAGTGATAACAGACCCGCTATCAACAAAATCATATGCTTTTAAGATTAAACGAACACCAAAAGACGACTATCGACAATGAAATAGGCTTTTTATTCTTATGACATAAGATGTCAAAGTCACACCTAAGATAGTCTTTATCCGCATTTTCAACTTCTTTCTTCTCGGCACCCAACTGCCGTCAAAGTGGTGAATGCACAATGTGTTGGGAGTTATATTCACCACTTTGGTTTCGTAATCCTTGGGACAAAGCCAATCCTGCGGGAGCAGGGTGAAACCGTTAACGGTCTGCAACTGATTGTTAGGCACAAAACCATATTTAAGCAAAGTGTTGGTGATGCGCGTTACATTGGTGGTCAAGTCCATAGAACCATCGGACTTCACAAAGTGCAAGCCATCGTATTCAGAAAGTAGCTCCTTGAATATTGGCAACCCCTCCCGACAAGCCATCAAGCCTGTTGGGATTCGCGTCGCTGACTCAAATCCCGACACCGCATCATATTGAAGCAGCACGTCAAGCGGCTTTAGCACCTCAACATCGGTGTCCATATATATGCCGCCTTCGTGATATAAAGCATACAGACGCACCACATCGGTCACAAAAGCAAATTTGCGATTGTCGTATGCTTCACGCACATAGGGGTATTGGTCGAGGTCAAAATTATCCTCGTTCCACTCTTTTATCTCATACTCCGGCAGGTATTTCTTCCACGAAGCAATGCACTTTCGGGCCATTTCGGGCATCTTGCCGCGCCCGAACCAACAGTAATGTATCCTTTTGGGAATCATGATGTCTTGATTATTTTATTGTTTATATAGTTTGTTGCCATCACCAACGCAGTTGTCGACAGAATTGTCGACACAACTACGAGGCTTATGGCTAAATAGGTTGAAGAAATATGTGGTATCAGAGCTAAAGGACCAAGTATAAAGATGTGATGCGTGATGTATATATAAAAGCTGTATTTGTCGAAAGGAGCTATTGCAGGCATAAGGCGAGCAACGGGCAAGCGAGAAAGGACCTTGATGCCCAACAAACAGAACGCTACGCCCGCCACACTATGCCAAGCCTTATTCAGCACATTATCATACTGGAGTATCACCTCCCAATTCAGGCAGCAAGTCAATAACACGAAAAGCACAGAGAAAAAGCACAATGCGTAATTCCTGAACCTTCCTAATCTCGCATAACAATACCCTGCGGAATAAAGTGAAATCCATGTAAAACAAGCAATATCCTTTTTTAGCATCATATAAATTAGCGCATTAGCTGCAAGCAATATGAGCAACAAACATGGAGCATACTTCTTAAAACGCTGCAGCAATGGCGTTGTGGCATAACACACCGCTATAGCCGTCATAAACCACAAATGAGAGAGGCCGCTATACCCCCACCTAAAGGCTTGAATATTAAGCAGATACGACACGTAATTCAAAAGTTTCACAGGCTCGCTGCAAACGAATCTCATGACTGTCAGCATTACAACAGAGAACAATGCCACGGGTATGTACAGTTTGCGTATTCTTGCGCCGAACCATTTGCGCCAATCTGCTATGTACTTGTGTCCATATAAATAGCCACTGAGTACAAAAAACACCTGCACACCTGCATTGAATAGCCAAGCCCAATTATTGCCATAGGCTTGCAACAGATGACACAGCACTATCATCAGCATCGCGCATGAACGTACAACGCTGATGGCATTACGCTCCGATACCGTAATGTCAATACTTTTATTCTGCTTTATCCAAAATTCTTTCATACAATTTCACCATATCCTCACACCAGCTACGGGGTGAGAGCAATTCTTCGTTGTTATGCTTGCTTACTTTGCATTTTTCTTCCAACTCTTTCTTATCAGCTTGTATAAGCTGCTCCATTTTGTTTGCCAAATCCCCATAATCTCCGTCTTTGAACAAGAACGCTGACGGGTTCTTTGAGTTCCAATACGTTCCTGGAATATCGCTTTGAATGACAGGCGTCAGAAAATAAGTAGCCTCGGCTATGGCTAATGACATTGTTTCACCACGTGCGGCACTAATAAAGCAACTTGTTCGCTCTAACAATGGAGCTATATTATTCTCCGCTTTCTTAAGTTCCAACCATTCTGGCATTGATGTCAAGCCTAACTTGTCTTTTAGAAAAGCGTCAAACCATTCTCTTCGTATGTAAGTAAGGACAAGCTTAAACTTTACACCCTTTTTCCATAACAAATCAGCTGCACACAATATTACATCTGCACCTTTCCTTTCTGGCTGGGTTGCAAATGCCGCAAATGTAGGCAGAGTCAAATTCTTTTCACCAAGTGGCACAGGTGTAACATCGTCAAACATATCCATCACCAAACCATTTATACGATACATGACACCTGGGTAGTGCAAATTCTTGTAGGTTTCGTTATCATATTGCTTTACCGACAACGAACTGACAGTCCTACACTGACCTATAACCGAAGCCACCTCAGGCGACACGCCCACCACATAAGCATTCTTTCCATACCAATGATAATGCCTCCACATCAACAAGCGGAAACGTATTTGCTTCAGTAAGGCTAATGGTCCTGTCCGTTTCAAACGTACCCAGTCATGACCATGAAATACCACCTTGCACTTACTGCCAATGCACCTTAAAGCCTTTACGGCCGGTACATCGTATGCCTCAAAATTGGTATGAATAATATCTGGGGCTACCTCTGAAAAGATTTGTACCAATTGCCCTGCAGCCTTTGAATAATCTCCATTGGTAAAGAACACTCTGTCAACCTTCTTGATATCATCAATCCAACCTCTGTGGGCTGACTGGGTAGGGAAAATCCAACTTACCGATTTTACCCCCCCGCTTTAAGTTGCGCAGATAATTTTTCAAACAATGGTATTATGCGACCTGGATATGGAGAATTACAAGCCCAAAGAAAAGCTACATTCTTGCCTTCTAACTTCATAATGTAATGATTATTTGTTATGCTTATATTCAACAACTCACCTTAAGCTATCCACAATACGTTCACATGCCTTGCCATCGCCATAGGGATTAACAGCATGACTCATTTTGGCATACGCATCAGTGTCTGTCAGGAGTTCCGACACATTGTTATATATCTTGTTATAATTCGTGCCAACAAGCTTTACGGTGCCCGCTTCCAATGCCTCGGGGCGCTCGGTCGTGTCGCGCATCACAAGCACAGGCTTGCCAAGGCCGGGAGCCTCCTCCTGTATGCCGCCGCTGTCGGTAAGCACAATGCTGGCCTTTTCCATCAGATAGACAAACGACAGATATTCAAGCGGCTCAATGAAGAACATGTTGCCAAGACCTGTCAAATCGGTGCCGAACACCTCGTGTATGGGCTTGCGCACATTGGGATTGAGGTGCATGGGATAAACAAAATCCACATCGGGGAATTGCATGGTCAAATCCTTGATGGCACGACACATCGAGATAAAGCCATCGCCAAAATTTTCACGGCGATGGCCCGTAATCAGCACAAGCCGTTTACTGCCAACCAAACGTGAGGTGTCATAACCTGCCGAAACAAGTTCTGCTGCCAACAACTGGTTCAAACTGGCATCGTTTTTAATTTTATCCACCACTATGTGCAACGCATCAATCACAGTGTTGCCTGTAACTGCAATCATTTTATCCTTCACGCCCTCAGCCAGCAAATTCTCGCGGCTCAGCTGCGTCGGGGCGAAGTGATATGTGGCTATGCGACCAGTTATCTGGCGGTTCATCTCCTCGGGCCAGGGGCTGTAAATGTTGTGCGTACGCAGTCCGGCCTCAACATGGCCCACAGGTATTTGCTGGTAAAATGCCGCCAAGGCAGCGGCTGTTGACGTCGTGGTGTCGCCATGCACCAGCACCACATCAGGCCGCACCTCTTTCAGCACATCGCGCATACCGGTCAGCACACGCGCCGTCACATCATACAGGTCCTGACCTTGTTTCATGATATTGAGGTCATAGTCTGGCTTTATATCAAATATTTTGAGCACCTGGTCAAGCATCTCGCGGTGCTGGCCTGTCACACACACAATGGTCTTAAAATCTTCGGGATTATGTTGAAAAGCTTTCACGAGTGGAGCCATCTTGATGGCCTCCGGACGTGTTCCAAACACTAAAAGGATTGTTTTCATCTATATATCAAAAGTTAATGTTTAACGCGTTGACGGAATTAGTAAACAAGTTTACAATGAATTCAGCCAACGCGGTGTTTAATTCGTTTGTACAAATACTTAAGCAGAGGGTAAACTACAGGTATGCGGCGAATGGCACTTATGGCGTTCACCCTCATTTGTTTCAGCCTATACCCCCGCTTATACCCCCTCAGCAGCGGGGCGAACACGGCCTCGCCCAGGCGCGCGTAACCACTAACAAAGGCGGCACGTTCGGGCGGACAGGTTGAGGGGCGCTTGAGCTGGCCATTGCCGTCGACGGCCTCGGCCACAGTACGCTCCTCCATCAACATGTGGGGGCGCACCATCTCTACAAGGCGCTGTCCCTTGGCTGTGCTGGGCATGATGAGCGACACCCCCTTGCCACGGGGTATGGCTGTGCCCTGGTAACCCCAAAAGTCGGCCACCGTCACATCAGCAGTGCGCGCGGCACAGGCATAAGGGCAGTGGTAACAATTGTCGCGGAATGTGAGGCCGTACATAAAGGCCGTGATGTAGGTGTTGCGCAAAAAACGCTGCGCTGCTTCGGGCAGCGGGCTGCCCGGAGCAGGTATGGCACTTTCAACGAAAGTGCCATACCTCAAATCAAGATTTGAGGTTTGGGTTGAGTGTATACGGCGGAACGTCACACGTTCCGTTCCATCAGGGCGAAGCCCTTTTTTACAAAACATACTTTCGACGTTGTCGCGCAACAGTTTTTGCGACGGCACACCATGACACACCAGGTCAAGGCAATAAAGGTTGTCATAGCTGCGGCGCAAGTAATTACGCAAGCCGGCTATCTGACACGCCGTGCCAGTGAACAGCACTACAAGGCCTGCATTAAGGTCGGCTTTCACCTGTCTGAAAGTGGTGCCTATACTGCTCTGCACGTATTTTGAGCCGCGCATGGCGCACATGTCTTCCACCGTGGCAAAGCGTTCGTGGGCTATGTCGGTGTAGCTGCGCATACGGCAGCCATACACCACACCGCCCTGTTCGATAATGGCACGTGCCATTGTACTTGCCGCACCGCCTGAGGCACTCTTGTCAAGCGCCTCTGCCTCACTACTTATTGCGGCAAAGGCCTGCAAGGGGGCATGCTTTTCGACAGGGTTCACCACGGGGCAAACCTTTTGGCACAGTTTGCAGTCAATGCACTTGGCGGCGTCAATGCGGGGGTGCACATAGCCTACGGCACCTGTCTCGACCATGCTGATGGCCTGCTTGGGGCAGGCATTATAACAGGCCGAACAAGCGGTGCACTGCTGTTCGGGACATATCTGTTCCATATTTTGATATAGGTGGTTGACGGGGTGACAGATTGACGGGTTAACGGATTAACGGGTTGACAAGTTTACAGGTTGACGGGGTAACGGGTAAGTTTGCAAAGCTTATAAGTTCCTGACCATTCTGACTTTAACATAACAAGTAGCGTATGGCATACTTACCCGTTAACTTGTTAACCCGTTAACCTGTCAACCAGGGAAGAAAGGAGTATTGTCAGTCTTTCAACGATGATGACAAATAGCGCAACGAGGCTGCGCGCTCTGCTTCAAGCAGGGCAAGGGCTTTGTCATAGTCAATTGGCGGTACATTGTCAAAATTGCCGTCTGTCACAAAACGGCCCTTGATAGCAAGTTTGCCGAGCAAATTTTCAAGTCGTGAGTTTTGATTGTTCCATGCGCCGGCTTTGAAGCGTTGGAAGGTGTAGAATTGTTTTTTGAACAAGATGGAGAACACTGTGGCATGAAACGAGTCGGTCATAACTACATCGGCATGGCGCACAGCACTTAAAAACTCCGACGGCCCGCCCCACAACACATGCCCGGCCTGTCCCTCATATTCGGGGTGCAGCCCCATCAGCACCAGCTCGAGGCCATGCAGACCGGCATAACGCCGCGCCACGTCCAGATAGCTGGGATTGTTGGTAAGCAGATAGCAGAACAAATATTTGCAGCCGTCAGGCACCACGCGTTCAGCACACAAGGGTTGCCAGTCGTCGGCCGTGAGCAGCAACGTGGGGTCGACCACTGCCGGCACATCGCGGTGCAACATATCTGAAAGCAATGCCGCACCCTGTTGCTCACGCACCGAAAGGTGGGCAAACTGCTGCAGCAGGGGTTGTACTACCTGCCGCCACTCATCTGAGGCGGTGGTACTGCCAAGGCTCGGGGCGTAAGCCACCTTCTTCTTGTCTGTGAAGTAGAGAAAGAAGTAGGGATTGACAGGCTTGATAATGGGCGACCATATTTGGTCGCTGCCGCACAAAAAAGTGTCGTAGCGGTTGCTCACACGCGCAAGGTCGGCCGTTTGCCTGTCTATCTTGAGCCAGTCGTTGCTAAAGCGTGCATAACACTCATTCACGCGGCGCATCACTTTGGGGGGCCGTGCCACCAGCTTGTGCCACAACCACGACAGGACCTTGCGCCACACGGAACGCGGGTCTATAAAATGCGGAGCGTCATTAAGTATGTGGTTTTCATATCCCAACGACTGCACCACATGCTGCAAGGCATACGCCTGCAAGTAGGTGCCACAATTATTGTAGTTTATCCACGTAACGGTGGCAGTCTTTACTTTTTCCATCTCGCTATCAATAGTTTCACTTTGTCATTAACAATAGCCCGCTCACTTTGGGTTATGCCAACTGCATAAACGGTTACGACCATTATCACAACAGACAGTAGTGACGAGGCTATCAGAGCTTGCCAACCGTCGCTCATCTGGGCGCGAACAACATAGGCCACCGGCCCCACAATGAGTGTGACAAGCAATATGCGCCATAACACGGTGCGCACATACAGGCGGGCATCATACCCCACCATTTTGTGCAACAGCCACAGGCGCAAAACAAGCAGCAACAGCGACACGGCCACATACACCGCATACACCGACACGGGCGATGCGCCAGCCTTGAGTGCCACATACGACAGCGGCAGGTTGAGAAACAGCACCGCCGACACGGCCAGCTGGTAATTGCGTATGCGGCCATAAGCCTTGGCCACCGTGGCCAGCAGGTTTGACAGACAGTCGGCCATGGCACCTACTATGGCCAAATTGCAAAAGGCCGCGCAATAGTCGGGGGGCGTTTTGAGCCACAGCTTCAGTATATAGTCCATGTTGAGCATGGCGGGCACCCCCAACAGCATGAGCAGATAGTACGAATAGGTTACGCCCTTGTTGGCAAGCATCATCATGCGGCCCTTGTCGCCGGCAGCATACGACTTGATAATCTGCGGATTGACAGCCGTTTGAAAACTCATGACAAATTGGTCCAGCCCCGCAATAACCTGCACGGCTATGGCACGTGCGGCATTGACCACAGGACTGAAAAATATGTTGAGCAGTATGTTCACGCCCTGCCCCGTGCCGGCCCAGGCCATCTCGCCCAAAGCACTCCACACGGCAAAGGAGAACAAATTGCGGAACACGCGGGTGTCCCACACTCGCTTGAAGCGTACCGCGCGCACCTGCATATGGCAGCACCAGGCATAAAGCGCCGTGACGAGCAACGAGGCCACAAACAGCAGTATGCCATAAAACGGCAAACGGTCGAAACTGCACCACGCGAGCACATACACCACCGCAAGCTTCAGCACCACCTCGAGTATGCCCACATAGGCGTAGGCATTCATCTTTTCATACGATATGAGAAGGGCTATGTAAGGCACTTGTATGAACGACAGACAACAAGTAAGCACCGACCAATGAAACAAACTGCAAGCTGCTGCATACCTGGCTGGGGGAATATTGAGGTAATGCTCAAAAAGCACCTGTCCGGCGGCCTCGCTCAGCACAATCAGTGCCACAGCTATAAAGGCATGTATGAGCACCGACATGCTGTATATGGTGTTAAGTTTGTCTGCACTGCCACCCCGGCCTATCTCATACGACAAATAGCGCTGCACGGATATGGCCATCGAACTATTGACAAAAGCAAACAGGGCCACTATGCCTGCCACCACATTATAGATGCCAAAGTCCTCAACACCGAGCACTTCAAGTATCACACGTGAGGTGTAAAACGTCACGAGTGTCTTGAACAGCATGCGCACGTAAAGAAACAACGTGTTTTTGGCTATGCGTTTGTTGTCTGATATCATAAGTATTGTGTTAAGCTTTTCAGCATCTGCTACATATTCTTCACGGCCACAGACGAAATCAATCAGTATATCTCAATCCCTTCTAAACAGGTCGCGTGTGTACACCTTGCCCTTCACATCGTCGAGGCAACTGTCGTAGCGGTTGGCTATGATGGCGTGGCTCTGCGCCTTGAAGGCTGCCAGGTCGTTGACCACACGTGAGCCAAAGAAGGTGGTGCCGTCGTTGAGCGTGGGCTCGTAGATGATGACCTCGGCACCCTTGGCCTTGATGCGCTTCATGATGCCCTGTATGGCCGACTGGCGGAAGTTGTCGGAGTTCGACTTCATGGTCAGACGGTACACACCAATGGTGCACGAAGCGGGGTCGGTGCCATACTGGTTGCGGCTTGAATAGTCGTACCAACCGGCCTTGTGCAGCACGGCGTCGGCTATGTAGTCCTTGCGGGTGCGGTTGCTCTCGACAATGGCCTCGATGAGGTTTTCGGGCACGTCCTGGTAGTTGGCAAGCAACTGCTTGGTGTCCTTCGGCAGGCAGTAGCCGCCGTAGCCAAACGAGGGGTTGTTGTAGTGCGTGCCGATGCGGGGGTCGAGACCCACGCCCTCGATGATGGCGCGCGAGTCGAGACCCTTCATCTCGGCATAGGTGTCGAGCTCGTTGAAGTATGACACGCGCAGGGCCAGATAGGTGTTGGCAAAGAGCTTGACAGCTTCGGCCTCCTTCATGCCCATAAACAGGGTGTCGATGTTCTCCTTTATGGCACCCTCCTGCAACAGGGCGGCAAAGGTGCGGGCGGCCTGGTGCATGGCCTCGACATCGGTCACCGACTCGATGGCGCGGTTTTCGGCCTCAAACTCGGGGGTGTCAATTATCTTGGGATAGCCCACAATGATGCGGCTGGGATAGAGATTGTCGTAGAGAGCCTTGCTCTCGCGCAGGAATTCGGGCGAGAAGAGCAGGTTGAACTGCTTGACGCCCCGCTGCGCATACTTGAGGTAGAGGCTGCGGGTGTAGCCCACGGGTATGGTGCTCTTTATCACCATCACTGCCTGGGGGTTGACCTCAAGCACGAGGTCGATAACCTCCTCCACATGGCTGGTGTCGAAATAGTTCTTTACAGGGTCGTAGTTGGTGGGGGCGGCTATCACCACAAAGTCGGCGTCGGCATAGGCTGCGCGGCCGTCGAGGGTGGCGGTGAGGTTGAGCGGCTTTTCGGCCAGATACTTTTCGATGTAGTCGTCCTGTATGGGCGAGATGTGGCGGTTGAGTTTTTCCACCTTTTCGGGCACTACGTCAACGGCTGTCACGTGATGGTGCTGCGACAGCAAGGTGGCTATGCTCAGGCCCACGTAGCCTGTGCCAGCCACGGCGATGCGAATATCCTTAAAGTTTTGCATATAACAGAGTTGTATTAGACAAGCACACACAGCCCACCGAGGGCCGTGGCAGGGGGTGCTACGACCTGTTAATAACCCATTGACGGAATTCTTGGTTGACAAGTAGGCAAGTAGACTGGTTAACAAGTAGGCAAGTTGATAAGCTTAAAAGAATTTGGCAAACTTACCTGTTAACCCGTTAACTTGTTTACAAGTCCCGTCAACGCATTAAATGGGAAGGAATAAATGTGTGTGTTGAAAAAAGTATGCTTGGTTAGGCTGGGTATGAAAAAGAACAGAATGATGAAACATTCTGTGTGTGAAGCTTTTTTTGGAAAAAAGGCGAAAGGCCTTAAGGGTTTTGTAATGCCAGCACCCAATACCCACATCGGTTGACCAGCTCGTCGTATTCCGCCTCACGGAGTTGGCGGGTGGGGCTGTTGGCGGGCAACTGCGCTATAAGGGCGCTGATGGCCTGCATGACGCGGGACGTGGCTGCGGTGACGGGCTCGAGTTCGGTGCTGAAACGGGGGAGGAGTGGCGCGTAATAATAGTCGGACTCCTCTACCATGAAGTGAAGCATCTCGTAGGTCTCGGCAGGGTCAATTTTGCCCTGTGCAGTGTCGGCAAGCAGCTGCTGGCGCAGCAGGTCGATGCTCTCGGCTTGGGCTGCCGCCTCGTGTTGCGTGCGCACGGGGTGAAAATAATGGTCGATAAAGGCGTTGCGCTCGTGCAGGGCACGGGGATAGCGTGCGGCGCCCTCATGGCGTGTGGTGGCGGCCTCGTGCTTGTCCACTTCCTCAAAACGTTCGGCATGCACTCCCGACAGGGCTATGCTCATGCCGCCAACCTGCATTACCAGACGGCGGTCGCGTGAAATGCGTATGACGTAGCCCTCAATGCCTGCAAAGGGGCCTGAGGTGATGCGCAGCAGGGTGCGGTTTTGGGCATAATAATGAAAGGGGTGGAGCAGAAAACGAATGCGCTCGGGGTCGGCTTGGGCTATGCGCATGAAAGGGGTCATCTGGCTGTGGGGTATGATGGCCACACGGCCGTTGCTGCAGTCCTTGCACAGGTGGTAGGGCGGCAGGTTGTTGTCGAGGTAGAGTTGGGTGTCGGCCGGGGTGCCTTGCAAAAACACAAGGCCGCTCACCGTGGGTACCGACAGGGAGCGGGCGCCTCCGGTGCCGTCTTTGTGGCGCGGCACGTATTTAATGCTTTTGTGTATGAAGTAGGGGCGTCCGTCGTGGCGCAGTTGTTCCTCAACAGCCCGCACCCGTTGGTTGTGTACAAAAATATAGCACCAACCTGTGGCCGGTGCATTGTCGTGGTGGAGTGGTGAACTCGATTTGGTGTACGATTTTATTGCCGGACCTGCCTGCGGGGCTGGTTCGGCGTGCTGTGTGCCTTGCAATGTGCGCGTTTTGCCATCAAGACGGCAATAGTGCGTTTGCGGGGCGGCAGAAAGAGAATTCGTACTATCCAGTGTCATAAACTCTCTTCTACATTATGTTGTCAGCTGTGGCTGGGCAGAGATTGGCTGCAGATGCAATCTCTGTAGTCCTATACGCATAGGCCCTGTCACTTGCCACTGGCGTTGACGCTTGGTGCGCAGCAGCCAGTTTTGCAACATTATTGTTCATAGTCTGCTTGCCATTTTGGGTATGAATGATTGGCAAATATCTCTATCAGTTCGTGTATGTTTCCTATTATAAACACGACCTATGGCACAAAGGTAGTGTTTTTCTTGCAATTAGGACACTTTTACACTGCAAATATTCTGCTTGTATACGCTTTATGTCTGTATTGGCACAATTAAGGTGTTCGGAAATAGTTGATTATCAGGTGTATTGCGAAAACGTGCCTGTTTTATAATGTTAAAGTTATAATGATAAGATGCTTAAAAACCTTGGCAGACTTACCTGTAAACCCGTCAACCTGGTCAACTTGTTTACTAATTCCACAGCTTTTCTGTATCCCACGTTAGCGGCCCAAGAGCGGAGAACTCTTAAAGGTTCGTTACACCAAAAATAGGGTGAGTCTGAAAAAACGTCATAAAAATTTGGGCAAACGCCCCCTTTCACCTTAACTTTACAAAACCAAAAGGCCCCATGCTGCTTAACAGCAAGATCTTGCCGCTTAACAGCAAGAGCGTGGGGCGTAGTAAACATATATATATGCGCCAATTCAAAGATATACGTATTGCTGTGGCTGGCACAGGCTACGTGGGCCTGAGCATAGCCACCTTGCTGTCGCAGCACCATCACGTGACAGCCGTTGACGTAGTGCCCGAAAAGGTGGAAAAACTCAACCGCCACATCTCGCCCATACAGGACGACTACATCGAAAAGTATCTGGCCGAAAAGCCGCTCAACCTCACCGCCACCCTCGACGGCCGCGCAGCCTATGCCGACGCCGACTTTGTGGTGATAGCCGCCCCCACCAACTACGACCCTGTAAAGAACTATTTCGACACCAGCCATGTGGAGGAGGTTATCGACCTCGTGCTTGAGGTCAACCCCCAGGCAGTGATGGTGATAAAGAGCACCATACCCGTGGGCTACACCCGCAGCCTCTACCTCAAGTATGCGCAGCGGGGCGTCAAGCAGTTCAACCTGCTCTTCTCGCCCGAATTCCTGCGCGAGAGCAAGGCTCTCTACGACAATCTCTATCCCAGCCGCATCATTGTGGGCTATCCCAAGATAATTGACACCCCCGAGTTTGAGGCCGAAAACCGCGCCATCGAGTCGGTGACCGATGTCGAGGCCATGCACCAGGCCGCCCGCACCTTTGCCGCCCTGTTGCAGGAGGGTGCCATAAAGGAGAACATCGACACCCTGTTTATGGGCATGAAGGAGGCCGAAGCTGTCAAGCTCTTTGCCAACACCTATCTGGCCCTGCGCGTGTCATACTTCAACGAGCTCGACACCTATGCCGAGATGAAGGGTCTCGACTCGCGCGCCATCATCGAGGGCGTGGGTCTCGACCCCCGCATCGGCACGCACTACAACAACCCCTCGTTTGGCTACGGCGGCTACTGCCTGCCGAAGGACACCAAGCAGTTGCTTGCCAACTACCAGGACGTGCCCGAAAACCTCATCGAGGCCATTGTCGAGAGCAACCGCACCCGCAAGGACTACATAGCCGACGCCGTGCTGCACAAGGCCGGTTGGTACGACTATTCAAGCCGCAACCAGTATGGCACCGACCCCGCTTCGTGCACCATTGGTGTGTACCGTCTGACCATGAAGTCGAACTCCGACAACTTCCGCCAGTCGGCCATACAGGGCATCATGAAGCGCATCAAGGCCAAGGGTGCCGAGGTCATCATCTACGAGCCCACGCTCAACGACGGCACCACCTTCTTTGGCTCACGTGTGGTCAACGACCTGGCAGCCTTCAAGGCGCAGAGCCACGCCATCATAGCCAACCGCTACGACAGTTGCCTCGACGATGTGAAGGACAAGGTGTACACACGCGACCTGTTTAGAAGGGATTGAGATACAAAATAGGGCATATTCTTTTGCAGATTTGTGACACTTTCCCTATATTTGCGTTATAAACCATAAGCCGTAATAATTATGAATGCGTTCACGATAGACAATAGTATATTGCAAGGTGTTGAAAATTATGCAAGGGAACATAGTATGAGCGTAAATGATGTGGTAGAAAGGAGCATCATGTTCTTTTTGAAAGAGCATGGGAAACCCTCAGAGTTGACAAATACGCCAGAGTTTATAACTGCACTAACGAAGATGCAAAAGCTCTCAGGACGCAATGCAGGATCTCCAGTCCCATCTGACGAAAATGGTATAGAGGCACTGACCGAATTAAAGTATGCCCTATGAGAGTATTTGTAGATACAAACTCGGAAATCTTTAATATTTTGTAGTCAACATACTTCTCCACCCGAGTGGCGGCAAGCGCAGAGCGATACTGCGGTGGAGAACTTCATTTAATAGCAATACAACGCATGGCTTTCGAGCATATAATATAATGTAACGGCTTGAAAGCACTTATCCCATTAGTTAAACACTTATTTTATTTGAGCATACTACCTCGGCCCTCGTGCAGGGCTGGGTAGGGTGCGTTACGCCGATTTTTTGCTGCTGTGCGGCCTTGCTAATGATAGCATTTTATGCTTTTGCCCTTACAGACGAGGTGTTCAAAACCGGCATCAAAAGCGAGGCCGTTTTGGGGTATTCTATTCGTTGTTTCAGCTATCCAGTAAAACGTAAAAATGCGAACGGACTCAAACACTAACCCAAGCACCAAACGCTACCACCAAACGCGACCTCTAATGGGGGCGACGCGTCTCGAGGCTGCTGAAAAATGCCCGACGCGAGACGCGTCGCCCCCATTAGAGCGCAATTTCCTGGCATAACAGTTCTTCCCATGGCTTCAAATCCGCTTTTTAACCTGTCAATCTGATAGAAAACGCAAGCACTAATGGGGGCGACGCGTCTCGCGTCGGGAACTAAGGCAAAGGCTCACAAACAGACATGTAATTAGTGCTGTTTGTGAGCCTTTATTTAGTGTGTGCACATTGCAATTTTCCCGACGCGGGACGCGTCGCCCCCATTAGTGCTTGCGTTTGGTGCTTGCGTTTGGTGCTTGCGTTTAGTGGTAGTGTCTCGCGCTTGGGGCCGTTCGCCTGTTTACGTTTCAGCGGACTGCAATAATTTGTTTTTACCCACCGCCATGTTGATGGTGGTTACTTTTGGTCTTGCTCGTCCAGCACCTCGTAGCGTGAGTGCTTGCTTACATATTCGGGCACGATTTGCTTCATTTTGCGCACGGTGTCCATGTCGTTGTAGCGGGCGGCAATGTCGCGCAACTCCTCAAGCTCGCGCTCAGCCTCGTCGTACTCGTAGTTGCGCACCATGGCAATGCGTATTTTGGGGTGGAACGACGGCAGCGTGTTCTCATTCTCGTTGAGCACCTCCTCGTAGAGTTTCTCGCCCTCGCGCAGACCAGTGTACTTTATCTCCACATTGGTGGCACCGCTCAACTTTATCATGCGCTGTGCCAGGTCGGCAATGCGTACAGGTTCGCCCATGTCGAACACAAATATCTCGCCGCCCTTGCCGTGTGTGCCAGCCTCGAGCACCAGTTTGCAGGCCTCGGGTATGAGCATGAAGTAACGTATGATTTTGGGGTGCGTCACCGTGAGCGGTCCGCCGGCAGCCAACTGCTTGCGGAAGAGGGGAATGACCGAACCATTCGAGCCGAGCACATTGCCAAAGCGTGTGGTGACAAATTGAGTGACACCCTTTATTTTGCCGTCCTTGATGGCCTTGTCAAGGCTCTGCACGTATATTTCGCAAATGCGCTTTGAGCAGCCCATTACGTTGGTAGGGTTCACAGCCTTGTCTGTCGAGATCATGACAAACTTTTTCACACCATATTTCACGCTCAAGTCGGCTATCACCTTGGTGCCCCACACGTTGTTCTGCACGCTCTCGCTGGGGTTGTCCTCCATCATGGGCACATGCTTGTAGGCTGCTGCGTGGAACACGTAGTCGGGGCGGAATTGGTTGAAGATCTCCTCCATGCGGTCCTCCTTGCAGATGCTTGTTACCACGGTGTGTGCCACCAAGTCGGGGTATTTGTTCTTCATCATCAGGCGTATGTCGTGTTGTGGCGTTTCGGCCTGGTCGATGAGCATCATTTCGGCTGGTTTGTACACGGCTATTTGTCGTACCATTTCAGAGCCTATGCTGCCTGCCGAGCCAGTGATGAGCACCTTTTTGCCGCTGAGCAGTGCGCCCACGCTCTCCATGTCCACCTGTATTTCGTCGCGTGGCAGGAGGTCCTCGATGCTCACCTCGCGCACCTGCACATTGCCCTTAGAGTCCTTGTGCTTGTTCCATTCGCGTGCGTTTTGCGTGATGTATATCTTAACACCAGCGTTGATGAGCAGGTCTTGCAGCTGCTTGTTGTTGACAAAGTCGTCGTGTTTGAGCGGACTGATGAGCACCGCTTTGATTTGCTTGTTGCGTATGACAGCTGGCAGGTTGTTGTGTGCGGAGTAGATTCGCTTGCCCATGAGGCGGGTGCGCATGTCCTTGTCGTCATCGCTGATGTATCCCTCTATCAGGAATTGCACGGGTTTGTTGTTGCGTGCGTTATTAGTCAGGGCAATGGCGCCCTCGCGTGTACCATATATGAGTGTGCTCTTGGCCGATTTGCTCACCAGTGCGCTTTCGTAGAGCAGTTTAATCAGTATGCGCGACATGCACAGCAGCGACAGTGTGCCGATGTACACCACCAGGGTCATGCGTCCGGTAACGGCGTAGAAAGTGCTTTCGAGCGCATAGTAGCACACTGCAAAGTTGAAAGCCAGTGCCAGCACCAGCGACAGTGTTTGTGCATACATCACCTTGAGCAGGTCGATGAACTGCGAGTAGCGCAGAATGCCCGAGTAGGTGTGGAAAGCGCGGAACCCGATGAGGTTGAACAGTGCAAATATCAGGAAGGTGTGCAGCAACGTGCTCCAATGGGCCATCATTTCGCTTGCGGGGTGTCGCAGCCACATGACAAACAGTCCGCCAAAGAAGCAAGCGGCCAAGTCGAACAATATGATGCACCAATAGGGTAGGGCATTGCGTCCGAAGTACCAGTTGAATATCTTGTTGACTATTTTCATAATTAGAGAGTACTTTCTATAGTTTTTTCAATTATATATAAAGTTCGTGTATGTGCGCCGGTTGTGTGGTTCCATACATATAGGTCGGCCGGCTGTTTGTTTGGTGTGTCATAGTTGTGACATTTAATGGTTTTGTGCAATCGTGTATAAGCTATCCAGCACGCGGCACATTGTTTCCAAAATTCTCCAAAGCCTTTATTTGCTCGGCTTGTGCTGTATACTATGTATTGGCACAAGTGGCAAGTGATTGCAAATTTACCAATAATTAGTTTGTGAACAAGTGTGAGAGGATAAATTTGTGAAAGAAAAAGTGCAATTAGTGTGGTAATGTGACACGCCGTACCATTGCTTGTTTGTTGCTTGGTACGTTGGCCGCTAACGCGGGAGACAGAAGAACATAAGGACATAAGGACAGAAGACGTTTGTGCTTGCCGCTTACCGCGGGAACATAAGAACATAAGTTTGCATAAGATACACATAAGGCCGCTGCGCGGCTGACGGCCACGGACTATCGTCCGGGTGGCCTCAAGAAACATAAGGGCTGGCGCCGTAGCGTGGCTTGGTTGGCCGCTAACGCGGGAAACAGAAGAACAGAAGGACATAAGATAACGTTCGTGTTAGCCGCTTACCGCAGGAACATAAGAACATATCTTTACATAAGATACACATAAGGCCGCTGCGCGGCTGACGGCCACGGACTATCGTCCGGGTGGCCTCAAGAGACATAAGGACTGGCACCGTAGCGTGGCCTGGTTGGCCGCTAACGCGGGAACATAAGAATATTACCGCATTAGCATATTGGTACAATATTACCATATTGTTTTTTGGGTTCTTGCCTACATCTTACACTTTTGGGGTGTAACAGATTGAAAACCATACTGTTGCGTAGTGTAGGTAGTGCTGGTTTTTGCCTACACTACTGTCTGCACAAGCGGTTGCTTGCACAAGGTGGAAAAAGCGGTTCGTACCGGTATTTTAGTGGGTTGTGGCAGGTCGTTTTTTGGCTTGTAAGAGCGCGTTTTATCGTTTACGGGAGGACGGAATTTCTGTTGCTCTGACAGAAATTCCGCCCTCCCGTTAGCGTTGCGCGTAGTGGTCGTTGCGCGATTGTGTGGTAGTACGTACCTGCGTGTAGATGGTGTGTAAGCAGCGTGCAGGCAAGTGCAGGCATGGTGTAATAGTGCAGGCTTTTTTTGATGGATCCTACACGGCTGAAACGTTTGAAAATCAAGGGGTGTTTTGCCAAAAGTGTAAGATGCAGGCAAAACGGCAAATAGTAAATTGTATGTAATGGCGCTTGCATAAATTTGTCTGCACTCGCCTCAATATTCGTTTGCGCTCACGCCACCCATGTTACAACCGTTCCAGGGCCTTCCGTGCACACTCATAGCCCTCCTCATACAGGGCGTTAAGTTTGTCCGTATTGTTTTCAAGACGCCCCACCTCGACAGGGCGTTGCGGCCTGATGGACAATATGCGGCCCTCGTCCTCGAGTCGCTCCACCAGTTCGAGCTGGGCATTATATATGGCATGGCGCTTGCTCAGCAACAGGCGCAGACGCGGGAAGCGTCGGTAAATGTATTTCGGAATTTTGATGTCGCAACTCGTTTCGCGGTAGCCGCGGTTGCGTGTGAGCACCACCACGTTGAAATCGTGCCCCGTGCTGATGGCGCGCTCCACTGGTATGGAGTCGGCAATGCCGCCGTCGAGCATGGGCTGGTGGTTAATCCACACAATGGGGCAGACATAAGGCAGCGACGACGAAGCCTTGGCAATGTTGAGCAGACGGTCGGGGTCGGTGCGCTCCGTAAGGTAGCATGCCTTGCCCGTCAGGCAGTTGGTGGTGACCATTTCAAATGTCATGGGATTGGCAAAACAGGCATCGTAGTCGAAAGGCAATATCTCGTTGGGCAAGGTGTCGTACAGAAACTTGCGGTCGAGAATGCAGTGCTGTGTCCACAAATACTTCATGCCAATGTAGCGGTGCTTTTCGAGCATGTCGATATTCGTCACCTTGGCACGTCCGCGCTGCCGGCTCAGATACGACAGACCATTGCACGCTCCCGCCGAAACGCCCACGCCATAATTAAAGGTGATATTATTGTCGAGAAAATAGTCGAGCACGCCGTCGGTAAACACGCCACGCATGCCTCCGCCCTCAAGCACCAGTCCGGTATTTGTGTCAAATGTCATGGTTTTGTAGCTTAAAACACACTATTTATTATTTATTTAGGGCAAAGATACGCGATTGTGAAAGAAAAGCAGTACTTTTGCCCATATAAATAAAGTGAAAGCGTGCCATTACGACACACCATGTCACACATTATAATTAAAAACCGGTGACGGATTTTTGGTTGACAAGTCGACTGGTTGACGGGTTGACAAGTAAGTAGGTTATACGCTTTACTGAAGTTTAGATTTCAGCCCGCCCTTACTAAGTTCTAAACTTCAGTAAAGTGTATGACATACTTACCTGCCAACTTGTTAAGCTGTTACCCCGTTAACCAAGAACCCCGTCATCGCGCAATAATATAAGGAACAAGCAATATGTTATTTTCAAAAGAGACCTACGTGGAACGCCGCCGCAAGTTGCGCGAGTTGGTAGGCAGCGGCCTGATTGTGCTGTTTGGCAATAACGACAGCCCCAATAACTATCCCTCAAACGTGTACAAGTTCCGTCAGGACAGTGCATTCCTCTACTTCTTTGGTCAGCACCGCAATGGGCTTGTGGGCGTGATAGATGCCGACTCTGGCAACGAAGTGCTGATAGGCGACGACATAGACATTGACGACATTGTGTGGTATGGTTCAGTCACCTCGGTGGCCCAAATGGCCGAGGAATGTGGCGTGGGCGCCTCAGCCCCTATGACACGTTTGGCCCAGATGGTAGAACACGCTGTGACCGACGGCCGCAAGGTGCACTACCTGCCGCCCTACCGTCACGACACCATGATACAGATAATGGACTTGCTCGGCACCCACCCCTCGCAGCAGCGTGAGGGCGCCTCGCTCAGCTTGATAAAGGCGGTTGTAAAATTGCGCTCTATCAAGAGTGAGGAGGAGATTGCGGAGCTTGAACGTGCCTCGGTCATTGGCTACAAGATGCACACCACAGCCATGCGCTTGGCGCGTCCGGGTGTGACGGAGCAGTACATTGGCGGTGTGCTCGACGGCATTGCCTCAAGCTATGGCGCACAGGTGTCGTTTCCGAGCATTGTGTCGATGCATGGCGAAATATTGCATGGTTACCCCTCGCCCCGCGCACTCGAGGCCGGACGCTTGCTGCTGGTTGATGCCGGTGCCGAAACCAATGAGAATTATTGCTCAGACCACACCCGCACCACCCCTATCAGCGGCAAGTTTACCACCAAGCAAAAGGAGATATACGACATTGTGGCCGACTGTCACGACCTGGCTTTGAGCCATGCCCGTCCTGGTGTGCGCTGGTGGGACGTGCACATGGCAGTGTGCGCCCTTATGACCGACCGCCTCAAGGAACTCGGCCTGATGAAGGGCGACACCGAGGAGGCTGTGCGTGCCGGTGCCCATGCCTTGTTCCTGCCCCACGGCCTTGGCCACATGATGGGCATGGACGTGCACGACATGGAGGGCCTCGGACAGGTGTATGTAGGTTTTGACGACGAGACACGTCCCTCGAGCCAGTTTGGCACCAACGCCCTGCGCTTTGGCCGCCGCCTTGAGGCCGGACACGTGGTGACCGACGAACCGGGCATCTACTTTATACCCGACCTCATTGACGATTGGCAGAAGAAGGGTATCAATGCCCAATACCTCAACTTTGACAAGATTAATGCATACCGCGACTTTGGCGGCATTCGCATCGAGGACGATGTGCTTATCACTCCCGATGGCTGCCGTTTCCTTGGCAAGGACCGCATTCCGTACCACACGGCTGATGTGGAGCGCTATGTTGAGGAACACCGCGATGAGAGTCCGGTGATTTATTGAATTTACTTATCAAACAAATAACACAAACCAACAAGTAATGAAGAAGACTATCCTTATTGCAGTAGCTGCACTCTGCCTGCTGCCAGGAAGCCTCGCAGCACGCAAGAAAGCACCTGCGACAAAGAAAGCCGACGAGATCACTTTTACCACAATCAAGGCTAACCCTATCACTTCTATTAAAGACCAGAACCAGAGCGGTACCTGCTGGGCCTACTCTTCGCTGGGCTTTTTCGAGGCCGAACTCTTGCGCATGGGCAAGGGCACACACGACCTTTGCGAGTCGTTCCTCGTATATAACACATATATGGACCGTGCCGACAAGGCTGTGCGCACACATGGCGATGTGAGTTTTTCACAGGGCGGTTCGTTCTACGATGCCGTTTATTGTATGAAGAACTATGGTATGGTGCCGCAGTCGGCCATGCCTGCTCCTGGCACGCTCTATGGCGACAGCCTCTTCAACTTCAACCAGCTCGATGCTGTGACCAGCGCTTATGTGGGTGCCATTGCTAAGGGTAAGCAGAACAAGATTTCGCTCTCTTGGAAGAAAGACCTCTCAAACATTTACAAGAATTACTTTGGCGAACTGCCTACCGAGGTGAAGGCTGAGGACGGCAAAACTTATACGCCGAAAACTTATGTGACAGATTACCTCGGCCTTAACATGGACGACTATGTGTCACTCACTTCGTACAATCACCACCCCTTCTACAGCAAGTTCATCCTCGAAATTCAGGATAACTGGCGTTGGGCCGAAAGCTATAACTTGCCTCTCGACGAGTTTATGCAGGTGATGGACAGCGCTGTGGTTAACGGCTACACCTTCGCATGGGGTGCCGACGTAACTGAGGAGTACTTTGGCCGTCGCAATGGCAAGGACTACGCTTATGTGCCCAAGGACCTCAAGGTGCGCGACCTCACTGGTTCGGACGCTGCCCGCTGGGGTGGCACTATCGGTACTAACAATGTACAGGTGCCTTCAAACGACGAGTTGACTATCACACAGGATCTCCGTCAGCAGGGTTACGATAATTGGGAAACTACCGACGACCACGGCATGGTTATCTATGGTCTGGCCAAGGATAACAAGGGCCGCGAGTACTTTATGGTTAAGAACTCATGGGGCGACTATGGTAAATACCATGGCATGTTCTATGCCTCAAAGGCTTATGTGGCTTACAAGACCATGAATATTCTTATCAACAAGAAGGCTATCCCTGCCGCTATTGCCAAGAAGTTGGGCTTGTAATAAGGGCTGATATGTTAACAAAACTAACTCGCTCTAAATTGGACTTTGATTGAAAATCAAGAAGTTGGGCGTTTGCCTATATTATATAGG
>OODA01000299.1_pt1 | contig 36036 bp, 60 predicted proteins | sample 1671341 | NCBI WGS metagenome assembly OODA01 (sample SAMN06348147, study PRJEB24527) | human gut metagenome | biome: human gut; feature: ankylosing spondylitis patient; material: feces | host: Homo sapiens | place: China | collected 2015-10 | reverse complement strand
GTACATATATTCCTGTATTCGTCTCTGAATAGATCTCTCCAGTTGAAGCATCTAGCGTTACTTCTCCATACGCGCCACTTGCTGAAAGCTTTTTAATTCCAACTTTCCATCCTGCTAATTCACCTGTGTTAATATAATCGGCATTCATGTACACATTACCATTCGATAGATACAGACCTTTATTACTGCTGTTATCGCTTAACACATCAATAATCTCTTGTTTTGACATTTTCCCTATGTCGAGATCACTAAGTGCATTGTCTGTATAGCGATTCGCATTCGATAACGCTGTCGAAGCTTTATCTTCCGCAACACTATATATTGTGTCGCCGTTTGCTAACACGAATGTATTAGGTCTGAGCGTAACATTTCCGTAGTTATCAATCGCAAATGTTGACGTTCCAGAACTGTTTGTAACGTTGATGTTCTTCAGATTAATCAAATCAGCTGAAATCTGACCTGATTTAATATAAGAAGCGTTTATATACAGATGTCCGTTCTGCATATAAATTCCCTCTTGCTTACCGTTATCCGTTAAAGCGTTAAAAACTCTTTCAAAATTGACAATTTTTTCAGCGTCCAGTTCCTGCCAAGTGCCATCAGTCCCAGAAAACATATATACCCGGCTCGTAGAAAAGTTCATGAAAATCGAGCCGTCATGTTTTTTATATTCTTCACTTTTCCACTCAGATGCCGGATAGTTCTGCAATGTTGGTACATACGTGCCATAATAGTTCGGGATAGTCACATTATTTTGAACTGCCCCATCCACAACATCCTTGGCGATCTGTTCAATAGTTCTACTTTTTAGCGTAAAGTTTTCGACCTCTAATGTGACAGCACCTGTGTCGGCATCTATTTTTAATGTCGTATTCCCGTTATTATCTTTTGCTGTAAAACCTCTTGTGTTAATCCATTCTGATTGGATGCCAATAGCATAAAGAATATTCAGAACAGCATCTCCATTACTGTCAAACCCGGCTTTCCATGTCTGACCCCCATCTACTGACAAAAAGAATCCATCGACACCTGTCTTATAAATTACTTTAGAATCAGCAAGTGTAGGCTTATCATGCCGGTACGTAATTACGGAACCATCTTCTTGTACTTCCTCTGTATAGAAAAAACCCAGCGTGTTCGCTGCAAGTTCATTCATCTGTTTGAGCTTTACGTCATAGGCAGATAGTTTCTTCTCTATATCTTTTTTTGACTGTTCTACGGCCGCTTGCTGACCACCAACAAACTCACTTACATCTTCTTCGGCACTCTTTGCGCTGCAACCCCATGATGTTGAACCACCGAACACAAATTCTACATTAGTTACAAATGATCTAAAAACACGATTCTTCGTGTCAATAAATTCGACTGGATCGCCGAAAGTGGCGTATCCGTTGGCAATTCCGTCACATGAGAAAGGACGCATTCGCAAACCGATTAATTGACTCCCAATGGCTTCAATGCCTGCCTGTGCATTTCCTGACAATAGCTGATTATCAATAGTGATTACATAACCGTCCTGACCCGACATATATTCGGTCTCATCTTCTACGTATTTGACGCCTGTTACAATGACATCGTCTACGTCATATTGTAGATTCTGAATTGAAAATAACGCGTGATAATCGTTATTACTTAACGTACCACCATCAATCACAGTCCCTGTCGTCCACGGATTAAGCGTGCCACCATCCAGATCATCACCGTTTGTCCAGTTCTTTACTGCTCCACCATCGTAAATAGTCGTATTGGTAAATGTCTTATCAAACGTAATAATCCTGAGTAAGTCATTTTCATCAATTCTTGCATTTCCACCGACTATCCCGGCACACATTCCGATTACTGTACGATATGTCGCATTAGATGGCGCTTTCTGAATCTGAAAGTCCGCATTTGGAAACATTGCATCTCCAAGAGTGATTCCACATTGCTGACAGCATTCTGAGAGCAGTTCCTTGACCGTACAAGGAAAAGATAAATTAGAATCATACGTCTTATCAGCGTTATGCATTTTGTCTAAGAGGGAAAGACTTATTTCGCTTGCCGTTGCAGGTTTCTTTGACACAATATAAGTACCTCTTTTTATAGTTTCTATCCTGTCAGATAACCGCACATTGAGAAAGATAACAAACCTTGCAGCATTAAAATTATATCCGTCAAAGCGTCCGTCATCATTTACCAATGATAAACTTGCCGTTTTTTCTATTGCTACACCCACCGGGAAGTCCCCAGAGTCTGCTGAATCTACGAGACTATTTCCAGACAGATAAAAGTCTTTTTTGCCTAGCTTAAGAGTTGCGCCATTTGACAATGTAACATTTGCTGTCACGTAATAATTTCTGTTTGTAAGAGATTCTTTTTTTAACTGAGTAGATACATTTATCAAATCGGCTCAATCCTCCTTACATTAATAGACAAATCCGTCCACTTTTCTTCCCCATCTTTTAAAGTTTGCGCAGCCATGTTGAAATTTGATGCGTAGAATGTTCTGTCTATCCATCTTCCCGGAACAGTAGGGTCTTTATGGTGGAATGTGAATTGGCTTTTGTTAAGCACAGTATTTAGTATGGTTGCTATTTCAGCCCACGTAAGCTCGCCCCATTGCATGTCATACCCACCAATTGTCCCCATTGGTGTATTGTGCATAATCAAATCCTGACTTCTTTTAGAGTCTTCTGTAGAAGTGGTTGCGAACACCGGCTTGTAACTGTCCGGTGCTCTTATAACAACGTTGTCTATTTTAAATTGTTCCTGTTCCATATTTTCTCCTCTATGCTAACTCAAATGGGTTCTTCCCGTTCCGATTCCTTCTCATTTCAGCTTCACTGATAATAATATCTAACAGTTTTCTGCCAGATGCATTAACTGTAACATTGTAGGTATTTCCGTCTCCCTGTCCCTTTCCTGATTCTTCCCGGACGATCTGACGTAACAGACTTTCCGGCGCTTCCAGGTTATTGCCTTTCTTCTGGTCACCTAATACCGCAAGGAATTCTGACCTTGGTGGAATAACTGCACCACTGGCCAGATATGGGATAGTTCCGATACGTGGAAATGTTGCATGAAATCCAATAGTCTTTGAACCAAACGGTGTTGGAACAGTCCAGGGTCCAAAGGAAAATGCAGATTCAATTCCACCAATTGCATTATTAATCATTCCAACTGCATTATTAACAATGCTGATTGCTTGATTGATCGGAGCTTTAATAAAATCCACAATGCCTTCAAACGCAGATCTGACTGCATCTCTGGCGGCATTAAACTTATTAGTGATAGCATTTTTTATCGCTTCTACTTTATTAGATACGAACGTAGCTACGTTTTCCCATGTTTTTGATGTCTTGTTCTTTACGCTGTCCCATACGCCTACAACTTTAGTTTTAATTGCATTAAATACTGTGCTGGCTGTGGATTTAAGAGAGTTCCAAAGACCAGAAAGGGTCTTTTTAATTGCGTTCCAGATTGTTGAAGTCAATGCTTTAATCGCATTCCAAGCAGTGCTGATGATGCTCTTTATTATACTCAACGCGCCTTTTGTTACGGTTTTAATTATCTCCCACGCACCTGACACAACATCTTTGATAAAACTCCATGCTCCATCCGCAATCTCTTTTATTCCCTGCCAAGCCAGTTCCCAGTCTCCCGTGAAAACGCCGACAAGAAAATCAATGATTCCACTCAGCGTGTCTGTTACATCACCAATAATTTTAATTAATGATTCCAAGACTTTTATTGCTGTGGTTCCTACAACGTCAATTATCTTTGCCACAACCGGAAGCAAATTTGCGATTATCCAGTTAATCAAAGGCACTAACACTGACTCCCACAGAAGTTTCAGAGAATCAATGAGTTTTCCGAGGAATGCTTCTATCTTTAAAATCGCATCCCCTAATGGTCCCTCTAATAGTCCTTTGAACTGTTCCGCCAGTCCTTGTAGTACTGGAAGAACGTATGTGTTATATCCAGTTATCAGAGTTCCAAATATGCTTGACAGTCCATTTGCTATAGAATCAAAGAACGGCTTTACGTGTTCATCGTATAACCTTGATATTGCGTCGCTAAGGTTTTGAACAACTATTAAGACGCCGCTTGTTACGGTTTCTATTGCTCCGAGACTACCCTCGATTGCTGACTTTAAAATGTCCTTGTTGTCGATAAAAGGCTGCGCAATCATGTTAAGGATGTCTCTGCCAAGTTTTGCAGCCGTTTCCGTAAGAACCATTCCGATTTCAGCAAAGATTCCGATTAAATCTGCTGTGATCTGTTGCGCAGTTTCTCCACCGAAAACTGAGAAAACATCAGCGAAAGCAACTGCAAGATTTCCACCTATTTGTGCAATTTCAGAGCCGATATTGAACATATCTATCAGATAGTTCTTTATTCTTTGCGTGTTCTGCTTTAAAAACTTTTCGATTCCGCCTATAATGTTTTGCGCAATTGTTAATCCGATTCTGGTAAATGAGCCGGCAACTTGTCCAATTGCATATGCAAATGAATCAAGAAAATTATTTGCTGCTTTAGTAACTTCTGAATCAGTAAAGATATCCTTTAAAGATTTCCATATGGAATCGAGATCCTTTTTTATTCCGTCAAAAATTGGCTCGTAATCTCCTAATCCATCCCAGAATCCTTTTGCAACCAATTTAGCTAGTTCTTTAAATCTGTTGATTATCTTATTTAATGGCTTTAACATCTTATCAAGAACTGTCTCACCCTTTGCCATTTTTCCGTAATCAACATTTTGTACAGCATCTTTCATCCGATCTGCAAGTCCGCCAGTTGTGCCCGGTACTTTTGACGATGAATCCGCACTTTTATCCGTTGAGTAATTATTTATTTCGTCGAGAGGACTAAGATACCCTTTTGCCGCTTTAGTAGCTTTCTTAGTTGCATCCGCTGTATCATTTGTTGCATCTGCCAGCTTTTCGGCATTGTCGGCAGCATTTCCATATTGGTCTGCCGTATCAGCTATTGCATCTGTCCCGGCAAGACCTGCGCCACTTGCACCTGTCTGACCAGAAGATTTTTTCCCGGTGATTAACTCCGTAAATGACTTGAAGGCATTCGCCAGAGTTGCCAGTTTGCCCAGTAAAATATTAATAACTCTCAAAACGGGAGTGAAGAGATTGATTAATCCCTGTCCGACTGTTGCTTTGAGAGATTGCAGCTGTAACTGCATCACTCGTACCTGGTTTGCCCAGCTGCCAGATGTTCGGATAAAGTCACCAGATGCGGCAGACAACTGTTTCTGTACAAAAGCCAAGCGGAGAGCCACTTTCTCCTGTTCAGTCATGGCGGATGTGGTTTTACCATAGCCATTTGCCAGCGCGAACTGGTCAAGCGCCGACTGGGTCATTACCACACCGAGGTCCTTGAGCGTTTCCGTTTCTCCCGTAAACACTGATTTCAGCTTGATATAAGCCAAGTCTTGACTAATGTTATAGAATGATGCTACGTCACCAGTCAGCTGCGTCAGAGCTGTTGACATGTCGTAAGCCTGTGCTTCGGAGAAACCGAACGACTTAGACATTGCTCCGAACGTTCCGACATACTGTTTTGCCATGGTTTCTGACAGTCCGGCAGAGGTCATAGCATTCTTTGCAAATTCGTTTACCTTGTCCGACATGGTTGTGAATGTAACATCGACCACGTTCTGCACTTCGGCAAGGTTAGAGCCGAGTTCTACGCATTCCTTACCGAACTGCGTCAGTTTTCCAATCGCAAATGCTCCGCCAATCAGTACGCCTATTTTTTTTACTACGCTGCCAAGTCCGTTAAAAGACTGCCTGATTGCTGATACGCCGTTTTGCACGCCTGATGTGTCCATTCTGGTATCAATAATGACTGAGCCATCAGCAGCCATGTGTCCACCTCCTAACTATTTGAGGTTCAACATCTCATTCAGCTTATCTTTATAAGCTTGCTCCTCGTCGCTGAGACGTGTTTTTATGTCAATTATGTTTTTATTCTCTTGATAGAATTTCTTTTCCCATTTATCGAACTTTTCGCCCTTTGCTTTTTTTGACCGGATTCCAACTACGGTGTTGAACAGGCACTCGCCAGATTCCATAAAGTATCCAAAAAACGTCCACCAGTGCATATAAGGTACTGATCTGATTTCTTTACCAGCAACCTTGTTCACAGCCGGAACGATCATATCTCCATCCTGTTCCCAGTCCATCAAACGGGGTTTGGGCTTGTTCGGGATATCATCGAATTGACCACAATCAATAAACTCGCAAGCTTTCTGACAAGCTTCTGTAAGATGTTCCAGGGGTATGCTTTGCCAGTCCTCAAACAAAATCTGTAACATAACAACAGCTTTCGCCTGTTCGTCCAATTCTGGGTCATTCATGGCGACCAGAATGTCAATAATTACTCGAAAATCCGTTCTGATAGAAAAATCCACCCCACTGATATTTAGTGAGGTGGGCAACTCATAGGCGGTCATTTTGTATACTTCTCCGTGTACTTATTGACCACTTCCTGCATTTTTTTCTTTCTCTTTTCAATCTCTGGAGTAAGTGCTTCATTGATTTTGTCAAGGACGATATAAGCGAATACCTGACCATTTCCAAAAACAGTTGTTGCGGTAATTGGTTCTTTAAATAAATCCTTAGATGCTTCGTATCCGAGCATATAATTGATTTTGTCCTCGATCTGCTTATTAATCTCCGCCATCTCTTTGCCGGAAGAGACATTTTTAACAGATTCCTGAGCCTGTTCAAAGAAAGTTTCCAATTCTTCCGCTCTTGCTGCAATGTTGATGTCGGTAGGATTCAGTTTGAATGAAGAGAACACTTCACCCTGCTTGTTCGTGAATGTGAAAAGAAGAAATCCATCATCAATGTTTGTATTAATTGTTTTTGCCATTTTCTATGCCCTCCTAAAAAAAATTATTCGCTGTCAGCTGTAAATGTGCCGGAACTGATATCAAATTTTCCTTTTACTCGTTCGCCGGTATAATTGACGGTAAACGGAATCTGATAGCCAGATGTATCACCGCCGTAGGAGGTCGGCACAACGTAGCAGTCCTGCTGATATGCTTCATACTTGCCTGCTGTGGCTTCTGTCCAAAGGTGAACCTCAACTGCTTTTGTTTTGAGGTTATCGTCTTTGAGACGTCCATCTACAATCTTCTGTAATGCTGTAAACAGATCAGAAGTAGTGTCTGCATAGAATGGATCAGCGTCAGAAGAAACTTCGTAGCCGTTATGTTTGAATGTGGATTCTCCAAGAATGTTTTTAGAGGTTTCGGTGTCTGGATTGAGTTCAACATTGTACTCTTCCAGATCTTTTCCAAGACGTTCATACTTCGGTGTCAGTCCTCCACAGAGAGAACCTGCATCGATATAATGAGCCATATATTTACGGTCAATTTTGCCTGTAACTGCCATAGAAATGTCCTTTCTGCCTATAACTTTTAAAAGGCTGTGTAGGTTAGCGGCTATCTCCGATTGATAGCTGGCTGTTACTTGTTATATTACTTCATAAGTATTTTCGTAGCGTACCGTTAATGGTAATAACCAATCCTGTACACCACTCTCCTGTGGTTCTAAACCATAGGAATTATCACGGGTGATACGTTTTATCACTCGCCCCTGAGAAAGCTCAGGAAACGCATTTAAACGTGTCTCAGAGCCATTTATGATAACTGGTTCTCGGCATATCCATTTACCGAGATTATCTAGGAACTTCTGAACGGATAGCTTCTGCCTTTCCTTGTCGGATGCTGTGCGATATACCACGTAAAATGGGTACTGGCATACCTGGTGCATTACGCCACAAACATCTTCTTTTTCTGAATAAATCAAAGCTCCATTATCTGCCGAGAACGCAATTCCTGATTCCTTGCCAAGTTCTTCAAACTTGATTGTTTCATTTTCATACAGTCCCGGATACTGGTTCAGAAGTGCTTTCATGGCATCTGTCAGAATTTCGTATCCGGTTGCGTCTTTTCCGATAGGTTTATCTGCTATGCCTGCCACCTCCTGCCTGTGCTTTTACTTTGCGAACCCATGTGTCACCATATTGCCGTTTAGCGGCATCAAACCACTTTGCCTGTGCCCGTGGGTGAGCCTGTTTGGTGTATTCAAGATTTTCCTTTGCGGCTGTCCGGCCAGAAAACTGACTAACGAGAACTTTCTTTGCTCCACGTCTTGCGTAGGGACTTCCAGTTGCTTCATCAACCATTCCTTTCCCCTCGTACAGAAAACGCCCATAAGGAGCCGCCGCCGCGCATACTTTCCCAGTTCCTTGCAAAGATGTACTCTCAACTCTTGTCCGATTGATAAAATTTCCGGTAATCATTGGCATAAATGGAACCATGCTGTCCATAACCATTCCGTCAAGGAGATACTGGGCTTCTTGATACTGTCTGGAAAACCTGTCCATATTCAGCTTGATTTTCATATCTCCATCGACTATGGAGAATCCTTTGAAATGATGAATCTTACTCATATTACTTACCCAGAATCTCAAAATGTGGAATCAGCGTATACGGACCGCCTACACTGGTAATCTTAAACACGTTGTCCTTGTTCTCATTCATGTACTGGTAGAATCCATTCCGATAATCACCATCAGATACCGTTCCACCAGTCCACTCACCCTCCCAGAAGAATGATTCATCTGAGAATGTAATAGTATCCTCCAGAGCGTTGTTAATCTGTCTTTTCCACTCCTTAGGCGGTACCCATGGGAGAATCTTGACATCCTTGTCAATAATTGTTATATCGCCATTCTGGGCGGTATAGCGTACGTGCAACTGTGCGTTGTCTGTTGCGTCTGGCCCGTACTTTTTAAGGATTGCTCCTTTGTCGGTAACGAGGTCGACGCCAGATAAAACATGAGGATACCAGTACGCATCTCCAGTCGTTTTGCTTTCGTAATAATTGAAAATCGTCACTGTTTTTTCATACATGATACCCTCCTTTTTACAGTTTTAAATATTTATATCTGTTCTTCTTTGCGTATTTAATGGCTTCTTCTACGCTGTCAAAGCGTTGTCTAACATCCTCTTTCTTGGAGATTCCCTTGGCATGATAATTACCCTCATCGTCCCAGTTCGATATTACATTTCTTGTTCCAGTCATATAATAGGAATAGCCCTGTTTGTTTGGCTCGGCTTGCTTATGTATGACAACACTTCCACTTCCGAAACCGCTTGTGCCGCCTCTACCACCCATTACACTTCACCTCGTTAAATTTGTCAGAAAATGCCTTAATTCTAACAATATTACCCTTACACTCTTCCGGGACTTTTCCGTAGAAAATAATACTTTCTGGATGCAATCGTTCAATCATAGCATTATAGCCAGATAAGAATAGGCGTTTTTTGCCTAAACTGTTCATGCATCCAACCGAACTTACCGCAACCGTTCCGCCCTCTGGCTCACCGTCAAAACACCAATCGTAAGAATCTGGCGTACTCCATGAGATTGCCGGAATTACATTGCAACCATATTCTTGCAGATATGCGCCAATCCAATGTTTGCGATAATGATTATAAATCTGGATAGCTTTTGGGAAATCGGTGTAGGTACTAAAATCCGGTGTTAGAACATACCGGAATTGGCTCAGCTTATCAACATATCTGTCTGGATTCCTCCATAATGCGTCAAACTGGTAATCATCCAGGAAGAAATGAACCGCTTTCCCTTCTGGATTACTGCATTTACCTCTTGCGTAATTGAATCCGACAAACTCACAGTTACCCTCGAATAATTCCGGTTCTAACTGCGGTATGCCGTATTCACCAACGCCGGGAAAGATACGGCGGTTTAGATTTTCGTAAGCTATACTCGTCTCTCGGTTTGCCATAGATTACTTCTTTCCACTTCCAAAGAACCACGAATCAAAGTTTTTCATTCTGCGCTTTCTGGCTCTGTCATAAGTGGTGGTAGTACGGCTTGTATCGTGCAAAGCACTTGTATCGCCTTTTTCAGAAGCCTTTGAAAATTTGTGCAATTCATCTCTCATGGCTGTACTGGCATTGACTAATTTTCGATGTTCTATAGCAAGTCTTTGATTTTTAAATAACGCCTCTGCACTTCCAAGTTTTGCGATTTTCCTTTTACTCTCACTCAATCTGTCATTTATATAATTCATTGTCTTTACTGCTTCACTCTTTGTCTTGATTGACTTAAAATAGCTAGTGTTTTCTGAATTAATGACCTTCTCGAGTTTATTGTCTTTCTTGACAATTTCACTTCCTCTGAGTGCGTCACTTTTCTTTGCAGAGTTGAAATATACTTTTGACATTAACTTAGAAACTGGCTTCTCGTTGTTTAATCCACTGCTTCCACCACGTCCACCCATAAAATCACTCTTTCATAATACTTTGCTTAATAACCTGATTCACGCCAGTGGCCGACAATCCATTAAACATACCGACTGCAACTGCCGTGATATAATCCGATGCCGGGAAATCTGGGATAACGCCCATTCCGACCGCTCCGAGAATCCCACCAATAACCGCCATGATCACCGGAATCCATTCATCAGAGATTCTTTTTGATGCCTTACAGCCCATTCCTACGATGTAGCAAATCATAACGATTGCTATACATGAGCCTAATGTTGTAATGTCCATTATTATCACCTCACATCAATTTAAGTTCATTGAATACTTTAAAAATTTTTGGTGACTGAATAGCAAACCAGTCAACCATTTCTTCGTTTGTAGCCCAGCTGTCAGCACTATTTGAATTAGAATCAAGTCCAGATTCCATCAGAAATGCGTGGATGATTTCGTGCCTAATAACCTGCTTCTGATAACTTTTAAGGTCTGCTTTTACTCCAATCTGTCCCTGCGATGTCTCCATGTCATCAACCACAATTTCCCGTGTTGATAAATCAGTATAGCCATCTGCATTTGTCAGACTCGGATATTGTTTCTTGTTCCCGAACTTCACGCTCCATTCAGAGCCTAAGATATCAACCTTGAAATCCTGCATATAAAATCGGTATGCCATCATCCGTCCTTACTCCCATCAGAAGCGGCAAAGCCGTCTTTAAGAGTAAGTCGTTCGTTTTCTGCGCATCTCCGGCGGCGGCATATACCGCGCTCCATTCTTTTGCACTCGCCCCAATCTGTTGAGGTGTTGCGTAAGAGAAGGATTCACTGCCAGAAGATACAGATGTTACAATGCCTGTTGAGATGTTCCCGACATTTATGTCGGTTACATTTGCCGATGCCTGATTGATAGCATTCTTTTCAGCAAGCTCAATCTGATACATTAATTCAGCCAATGAACAGACCGCCTTTTTGATGCGCTTCTGTGAGCGTTCATTTTCTGGCAGTCCATCCACCAACCTGTCAAATGTCATTGTGTCCACAAAATCACTGGCTCTTTCTGCCAGCCGTGGAAAGTCGGATTCTGGCACGACATTGCCGAATGATTCTGTATAGAATTTATAATCTGCATAAGCCATGCCAGTTACCTCCTGTGTTTATGATTTTGCTGTTACGCTCGCACTTCCGGCATTCAGTGCCTTGTATGTTCCATCGCACTCAACTACTGTGATCTTCTGTCCGGTTGCCGCCTTGATGTCAGCTTTTCCGTCCCAAGAAGTCCAGTTCCTGAGGTTCTGTCCATATCCAACAGCTACTGCGTCTGTTGCAACTTTGTATTTGTATACGTTGTTGGAGTTTTCCTTAGCCGGATTTACAGTGATTTTTGTATCACCAGTTACTGTTCCTGCCGCAGATGTTACTGTCAGAGTACCAAGTGTTGGTGTCTCATCAATGGTGATTACTGCGATTGCGTCAATGTACTCCGCAAAAAGAGTAAGCCCCATAACTGCGAACGCTTCGGACACTGCTGTGTGGTAGTTGCCCTGCGTATGGAATCCGATCAGGTTTGTTTCGCCAGATACAGTGTATACAAGTCCTGCTCTTGCAAAGTCAGATTCGTTCGGGTCTACATAGTACAGAACAATGTTCTCAACAGGCGTAGCAATAACTGTTCCTCTCGGGATCTCGCTGTCGGATAACAGGAAAATAGTATTGAAGCCCATGAAATCTTTCATGTACTGGAATCCGAACTGGTTCTGAATAGAAATCTCAGCTGCTCCAAGGTATTCATATACGTCCAGAATATTGGCAAATCCAACAACGCCAGTCACATTTCTGTGCATCTGTTTGAATTTGTTCTCAACCCGACCTTTAGCCATTGCCAGAGCCATCTGAAAAGTAGTTTCTGTGGAAGTAAGTGTGCCGGTTTTCAGATAGTCATAGAATCTGCTAGTAACATCAGTCTGAAGCTGGAAAAGGAATTCATCATCAGTCATCTGAACGGCGTTCTCATAACCGTGATCCTTGATTGCTTCGATAGACACAGCCTTTGCGTACTTCTCGATAGTCATTTCCGCATAGTTCTTTTCTTTTACAACGAATTTGCTGTAAGGGATCTCCTCGCCCTCACCAACTTTTCCACTCTGTAAAGTACCCTCTGCGTATTTGGACTTGAGTACAGCACCCGGCTGTTTTTTGATAGGTCTCATGATACCCAGAATGTCACGTAAGTGCTGCCAGTTTCTTTCGAATCTGGTTACAAAGTCAATCTCACGTGCTGTGACCTGAATATCATTATTCATAATAAGATTAGCTTTTGCTGCCATATAAAAATCCTTTCTACCCATAATTATTAAGGCATTGGGTTAGTGGCTATACTCTGTCGTATAGTCGGTGTAAAAAATCACTGGAATAACTGGATGTTCTGAGCAATTGCAGCCTGTCTCTCGGACGGGTCTTTGATCGCTTCGATATCTTTCTTTGTCATGCTTCCCGGTGTCTGCTGCTGTCCAACGTGAGTGGTAAATCTTGCCTGGTTCTGCTGAGCCTGCTGCTGAGATTCATCTACAAAAGCGGATGCGTCAGACTGCTTCATCTGTTCGATCAGGTCATTTAATCCAAGGATTTTACCATCTTTCAGCTTAAGACCTGCTTCTTTAATGTCTGCCATAACAGACTTCTTTGCAGCTTCACTTGAAAATTCAACATCGTCGAGTGCCGCTTTCAGAGCATCTGAGAAATCACGGTCGTAGATTTTTGCATTGAATTCTTTCTCTGCATCTGCCGCTTTCTGTTTCCAAGTCTCTAACTCGCTTTTAATATTTGTCGGGTCGATACCATCAAAGCCTCTTAAGGTTTCCTCTGCTGTCTCAGCGCGTTCTTTCCAGTTATCGCGTTCACCCTCGACTTTCGACAGAGTTTTCGCCACTTCCTTTGTATTCTTGTAATTCTCAGAAAGTGCTTTCTTTACATCTGCCTGTTTATCCTCCGGGATTTCAATTCCAAATGATTTTAAAGTGTCAATAAGTTTCTGCATAACATCCTCCTGGTCGTGTTTATTGACCTGCCGCCGCAGGTAAATGGATTAAGCCAGTTAGACCACTGGCAAGGTAATCGGAAAGGCAGGAATCGAACCTGCGACCTCACATTTACAGTGCGATCTACCACTGAGCTACATTCCATGCCGCCTATAACGGCCAACCCTCTAAAAAAGAAACTGGGGTGAATTTCACTTCTTTCGCTATAGCGTAAATCCACCTGAGACATAGACCACCTGTATACAAACAGCTTAACTCTAAGCGGATTAAAGCGGAGCGCCCGGAATCGAACCGGAGACCAGAGTGCGACTCTGTCAGTTTTCCACTAGCGTACATTCCACATAACCCGGATTCCCGGGTTAGCAAGGTGTTTAACGTGTCATGCCTGCCACGAGTTGTTTCGGATATTTATTTCTTTTTTAAAAGAAAAGTATGAATAACAAAAACCTTAATCAAGGAGGTGAGCCATCTTGCGTGCCAGATGGCAAATACGCACGACAGGATTCGAACCTGTTCAACTTTCCGTTAAAGCGTGCGTACCAGCTACTAAATTAAAGAAAGGAGGATTAAAACGAAAATGTCAAAAACAACCGTTTTACTTGTGCTTCCTGCTGCACAATTACATTATAACAGATTTCTTTTAACTACCTCTCTACCACTTTTGTGTTTTTAGAGCATATCACGGAGTTTTTCTACATATCTCTTGACAAGATCACGTTCTTCCCGGCATTCTGCATCCTTTGACATATCACTCATTTCTGTTGTGAGTTCGTCAAGATGTTCTTCCAGAGCGGCAAGCATCTTTCTTTTGCAGTCCTCAGACTTGCCGGAACGATAGCTCTGTTTCTGCGTCATGTAATCGTCATAAGCATCTCGCCCATCAGAGCGGCTGTAATGCCCTCTGACATAATGTTCACCCCTTCTGGCATAAGAATTACCCCTGTCGTAATCCGGCATCATTCTGCCATCATTTGAGCTGTATCTCCCCATGCTGTCACGCTTTCTTCCACGTTCACTGTAATCGTCATTGTATCCGCCACGCATCTCATCAAGGACAGTGTTGTAGTACTCTACTTTCTTATCCCAGTACTGCGTATTCTTGATATCTTTGTACATATCAATCAGTTTGTATGTCATTTCCAAGTTCCCAGTGGTCAGCCCATTATCAGCAATTTTGGACAGCTCGTCTTCGATTCTTGCGCATAAGTCTTTAATATCTCTCATAATCACACCTCCTACGCTTCTCTGGTCACAACAATGTTCGCGTTCGCAACAGAAATAGCCTGATCGCTTGTGTTTTCTACCGCGATATTAACGCAGCATCCGCGAGGCACATCAATATAGATGCCAGAGGACACATTATTGTACTGATTTACTGCTGCCGGTGTGGAAATCATCTGGGAAGAAAGAACCGGCTCACCAGAGATTGCAATTGCCAGAGAAATAGCTCCGACAGTACCGCCTGTTGGAATTGCGATATTACCAGAAAAATCCACGAAGAATCTCGCTTTACACTGGTTAGTCAGTCCTCTTAGAGTGATGATTCCGCTTCCCTCTCTGTGCTGAATGCAGTTAGAACCCTTAACTGCTGTATTTGAAAATACTACGTTTCCATTTGCTGCTACAGTCTGAGCAGCTACACTTGTAAATTCTGCCATAAAAATACTCCTTTCATATCACAAAAGGACAGGTTTCGACCTGCCCCTCTGTGTAATACGGCATAAGCCGACATTCGAATCAATCGAAAGATACTCTCATATGAAGTTATCAGCAATTACATCCAGTGTTGCATCCACATCCGTAATATGTGTTCGGGTTAGGAACCTGATATGCCGGAATCGGTGCCGGATTGATCGCATTAATGAGCTGCTGTGTCTGAGAAGCCATTGCAGTTGTGAGAAGTGCGGACTGGCGATCCTGAGAAGCGGCACGTCTGAGGTCATTGTTTTCAGCCTGCAAGCTAGAAATCTTTTCATTGCAAAGATAGTCAAGAATGGCTCTTGTCCCTGCATTCTGGCTGTCGATAATGTCTCTTGTGTTGCTATTCATGGTGTTCTGGATTGCACAAGTGTTGGTAGCCATATCATATCTGATCTGAGCCTGTCCTTCCCTGTTGTCACAGCAGCACTGAGCTAACTGAGACTGCAATGCGTTTGTATTCTGCATATTCGCTACAGTGTCAGCATTGATTGCCTGCTGGATGCCATAGCCAGTCTGCATGATGTTTGTGTTGATGCCATTGAATCCGGTAAGCATACCGTTGTTCACTGCATAGAATCCATCACAGAGACCGTTGTTGATTCCGTCAAGTTTGCTAATCACAGCGGAATTGTCGAAACCTCTCTGAATGTCTGCCTGGGTAGCTGCTGTGGCTGCATATCCGCCACCATTGCCATTATTGCCCCATCCGTTGTTTCCCCATCCGAAGAAAGCAAAAATGAATAAAACAATAATCCACCAGCTACCATCTCCACCAAACATGCCGTCATTATTTCTACCGTTTCCAGTAGCGGCGGCAATATCTGCTAAGCTATAATTTCCATCCATAATATAATCTCCTTTTTGTGTATTTACATCAATCTGGCCAGATTGTAATGTACTATTTTATTCCTTTTAACATGTGTTGAAATTGTCCCGCCATCTGCTGAACCTGATTAAGCTGTTGCTGAGAAATCCGTCCGGACTGTAACATCTTCTCAACTTCTGCTTTCGGGTCTCCCTTAAAATTCTGTTTAAACTGCATAAACTGCTGTATCATCTGCATTGGCCCGTTTCCCTGCGGCATCCCACCACCAAGCGCGTTAAATAATGGATTACTCATCTGCATTTCCTCCCTTGACTGCTGATTCCTGTGCGGTATTAGCCCTAACAGGTTCAGAAAAAGAATTTAATCGACTTGCTATAGCGTCACATTTGGCCTTTAAATCGTCATATTCCTGTCTGGTGACATATTTATTGTCCATGTTCTGAGCAGGCTGTTTAGGTGGCATCTGAGTGCCTATTTCATGGTATTCAAATGTCCGTAATGGCTGTGGCATACCAGAAACGTCTGTGGATTTTATGTAGAACTTTTCGCTTTCACTGTCCATCAGCAGGACGCTTGTGCCGGGTGCTACCAGATAGGATTTTGCACCAACTTCGCCAGATACCCACAGGATGCCATTGTTGTTCTGTTGGGGTTGCTGTACTGGTTGAGCTGACATCTGGACAGGCTGCTGCTGGAACTGATTCATCTGTCCCGGAACGCCGAAGCTATATTGATAAGGATTGTTATATAATGCCATCTTATGCACCGCCTTTCTGATTATATTTTTGCATAAAAAAGAACCGGAAACAGTTCGTTTCTGGCTCTAATTAGTGTCTAAAAAGTATCAGCACACTTTAATTATTTTATTGTTCACCCTCCGGCTTAACCGCTTCGCCGTGGATATACTCACGTTCATCTGTTCAGCGCAGTATTCGAGTGTATATTCCTTACATCTCAGCCGGAACAGCATTTCTTCATCCGGTGTAAAATTACACTCTATTAAGAATCTGTCTATGTCTTTCTTTGTGAATACATATAATTTCATGAGCATACCTCTTATTAATGCAATTAGCGCTGATTCTGTGCAAGATAATTTGTAAGCTTCTGTTTTGTTTTTTTTAATTCTTCGACGTTATTTCCACTAATCTGACTGTCCAACATGGTTGATAACACTTCCAGAATTAATGAATCTCGTTCTGCGATTCTCCGAAGGCTCTCGTAATCTCGTTTGTCATGTTCTTCCAGTGTCTCTACTCGTTTATTAAGTCGGAATGCTGGAGTAATCCACTTAAAGATTACAGCTGCCGCCCCTCCAACAATGGACACCCCTCCGCAGATAGAGAGAAAAATCTGTACAAATTCTGATATGCTCATTTATTCTCCTTTTCCCAGTAATATACCGTGATCTCATTTCCGGAATCCCATGTATCGAAATATTTTCCATTCTGTGCCGTCACTACATGACCATCTATGCAGAGAATGTATGTGCCTGTCGGATGATCTGCGCAAAAGTCGTTGACTGTATAGATATATCGTTCTGACTGTTCAATTAGCTTGCGTCTGTATCCATGCTTATAGAGATACGCTCCCCAAACGTAATTAGCCGATGGCATATCTGACAGAGTACACGCCTGTACCATTAATCCGGCGAATACTGTTTCCCAGTCGAATCCGGTCGCCTTGCATATTGCCCGGACAACGCAATCTCCCGTTCTCTTGTCCTTAACAGGATTAGGATTGAAATATTCCCATCTATCCATCAGTCAATCCCCTTTGCTGTCTTATATCGTTTTGCCGCTCCTCTGGCTTTTGCGGCGTTCTGGCGGTTCCACTTCGCTATCATGAGTCGGTCTTGCAATTCCCTTAAGCCGTTCTGCTTACAGTAATCTTTGTATGCAGCATTTTGTTTCTGCAAAAGATAAGACTTCCGGTCAAGGTCTTGTTGGAGTGCGAATTTCGCCTGTTCGTCCTTGCAGTTATTAACTGCCGCTTGCATTCCGAGAACTTCTCTCTTTGTCTTTCTGATTCTTCGCTCATAAGTACGTTGTCGTTGTTCTTTTTCGTACTGTTTACCTTTGTTGGCTTTGTCCTGTGCTGATAATCCTGCATAAGGATTAAATTCTCCGTCGCTTGCCCCAAAACTATGCCGACAGTTGACCCCTGACAGTCCACTTGCCGTTCCGTATCCGGTCAATGAGAACGGCGGAAATTTCTTACTCTTGCCAGAACGAGAGTATATCTTGCCTTGCCACCATGAGTGATTTCCCGGGTTCTCACCGCCGTCACCTGTTCTGGCTCCCATGTGAGCACTGACCAGAACTAAATCCCAGCCCATTTCTTCCATGCGTTTGAGGGATATATCTCCAGTAGCTTGAGCCACGCCAGTTCTGACAGAGCGTGCAACCGCTGTTTCAATTGTATCTTTTCTGCCGGATGGATATGTGACAGTAACACCATCACTCACAACGTTATTAACTGCTTCTTTGATGGCTTGCGTATATCCAACTGCCCCAGTCATTACATGATTGTATGCAAGGTCGCATTGATCAATATAAAGCCTCTGAGCGGCACTTGCAGTTGTTCTCGTGAAGTTCTTCCACTCACCCATAGTCGCAAGCATATTCCGTTCCATGAGCCTTATCATAGCCGGGGATTGTTCGAGCGGTACAGGGCTTAATCCTGCCGCCTTATATACCTTATCATCGTAGTCCATCGCAGTGATTCCGGCATCTTCAAACGCTTCAAGAAGTTCCTGCTGTTCACGTTTAGTGTATCTGGATAATTCCGCTAGAATGTCCTCTAGCAGTTCGCCGGATTCCTGTAGCGTTCTGATTCTCCACGCATCAGCATTGGTCAGAATATAATCCTCACCTCTGCCAATTCTTGCCATCATCCTTGACACGATCTCGAATATGATATACTGATGCAGTTCTTCCGCAATCTGTTCGCTGCCCTCTGTTATCCGGCGTAAATATTCAGGACTAAGCATAGTATATCACCTCTTTCGTCAAAAGTCGTGGTACATGTTTTGGTTTTTTGTTGGTTAACTAAAGCTTCCTTTAGTTAATTAGTTACTGATTTCGGTTCTTCTTCCTTATTAACATCCATCAGCTCATTGTACTGTTCCTCTGTAATCCTTCCCGTTGCAAAGAAAATATCAATCTTATTTTTCAAATCATCTGTCAGTCCATTTCTTTCTTTAAGTTTCAGTAATGTTCTATATAACATAATCACACCTCCAATTCTGTAAGTGCTACTGCGTATTCACTGTTGACATAGGCTTCTGCTGATTGTAAGTCCATATCATAGATATAATCTCGGTTGTCGTTTAACTGCTGTTTTACATAGTTCCATCCATTAGCCATACTAATCGGATAGTTAAATACTGTATATCCGTCTAACTGGTCGGATGTGACGCTGATGTTGGTTACTGGGTAGTTGGTGACAAGTGCCTTAAACGCTTCATTCTCTTCTGGTGTTAGGTCGGTTTCGATGGGCTCTACAAGTGGATACATTATATCCATTGGATGCTCCACAAGCCATGCATTAATATCGTTCGATGTAATATTTCCGTCATTCTTGTATGGGACAATCCAGAATACAGTACTTCATCCAAACGAAAAAGCATTACTCCATATACCCGACGAATCTCCTACATTGCTTTTCCATGTCTTCTCCATTCCGGGTTTATCTGTTGGTATACCATTTTTGTATAAACCTGTATACCCAAGCGAATACCCTTTTTGTTGCTTCTGGATGTTCCACGTTATGTTACTTTGAACTTTGTCTGTCTGTATCATTTGAACATACTTTCCCCTCTCCACATCCACGTAATCCGCAATATACTGCTTTCCGTCGATTGTGACGTTACCACCACTTGAAACTGGAATTGCGTTAAGGGTGATATTGTTAAGCGTAACAGATTGAACCTTTAATCCATCTTCATTTGTTACTTTAACTGTAGGATTCACCACGCTCTTAATCTCAACTGGATTCTCTGGCGTTGGTGTTCCATCCTGTGATGATTTGCCATATATCATCATATCTTGAATCTTGCCATTGTCAGAATCAGTAATATGAGTTTCACCCTGATTCGATGCATAGAACTTTGTGATTTTGTTTGATAAATCTTCCTTTAGTGAATCAACATCCTTTTTATTCTGCTCAATCTGCTGTGCCTGTTCTGTCGTGGCTCCGGGCTTGACCGGATTCTTCTCGAGGTACTCATTTACCGCGGCTTTGATTTCTTCCGGCGAGATTTCGCCGCCAATTCCTTTTAAGCATAATTCGTATAAATACTTCTCTTTTCTCGTGATTGGCTTCGGGAGTTCGCCTTTATAATCACCCGTCAAGTACGCAAGATATTTTTCTTCCCTTGTTACTGGTTTATCTGCCATCTTTTTACTCCTCTCCGAATAGTTTTGGCTCGTCTGGCTGAGCTTCTTTGACCATTGCTTTTGCTTCTTCCTCAGTCATTCCCTCAAATTTCACGAAATACAACCATGCCGGAACCTTGCCAGTAGTCACATATTGCCACCATCTTGCACGGTCGTTTTCTCTTACATAGAGAATGTCTCCAAAATCATAATTGACCTCGTAAGCTCCGACAGGTGCAAGCCCGTACAGGTCAGCGTAAACGTTCAGTGCGTAGATTACTTCGTTCAGACAGGATTCCAGTTTGTCTCGAACGTCTTTGATAAACTGGACTGTCCTCTGCTGTTCTGCTTCTACTCCTGTAGCTGTCTGAATGCCGCTAGATTCATTGAAAACAAAATACCCATTGGAGAATCCAATCTTATACCCCAGCTGGCTTAAAAGGGCATTTATGCCACTTATGCGGGTATCCGTGTTGAGTTGCGGATTGATTTCTTGGTAAAACTCTTTCTCGTCCTGTCCGAATACATTCTTGACAAAGTGCGGCAATTTCATCTCATTTCGCCTGTTCTCCATACCTTGTGGCGACATGGCTGATACAGGCGTACCGCTTGGCATCAGCAGTCTATCATCTGCCAGAACAATCTTCTGAGAATTAAATATTTCTCCGGCATTACGGCTGTATGCAATGTCGAGGTCTTTTAACTCCTCGATAGCTTCGGCAAATATCGGTAAGCCAAGTGGTGTACTGATGTCCACATTGTTCGCCTGTGGCGTCCGCAGCATTCCATACAACGGTCCGTCCAGCTTCTCGCCGTTTGCCTTGAGAATCGGCGGTGTATCTGCCATGAGGTCAGCCCACTTGGTCTGTTTAAGGTCAATTTTATCTCCGATGCTCTGAGGAGTTTTTGATATGTAGGCTCTATTGGAAACGTAGTACGGATAGGTTGTCACGCCATCCACAGTGGTCTCGACAAATCTATGATATTCAAGCCGTGTATAGTATTTCCGCCCAACAGTATAAGAGTCCTTAAATATAATCCCTTTAATCTCCTGATTATCGTAATCCACAATCATCACGTCTGCCGGAGTAAATACATCAAGGCTCTCGCCGTTTGGTTTGATGAATACTGTTCCATAAGCACAGCCATATTCTACCCAGTGACGGATTTGAAAATATACCTTGTCGATCTGTTCCTGTAGCCACGTAGCCCTTGCAGAACCGTCTATCTGAATGCCGATCGCCAGCGTTGCGAGCCGAGCTGTTTCTGAGCAGACAGATTTAGCAAAATTGATCGTCTTGATATTATTCTTATCATCCAGCCATTCCGGCGTACCTCTGTAAATGTTCGCACACCGGTTAATCAGCGATTCCATCTCTGGAAATTCTGCTGCCTGAATGTTGAAGTCCTCTTCGGCTTGTTTTTTGAATATCATATTAAACCACCTTTTTAGTGTTGTTATAAGTCCCATTATGCACTGTAACCTCTCCTGTTAAACAACGGCTCATAAGCATATCTAAGTGCCGAGATTGCATGATCATCTCCGTCAGGATAACCACTTATTACATTTCCCTCTTTGTCCCGATCGTACTCATATTCTGTGATTTCTTTATATGCGTTCGGTGTTCGCTTCGGGTCAATGACTATAGTCTTTGTCTGTAAGAATTTGAAACCATACTCGATACTTCCCGGTCCTTTGATTGCTCCTCTTGCAGGAAGTCCGGCATCCCGGAAGTCATTCACAGACTTAGGTTCCGCAGAATCACATATCATTGTGTAATCGTCATAGCCTTTTTTCTTGATCCAATCAGCAGTCTTAGAGTTGCTCCATTTATTTACATACAGCTCGTCAATCAGATATATCTTCTCTCTGGCAGAATCATAATAAGTTCGGAGATAGCAGAAGGCATCCGGGTACCATCCATAATCTACACCAGCGAAAATGCGGTCCATGTGGCTGATCTCTTCGTCTGTAATATCTCTGATTTCCAGATACTCAAATACGTTTCCGCCGTCACCATTCGGGACACCCAGGTATTCATGTTCATAGGCTTCTGGATTGATTTCTTTCAGATGTGCTGCATCGTCAATAAACTTCTGTCCGAGCCACTCCGCCGGAGCTTCCAGATAACTCGAATGATGGATAACTCTTTTTGGGTTAGGCATGAGCTTAATCCTGTTTACCCAGTTTGATTTTGATTTTGGTGGGTTATACGATGAAAAATCATAGGACTCGTCGCCACCACGAAGCACTGACTGATTAACAGAACGTTCCTGAGCATCTCCCTTCATTTGATCTTTTTCCTCTTTCCAGAGGATTCCAATGTAGCCAAATTCCGGCTTAATGGATTTCAGCTTGGTTTCATCGTCCAGACCACGGAAGTATATTGTCTGCCCCGTCTTAATATATTTGATTTCAAGCGGCGACACCTTACATTCAAATTCTTCCATCAGTCCAAGTTCGTTGATAGCCCATTTCATGTTAGCATATACGGAATCTTTCAGAGTACCGGCCACCTGTCTTGTAATGCAGGCGTGCATCTGAGGATTGTTCTTAATAAGTTCAACAATCTTAAAAGCTACGAATGAAGATTTCAGACCGCCTCGACCACCCTCGAATACATATTCGATATTAGGCTTGATTTGCCGGTTAATATCCACGAATGCCTTACCAAGTACTCTGGCAGGAAGCTCATATTTGCTTTCGTCTGATTTTGATACGGCTACCAACTGTTCCCATTTGTCCACTGCCTGCATATTTCCTTTGATGGCTTTATTATATACGGCAGCTACAATACAGGCATTGTTATTTGCATCCTCATCAGATATTCCCATTTTTGTGAGTTTCTTCTTTGCAGCAGTCGGAGCAGGGTTCTCAGCTATCATTTTTGCTAATTCAGAAAGGGTTTTCTTTTGACGGCGAGACTGACCAGAAGCAATGCCGCCTTTTTGGCCGTTTTTCACTGCTTCCTCACTGCTTCGACCAGGTTTAAAAGGTTTTAAATTTTCCTCGTTTGCCATCCTATTAACATCCAATCATATCCTTTCTGAATTAAAACGCCCTAGCATAGTTATAGTTATATATACTATAATACCATACTAGGGCGTACATAGCTCTCTACCACTTTTATAAATTTTTAAGTTTTTTAAAGTCTGCCAATCAATTTGGCCAGATGATAGTATTCCGCCATGACCTTGCGTTTGTATCCGTAAAAGTCATTCTCTGTTGCAGGAACTGTCCTGATCTTCTCCATTGTCCGATAACCAATACTGTTCACGATGCTGTCATAGATTTGTGATTCGATGCCGGGCGCATATTTGATAGATACCTGTAACAGATTATATTTATCGCTCTCACTAAGATTCCGCAAGTGACTTTGTAATGTCGGTATATCATCCGGCGGCACTCCGTAATCAATCAACGTCGCATTTCTCAGCTTCATTTACTTCACCTTCTTCATTCAAGTTCCAGTCACATGGTACGCCTTGAAAACATTCCGGACAGCGTTCATAGAATCCGCAGCCTTTGCAATCCACTGGCTGTCCAGTACAATATTGCTGCAATACGCGGTATGCTGATATAGCAAGGTTTGGCGTTATGTCTGGTGTGGGTTTGTTATTCATGTTTCATCTCCTCCAACTTATTCTCAGCTTCTTCACGAGTGAGGAATACGGTTTTACCAAGCTCACTCATTGGAAAAGCTACTGCTATTGAACCACTATAATTTTCATAGTAAAATATAATTTGATCTTCTATATCTGGCTCAACATAACTATCGCAATATCCATATGAAAATGCTTTTATTTCATACGGTTCCGGATATCCAAAATCGTTATCCCATACCGTATCTCCAACCTTACACGGCAATCTCACAAGCAAGCCCTGTTCTTCTAAGTTTCTCCACGCTCTAATTTCTTTTGCCATTTCTGCTTTAGACATTTTTAAAGGCTTAAATTTGGGCTTTAATAATTCTTCTCCCGTCCATCCACTATTGATTCTGCCTGTAAAAGCATTTTGTGAAATTCCAATTTGTCTTGCCCATTCAGAAGTTGTTTTTGTTACCCCGTTTATCGTTACATAATTATTATTTCTTCTATTGTTCGCCTGTTCTTCTGGTGTTGCCCACCGACAATTACTAGGTTCGTAATTTCCATTTACGTCTATTCGATCAATGCTGCGCCCTTCTTCCCATCCATTTTCAACTGCCCATTTTTGGAAATTGCCATGTCCTTCTTTTTTATCCATCCACTCGTCACAAACTTTAATGCCACGTCCACCATAATCTTTATAAAATTTTTCTTCTGGATTATAGCAACGTCTTTTCATATCACAAAGCTTTTGTTGTAAAATATGTCGTTGCTTTTCTGTTAATCTCTCCATCTACTCCACCTCTTATCGCTTACTTTTTATCGCTCGTTTTCATCGCTTGTTTCTGTAATTTTTCTCAAACAGGCATTCCAACCAACCGCAATAATATCTTTTTGTGATTCTACATTGTCATTCGGAACGATATACTCCTTTTTCTCCGGCAGTGGCTTCAACGGACACCATTCGGGTCTTGATTTACTTTCAAAGCCGTAGTATTCTTCTGTTAGCAACGTCATGATTTTTCCTAAATGTTCAGCTAATTCACAATTCCCCTTATAGATATAAATATCGTAATATTCAGTTCCAAACGGACAGTTGTAACAGCTTTTTGGTGTATCAATCACTAATACTGATTTACTCATTCCGGCACCTCCATTCCTAAATCAAATAATGTTAATTGTGATTTGAACTCGTTCAACCGTTTTTGAGCTGAATCGTAATAATCTTCATTAATTTCATACCCGACATATTCAAGCCCACATTCTTCATAGGCAATCAATGAACTTCCGCTCCCCACATGGGTATCAAGAATCTTCATTCCTTTCTGCAGATATTTCTGACATATCCAACGATATAAATTTACAGGCTTTTGGGTTGGGTGGATTCGCTTTTCGTTCAGCCTTTTGTTGCCCTGCTGTATTGTTCCTTCAATTATTGATTTTCCTTGAAACATTCCTCTCCACATATAGCGGAAAATGTCAACCCTTCTTGTAAGACTGCAGTAAGCAACTTCTGCGTCTGATTGATCTGAACCATCATTGCATTTATCCCAGATTATCAAGCCACCTGCCATTGGGTAATCAAAGTAATTACATCCCCAGATAATCTGATTCTTTGATACTCTGAATAGCTGTTTAAAATACTCTCGATCTGGCGGTTTATTATCCCAACCATAATTCTTATAGCCGCCATCAGGAACATAAATGGAACTTCCATTTTTCTGCTTTACATATTTACTACGATTCTTACCGCCGTGTTCTTTGATTCCGTATGGTGGGTCTACAACTGCCACATCGAAGTAATTATCTGGAAAGTCCGGGAGAAAATTCATACAGTCACCGCAAATAAATTCTCTTTGCATCAGTGTTCCTCCTGTAATAATTCTTTATTGTCGAAAATGTTTCCAACTACTTCATAATGTTCCAGATCAAACTTATTAAGATATTCTTTATCCGTGCTACCAATTTCGTGTCCTACCCATCCTGCAACGCCCCATTCAACAGTTTCATATGTCGCATCCTCTGGGTAGGATTCGTCCAAGTGTGCCATCAGAATATCATTTTCCCAAATTTTCTTCCCATTCTTGTCGCAAAGTCCCGTGAACTGGCAGAGGGTTTCTGGAACAATTTCCACACATTTCCATCTTACATAATTGTCTGTATACAAGATTAAATGTCTTTTGCCTAAAAGGTCATATTTTTCCACATAATTTCCCTCAACCCATTTTTCACTAACCATTCTCTTTGCTCTAAAAAGAATCTCTCTCATTCAACTCCGCCACCTTTCACGATTTTGATTGCAACTTCAAACGCATCAGTTTCACCCTCGAAATACTCCGATGCTTTCTGTAATGCAGCAGTTCTTGTCTTTTTTGTTTTCAACTGCTCCACAACCTTGTCCAAATCAAAAGCTGTCGGCTGCTCGTCAATAACTGCACCTATTGCAAAATCCATATCCGAATTTCCAAGAGAGTCAATTATTTTGTCTGCATCAATTAAACGCATTCCCATCATCCTTTCTCATCAAAATCCAAGTCAACTCTAATCAAATCTGCGCCAATTGCTGTCAATAAATCAATCAGTCTCATACTCTTCGCATTCCTCCACTTTTCAATCATTTACTATAAAATTAGCAATGCATATCACACATACTATAATATTAAGTGTCATAACATCCCACTTCTGATTGATTATATTCACAACAATACATGCAACATTTACAATGCTTAAAACTAATGCAAAATATTTATTCATTATTTTCTCCCTCTGCGATATAATCTTCACACTCCTCCGCATATTCATAACTGTCCATATCATCACATCTGCACTGGCAAGAATCCTGCTTAGTACAGCAGATGCAGCACTGTGTTTCACCGTCCGGGCATTCTAATTTGCATCTTCCCATTTAGTCCTCCTGAAGCTTTATTCCTCTTAAACGCTCAATAACTTTCTTCTGTTCCTCTTCTGTCTCACAATGTATTGTAATGTCATAGGCATCATCGTATGCACTAAATGTGCCGTCTTCATTCTGCGCAAATGTCATTTCGCCGTTCATGCTTCCGCCTCGCTATCTTCTGGCATCTGGAACGCCATTCCATTTTTGAGCATTTCTCCAAGTTCTCTTGCATGTGCTTTGTTTTCTTCCGTTTTTGGCTTCATACTTAATACCCTACATACTTCTGGAATTATATATTTTGTGTATTCCGAATCCCCATAGGCTTCCTGAATCATATCTAGTACCTTTAAAGCTTTTTCTTCTGTCTCATAGCTTCCAAGATATAAAAAACCATCGTCAGAAATACATGACGGGGCATAACATGCAATGTCTCTATCAAATATGTGAATAATTACTGTATTCATATCCACAAGAATTTTTTTATCCTGACTTCTGATTAACATTTTGCGTCCTCCTTGTAATCCTCGATTGCAGATTTAAGTCCCTCATAGAAATTAATTCTTTTTCTTAGCGTGTTTAATTCATTATCATATTTTTTAAAAAATACTTCTTTTACTTTTTCATAATCAGGTGCATCCAGAACAACCACTTTGCTGTGTTCATTAATGAAATTACCTATTGATTCTTTTCTTATAAACGAAGCGTAGATTCCGTCAGGAAATTTAGTTACTGGTTTATATGTCTTCGGCTTTTCTGTTACTTCACATTCTTCAAGACGAAGATTCCATTCATCTGTTTTTCTGTCGCTGTCTAAAATGTAGAAATACAATTTCATTTTGCGTCCTCCTTCTAATTCTCAATCTCATTGCAGTTAGGTTCATAAGGCTTAGGATATACCGTATATCCGCACTTCGGACATTTGATTTCCGGCGGATAGTATTCAACCCATTCCATATTTCCACCGCATTTTCTGCAACGGATGTATCTCTCTACTTTCCTTGGTTTTGTTTTGAAAAATGAAGTGTAATTATTGTTTTTCATTTCCGTTCTCCTGCTCTTTAAATTCCATCTTCAAATCGTAGACAAACTGGCAAAGTTTCTCTGCAACCTCATCCGCATTCTCTACATTTGCAAGCTGTCTAACATACTGCTTACCGCAGATAACACAAGTCAGCTTTCTGATTGTTTCCCAGACCTGCCATGAGATAATGGTGGAATCAAAAGCATCTGCCATAAAAGAATATCTTCCATTTCCATTCTCATCTCTGAACCATTTTTCTCTTGGTACCTTTAATGTGGTTGCGACATCTTCTCTGATAAGACACCCTTTGTATTTTTCATCCATACGTTTTTCCAGTTCGTCCAGAAGTTCTTTCTTTTCCTGCTCTGTCATTACGTCCTCACTTTCCATATCTTTTCAAAACTTCTACAACTGCATTAATATGTTCTGACAGTGTATCTAAATCTTCGTCTTTAATTACTCTCAGCCCACGGCTCGACTTAAAATCTTCAATGGCATATACACCATCTCTGATCTCCTTGAATTTCTTTGCCATTTCACTTTCTTTTATGGCTTCGGAATCATATTTATAAAATGTCTCATATCTATCGTGTTCTCCGAACTTGTCGGTTTCGATTTTGGTTCGTTTAGGAGTTATGCGAATGATCTTTGCCGGATACACCATGACGTGTCTAAAACTTATTCCCCATCCACACCGTACTTCCCTTGCAACTCCAACCACATCTCCGACTTTTAAATCATCTTTATTTATCGGGTTTAATTTTGCTATTACCATCCTCTTGTTATCCTCACTTTCCTCATGTAAGCAACTGGCACGCTATTGCGCAGTCATCCATGATTAATTTATCCAAATGCTACCTGTCCGTTATTCTGCAAATAAATCACCAGCGCAGCTTTACGCTCCATATCTCTTAATTAACTCCTTATAATCATCACAAATCTGAATGTGATGCTTCTTTTCCAGATTATCAACCATTTCAGACAATGATGTTTTTCCAGAATTAATATCATTGATGTAGTTATTAATTCTTTTTACTGACTTCATGTAACGTTTCCACCCCCATCCATGCAATTCGTGCATTACATAAAACAAGATCACAAAATTCAGCACGTCAGACCAGTTCTTTCCATCCTCGAACCCATCATCAAAGGCTTTCAGTTCCATCTCTTTTAACTCTTTCTGGCAGTTCTGGATAGACTGTGCAAACATATGAGATTGTTTATTTGTATATGGAATGAATGCTTTCTTTTTCTGCTTGATTTTTAGGCTTCCCATCCAACAGCCCTCCTTATCTTCTGAGTCAGAATGTCAAACTGTAAGAATAATTCCCTGTCCTTACATTTCCTTGTTTTTATGTCACAGTCATAATCATTTATCTGATATTTCCCTTCTAACAGGTCGCCATTATCCAGATATCTTTGAAAGACGCCTTTAGAAATCCCGAACCGTTCCAAAATTTCTATTCTGCTCATACTGTCGACGAATGTACCATCTGCTGCAACAATGTCATAAAGTTTCATTTTATCTCCTTGCTTATCTTTCTTATTCCGTACCCAACCGGAGTATATGCTCTGTCAGTGCTGGGGTGGTTCGTTTTGAGCAGGTCATCATCAATCAACTGATTGACATGCTTCCAGACCGTAGCTCTCCCGGCATCCACTCTTTCAGAAATCTCTGTAATCGACGGTGCATATCCAACCAGTTTGATATAACTGACGATATACATATATATTTCTTTTCTGAGAGCCTGTCCCTGCTCATATCTGTTCTTTGTGTTGTACATTCTTTATCAATCCTCTCTGTTTAGAATCTAATAGCTTATTAAAAGCAACTAGACAATTCTTAATAAACTGTTTATCATTATTATCAGGGCACATTTCCGCATACTCTCCAAGTTCTATCAGACGATCAGTGGCCTGCCTGGAATATTCGTCTGTAAGTTCAACTAAATAGAAATCTTTTATAGCTTTCCAGAATTCAGTCATGAATTTTTGAATATACGGAATATCCTTTGCTTCTACTTTTATTTTTACCGTCTCCTTTGAATATTGTATACAATATACTGTATACGCTCTATTTAATTTTATTTTATAAATATAATATATTTATATTATTTTAATATAAAGTAACCCACAGTAACCGAGATGTAACCGTACTAATTCGTGTAAACCATTGATTTTACAGGTAGGTAACCGAGTAACCGAGTAACCCTGACTTTCTCATATAGGGAAACTTTTATACTCAATATGCACATATAAATACTCATATATATATATGCAGAATCAAAGGTTACCTAGGTTACCCGGTTACCTTTTGGACGAATTGTTTATCAATCAAACACAATATCGTCCGTAATCTCAAAATTATCATTGCAATTCACGAATCCTTTTGGAATTTCGTCTACAATTTTCAAGAACACGCATTTAGTGACAATTCCATCCAGTTTCTTCGCCTTGGTCGGATAACCTCTGCTGTCGGTTTCCACAAGCCCCTTCTTAACAGCCCATGACAAGAATGCCTTTCTGGAGAATCTTCCAATTTTGCACAGATCATCAAACGCTGCGCTATAAATTATTGCGGTTGATGTCTTCTCTACCGGATCATTGTCAATAATTCCCCATCTTTCTGTTTTGATATCTGGGTTATCATCGAACTTAATTCCGTTCATAGCAATCTTGTCAACCACGAACCAGTAAGCGCGTTCATTTTCAGACACCATTTCTTTCTCTGTCAGGAGACTCTTTGCAGTTTCAATGTCAATGTACTGACCATCATGGAATAGCTGATCTGTTGCAATCTTATCTGCTGCCAGAATGATACTCATAGATATACTCTGCTTCTGCATTTTGTCATCGTCCTGTATAAGCCCCTGATAGTGCTTTTGTAGGGCTTTTATATCATCAATGGACATTTCCTTGACTGCGTTCACAAAGTCGATTCCTGCATATCCGTAGTTCTTTTTAAGGGTATCTGCGGTAAGCTGTGGATCATCAAATATCTTTTTAGAACACTCAACCTCAATAATTCGGTTAATTGCTCCGCCTTGGCTGACATATCCTGCAAGCGGACGCTCACCATTGGTCAGAATGCAGTTCTGCCAGCGGTTCTCCCGGTTGACACCCAGTTCCTTATTAGAACGGCTCTTTCCTTTGCCAGAGCACAAGTCGTACACGATACCCTCGAAGTTATCCCTGATCTTGGCAGATACCTTGGAAGTATCATCCAGAATTAGTGGAAGATTGTTGAGCATATCGGACTTTGCTTCCAGAGCCACATCTGTTGTCTTGAAGTCTCCTATGTACCTTGATTCGCCTGGATTTGCCCATACGGAAGCTCCTAACATAAGCGTCACAGTCTTGCCACCCTCAGTTTCTCCCCAGAGGTCTACGAAAAATGGAAGGGCACCGACCAGTTTGATTAGAATACTAGCGAAACTTGCAGCCAGCATGATTTTCGGCTCTATTCTTCCAGTAGTGCGAACCTTCTTCACGTGTTCATACCATTCTGTTCTGCTGCCACCTACGCTGATGCTTTCGTATAGTTGTCGGAACCTCATATCTCCATCGAATACAATATCCTTGTCATAGGGAAGAAAATAATCCCTGATCCACCCGATTTTGCTTGATGAATACTGAATGTTGATATAATCGTCATTTGCATTCTCAACGTCTGACAGATACCGCACAAGAAACTTCGCATTCTCAGATGTTACTGAAATTCCAAGCGCAGATAAGCCAACGATTTTAGTGGATGATGCAACCATGGTTTTCGGTACTATAACCTCGGACCATTTGTTGTTTCTCTTATAGATTAGCTTTATTTGTTCTTCTCCAGTCTCCAGATTCTTCATTCGTTCAATCGGAAGAATAGGATGATAGCAAGCTATAATATCCGGCGATCCTGGATTAGTATTTGATATTCTAATCCCATCATCATCTGCTACCCAGTTAAGACACTTCATTCTGTCATATTCACAATCAGAGAAGTTAGTCCACTGGTCCAGCATAGACACTGTTCTATTGTTTTTCTCTTTTTCGATTATCTGCTTCTGTACTTTTGTGTAAGCCTTCAGCAAATCTTCGAATTTTTTCTTTACGCCAAGCTCCTTGGCTCTATCCAGAAGAGTCAGCGTAAGACGCGCCTTGTATATCTCGTCTTCCTGACTGAATATCTCGTCAAACACTTCTTCGTCCAGAATGGAATCCTTCGTGAGCTTGTTTATCATTTCCACTCTTAATCACCTTCTTCCAGTCCTGTTATGAATCCATGGTGATATAGCGCAAGTTGCAACCTGTTCCACGCTTCACACCATCCGTCAGACAATGGTTTCACTCTGTCAAGGATAGCCCTGTAGAAATCTATATCAGACAAACATTCCTGTAGTTCAACCTTTTTCTTTTGTTCTTCCTTCTGTCGCATTTTCATCTGTTTCTGATGGTGATATATTGCCATTCTGGAAGAGAAATCTGGTTTCTGGTAAGTTCCCCCAAGTATGGTAAAAGCTGTCTTAAAATCGCAATTATCCATGTTCTGAACGAATGTAAATATGTCACCTGTTGCACCACAGCCAAAGCAATAATAACTGTCTTTGTAGATTTTCATGGATGCAGTACGATCTTTCGGATGAAACGGGCACTGAACAAACCCTGCTCTGTTCGGAACCATGCTATATCTGCTCAGGACGTCCCTCATGCTATTCTGCTGTTTAATTGTCTCTTTATCCATTTGTCAGAATCTCCAAAATTCTTTTGCCAGTGTCTTTCTTGTCGCAAAACAGAAATTCAACACCATACTTGCGTTGCATCGTGCAGAGAATCTTATACAAGACATCTCCATGCATGACTTTCTGCTCCTGATCTACCCAGATGCCATTCTTTTTAACCCTTTTCTTCGCCCGGGGGTTCTCCCACCAGAGGACATCATCCAGTTTCTCAATCCCTTTTCCGTGCTCACACAGGAACACAAGTTTTATTCCTGCTTCGTTTGCCCGGATAATCTCAGCACGGAATCTTTCATGTTGTTGGCATACATTACCGCATAATTCAGAAAGATTTTGTTTCCGGTCAACAACCAGTCGAGGGTTGTCATAATTCATGTAATCTCCGACGTAAAGCTTTGACACGAACCATTTTTCTCCTGCTGCATCAAATGCTTTCTTAATGCCATCAATAATTTTTTGATGTTCCCTACTGTCAATTTGTATCATGCAAACGGCAACTCCTCGTCAATTCCATTTGGAATACTCATAAATCCGTATGGGTCTGCTTCTGGATGTGGTGTCTCTAGCTTCTGCTGACTCTGGCTAGAACCTTTGCTTTCACCAAACTCAATCTCCTCCACAACAATATCTGTTGTGTATACCTTCTGTCCGTCACGATTGGTGTAGCTGCCGGTCTGGATTCTCCCGGATAAATCCGCTTTCATTCCTTTAGAAAAATATTTCTCGATAAATTCTGCCGACTTTCCGAAAGCGATACAATTCAAAAAATCTGCTTTCTGATCAGAACCCTCTTTCACAAATCTTCTGTTTACCGCAATAGAAAACCTTGCAATAGATGCTCCATCATTGGTGTACTTGATTTCTGGATCACGTGTAAATCTTCCTGTAAGAATTACTTTATTCATACCGCTACTCCTTTCTGCTTATCATAATCAATCAACATCTTTAGACATTTCTGTCCTTTCTCCTTAGTAAGTGACTTAATGTCATTTACTTTAAACCGAGTCTTGATCTGTTCCAAAAGTTTAACTTCCGGGTACTTATCAATGATATTTTTAATTGACATAGTAGTCTCGGAACTAATCATCTCGGTTTCTTTTGCCGGCTCCGCTTTTCTGCCGGACGTTTTTTCTTTATCTCCTGTATTAGTAGAATCACTGTCTTTGTTATCATCAATGCAGAACAGTCCGTTCAAAGCGTATTTTCTGGCATAAGATGAAGCTGCACCTGTCACCTGTGAAGAATCCATGCCTTTCTTAGACTCTTCTTCCCTTGCATAAGCAACAGTTGTAATCTCGCCGGTATCTTCACAGTCGTTCAGATGAGCTTCTGCTCTGACATATATTCTGTCACCAACAACTTCCATCCGATCTGTGACACTTAACACGGTCTTTGTTTCTGCCAGAAGTGGCTTTACAGCTTCCAGAATATCTTCACAACTTCTGTATTTGTATTTCCCAAAGGAATTGTACTGTCCTTTAGGGGCTTTCAGCTTTGACTGAATAATACCTAACTTCTCATATATATTCACTTCTATTTCTCCTTGTCATAAACCACATGTTTGCTGCCTTCGATAATCAGAAGACTTGCAATCTGACGCATTGATAAAGTACTTTCATTGTAAATTTCTGTCAGCGCATTATACGCTTCCCCGGTCACTTTTACTACCATGTCTCGTTCTGACACTACTGCCTTTTTACGTGCCGGTATATGGATTTCAAATTCAGTCATTTCTGTTCCTCCTTATACGATTTCTGAGCCGTTAAAAGCCCGTTTAGAGCCTGCACGTAGCTCGCCAATGTTCTTGCCTTGTATGATTCTTCGATAGGGTTATCCGGGACTGTAGCAAGCTGTATATTAATCAGTCTCAGGACCTCATTAATCCTCTCATCCATGTTCACACCGCCTTGAAAAAGCAGTACAGGTTGTCTGAAGCGTCTCCAAACTTCTCTCCGTCGATATCTTCAGCTTTGTGGTACTCCACATGGTCCAGAGACATATCGCAGTTTTCATAATCAAGAATGTAATCACCTCTGGATTGAAGCTCTCTGAGCAGTTCGTTAATACATCCTGCTATCTCCAGACTGGGAAGAAGTTTCATAATTGCTATCTGCTTACTCATTCGGACACTTCCCATCTATCAGAAGTTCCAACAGGAAAGCTTTGATTATTCTGAGACTTTCACGACTTTCTTTCTCATAAAATGGGTTAAAAGATACGTTTTGGTACAAATCCCATTTAAATTTGTCTTTGAGAAGGAGAACATCTTCTTCCCTTTTAACCCCTCTTACTCCCAAACCGTAGCCCGAAAAATCAAAGGTGATATTTGCTGCCGGAACTTCATTCACAACTCTTTTACAAAGTTCATAAATTTCATCAATCTCTTTCTCGAACATCTTCTTATCCTCCTTATTTCCTACTGACAGTCTGCTTTCATCTGGCGCACCGCCCATGCTGCCGAGATACCGAAAAAAATATTCAACCAGATAGGTATATTCACATATTTCCCGGCAAGCATACAAACAGCAATTAGTATATACTCTTTCATTTCATTTCTCCCACAATCCACGCAAGGTTGCTTGCCACCAGTGCGGCGACTGTCACAATCCATGCCGTGAACCATCTTTTTGACTTTTTCTTACTTTCTTCGACAATTTCAGTCGCAAGTGCTACTTCGATGTCAGTCCATGTTGGCTGATTTTCGTTTCTAATTTCACTCATATCGTGCTAATTTCTCCTTATTTTTTCTTATTTGTCTTTACAATTAGCAGATAGAGAACTATAATGTATCTATCCACTAAGGTGTTTTAGTGGTGCAAAGCTCCGGGGCGGAGGCCCAATCTCCCTCCGGGGCACTCACTTATTAAGAGCAGCCTTACCTTTCCAGACATGTCCAGTCACTTCATAGACTTTCCTAGGGCTTATGATGTATGTAATTCGTCCACCGGAAAGGCTTTTTGCTGGCTTGTTATTCTGCACAGCCACTCCAATTGGCAACCATCCGTACACAATCCCTGCCCGGATTGCTGTTACAGGAAGTCCGATCAATTGGCTCGCGTCGGCTACGGTCAGAATTTCTGACGAGAATTCCGGCATCTGTGGAATGCCTGATATGATTCTTGCAACCTCTGCAGCGAACTGATGAACTTCTGCATTTTCTTTGACGTAAAGGTTTACTTCTTCTGGGGTCATAATTATTCACCACTTTCTTTTTCTTTTACAAAATGCTTTTCCATCAGGTCGGCAATCATAAGGTACTCTTCCGCAATTTTGCCCTCTCTGGTATTTTTTACCTGTTCGCGGAACTCTGGAATTGTTCCTAAGAAACAACCGCAAGATACTCTGATCTGCTTATCTTTGCACTGAAAGAATGTAGTTGTACGGAACTGAGTGCCGAAACCATGAATGGTTGTATAGTCTGCATTGCCATAGACCTCTGCATTGCCGGAGACCCTTGCATTGCCGTAGACCTCTGCATCGCCGTAGACCCATGCATTGCCGGAGACCCTTGCATTGCCATAGACCTCTGCATTGCCGTAGACCCTTGCATTGCCGTAGACCCTTGCATTGCCGGA
>OODA01000286.1_pt1 | contig 37178 bp, 41 predicted proteins | sample 1671341 | NCBI WGS metagenome assembly OODA01 (sample SAMN06348147, study PRJEB24527) | human gut metagenome | biome: human gut; feature: ankylosing spondylitis patient; material: feces | host: Homo sapiens | place: China | collected 2015-10 | reverse complement strand
ACTTGTGGTAGTTGTGGTGTTGTTTGTGATTGCATTTGTGAATAAAGATGTAGATCAATTACTGCAAGGTGTAACCCAATTGTGTTTACCTTGAGGTACACCTATAGGTTCACTACCGGATTAAAAAAATTGAAAATAATTATAAGACCTCACTTAAGTTTAATGAGGCGTTCATTACCCCCTGTGGGTGCCCCTGAGTGTCACTAATAGATACACTACCGGGGATTCATCAGGGTTTTATCTAATAGTTGACATGAAGGGCAAGCTTATGGTATAATCATAGGTTTGCCCTATTTTTTATCTAATAGTTGACTAAAGTGTAGGGTTATTTATTTTGTATACTTTAAGTTCACCTATGCTTTTTCTAATAGTTGACTAAAGTGTAGGGTTATTTATTGTATACTTTAAGTTCACCTGTGCTTTTTCTTATTTTGTATACTTAAAGGTGTGACTAAGAGATAAATCTATACACACCTAAAGTATTACCTATAAGTAAGTAGTAGTTATACCTCTAGTTGATTATAGGGTTATACCTTACCTATCAGAGTTGACATTGTGGTTGACATTGTGGTTGACATTGTGGTTGACATTGTGGTTAACTTGTGGTATATCGCGTGTGTACTGACTATAAGATCATGGGCACCTAGACGGTTACTTATGGTTTACACTTTTTTACATTCTAGGGCTTGACAATAGATTTTGAGTGCTTTACTATTCGAGGCATGAAAGAGATAAAGCCTCACTTACAAAGAGTGCAATATCTCAAAGGTAAGGCGAAGAGCTTTAACTTAAAGATCTTTAACAATTCGGAATAGATAGGAATAGATAGGCTTAGATAGCTGAAAGGGTTAGCTATCATCATAGGCTCTTATGGCTGAGTCTAATAGATTCTCCTTTTCTCCTTGGCTGGATTCTAGGTCTTTCCTAGAGTCTAGCCTAAAGGTTACTTTCTTAGTGGGCTTTAGGCTAGATTACTAGCTTACTAAAGGAGAAAACCAAATGACAAACACTAATTTGTCAAGCCTTCGTGAAACTGCTCTTTCTTTTCTCAATGGTTATGCTAAAGACTTTGCTCTTGAGTGTGAAGATAACTTTGATAACTATGTGAGCGGGCGTTATTATATCGATGACCTTATTAGTGATTTTGCTGATAATTGGGTCGATATTTATAACTATGAGCTGAAAAGTTGGGCCATGACTCACATTGATGCTCTTGAGGATGTAATTGATGAAGGGCTTTATGATCCCTCCGAAAATTACAACTTTTTTAATCACATTCGAGCGGCTCAGTATATGAGCATCGAGAATGAAATCAACGAAAGCCTTTCAGACATCATTCGTTATCTGGCTGTCTCGTATCTTTGGAGAGTATCCGAAAAGGATATGACAAGAGACGAAGTAGCAGGGCTTGAGGATTACTTAGATCCTTACGCAATGACTACTTTTGACGAAATCAAAGAGGCTGTGGATAACTTTATAGAGGCTGTCTAAGCATGACACTTGAGGATTTGATTGCAGTCATTACAATGGTTTGCACAGTAACAGGTGCATTAACCATTGTCTGCCTGAATTTGTACTTTCTTTGGAATTGATTAACAGTTGCCTACTAGAAACTAAAGGAATTCTAGTAGGTCTCTGTTAGTTTATTCTTTAAACTAATCAAAAGGAGAAATCATGGATAAACACATTATTGACGAATGTCGAAAAGATATACTTGAAAAGCTTAAAAGAATAGCTGAAGAGTATATCAAAGAACGTTTATCGTATCTTTATAGTGAAGATCTCGATAAAAGAGAAATGGCTTTATACTCTATCAAAAGCTTTCTTAAAGAAGCTAAAAAAGAACACGAAACTCTTATTAAAATCGAAGCAAGAGTTTACAAGGAGATATAAATGGAAGTCCTAAATCCTTTCTACTACATTGTAGTTAAAGAAGGAATTAACGGTGTTTATCGTTTTATGTCAATCAATTGTCAGACAGCTACGGACGACAAGGATTTTGCTCTAAGCTATCCAACAGCGGCACAAGCATACAAGCGAGTCGCTATGCTTCAGAGCATTCAACCTGAAAAGCTCTTTGGAGTGCTTAGGTTGTTGGAAGAAGAAGAGGTAGGTGAGATCTAGGATCAACCCTAGAATAAAATCTGACTGTAAGAGAGACACCTAGGGGTAACTTAAGGTTATACCCTAGGTTACTTACTTAAGGTTACACTATAATTGACTTTAAGTAAGTGACCTATAATTAACATCCTTAATAAAGACCTATAAAGGAGTAACTTATGGTTGACTTAAGGAAAGATACAAGTTATGAATCTCTTGTGTCTCAATACGGGGAATCTCTTGTTAACCAAGAGATAGACCTAGAGTTGGAGTCTAAAGAACTTGCTAAGGAAAAATTCTTGCATGATCTTTATGCTCAGAACAACCCTTCAAATAACAAACTGAAGGAGAGAAAACAAAACCAACTGAAAGGAACTACAGGAACACTCTTAAAGGAGTGCATTCCTGTCTTTCAACAAGGCTTGGAGAGATACTATAAGGCTGTCGATACAGGCAGACCCGGTAAAAGACACATAATTTGTAGTCTTTTCAGGGAAATGCCAACACAGTATATTGCTTATGTGTCTCTCAAGGCTATCTTGTCTAGGACAGTCGGAGTTAAGAAAACCATTGTAGGATTGTCTAATCTCTGCAAGGGTATAGGTGCAGACATAGAACAAGAGCTGCGCTTTAGTCGTATCTTTAACTCTCTGGAAGACAAGAGAAAGACTCAAGTCAGTCAAGGCTTGTCTAAGCGTGTTGGTTTGTCTTATCGTGAAGCCTTTATGAGGTATATCGAAAAGACAAGCATCGAAGACGGTCTTATAGACAATTGGAGAAAGTGGAGCGAAGAACAAAAAGTTACAGCCGGTCTTAAACTTGTAGAGATCTTTATAGAATCTACAGGATTGGCTAAGCTCCAAAAGACAAGTCAGATCAATACGAAGGGTTATTGTTATCTCTTTGTCTTCGATCAAATGATGCTTGACTATATCGACCACAATGACGAAATGTTGACCGATATGTGCTTTAAGTTTAGACCTATGGTAATACCTCCGAAGGACTGGACAAGTCCCTATGATGGAGGCTATTACATTAACTTAAAGCGTCAACCCTTGTTAATCAAGGAGTCAAAAAAGGAAGTCGCAGACTTTTATAAAGACGTTGACATGCCCAATGTTTATAAGGCTGTCAATGCTATCCAAAAGACTGCGTGGAGAATCAACCGTAGAGTTCTGGAAGTCGCCAATGAAATCCTTGATTGGAAGGCTATACCTGAAGCCTTAGGGATTCCCTCAGCCGAGCCTGAAGAGAAACCACTAAGACCGGCTGAAGCTGATACCAATGAGGAAGTCGCTAAGGAGTGGCGTGTGAGAATGACACACTACTACTCACGACAAGCAAGCCTTAGGGGTAAAAGAATCCTAGCGAATGCTCTTGTCTCTATGGCAGATTCCTATAAGGACTATGAGGCAATCTACTTTCCTCATAACCTAGACTTCCGAGGCAGAGTCTATCCAATGACTACTCTCAGTCCACAAGGCTGTGATTTGTCTAAGGGATTGCTTGAATTCTCTGAAGGAATTCCTTTAGGTGAACATGGAGCAACATGGTTAGCCTTTCAAGGAGCTAATTGCTATGGCCTTGACAAAAAGCCTATGCAAGAGCGTCTTGAGTGGGTGTATAGCAACTCTGCCATGATTGTCTCCATTGCTCAGAATCCTTTGGAAAACCTTCAGTGGGTAGATACAGATAGCCCGTGGGAATTCCTAGCGTTTTGCTTTGAGTGGGCTGATTATCTGGCAAAAGGGGAACTCTTTGTCTCTTATTTGCCTGTAGCCTTTGATGGCTCCTGTAGTGGCCTACAGCACTTCTCAGCGATGCTTAAAGATGCTATCGGTGGGAAGGCTGTCAATCTTGTTCCCAGCGATACCGTTCAGGACATTTACAAGATTGTAGCAGACAAGGTTACAGGTTACCTCAAAGAAGATGCCCGTGATGGCTCTCAGGACGCGATAGAGGCCCTTGAGGATGGGGGGCAATACCTTCGTAAGGGTACATCGTCTTTAGCTCAAGAGTGGCTCTCCTATGGCGTTACACGAAAGGTTACTAAGCGTAGCACCATGACTCTTTGTTATGGCTCTAAGCAATATGGGTTTGCCGAGCAAGTCCTTGAGGATACAATCCTACCGGCCATTGCAAAGAATCCCACAGCATTTTCCAAGCCGCAACAGGCAGCTCGATACATGGCTGCTTTGATCTGGAAAGCTCTTGGTGACGTTGTAGTCAAGTCTGTCGAAGCTATGGATTGGCTACAAATTGTCTCTGGCCTATTGGCTACTGATAAGGACTACAAAGGTAATGCCCTACCGGTTACATGGGTAACACCTGCGGGATTCCCTGTTCGACAGAAGTATCAAAAAACTAAGCTGAAGAACATTAAGACTGTCCTTAATGGCTCCATTACGATCATTGAACCTGATGGTGAGAAACAGTTAACTGAAGGTACGGCTTTAAATACATCAGTCCAAGTCGCTGATGGAAACAAGCTTGATACTAGAAAGCAACGCCAAGGGATTGCACCTAACTTTGTTCACAGTATGGATGCAAGTCACTTGATGTTGACTGTGGATGCCTGCGTTGACAAGGGTATCAATGCGTTTGCTATGATTCATGATTCCTATGGGACACATGCAGGTAAGGCAGACATTCTCTATCAGACTGTTAGGGAAGTGTTTGTCAACACCTACACAGAACATGACGTCCTTCAGGAGCTACACGATCATGTAGCAAACCAATTGAGACCTTCAACCCTCAAAGACTTGCCTAAGCCTCCAACTAAAGGGGACTTGGACTTGAACCTTGTCTTACAGAGTCTTTATGCTTTCTCTTAAATAAAATCTGACTGTAAGAAAAAACCAATCAACTTTGCCCTAGGTGTAACAGCCTAGGGTTTCTTTTTTATTAACTTTTACGAAGATAAATTATGCAAGCAGTTAAAGCTCCGCGTTATACGACTCCCCTTGGTGTTGCTCAATATCCTTGGCTTGTTGAACCTGATACTAAGTTTAATCCTGATGGTGACTATAAGGTGAACATGTTGTTCGCCAAGTGGACACCTGAACTCAAGTACATTGTTAATGATCTCAATCAAATGCTTGAGGAATACTATCAGGCAATCATCACAGACCCTAAGTATGCTAAGAATGCCTCAAAGATTCAGAAAGCAGACATCTGGGAGGAAGATTGCGATGGAAACATCGTGATGAAGTTCAAGCAAAAGGCTATCATCAAGTCAATCAAGGGTACTCACGAAGTAAAGATTCCTATCTTTGACTCTAAGGGTAAGCCTTTGTCTGATATTAAGCTCGGTGGTGGCTCTCAGATTAAGCTTTGCTTCTCAGCAGCTCCCTACTATGTGCCTTCGACTCGCATGTGTGGCTTGTCTCTTCGTCCTGTAGCAGTCCAAGTGATTGAACTCAAAGAATGGGCTGAAGGAGGCACGATGCAAGCCTATGGGTTTGAATCTGAAGATGGCTATGAAGGAGCGGAAGCAGCAGAAGATGATGACCCTCCGTTTGAAAACTTTACTAACGACCCCGTGCCTGATCTTACTGATGATGACCCTCGTACCGGAGCTAATCAGTTTTAACAACAAATGACAACTCGAAGTGCCTGCTATAGCCGTTATGGTAGGCACAACAGATCGACCTATCGGAGTGGGCTTGAGCAGGCAGTAGATGAACTCCTCAAGTCCCATTCTATAGATGGGCGATATGAGCAATTTTATATTGACTATGTTGTGCCAGAATCAGAACACAAATATACGCCTGACTTTGTGTTACCTAACGGAATAATTATAGAAACTAAAGGCGTCTGGGATGCTGAAGATCGAAAGAAACACCTGTTAATTAAAGAACAGCATCCTGAATTGGACATTCGTTTTGTCTTTAATAGATCGAAGAGTCCAATATACAAAGGCTCAAAGACAACTTATGCGTCTTTCTGTGAGAAATACGGATTCAAGTATTCTGACAAAAAGATACCTGAGGAATGGTTTAAGGAGCCTAAACGTAAATACTCAAAGACTATTCTAAAGGAAAAGAAGAAATAATGAAGACAGACTTTCATAAGAATTTTATAAAGGTAAAGTCTAGAACATCAACTAAATACATTGTCGTTCATTGCTCTGCAACTCAGAATAAACCTGAGATTGACTGGAAGACCATTGATAGGATGCACCGAGAGAATGGATGGCTCATGTGTGGTTATCACTATGTGATTAAGACCGATGGAACAATTCAAAATGGACGTGATAGGGAGGCTATAGGTGCTCATGTATCTGGATTTAATGATTGCTCTATCGGCATTTGTCTTGTGGGTGGTGTGGATTCTAAGTCAAAACCCATAGATAACTTTACTGACGAACAAAAGGAAGCTCTTGCGCAGCTCCTTTTGGAACTCAAGAATGAGTATCCTGAAGCTGTCATTCAAGGACACAGAGACTTTGAAGGTGTAGCTAAGGATTGTCCATGCTTTGACGTAAAGAAGTGGATGGAGAAGCATTGTAAAATGGTGCCTTATGTTAATGGAGAACTACTGGCTATCTTTGCTAAATACAACTTGTCTAAAGATATTTTTGATGCCTTGAATCCTAACTTCAATGATACCTCTAGGTTTGTAAGGGTGCGCTAATGAAGGCTACTGTCATAGCTTCCATTGTGTCTCTTATTGCCGGTGGCTACATTGGATATAAGATTGCTAATGATGATCTTCAGGAGTACATTCAAGCATCACTAAAGGCATACAATGAAACCGAACAACTTAACAAGGAGGCTATGCAGGAACTTGAAAAAGAGAAAGACAACATTATATCAAACCTCATTGTCTCACTTGATGCAATGCGGGATTATCAGTCTGCTATTAGGGACTCTGCTAACAGGGTGTACAACGACACCCGTAGCAGTAACAACAGAGACACCGAAACTGATGATTCCTGCGGAACTCTTAGAGAAACACTCAGGGAACGCTCAGAACTACTCGGAAGATGTTCTAAACTTCTTGAAAGAGGCACAGAAGAGCGTACAGAAGAAGCCTTGAAGCATGATGCTTTGGTTGACATTGTAAAGAGCTATCAAGCCAAACAATAAAAGCTGACTGTAAGAATACAACTCTCACTAGGAGAAAACTATGAAATATAAGTTCACACTCAAAGATCAGTACAAAAAGCTGAAGGAAATTTATCCTGAAATTGAAACTAGAGTTGCAGAAGCAGTTGAAACTCATGGTTGTTATAACACTTTTGATGACTATTTGAGTATTCATAACGTTGTAACAGGCTGCTATGATAGGTTTTGGGTTTCAGAAAAATTCTTCGAAAAAGAAGATACCAGAACATATTTCGTAAAGGCCACTAATCCTCTTAGCAAGGTATTGAATGGTTATGTTCTTGATGATGCGCAATATAAAGAACTCCAACAGGCTATTAAAGATCAGATAGATGAGGGTACTAGTTTCATTAGTGTTTCATTGACAATGTTTGGGCATGAGCAATGCTTCAACATTGATAAAGAAGATATTGGAGAAGAGTAACAATTAACAAATAGTCTGACGGTAGCATAATTGGAGATGCACCAATCTTCTAAATTGGATAATGTGGGTTCGAGTCCCACCCGTCAGACCATTATGTGTCCTATAGTTCAACTGGCAGAATGACGGTCTCCAAAACCGTAGGTTGTAGGTTCGAATCCTACTAGGCACGCCAAAAGGAATTATTTAAATGCACGAAGAAGATAACGTGAAAAGCAACAACAAGGTAAACCCTATTTTCAATATGAATAATGTCATTGGTTGTGACTATCGTACTGAAGATAAAATTCATTTCATTGGTAAGCACTATGGTTTCTGGAAGCAACTCGAAAAGCTTAGCGAAGAAACTGATGAACTCCGGCATGAGGTGTTGACCCTTCTGTCTATGAAGGATGCCTACGATGCAGGTGACTATGAGAATGAAGCTGATGAAGATGGTACCGCTGAAGATTACTTTAAGATGGATACCACGCATCAGTTCTATAAGACTGCTGAAGAGATTGCAGACACTATTGTAGTCATTAAGACTCTTATTGCAGAGAAACCTGAACTGGCTAACTTGGTTGAAGCCTTTATGAATATGAAAACTACTCGTCAAGCCTATCGTATTGCAACAGACTGTGATCTTGTTGGTATGACTTCGTATGTATTTGCAGCAGCAGAAAAATGATTGAAAAAAACGAAAACAAAGATAACCTTGAAGCTAGTGGTGCCCATTATCGTAAATGTGGAGTAGAGCCTTTTGCTGTGATGTTCTCCACGCTTACCGATGAGGAAATGAAAGGATTCATTAAGGGTAACATCATCAAGTATTCCATTCGTAATGGTGTGAAAGACTGTGATAACTCTAAGGATGTCCAAAAGGCTAAGTTCTACATGCAAATGCTTGGAGAATATGCCTACTATAAGGACTACTATCGAGACACCTATTTTTGTGAGGATTAAGAATCATGGGCCTTGATTGCCATATTTATGCAGTTCCTTATAGCCTTCAAAACAAGACTAAGACAGAATGTAATTACGATGGAGACTTCATTGTCCCTTCTCCTTTTCTTGAAGATATAGAGTGTCCTGATGCCTATACCGGTACTGAAGGTAACTTCATTGATTTCTGTCATCTTGTAGCTTACTGGCGTAAGAACTGGTTTATTTACAAGTTCTTTGAAGAGTTCTATCCAAGTTACGAGAATGCTGAGTATCGGCTGTTAGATGATATTGCTATAGAACGTCTCATTAGAGAACTGAAAGTAACACCTCAAGCTGAATACACCGCTATTAACGGTAATGACTATAGTGTTGTAGAGGCTGACATTGAACACCTGAGTAAGATTCTTGAGATGATGCGTAAATATAAAGGCATCCTAGAGTTTTACTGGGAGGGTGATTATTAACTCAGATTAAATCTGACTGTAAGAAGAGTGAGGTCAGCCTAGTCTAGCTAACTGGGTGTGTATCCTATGGGCGACCAACTATTCGGGTTGATTGAATTCAGTACGGGCCTCATTCTTCTACTTGTGGGGGATTAGCTTAATTGGTAAAGTAGTCGGCTTATATCCGATCAAAGCGGAGTCTCGATAAGGCTCTGTTACAGGTTCGAGTCCTGTATCCCCTACCATCATTCTAAAAGAATCATCTTATAGGCGGTCATGGCTTAACTCCGCCATAAAATTTCCTTTGAATCTCGGCTACCCTAGGCTCTGTGCGCGAGACCTGCGTTTCAGTAGGCAATACATTATGCTACTGAGTAAAACTGGAGGATTCTTTTAAAATGATTTAACTAACACTAGGAGAAAACTATGAGCATGAGTAAAGACGCACTTGAATGTATGGCTACGATTCTTCGAGAGAATGAGTATGAGGTTACTCTCAAGAAATCCAACAAGAAACCTTATATCAGCAACAGATTTAACAAGATTAGTGATCTTGACTTGACGAGTCTTTATACTTATACCTGTCTTTTCATTGATGACTATGCTTTTGATGACATCGACACAAGAGGAGACTATGTTGTAGGTAGTAGTAGTGCGACTATTGGCTATCTTGATCTTGAGCGTGACTATGATGCAGATGATGTTGTCATTAAAACCAATAGAGCTTACAAGGACAGTGATTTTATCACAGAGGAGCTTAAGAAATACGACTATGTGATTAAGCTTAAGGATGTCATTAAGCTGATGGTTTCTAACGAGGAATTCAATGATTAACTACACCGAAAACGACACCACGACTATTCAGGGACAGTCGGTAGCTACTGTGATCGAAGATACGACTTATAAAGGATCTCGTATCACAACCCTTGAACTTGTCTATCCCCGGTATATCCACAGTGAGTTTATGACTCACAGAATGTTTAGCCGTAATGCTTCTTCTAGTCGTGCTATTCCTATCGAAAAGGTAGCCAATGAGGTTCTTACTGACCCTGTAGGTTTTGACTATGTAGGTCTCAATCAGTCTGGCATGGTGGCTGCTGAAGAACTCCCTGAAGATTTGAAGCAAGAGTTCCTTGAGGATTGGCAACTCTGGGGTATGCAGACTGCACTTAAAGTCAAACTGTGGGCTAAGAAGTACAACATCCATAAGCAAACATTGAATCGTGCTTTGGAGCCTTGGAGTCGCATCAAGGTACTTGTAACTGCAACTGAGTGGGATAACTTCTTTAAGCTTAGACTGGCATCAGATGCACAACCTGAGATTCAGAACTTGGCTCAGGCTATGAAGTCAGCTATGGATGCTTCTACACCGGTAGAGTCTAAGATTCACTTGCCTTATGCTGATCTAAAGGGACGCAAGTACACGTATGAAGATATTTATCATTCTGTAGCTCGTTGTGCCCGTGTGTCTTACAACAATAACGGTGGTACTACAAGTACAGTCGAAGAAGACAAGAAGCTGTTTGAGAGACTGAAGGATAGTGAACATTGGTCTCCTTTTGAACATCTTGCAGAATACTTTGGTGGTTGTGAGATGTATGCTAACTTCTACAATTGGCGTTCTTTGAGAAACATTTACGAAGAACAAAGTAACCTTGATAAACTTGTGGAGTATATCCACGAAATCTTTAAGGAAAAGTGATATATGGAAGTAGTTAGTGCTTTTCAGATTTACCTTTTTGGTTTGTTGCTTAACCTAAAGTCAGACGCTGGTTTCTTAGGTTTCTTGATGTTCTGGGTAGTTGTTGGTCTGGGCATAGCATGGTTTATGTCTAAGGATAAATATGTGTTTGAGGGCCTTTCAGAATACACAGCTTCAATTGCTAAGTGATTTAAGAGAGCAGTCATTACTTTTGTTTGTCTCTTATTGACTTGTGTCTTTGCTCCAACTAAAGAGATTGCTACAGCTATGTTTGTAGTTCCTCCTGTAGTCAACAATGAAAAAGTCCAAGAGATTCCTCAGAATGTCTTAGACTTTGTAAATGGTTGGCTAAAGGAGAATACCAAGAAAGAGGAACCTAAAGAAGATGCTTTTTAATAATGGTTACATTGAGTACATAACGGATGACGAGAAGGACAAGTACATAAAGCAGAACCATAAGTGTGAGTGTGATTGGGATGACGATTATGATTGTGATGACGATTATGATTGTGATGAATGTTATCTTGCAAAAAACTTGTCACTTATGGAAGATGCTCCGGCATATTTTAGATACGTTAGGTACTTTGAGTATTACTGGCATCCAACAAGTCTTTCTTTAAGTGAGCTTTTGGAAGATGAAGATTATCTTAGCTGTGTTAAGATCATAGACTCTTCTGATGAATAACTAACTGGGGTATCGTTCAAAGGTAGGACAACGGATTTTGATTCCGTCAATCTTGGTTCGATTCCAAGTACCCCTGCCAAACTTTGTTTGGTTCTGCCAAGGATATACTATGCTACATACCTATCGTGATGCTATTACAGGTAAAGTCTATCAAGTCTATGATGATGAGCCTCCTGATCGTGATGATGAGGATTACGATGAGGATTACGATGAGGAGGAAGCAGACGAAGACTTTGACCTTGACGATTCTGTATATCGGGCTTATGAACGAGAGCTAGACCGTTATTACTCTTGGTTATACCGAGATAGATGGTAAAGAGTTTCCTAGTTAGTCCTGCTGAGTGTGTACAAACAAAGTAGGATAAAGAAGACTATATCGAAGGTCTGGACGGATATAGCGCACGGAGTTCTACTGGGTTTTTCATCCGTGCAATTTAACGTTGTTTTCTCCTTGACGTAGGGGCTATCTTAGAGTTATAATCTAGGGTAGCCCCATTTTTTTAAAGATTATCGAGTATGTTCTATGAAAGAAAACTATTTCATCAGTCACTTACCATGCCCTAATTGTGGCAGTCACGATGCACTAGCAGTTTATTCTGATGGGCATGGTTATTGTTTTAGTTGCAAGGCATACTACAAAGATACTGACAAGGAGCAAATAAAGGTGTCTGACAATACAAATAACTCAGAGTCTAAGTTTGAACTCGTAGAGATCGGAGTGTTGAACTATGAAGCTCTACCGGCTAGAAAGATCACAAAGGAGACCTGTCAGAAGTATGGGTATCTTTGTGGGGAATACAAAGGGAAACCTGTTCAGGTTGCTTGTTATTATGATGCAAAAGGTAACTGTGTCGGTCAAAAGCTACGTTTCAAAGACAAAGGATTTGCTGTCAAGGGCAAGATTAGTAATGTACTTTTTGGCTCTCAGCTTTGGAGCAATGGTAAGAAGATCGTAATTACTGAGGGGGAGATTGATTGTCTTACTGTCAGTCAACTTCAGGGAAACAGATGGCCTGTCGTAAGTATTCCTAATGGTGCCCAAGCAGCTAAGAAAGCAATCGAGGCTAACCTAGAGTACCTGAACAACTTCGAAGAGATCATCCTAATGTTTGACATGGATGAGGCAGGTCGAAAGGCTATCGAAGAGTGTGTTGACGTGTTGCCTGTAGGTAAAGCCTTCATTGCTAACCTTCCTATGAAAGACCCTAATGAGTGTCTTGTTAATGGTAAAGGTGATGCTGTCATTCAGGCTATCTGGAATGCTAAACCCTACAGACCTGATGGTATCGTAGCTGGTACCGATCTTTACGAAAAGTGTGTAACCGATATTGATGACTTAAAGGATAGTGTTCCGTATCCTTTTGAGGCATTGAACAACAAAACTAAAGGAGCTAGGCATGGCGAACTTTATGTCATTACCAGTGGTAGTGGAATGGGCAAATCTACCCTACTCAGGGAACTTGAGTTTTATTTTGGACAAACAGAAAACTGCGGAATTGTTGCTCTTGAAGAAAGTAATAGAACAACAGGGCTTGAACTCATGTCTCTCTATTGTAATAGAAGACTCCGACTGTACCCTGAGGCTGTCTCTGAATCGGAACGATCAGTCGCTTTTAGTTCAACTATTGGAAATGGAAAGTATTTCCTGTATGACCACTTTGGATCGCTTGATAGCAGCAATTTGTTGTCTAAGATTAGGTACCTGATTGTAGGTCTAGGATGCAAACGAATCTTTCTTGACCATATTTCCATTGTTGTCTCTGGCATGGACAATGTAGATGATGGTGGTGAACGAAAGGCTATTGACAAACTAATGACTAACCTGCGTTCACTTGTAGAAGAGACAGGTTGTACAATGTTTGTGGTGTCTCACCTGAAGAGACCTGAAGGTAAGGGACACGAAGAAGGAGGAAAGGTCTCTCTCAGTCAACTAAGAGGCTCTGGTGGTATTGCACAGTTAGCTGACATGGTGATTGGCTTAGAGAGAAATCAACAAGGTAAGAATCCTAATGTTCTTACTATTCGCCTTTTAAAAAACAGATTTAGCGGCGAAACTGGTGTCTCTGGTTATATGTATTATGATTCAGAGACTGGACGTTTAAGTGACTATAAAGGAGATATTGAAAGTGACTATGGATTCACTCAAGAGCAAGCTTCTGGAGATTTTTAAGATCATCATCAACCTCCCTGTGTTGGGGGTTATGTGGGTTGCAAATCGTCCCAATGATGATGACGAGAATAAGCAAAAGTTTGTTTGGTATAGCAACCTTCTGGTTCTCTGGGTGTTTATCATTGCTTGTATTGTAGGTCTATGGTAACAGATTTTTATATTTGACATTTCGTTTATGATAGCATGGTTTAGTGGTTTCTTTTATGGAGTCTACAGACTGTTTCTGTGGTTAGAATCACACAATAAACATAAATAGATAGGCAAAACTATAGGAGGGTATAGGAAATGCTTCTTGAATATACAACAAAGAAATACTTAATCACAGACATTGAGACGAATGGCCTATTGGATACTGTCTCAAAGTTCTGGTGTGCTTGGTGCTATGACTATGAACGTAAGTCGTACATTGGATTCAAAGACATTGATCTTTATGTTGCTTATCTGGAAGATGCTGTAGATAAAGGTTATCGTCTGGTATTCCATAACGGTATAAAATACGACATACCAACTTTGAAGAAACTTATGGTTAGAGACTTGAAGTTCAACCCAAGGGAATGTGTCGTGGATACTCTTGTCTTAGCTAGGCTCATCTACACACAGATTAAGGACATTGATATTGGCTTAATGAAGTCCGGCAGACTCCCTAAGAAACTCTATGGCTCTCACTCATTGAAAGCTTGGGGTTATCGTTTGGGAATCCTGAAGGGAACTTACGGTGAACAAGAAGAAGCTTGGGGGCATTTCTCAGAGGAAATGTATGAATACTGTAAACAGGACGTTGCAGTTACTCTTGAACTCTTCTCTTTGTTGTTTAAGAAGCAGTATCCTGTATCCTCCATTGAGCTTGAGCATAGCATTGCTTGGGTGATGGCTAAACAGGAACGCAATGGGTTTGTCTTTGATTATGATAAAGCGGTTTCTCTTTATGCTACTCTTAGTGCTAAACGTAGTGAGATTGAAGATAAACTTGTGAAGACTTTTGGTTCATGGGAGAAATACATTGGAGACAAAATCTACAAAAGAGACAATGCTAAACGAGGGATTGTTGGGGGCGTACCTTATCCACAGTATGAAACGGTGGTGTTCAACCCTAGCAGCCGTGAGCATATTGCTAAAGTCCTTATGGAAAGGGGATGGACTCCGACAGTATTCACAGAGACAGGAAAACCTAAAGTAGATGAAGAGACTCTACAGTCTGCTATGGGAATACCGGAGACAAAACTTATTCTTGAATACCTGTTAATCCAAAAGCGTATCTCACAGTTAGCTGAAGGAGACTACGCTTGGCTAAAGATGGAGAAGAAAGATGGTGATGGTATCCATAGAATTCACGGTAGCGTTAATCCTAATGGGACTGTTACTGGCCGTGCATCTCATAGCTTCCCTAATGTTGCACAAGTTCCTTCGGGACACTCAGAATACGGCAAGGAATGTAGGGAGCTATTCACGGTACCTTCTGGATGGTTTGAATGTGGTATCGACGCTTGTGGACTCGAACTGCGTTGTCTTGCTCATTTCCTTTATCCTTATGATAAGGGTGAGTATGGTGATATTATCTTAAATGGTGACATCCATACGCATAACCAACAGATGGCAGGGTTGCCTACTAGAGACATGGCGAAGACATTTATCTACGGTCTCTTGTATGGTGCCGGTAATGAAAAGATAGGTTCCATTGTAGGTGGTAGTGCCTCAGAAGGTAAAGCCTTGAAAGACAAGTTTATGAAGGGACTACCGGCATACAAAAAGTTAACTAAGGCTATTCATAATGCTTTAGTAGAGGATGAAAGGTTTATAGGTGGTAAAAACATTGTTAAATGGCGTAAGAGACATCATCGTGATAATGCTCTTTTGGACATTACTCATTGTCTTATTGGCATTGATGGTCGCATTCTGTATTGTCGTTCTCCCCATAGCGCCCTTAATCTACTGCTTCAGTCCGCAGGTGCGCTCGTCTGTAAGCAATGGGTGGTCTTCTGGGAAGAAGGAATGAGAGCTAGAGGCTTCGATCATCACAACGACTTTAGGTTGCAAGCATGGGTGCATGATGAAATCCAAGTTGCTTGTCGTACTAAAGATATTGCTGATGCTTGTGTTGAAGTAGCACAGGAAGCTATGAGAAAGACTCAGGAACACTTTAAGTTTAACTGTCAGTTGGATACCGAAGGTAAGATCGGAGCTAACTGGTATCAATGTCATTGAGGCAATATGAAGAAAGAAAACATTAAGATTAACTTTAAGCGTTACATTTATGATTTGGCAGATGATGATGAGATTGCTGTAGAAATCACACGTGTAAATAAAGATGGTTCTGCGAGCAAGTGTTTTATGCCTGCACGAGATATTACCATTGAAGAAGCTTGGTTGGATGTCGTTAAGTCTTTGCTACCTAACGCTAACATCATGATTGATGATGAATATATTGATGGTTGTGTTTATCCTGAAGAATAGGAAGGTACCAATGAATAATCTTGTAGAAGTCTTGTTGTATATCCAAGAGTTTTCCCCCAAGCTTCAGAGTGACTTTGCTAGGGAAGAAGCTAAGATTGTAGCTGAAGCAGCATCCAGAGGATTGATCTCTTCTCTGGATTTCTGTGGGTTTGCTACGAATAGCTGGCACCTGACATCTAAGGGTGTTAAGATTCTTCAATTGTTCCAACATGAAGGTAACACCAATGAAAAGAATCTTGATTGATGCTGATATTCTGTGCTATAGGGCATCTTCAGCAGTACAAAAAGATATAGATTGGGGAGATGGTCTTTATACTTGTCATGCCTATTTGTCTGATGCTGAAGGGGTACTATTTAATACCATTCAGGATATTGAAGATAAACTTCATGGATATGGGTATGATATAGATAAAGACTATAAGTGGATATTCTGTTTATCTGGTAAGAATAACTTTAGAAAGAATATAAACTCTGAATATAAATCGAATAGAGCTAATCACCGTAAACCAACTTGTTATTATGCTTTGGTTGAATCTCTAAAGTCTTCTTTAAGTGGTGATCGTTGTATCTGGATGGAAGAAGATAGTTTAGAGGGGGATGATCTTATAGGTATCCTTGGTACTTTAAACGACAATGATGATAGTATTATTGTCTCTATGGATAAAGACTTTAAGACTATTCCTTGTGATTACTTAAACTTCTCTAATGGTGAATATTATAGTAATAATTGGAACTACTTAAATTCCTTTAATAATATCATGTTTCAAACGTTAAAGGGAGACGTAGTGGATGGCTATAAGGGAGCTAAAGGTTATGGTACTAAGAAAGCTAATTCTTTTATTGAAAAGTATTTAGGTAAACCTTTAGAACTCTGGCAGTCTGTAGTTAAAGAAGCCTTTAAGGATAATCTAGAAGAAGCCTTAATGAATTACCGTATGGCTCACCTGTTGTGGAACGGAGAGTATGACTTTGAGAAACACACAGTCATCTTTAAGACACCTGAAGAGCTTATCAACAGCTTCTATGCTCGTTATCAATAATAAAATCTTACAATATAGAAATGACTAAAAATAATAAAATCTTACAGAAGATAAAAGGAGGGCTTTAGGTTATGACAGAGTATTTTGATGAAGTAGAACCTAAGAGTATTGTTGGGGCTGACTCTGAGGATTCTTTAGAGAAAACTATGGAAGAACCTAAGGTCTCTCCTAAGTTTTCTAAAAGTTTCCTAGAGTTCATGGAGAATACCTTTGATATTCGTAAGAGTATTCACTACGAGGATTCTATAGAGAAACTGAAAGGAATCCAAGAAGTGATCTCTTATATGAGATATTTATATAATAATAACTATAGGCTTAATTAACCTATAATAATAACTATAGGCTTAATTAACCTATAATAACATATAACAACCATTAACAAAGACTTAAATAAAGGAACCTATAGATATGGGTGGTGTAGTTAAAAAAGTAGCTAAGGTATTCGGTATAGATAGAGAAGAAGCTCCTGACGTAAAGATTGAACAAGCAGCTCCTGCTATAGATACTCCTCCAGAAGAACCTAAAGAAGTCGATATAGGAACCCAGACTACTTCTGAGCGAAGAAAGCGTAGAGGTAAGTCTGGTCTTAGAATTGACTTGTCTTCTGCCGCAGGTGGCTCTCGTGGTGGACTTAACATTACTTAAGGAATACCTTAATGCCCCAAGAAAAGAATTCAGTATTGATTGGTCTTGTAGAAACAGATGAAGAAGTAAACTATATTGTTGACAATGGTCGTAAGTATTTTGAAGATCCTAGTGCATTGTCTATCTTTAAGATGACTGACTTTGAGTATATCAAAGAGTTCTTTAAGTCAATCATTAAGAAGGCTTCGAATACTCCTTATTTTCTTTGTAAGTTTACTGATTCAAAGACTAATGAAATTGTAGGTTTTGTATTGTTCTCTATTGGTAGTCCTTGGTATAATCCTAAGCTGACTGCTATTATTGAAGAGCTTACTGTCTCCCTTAAGAAAGGATATGGTATAGCTAGAAGTGTCGCTGCTTATATGGCCTATTTTGTAAAGGAAGGAAAAGCAGATATAGCTTCTGGTGCTAGTGCTCAGACTAATTGTGCACCTGAAGTAGCTAATAGTTATGCTAAGCTTGGCTATGATCGCTATCCTACGTACTACCTTGTGAGTGACACAATTAAAACCTTTGGTAAAGAATAGCAATAAAAATAATAAAACATGGTGGAAAAACAAACTGATGTAGCTTATGGTAGAGCTAAAGCAGTTTATGACAAGCTAACCCAAGATCGAGAGGATTACACACGGAGAGCCGAAGAGTGCGCAAAGTACACCATTCCTCGTCTATTCCCTAGAGAATATGACGATAGTGGTACCGACTATGCAACACCTTACAACTCAGTGGGTGCAAGAGGGGTAAACAATCTGGCATCTAAATTGTTGCTTGCATTGTTGCCTCCCAATCAGCCTTTCTTTAGGTTTGGTCTAGATGAAGAATCAATGACAATGCTTAAGGAATCGAATAACGAGCAAATGAAGGATGCCATTGAACTTGGTTTGTCTATGCTTGAGAATGCTGTAGTCAAGTATATGGAAGCTAATTCTCTTAGACCAACTTTAAGTGAGGCCATAAAACAGCTCATTGTAGCTGGTAATGCCTTATTGTTCCTTCCTCCAAAAGAAGGCGGTGTCAAATGTTACAAACTCAGAAACTATGTTGTTCAGAGGGATGGGACGGGTAATGTCCTTCAGATTGTAGCTAAAGACACTATGAGTAGAGCTTCGTTGCCTGACTATGTTTCTAAGTTCCTGAACGATCACAGACCGGTCATCAACGAAGACTCTAAGCCTTCTGAGGAAAAGGTAGATATTTATACGCATACCTACTTGGATGGTAACAGATGGATGTCTTACCAAGAGATAGATGGCTTTAAGGTACCTAAGAGTGAACAAACGTATCCTAAAGACAAGCTTCCGTGGATGCCTATAAGATTCTCTAAGATTGATGGTGAGAACTATGGGCGTTCCTTTGTGGAAGACTTTTTGGGTGACTTAAGAAGTCTTGAAGTTCTCTCTCAGTCGATTGTTGATTTGTCAAAGATTGCTGCTAAGGTAGTCTATCTGGTTAGTCCTTCTTGTCAGACGAATATACAGGCTTTAGCTAAAGCTAGAAATGGTGCCTATGTGAAGGGACGTGTAGATGATGTTGTCCCTGTACAGTTAAACAAATCTGCTGACATGCAGGTTACTATGAGTACCGCTTCTAACATTGAGCAAAGATTGTCTTTCTGTTTCCTCCTTAATAGTGCAGTTCAAACCGGTGCCCAAGGAAGAGATAGAGTCACGGCAGAAGAAATCCGATATGTTGCAGGTGAACTTGAAGATACTTTGGGGGGAACATATTCTCTTCTGTCTAACGAACTACAGATGCCATTGGTGAAATGTATCTTCAATCAGATGCAATCCAATGGTCAACTTCCTGACTTCGGTGAGTTTGGCTCTAGAATTGAACCTACGATTGTTACAGGTGTTGATGCTCTTGGACGTGGACATGATCTAGCTAACTTGACTCAGGCTATGACAATTCTATCACAGTTCCCTGATGTTATGCAAAGTGTCAATCAAAACAATCTGGCATTGAGAGTCTTTACGAGTGCTCATATTGACCCAACAGGTTTGATTAAGACACCTGAACAAATTGAACAAGAAAGACAAGCTCAGATGCAAATGTATCAACAACAGGTTGCTACGGATACTGCGGGACAAGTCGTAGCAGATCAAGCTAGAGCACAAGCTCAATAATAAAAGGATGATAACTAAATGAGTGGTGAAGCCCCTACTAATGAACCTGTAGATACCGGTAATATTGATGTGCAGGTTGGTGCAGATACCGGTACTGTACAAATGAATACTGATGTGAGCAATGGTCAATCCATTATGGCTCCTGAAGGTGAACCTGATGTTACTACACAAGGTGAAGCTGATACTAATGACAGCTCTAGCAACGACAATAATCCTCCTAGTGATACTACCCTAGCGAATGACGTAGCTAAACATCAGGATACTCTTAAGGCTCTTGAAAAAGACCTCCGTAATAAGGGAGTGGACTTTAAGCAGGCCATTAAGGAATATGAAGAATCTGGTAATATTTCCAGTCGTACTTTGGCTAACCTTGTCAATGCAGGTTATCCGAAAGAAGTGATTGAGTCTTTCATTGAAGGAAGACATGCAATCGAAGAAAGATTCACTAAGGCAGTCTATGAATCTGCCGGTGGTGAAGAAGAATACTTTAAGATGACTCAATGGGCGGCCAATAACCTTCCTCAGAGTACCCTTAAAGCGTTCAACAAAGCTCTCGATAGTAATGACTTGGATTTGATCTCAATGATGGTTGCAGGGATTCAATCTAAGATGAACGCTACGAGAGGTACATCTAATCCTACACTTTTGGGCAGTACCCAAGGTGCAGGCGGAGGAGAACCTAAAGGGTTTGCATCGAAGCAGGATATGATTAAAGCTATGTCTGACCCTAGATATGCGAGAGACCCTGCATATACCCGTTCTGTTGAACAAAAGATGCTCTATACTGTATTTTAAAAATAAATAAATAAACAAACCGATAATAATATAATAAAAATAATAACATAATAAGAGGTTATTTAAATGGCAGCTCTTAATGCTACTTCTATTTCCAATCCTGGTCAACAACTGAGTGCAGGTGATCGCCGTGCGTTGTTCCTGAAGATCTTTGCAGGTGAAGTTCTGACGGCTTTTGCTCGTACCACGGTTATGATGGACAAGCATATTGTCCGTACTATTAACTATGGCAAGTCTGCTTCGTTCCCTGTTATGGGCCGTACCCATGCTAAGTACCTTGAACCCGGTAACAACTTGGACGATCAACGTAAGAAGATGGAACACACCGAGAAGATCATCGAGATCGACGGTCTTCTTACGGCTGACTGCTTGATTACCGATATTGACGAAGCAATGAACCACTATGATGTTCGTTCTGAATACTCTCGTCAACTTGGTGAAGCTCTTGCTCAGGCTGCTGACTGTGCTGTTATCAATGAACTTGCTAATCTGGCAGCCAAGAAAACTAAGGGTATGCAAGAAAACATTCCTGAAAATTCTACCCTTGGAAACCCCGGTACTGGTAAGGCTTATGAATTTGTTACCGGTATGGACGAAGCCCAATCCGCAGCGTATGGCAATAAGCTTCTTGAAGGTTTGATTGCTGCTCGTGCTGCATTTACCCGTAACTATGTGCCTCAGGCTGATCGTTACTTCTTGACGACTCCTGAAGGTTACTCCGCTATTCTCCGTGCGTTGATGCCTGATGCGGCTAACTATGCGGCTCTCTTTGACCCGTCTAGCGGTCGCTTGATGAATGTTGCAGGCTTCCAGATCATTGAAGTTCCGCACTTCATTAACGATGGTGTTGACAGCAAGCATACCTTGAAGGCTCAATTGACGACTGCTGTGTTGCAAGGTATTGTCTTCCACAGATCGGCTGTTGGTACTGTGAAGCTCCGTGATCTTGCTATGGAACAAGCACGTAGAGCTGAATATCAGGCAGATCAAATCATTGCTAAGTACGCGATGGGCCACGGTGGTCTCAGACCTGAAGCCGTTGGTGTCTTTGTTAAGACTGCTCAGGTTGGCTCCGATACCTAAGGAGTAGTCGATGCCTGCTGATCTTAATAAGTATGGTAACACCTACGATATTACTGCTAAGAAGTGGGTGAAAGACATGACGGATTCTGAGCTTAAAACTTATGGCTACAAAGAAAAGAAAGAGGAAGAGGATGGAGAAGAAGGCCAAGCTCTTCAGACTGTAGCTTCTAAGACGAGAGCTAAGAAGACCGTAGCTTAACTAATAAACTATAAGCCCTAGAGTGTACTTTAAGTATGCCCTAGGGCTATTTTTTCTAGACTAAGGAGATTAGCTTTGATTATAACTCCGCAAAATGAATTAGATGCAGTCAATGAAATCCTAAGTGCTATAGGCTCTTCTCCTGTTTCTAGCCTTGAAGACGAAAACAATGTTGATGTCATCAATGCTAAAAGAATTCTTAAAGGTGTATCCAAGGAAATACAAGCAAGAGGATGGTTCTTTAATACTCTTGGAATGATACATCTTGACCCTGAAGATAACCGGTATGGTAAACTTAATGTTCCTTGTCCTAATAGTTATCTCAGGTTTGAAGCTCCAACCTATAAGTTAATTCGAAGAGACGGATATTTCTTTGATGTCTATAGTCAAACCAACATATTCCCTGAAGGTTTGGACATTAAGATACTTGTCAAGGAACTTCCGTTCAATGAGCTTCCAGAACAATTTAGAAAATATATTACAGTTCGTTCTTCTAGGATATTCCAAATGAGATACCTAGGTGACGATGGATTAGACCTTCATCTTCAAACCGAAGAGACTGCTGCTTATGCTGATGTAGTTGACTATGACTTGACTACAGGTGACTACAATGTCTTTGAGGATGGAGACTTTATCCAGATAGCTAGACACAGAGGAGTACCGTATGCCCCTTATTTCCCAGAGCATTGGTTCATTTAAAGGTGGCGTATCCCAACAGCCAGATATTATACGGTTCCCTGACCAAGTAGAAGAACTTATTAACGGTTTCCCTAGTGAAGTAGAAGGTCTTCAGAAGAGACCTCCAACTATCCATATAGCTAGACTTGGAGACTCTATGGGTAACAATAAGGTAAGATATCATGTTATCAATAGAGATGAGAATGAGCAATACATCCTAGAGATGCGCTCAGGTAATCTTAGAGTATGGGACTTGGAAGGTAATGCTAAGACTGTTAACATTAAGGAAGATGCTAGTTATCTGACTGTGACTGACCCTATAAAGGAATTCAGAGCTGTAACTGTAGCTGACTATACGTTTATCCTGAACAACACCATTAAGACTGCTATGACTGATGATCTCAGTCCAGACACAAATGATGGCAAGGTGTTGTTTGATGTCAGAGGTACTTCCTATGGTAAGACCTATGAGATATGGCTTAATGATAAGTTCTGTGCCGGTGTAAGATTACCTTCAGGTACTTCTGCATGGCATGTTAGATATACCAATACTCAGAAGGTTGCAGAGTGTCTTTACTATGCTTTGATTGGCACTAAGCCTACTGAAGGTTACTGGAAAGGTGTAGCATGGAAGACTGGGTTTAGTCAACTAGCATCCGTAGGTGACGAAGATGTTTGCTCTATTGCTACGTCTGATGATGGTTGGAATAATGTAGGTATTACAGGTACCTTTGAAGCGGAACAAATAGATAACAGTTCTACTCTGTCTGTCCGTAAGAAAGATGGAAGTGACTTCGAGTATAACATTGAAGATGGTTATGCCGGTAGTAACTTCTACTCTGCTAAGGACTGGGTGTCTTCAGAAGATAAGCTACCCAATGATGCACCTGATGGTTTTGTATTGAGAATTAAAGGATACACTTCAGGTGATACTTCAGATGACTACTATGTCAAATGGAATGCAAGTGAAAAGACTTGGCAAGAAACTCTAGCTAGAGGTATTCCCTATAAGATTGATGCTCAGACAATGCCTCATGCTCTTGTCAGAGAAGCTGATGGTACCTTTAGTTTCAAGAGATTGGAATGGATAGATAGACAAACAGGTGACGAAGATAGTAACCCTGAGCCTACCTTCATTACTAGAACAATCAATGATATATTCTTCTATCGTAATAGACTAGGGTTTATTGCAGATGAGAATATTATCTTGAGTGCTAGTGCTGACTTCTTTAACTTCTGGTTTGAGACTGCTACGAGTGTCCTTGATACGGATGCTATAGACGTAGCTGTGAGTTCCAATAATGTATCCATTCTGACTCATGCTGTGCCATTCTCTAGGGAACTTATGTTGTTTGCTAGGGAAGGACAGTTTGTATTGGGTTCAGATGGTATCTTAACTCCTAAGTCAGTTAAAGTAGATCAAGTGTCTAACTTTGTGTACAATCCTAATGTTCAACCTATCAATATTGGTAATAGCATTTATTTCATTAACGATAGAGTGAACTATTGCTCTCTTATGCGTTTCTATACGATTCAAGATGTAGCAGACCTAAGAGATGCTGAGGATTGTTCTAGTCACGTACCTAGATATATTCCTACAGGAATCACTAGACTATCTGGGAATTCTACAGAAAATGTCATTACTTGTCTTTCTGATAATGCCCCTAATACTGTATATACTTATAAGTTTATTCTTGTCAACGGTAATACAATCCAACAATCGTGGTTTAAATGGACTTTTGGGACTGATGACAGTCGTGTCTTATTGGCTGACTTTATCAATGCTAATATATACATGATTATAAGTACACCATCAGGTTTATTCCTAGAGAAAGCTGTATTGACTGGTAATACTCTAGATTATCCTGATGAGCCTGTAAGACTCTTCATGGACAGAAAGACAGAGTACACGATACCTCAAGGAAACAAATACAGTGATTTCAATAACTACACAGAGGTATCACTTAAAGATGTCTATGGTACGACTCCTACAGAAGGCTATACGTACTTCCTTGTCACTCCTGAAGGGTATCTTTATAAGACAAACGAATGGGATGATAACGGTGTATTTAGACTTACAGGAGACCTTAGAAATAAGAAGGTATTCGTAGGCAGACAATATGTTCTTGATGTTACTTTGTCTAGACCTTTGATTAAACAGAATAACAGTCAAGGTGCAGTTGTTTCTGAAGACGAAGGGAGACTCATGCTGAGATACTTCTGGTTCAACTATTCTGATTCCGTGTGTTTAACACGAAGGTAATAAATAGTTTGAAACATAAAGAATATACCTATACTTGTACATCTAAGAATCTTGGTGTGTCTGACTTGTTGCTCGGTGTCAATAAGGTATTCGGTGGACGCTTTAAGTTCCCTGTGCATGAGCTGAATAATGAAGTAGCTATTAAACTTTATAGTGACAATATGCTTCCTGTAAATATTGTTTCTGGTGGTTGGGAAGGTATGTATGTTAGAAGAACTCAGAAGGTGTAACAGATGGCAGTAGGTGGAATTATAGGTGCTATTGTAGGTGGTGTTGTAGGTGGCATAGGTGGGATTCATAATGTTCGATCTCAGCAAAAGGCTATGCGTGAAGCCTACATTCAGCAGATGTCTGTTCTGATGAAGAACTACAACTACAATCAGAATGCCCTCACAACTGAAGAAAGATATTCCCTTGAGTCAGCTAAGAGTAATCTTTTTAACATAGAGCTTAATGCAATCCAGAACAACGCTCAGGTATCAGCAGCTCTTAGTGAAACTGGTACTGAAGGCAGAACTTCTAAACAAATTGGTAGAGCTATTGAAGGACAAACAGAAAGACGAAAGACTTCGGTTATAGATAACTACTACCAAGATATTGGGGAGATCAGACAACAGAAAGATGCTCTCTATATACAACTTAAAGATACCGTAGAGCAAGCTGAAGAGAACTTTGAGGATGCTCAGGCTTCTGACTTCCAAAACGTTATGTCTGTATTTCAGAGTTCTGTTAATGGTTCTATCAAGGGATTTATGATAGGTTCTGGTATAGGTGGTGGCTTTAGTGCTATGGCCGGTGGTGGCGCATCAAGCATAGCCGGTGCAGGTAGTGGCTCTATGTCACTTGCAGGTATAGGCTCTAGTGGTGCTTTGAGTACAGGTGCAGCAGGAGCTTCTAGTGCTGGTTCTATTGCTTTGTCTGCCGGTTCTAGTGGTTGGTCTTGGGGTAACTTCTTGAGTGGTTTCAATCAGTCATTCTCTAAGTACGACAATATGTTCCAAGGCATGAATATGCTGTCAAATATGTTTGGAAGTTCTAGTAACGGAAGCAGAAACAATAGACTTTATCGTTATAACTTTGTTTATTAAAGGAGACTAGATGGCAAGTTATCAAAATAGTGCAGGTAACAAAGGAATAGCTAGTCAGTATGGACAATGGAGATATTTCAATTCTAGTATCCAAGCATTAGACAAAGGTAAGGCTGCTAGACTAAATACTAGAGTATTGGATGCTCCCCCTAAAGTAGCTGATAACTATGCAGAAGCTTTAGGGAAACTTGTAGATATTGGCTTGGCAGGATTTAAAGTATACCAAAAGAATGCCTATGATCTTGCAGATAAATACATTGATCGCTATGGGTTGCAGGCATACAATAAAGCTATAGTTGACAATGATATTCCGATACAAGATAACCCTGTAGCAATGCAGAGAATCAAGTATCGTACAGGTCAGATTCTTTCTGGTATTGAAGAGACAGACTTTAACAATCGTATTGCTCGTGGCGAATTCGTAGGTAAGAGTCCCTATGAAGTAGAAGTAGCAATGATTGACTCTAAGATGTCAGCTCCTAGTGAAGTCTCTCAGTACATGCCTTATGATGCTGAAAACGACTACTTCTTTAAAGAAGGTTTCTGGGCTGAATCAGAGAGACAACGTGAAGCATCGTATGTTAGAAATGCTAGTGTCACTAATCAGTGGTACAAGGATGAATCTGCTAGACAAGTAACAGCACTTGTAGGTAAACTCATAGATGATGGCAATACTCCTGATGCTGTTTTTGCCGGTATTGAAGACTGGGAAAACACTCAAGGTTCTTATTTTAGTCCTAAAGAGAAGACTGAACTCTATACGAGTATCTTTACGAGAGCTTCAACTAAACCTTGGGGTAGATCGTATGTAGATTATCTGGCAGATCAAAAGATACCGGGTTCTGATATGACCTTCCGTGATTACTATGGGGATGACTATATCAGAACTTTGCAGACTAAAGCTGATAATGTAAAGTTTGAAGCTGATGGACAAGAATACTATGCGTTTAAGACAAATGTAGATTCTCTAAAGACTGCACCTGATGGTATTCCTAAGCTTAGAGGATTGTTGGCAGAAGAGCTTAAAGTTAATGGTAATCTTAAAACAGATAGAACTGATCTTCTATATGGTGCTATTGATGATGCTGAGAGAAACCAAAAGACTCTTCTTAAATCAGCAGAATCAGAAAATAATAGAACAATAACTCTTGCGTCTTATATAGATTATTATAGAGATAAAGCTTTAGGAAACACAGATGAAACTGAAGAATCTGCTATATTCAGACTTAAGGGTGATGCCAACACTAGAAAACTTGCTCAACAGTTTGTCGTAGGCGAAGTGTTAAACTCTGGAGATACTGTCAGAATTAACACCATGCTTAACAATATAGTTGCTAATGGTGCCCCTTCTGAACTTAGAACGTTTACTGCTGAACAGTTTAAGAATGCTTTTACAAAAACAACTTCTGCTGTAGAGAATTTTGTAAATAATGGTGTATTACCTACCGGTTCAGACCCTGACATGGTTCCTTTGTCTGGTGCTAAAGGAAATAACTTGGGATATGCTCCTAAGAATCTTGCGAGTTTTGTCGAAGTCTATAACATGAATCCTTCTGCTGTAGCTAATCTTGTTAGTAATGACAAGGACTTCAAAGATGATATGGACTTGATTAACATGGGAATGGACATGGGATATAACCCCATAGAAATCCTTGGACGTAAGCAAGCGTTTATAGCTAATAATGAAGCTATGAGTGATGCTACTGGTTCACCTGAACAGAAGTTTAATACCCTTGTCAGAATGTCTGAGATTAGGGGATTTGAAGAAGACAGAATACCTAAAGCACAGTTTGCTAGAATAAATGCTGCTCTTGATGGTATTGTCTTGGCTAGGGCACATAAGCTTAGTCTGGTAACGAATGAAAGGATGGGTAAGTGTGTCTCTGCTGCTAAAGAACAAGTTGAAGCAGAACTTGCAGGTATCAATACTTTCGTTGTTCCTCGTAGTCTTCTTCTGAAAGATTTTGCGGGGATAACTGTAGATTCAGATACCATTGTCGATATAGCGAATGAAGTCTTTGTAGATATTGCTAAGACAGCACCGGGTGTTAAATTTCCTAAGGATTATGATGCTTCTTATTATGATGCAGCAAACAATACAATTCATGTGATTGATATTAGTGGTAATCCTAGAGGTGATATACCGATTAACGTCTTCACTAAGAAGATTAGAGAAGCTTTTGATAAAAGAAATATTGAGAGATAACAATGCCTGATAATAAACCTATTGTTGCTACTACAGGAAGTATGCAACTATTTAGTGGTAATTCCACTTCTGTATCCTCAGCAACAAATAGTGGCATTCCTATATTGGGCTTGGATACTATCAATGAAAAAGAACCTAGAGTAAATAATGAGTTACCTCAAGGAACACCTAACGATATAGAATATAAACCCTATGGTTGGGATGAGCTTGGTAAACTCACTCAGGATTCCTATGCCATTTCTCCTTTCGGTATGTTCTATAGACAAGCTAAGAAGGGCACCGGTGAATTCTGGGAAAGCTACAAGCCTTCTATTGTAGAACTTGATAAAATCTACAAACAGGTAGGTACTGATGAAGATGTCCTAGATGTTGTATTACGTGGTGCTGACACCTATGAAGAAGTAGAGAAAAACATAGCTCTATATAAGCAAAACCTAGAGATTGAACGTAGGATTGCTAACAGTCCTTGGTACTGGCAATTATATAGTGGTATTATAGGTGCTTTTGGGAATCCTGTCGATCTAGGTACTATGGCTTTGACTGCTGTAGTTCCTCCTGCGGGTGCTGTTTTAGGCGTATCTACTAAGGCAGCTAAAGCTATAGATATAGGTGGACGTATAGCAGCTAATGTTGTTTCTGGTGTAGCCGCTAATCAGGTTGCAGGTGAAGTTAGTGGTCTTGAAACAGATGTGTGGAGAGACGTAGCGGCTATCACTACTTTGTCTGGTGCTATGGAAGTAGCGGGGTATGCTGCGGCTAGGCTTAAAGCTTCCAAGATAAAGGGTGTCTTGGCACATGACAAATATGTGACTAATGGCGAGAAACCTAAAGCTATCGGAGACTTTGCACCTGAGATTGAAAAAGTAACAAAGTCTAAGGGTTTTACTACAAAACTCAATGACATGAGAGAGCAGTTGACTTCTGGTCTTCCTTCTGTTGAAGTAAAACAAAGACTTCTTGACTATGATAAAGAAGGCATTGATAGTGTTAGCTTTCTTATAAGAAACACTACTCATTGGGAACAAGGAGTTAGACACGTAAGGACTGAATCAGATCAATCTAAGATTTACCTTAATGACCCTAAGGAAACTCTTCCTGTAGATGTTATGCCTTATGATAGAAGTGATAGATTGGGAACTACTCGATTTGGTTCCGGTAAGGCTACCCTTTATGAAGAGACTGAAAAGCTTAGAGTTGATGATGATAAATATCTTAGAAGCTTTAGAAATGACATAGGTACTGTCTCTAAAATGTATGGAGACGAAGCTGTAAGAAACTATTTGTTTCTCAAGGGTGAAGGCTATGACATTCCTCCTGAGTTAGCTAAACTAGATAAAGATAAAATAATGCAGAGAGCTATTAAAAACTACATAGCTTCCTACAAAAAGAAAGGTGAACAACTTACTCAGGTTGATGCTATATCTGATATTTGGGGATACTTGAATTATATTCCCACGAGAATAGACAGAAGAGCATACACAAAATATAGTAAGCAATTTGCTAACACAGAGCTTGCTAGAAAGAATCTTATGCGTTACCTGATGGAAGGGGTGTATAATAGTCCTAAGCATCTTGAGTGGTTCAAAGAAAGATTTGAACAAGAGTTAAAAGAAAGAATAGCTAAAGAAAGAGCAGAGGCTGTAGCTAAAGGTATTGAGTACAAAGAAAAGAAGCTATCTCAAGCAGATTATGATGCTGAGTTTAATGCTTACTTAACAGATAAAGCTGAGGCAGCATCTAAAGGTTATTCAGATCAGGGTGTGTCTTTAGAGAAACATTCTGATGATTACAGTGATTTCAGTACAGGATTTTCTTTTACAAAGGAAAGAATGCCTTGGAATGCAGCATACGTTGATAGAAACGGCTTCTCTTTGAATAGTCTCAGAGCTGACCCTGTGGATACCATAGAGAGATACAATAGACGTGCTAATGGTCTGATTGCCACTAAGCGTGTGTTTGGTAAGACCTTTGATGAGCTTGATGCCGACATTGTGTCTTCCGCTAATGAGCTGTTTGATAAACACCATAAGGATGCCAAGATAAGACAACAATACCTTAGAGATATGAGGGCTATGATTAGAAGAGCCTATGGAATGCACATCTCTGATAGAAAAGCCTACGATGCTGTAGATGCTTTTATGGCTCTATTTAAGAATGGTATGTTCTCTACTGTAGGTACATTTATGGGTGCCTTGAACTCTGGTGAAATTGGTATGCTTGTCAATTCCTATGGCGCAGGTAGTCTCATTAGAAGCATACCCGGTGTTGGTAATATATACTCTAAGTTGGCTAAGTCTGGACACTTAGATAAGGCTAGTATTGAGTCTATCAAGAAACACATAGTTGGCTATGAGTTTAACGAAAGGTTGAATCTAAGAGCGGCTATTAAAGAAGCTGAAGATAACTTTGAAGACATGAATCCTTACCTAGCTAAGGCTGTTGGTGCATCTAGGTTTATGGCTGAACATTCTCCTGCGGGTTTTGTAATGCGTGGCTTCCAAGGGCACATCAATGATGTAATTACGGATGCTGTAACATCTGAGCTTATAACTAGAGCTTTAAACACTAGAGGTGGTATCAAGGGAATGTTTAAAGATCCTAAGGTGTTTGAACGCTTGGGTATCACTAAGGATGACATCAAGTATCTAAATAGAGTCTTTAGACGATATGCTACTACTAATAAAGATGGTTCGTATTCTCTAAATGAAGGATTCGAGACTCTGGCAGATGATGATATGTTTAGAGACATCTTCGGAAGACTCCATAAGTATGCTTTTGAAGAATGCTTGCAGAGAAGAAATCCTGATGACATCTTTACGTGGCAATTGGGAGACAAGAGTGTAATGCTTGATCTTGCTATGCAGTTTAAGGCATTTGCTATTCAATCTTACAATAAGAGATTCGTAAAGATGCTTAACCGTATCGAGGATGGGGATAGTCTTGCTATGTTCAACTTCGCTGTGACTACTACTGCATTGTCTGGTACTGTCAATATGCTTGTCTCCTATACTCGTTCTCTCGGTATGGAAGAAGAGGCACGTAATGACTATCTTGATAGAACTATAGGGTTCCATGATTTCAAAGACTTAGATAATCCTGAAGTTCTCTCTCAGGCATTGTTCTATAATATGGTCAACCGTAATCCTATTATAGCTGCCTTTGCTCTCGGATGGAACACTATTGGTTTTGGTACTGGGGGTAAGACTACTGCTTCTATTACAGATGACTATGCTGATAGCATGACTATAGGTAACTTTAATGTTGGCAAGCAAATTACCGATATGGTTCCTGCTGCTAGACTTATAGATTCAACAGCAGATTTTGGTATTGGTCTATACAATTCGAGTATTATAGCTATGGATGAAGAAGAAGATACCTATGAGAATAGATCAAAGACATCTAAGCAATTACTTAAAGGTCTTAATCTCTTGCCGTCACTTCCCTATTTGTCTCCTGTATTGAGAGATCACGTAAAAGACAGCCTCGAAGAATATAAATATGGATATTAAACAACATGGCAGATACTATTGCTAATTATACAGGTAATGGTACTCAGACTGACTTTGTAGTTCCTTTTGACTACCTTAAGAAGAGCTTTGTGCATGTGTATGTGGACAATAGACTTACTCTTCTTACAGGTGGCGACTATGGAGATACCGGTGCTGACTATTATTTCCTAGATGATACTACAATACGCCTTAAGACTGCCCCTGCTGAAGGTGAAGGTATTGTAGTCAGACGTTATACTTCAGCTACAGAACGAATAGTCTCCTTTGAGGATGCTTCTATTCTCAAAGCTACAGACCTTGATACGTCTCAACTTCAGGCATTCCATATTGCTGAAGAAGCGAGAGATAACGTTAAGGATGCTATGTTAAGAGACGATGAGGGTAACTGGGATGCTCAGAATGCTCGTATTGTCAATGTAGCTGACCCTGTAGATGACCAAGATGCTATGACTCTTGGTTACTATAAGAAAGATAAACAATCCGTCATAGACTTAAAGAATGAAACTAAAGGGTATCGAGACGAAGCTTTAGGTTTTAGAAATGAAGCTGAAGAATTCAAAGATACGACTAAAGGTTACAAAGATGATACTGAAGAGTCCAAGAATCTAGCTAAAGACTGGGCTGTCAAGATGAATGGTAAAGTAGTCGAAGAAGGTGAAGAGATAGACTACTCTGCCAAATATTGGGCACAGTCTGTAGCAGAGATGGGTGAAGCAGCTAAGGTTGTAGCAGACAATATTGATGATGTTAATACTGTAGCAGACAATATTGATGATATTAATACTGTAGCAGGTGATCTTGAGGGTACCTTTATGCCTCCTCAATTTACCGATATGGGTAGAGTAGGTACAGGTGAAACTGAAGAGGTAGAAGTAACCGGTGGTAACATTAAGACTGTAGCAGATAACATTGAGGATGTCAATAGTGTAGCTAGTGCTATCGAAGATGGTTCTCTTCAAATAGCTATAGATTCTATACCTGTTACCGTTGAAAATGTCCGATTGTCCAATGAAGCTAAAGATGATGCTGTAGAGGCTTCTAACAAAGCTAAAGACTGGGCTATCAAGATAGACGGCAAGGTAACCGATGATGCAGGTCTAGAAGTAGATTATAGCTCTAAGTATTATGCCAATCAAGCTAAAGCTTCTGCTGAAAAAGCCAATGTCTCTGCTGATGTTGTGACTGGAGCTGTGACTGATGGTGTCTCTCAGATCAACGCTTTGTCTCAGCAAAAGGTAACTGAGATAACCAATGCAGGTACGGAACAAGTAAACAATGTGAATACTGCTGGTACGGCTCAGGTTGAAGCTGTGAATACAGCAGGTTCAACTCAAGTGTCTGCTGTAGAAGACGAAGGTGCTTCTCAGGTATCTGCTGTGACTGCTGAAGGGACTAAGCAAACTGGCCTTGTTACTGCTGAAGGTACCAAGCAGATTACCTTAGTAGAGCAAAAAGGTGACTCTGTAATTGCTACCATGGATTCTTCTAAAGATGGTCTGATTGCAGAAATTCAAACTGAAGGTGAGACTCAGCTTGGTCTTATAGAAACAGCAGGTACAACTCAGGTTGGTAATATCAATACAGCAGGTACGACTCAGGTATCCAATGTAAATGATGCAGGGGATACTCAGGTTCAAGCTGTAAATACTGCTGGTACAACTCAGCTTGCCGCTATAGGTACTTCCGCTGAAGAAGCTATAGCAGACATAGAGCCGTACGTACAGAAGGCCCATGACTGGGCTGATAAGACTGATGGCCCTGTTGAAGGTGATGCTTATAGTGCCAAGTATTGGGCGAATCAGGCAGCTAGTGGTCAACTCAATGCTGACTGGAAGGAAACAGATTCTAGCAACAAGGGATATATTAAGAATAAACCTGATCTTTCTGTCTATGCTGAAAAGACCTATGTCGATAGTGCTTTAAGTAGTGCTTTGGTTTATAAAGGTTCTGTCAATACGTATGCTGATCTTCCTGTAGCTTCACAGAAAGTAGGCGATATGTATAACGTAGCTCAGGCTGATAGTTCCCATGGTATCAAAGCAGGGGACAATGTAGCTTGGAATGGTAGTGCTTGGGACGTCCTAGCAGGTACTGTTGACTTGTCTGCTTACCTGACTAAATCTAGTGCTTCTTCTACGTATGCTACGATAGATGATCTTGATGCTACCAATAACAGTATTGATACCCTTGAGACTACTGTAGGTACTAAGGCTAATGATTCTGCTGTAGTTAAACTTACAGGTAATCAAACAATAACTGGTACTAAGACCTTTAGTTCTACTATTGCAGGTAATATCAACGGCACTGCTAGGAATGTCACTGAAAGATACACAAAGACAACTAGAGGTGACATAGAGTACGGAGAGAATAATAACTACCTGATTGATAAAGCCGCTTTAGCACTTTGGAATGGTCGGTATAGTGGTACGTCAAGCAATCTAGAATATTGCAGATATGGCACTATTATAGATACAACTAGAGATCAAACTATAGGTGGTACTAAAACTTTCTCTGAAACTATAGTAGGTAGTATCAATGGTAATGCAGCTACAGCAGATAAATTAAAGACAGCTAGAACAATCAATGGTACTTCCTTTAATGGTTCTGCAAATATCAATATCAATAACATTGTCTCCAGAGGACAAGTAACAGGACTTACTGGTTCTACTAGAGGTTCTGTTAAAGGTATTCAGCTCTATGAAGCATACAACAACGGTTATCCTTATTCTTATGGGAATGTCATCCACATGAGAGGTACTAGAAATGATTATGGTGGTGACAACGAAATCATGTTTACTTGGAATGGGACGGATAGAGTGTTTGTAAGAAGCCTTAGAGATACTGCTTCTGCTGAGTGGACTGAGTGGAGTGAACTACAGATTGTTAGAACTGACTATGGGAGAGTAGGGAGTTAATATAAAAAATGGCTGTAAATTTAACTAACTTAGACATATCCACAAGATATGCTCTACAAGAAGACTTTGATAACGGCTTTGTAGGCAGGGACAGACAAATCGTTATTCAAACGGATGATGCTAAAGGGTATCGTCCAATTATCATGGATGGTAAGACTTCGGGTGGTAAGAACAAGGTTGCCCTCATGGATGACCTTGAAGATTGGAAACCTGCAAGAGCGACTAGTGCTGACAAGTTACAGACTGCAAGAACAATCAGAACTAACCTTGCATCCACTGGTACTGCATCCTTTAATGGTACTGCGAATGTAACACCGGGTGTTCAAGGTATCCTTGGTACTGCAAATGGTGGTACAGGAAATGCTGATGGTACTGTAGCTAAATTGACTACTGCTCGTACCTTTATCTGCAACCTAGAGTCCACTTCTGCGGGTTCTTTTAATGGCTCTGCTAATGTGACATTAGGTGTTTCTGGTGAACTACCGATTGCTAGCGGTGGTACTGGTAGAACTGATGGTCATGCACCTAAAGACATCCTTATGTCTGGCAATAGAGGAAACCTCAACGGCTATGAGAACTCTAGCAATGTGACTTCAGCTAGTCTGACTGTCAACAATAGTTCTAGAGATTCTATTTGTTGGACTTACTCTGGTGATATGGCTTTGACTATCAGTAATGGTGCGGCTAACCAATCGTGGACTAAGGTTATTGTTATGGACAATGCGAATAGTTCTGGTAGCTTGGCAGTAACTGCTGATTCGTCTAAGTTTACTTGGATAACCGATAATGCTACGAGCCTTCCTGCTAAAGCTTTTGTCGGTATTATGGTTGTTCACTGGTCTAATACTCATGGGTTTATCTCTCTGATGTTTAAGGAGTCTTAATGCCATGATTAAGAAATATACTTATAAAGGAAAAGAATACACGTCTGTTTACCAATTGAAGAAAGACATTTGGGAACAAGACGGTAAAGCCTTTTCTACTCCTAAGGATGCTTCTGGTTGGGCAATATATGGGGTGGTCTATCAAGAACTCCCTGACCCTGAGCCTGTAGAACCTTCCTTGGAGGAGATAAAGCAAACCAAACTAAATGAGCTTGAAAGAAAGTTCCTTAGTTGGTATGAAAATGACGCTAAGATGATCTCTAGCTTAGGCTATGAGTGTGACTCTGATGCTAGAGCTATGATGGACGTTAATGGTCTGGTTATAGCGGCTGAATATGGAGCTATGGTTTATACTTCTATCTTCATGGATGCCAATAATCAGCCCCATACAGTATCTTTAGAACAACTCAAGACAATACAGCTTGAGATCATTACAGCGGGACAATTTGCATATAACGAAAAGTGGACTTATAGAACTGCTATTGAATCTGCTACATCCGTAGAAGAAGCTAAAGGTATCACTATAAGTTTCACTAAGTGTGATTTTAGTGACAATGAGGCATCCTGATTGTTTTCAGGTACTCGTTGCATTAGATCAATTAGTGAATACACTTTTTGGTGGTTATGCAGATGAAACGGTGTCTAGTCGATCACATAGAGCTTACATTACAGGTAAGCGAAAGTGGACTAGAAATTTAATTAACCTATTATTCTTTTGGCAAGACGATCATTGTAAGGAGGCGTATGAAAGTGAACTTAATAGGTTACAATACCCTCCTGAATTTAGAGAGGATGATTAACAAAAGATGCTAAATAAAGACCTAATATTTAGCTTGATGTCAATAATGGGAGACGAAATGCTATTTCCTGATTGGGCTAATGCTCAAGAGATTCTGATACGTAAAGACGGTTGGGCCGGAGATACCTATACAGTTACGCAGGATTCTTTCCTTATAGGGCTATACAGCGAAGAATACAATACCAGTCCCGCTGGTTTACTTATTAACGGACAGGGCCTATTTAGAGGAAAGACTGTTACAGGATATAACCGTTATCCATGTTTTTATTGTACTAAAGGAACAGTTTTAAAAAATGATAGCAAGAATGAAGATGCCATTTTTAAAGTAATTCCTTTAGTCAAATCTGAGGGGAGGGGGGGGCTTAAATACCCTGTAGTCTTCTTTAGGTCTTACCAATTGAATAATATGGTTTGTATCAATAGAATTAAGTTTAAGAAGAGAGCTTAATATATGTTTGATAAAGACATAATGTTATTCTCATTGGTTGGACTTACAGGAGACGATATGCCGTATGTTATATCTGAATTAGATCAGAAGTCTCAAACAGTACAAAAGGGTGCTTCATTTACATGTGATACTGCCATAATTGCAAATATGCGTACTAAAAGTTGGTCTATAGAGTATCCTGATGGATATTCTATTACTGGTAATTCTGATACAATAGATAATAATGAGCCTAGCTTGGAGTAAACTTCAGGCTAGGCTTTTTGTTCAACAAATGGAGGAGAATATGTCAGCATTGATTAGTCTTAGTAAGTTACAGAACGTTATTCCTGAGTTCATTGATACTCGTCTTATGCCTTCAGCCCCTTCTACCATGAAGGGGATTCTTGGAGGTTCTACCTTTGTTATCCTTCGCAGAATGGATAGCATTGTCTCTCAGTATCTTCCTATGCTGAAGACAGCCGGTATCGTCAATGATAACAATCAGATTGACATT
>OODA01000283.1_pt1 | contig 37625 bp, 36 predicted proteins | sample 1671341 | NCBI WGS metagenome assembly OODA01 (sample SAMN06348147, study PRJEB24527) | human gut metagenome | biome: human gut; feature: ankylosing spondylitis patient; material: feces | host: Homo sapiens | place: China | collected 2015-10 | reverse complement strand
GGTGCCGCCGCTGCGCGGCGGTCTGGGGCCGCCCTGTGGAGGACGGGGGCCGCCCGAACGGGGCGGACGCGGGCCGCGCGGAGGACGGCGTCCCCAGAAGATGGGGTGATACATCACCGTCGGCACGCCCATGCCGGGCATCATGTAGCGGCGGCGATAGCGGCGATAACGCATGCCGTCAAGCATGATCCAGAGGACAAAGAATATGATGAGGATCATGATGAACATCACACCGTTGGCCGCCTCGTCCAGCGCCGCCTCGCTCTGCTGATACTGCTGGCTCAGCTCCACATGGAGCGCGGCGCAAAGCGAGCACACCGCCGCGTCATAATCGCCCTTCTGCACGTTATCCGCCATGCAGGAGGCAACAAAGCTCTGCGAAAGGCCGCTGAGCAGATCGTAAAAATCGCCGCTGGCGACCAGATAATAGTCCTGCTGCTGTTTGGCGATGACAAGAATGGCGTCATTTGAGCCAAGCTGCATCGTGTCCGCGTAGTCATACGCCGTATTCTCGAGATTATCCGACGACTGCACCGTCACGACGGCCATGATGCTGCCAAACATCTTGTCCCAGTTGGCGTTGTAAAGACCGATAGCCTCCTCGGTCTTGTCGGAAAGAACACCGGTATCATCGCGCACATACTGCGTAAAGGCCGCCGCAGAAAGTGAGGGATCGAGCTTTTCCCCGCCCTCCGGCGTAGAGACGGCGGGCGCCTTGTGCAGTCCCCACGCACTGGATGCGACGATCGCCAGAATCAGCACGGCGATGGCGACGCCGCGTTTTTGAAAGAATTTCATATGCTTCTCCTATCCGGAGCGTCTCAGCTTCTCAGCTCCATGAGCTTCTGCTTCAGCTCACCTTCGATACGGCCGAGCTCGACCTCCGCTTCCTTGCGCTTCTGCGCGCCCTCGCGCTGGATGTTCACGACCTCGTCGAGCGTGGAGACGAGCTGCTCGTTCGTGTGCTGCAGCGTCTCGATATCGACGATGCTGCGCTCGGCCTCCTTTGCCGTGGCGATGGTGCCCATCTTGAGCATGTCGGCGTTCTTCTTGAGAAGCTCGTTCGTCGTCTGCGCCACCGCGCTCTGTGCGGCCGTGGCCTGACGGCTGTGCTCCATGCCGAGCGCGAGCACCATCTGGCTCTTCCAGAGGGGGATGGTATTGACGAGCGAGGACTGGATCTTTTCGACCATCAGCGTGTCGTTGTTCTGGAGAAGTCTCGTCTGCGGGCCCATCTGGAGCGACACCATGCGCGTGAGCTCCAGGTCATGCAGCTTCTTTTCAAAGCGCTCGCACTTCTGCGCGTAGTCGTTGTAGGCCTGTGCATCCTCGGCAAGGCCGCTCGCCTCCGCCTTTTTGCGCAGCTCCTCGAGCTCGCCGGAGCGGACCTCGGCCAGACGCTTTTTGCCCGCGATGATATACATGGTCAGTTCTTTGTAGTACTTGAGGTTCAGCTCATACATCTGGTCGAGCATCGCGATGTCCTTCATCAGCGTGACCTGATGCTTTTCAAGCTCAGAAACAATGCGGTTCACGCTCGTCTCGGCCTTGCCGTACTGCGCGCGCATCAGCTCGAGCTTATCCTTCTGCTTGCGGAACAGGCCTGCGAAGCCCTTCTTCTCCTCCTGACCGAAGCCCTTGACCTCGACGACGAGGTTCGAGAGCGTCTCGCCCACCTCGCCAAGATCCTTGTTGCGCACGGAGGACAGTGCATTTTCCGAGAACGTCGCAACGCTCTTCTGCGCGGCCACGCCGTAGTTGAGCACGACATTCGTGTCCTTGATGTCGATCTTTTTCGCAAAATCGTCGACGGCTTTCTTCTCCTGCTCGGTGAGCATGCTCTCATCGACCTTGACAGGCTCGACTTCCTTTTTCTCCGCCTCGGGCGCCGTGGGCGCTTCGGGCGTGAGCGTCAGCTCAGGGACGGCCTCCTGCGCCGCTTCGGTGGGGTTCAGGGTCAGCTCGGGCATCATGTTGTCGCTCATATCATTTCTCCTCCGTATTTTGGCTTTGAGTTTGTTCTTTTTCGTGCTTTTTGATGCGCTGGATGCGACGCAGGCACAGCAGCGTGGCCAACGCCCAGATCAGCGCGGAATAGTAAAGCGTATCCCTGTGCAGATGCCGCGCGCCGATGATGCTTGCCACACACATGATGGCAAAGATTGCACAGAAGATCGGGTCGAGCCACACGCCTTTCAGTCGTTTCAAGATCCACGCATTGACTTTGGCGTTGAACGCCATCACTTTCTTTCGCATCGCTTACTCCTTTATAGCTCGAGCTTGATGTCGTCCTGCGAGGCGGTCGCCGTGCCGGACTCGGCATGCAGCTCACCGTCGTCCTCACTGAGCCCCTCGCGCTTCATCATGTTCTCAAGCACCGTGATATCGGCGGAAATATCCATCGCCTCGCTGCCGAAGAGCATGTCGAGCTGCTTTTCAAAAGCCGTAACGATCGTGCCCATCATACTCTCCACGCGCTGCATGGTCGCGTCGATGTTCTCGCCGCTCACGCCCTGCGCGCCCATACGGTCATAGGCGTTCAAGAGCTTAAGGGTCGTGGGCAGGTAGTAGTCCATGAACTTGCGGATCTGCGGCAGCTTCGACGGGTCGGATTTGATCTGCGCGAAAATTTTCGCGCTCAGGTCCTCGAGCCGGTCGATGTCGGCAGAGATCTTCGCGTCCTTGATGGAATCATTCAGACGCTTCATCTCGGAGATGGCAAGATTGCCGTCCTTGATCATCTTGTCAAGCTCCGGATTCCCGGTGGTCTCCTCCTTTTTCGGCGGGTCGGGCACCGTGACTTCGACCGTGCCGCACACGGCGTTCATGATGAAGAACACCACCCCCGACACGACCGCCACAAAGAGGAAATGCGGTACGCGGTAGAGCGGGAACAGCAGCGCATAAATGACCCATGTTCCCGCCGCGGCATAATAGGGAACGGTGGATCTGCGTTTGACGGTTGCCAAGGCGATCGCCTCCTGTTTTCATAAATATTTTGACTGATATATGATATCACATCGCATCAGCGCGGTCAAGCAAAGCAAGCGCTTGAAACATTGCAATATCGCACTTTTTACAAAAGAAGGCGGCGTCCGGTCCAGGACGCCGCCTTCTTGCAAAATACTGCGTTTTTCTTATTCGTTTCGGATGGCTTCGAGCGCCGAGATCTTGACCGCCTTGTTCGCGGGCTGATAGCCGGACACCAGTCCGACCAGCACCGAGAACACCAGCGCGAAAATCACAAGCTCCGGCTTGATGACGGACGTGCGCACCACGTCTTCGCCGCCGATGAGCGCCTGCTTGATAAGCTCCCACGTGACGCCCCCGCCGCCGAACGCGCCGAACGAGAACAGATTGATGATGACGGATATGATGAAGCTGAAAATAAGCCCCAAAATGCCGCCGAGAAGGCCGATGCTGCCCGCCTCCATGAGGAACATCGCGCGGATATCGCGCACATAGCAGCCGAGCGCCTTCATAATGCCGATCTCCTTCGTGCGCTCGGAGATGGACATGATCATCGTGTTCGTGATGCCGATAGCCGCGACCAGAAGCGAGATCGCACCGAGGCCGCCGAGCATCAACTCGATCTGGCGGGTCTGCTTGTTGAGCTCGTCGCGCATGCTCTGCATAGAATACGTACTGTAGCCCAAGTCCTTGATGGACTGCTCCACATCCGACACGGCATCGAGGCTCTCAGCCTTGACGTTGATGCTTGAATACTCGAACTTCGTGTCGGTCTTGCCGGTCAGGTCCTGAATAAGCGCTTTGAGCGCATTGATATCCATCATCACGCCGTCGCTCGTCTCATAGCCCTTTCCCCGGTCCTCCTTCAGCACACCGACGACCTTTAGCTCGACCTCGTAAGGCGTGGGCTCGGTGCCCGTACCGTTGTCATACGGTGTGAGTACCATGGTGATGCTCGTCTTGAGCGGGTCGAAAAACGGGTCGGGAACATTTTCGGTATCAATATTTCCGTTCTCATCCCAGACGTAACGGTCCACATAGTTTCGCCCGTCCGGCATCAGCGTATCGAAGAAGTTATAGGCAAAATACTGGCCCACGACCACCTCGTCGCTGCTCTCCGGATACCGCCCGTCCATCAGCTCAAAGCCCATGTCCTCAAGGGCGCTCGAGTCAATGCCGGCAAAATTGACCCAGTTGGCCGTGTAGCGGCCGTTGACGCCAGCCTTGAAGCTTACATTATATTCGTCGAGACTTGCCTTGGGCATGACGGCCTTGACGCCCGCGATCTCGTGGAAGCTCTCGACCGCCTTGTCGTCAAGCTTGCTCTCCGTCTGTGTGCCGGTATTCTGGTTGTAGCCGCGGTAGACCTCGATGATGGAGAGGTCACCCATATTTTTGAGCATCTGATCGTAGGACTCCTGCATGCCCGCGCCGATGGAGACCATCACGATGATGGACGTGCAGCCGATGAACACACCCAGCACCGTCAGGATCGTGCGCCCCTTGCGCCGCGACAGGCTGTCGAAGCACATTTTCAGGATGTCTGCGAATCTCATTTGTTCTGCTCCTCAGCGCCCGTGGCCGCAGTCTCCTTCGCCGCGGCGTCCGCTGCCTCCTTCTTCTCTTCGGCGATCTCCTCTTCGTCCCACTTGTCCCAGAGGGCCTGCTCGGCCTTCTGCTTGGCCTTTTTCTTGCGGATGCGCAGCACAATGAGAAGGACGATGAGCGCGGCGACCCCCGCGATGATGACGTACTTCCACGGGAAGGTGTTTGCCGGCTCGGGGTCGATCATGCCGGGATCGTCCATGCCGGGGTCAGACGGCTCATAGGCCATGGCCTCGACCGTTGCCTCGAACACGCGCTCTTTGGTGTTGCCGTTGGAATCTTCGTAGGTAATGACGATCTTGACCTGATTCTCGCCCTCCAGCTGCGGGGTCACGGCAAAGGCGATGGTGCCGTTCTTGCCGCCGTCGATCGTGCCGACGCGCTGATAAGGCGTGGGAGAATCAATATCGCCGGAGATGGTCGCCTCGACGTTGCTGATGGCGCTCTTGCCCTTGTTGACATAGTCGATCGTCAGGCTCGTCTCCTCGCCGACGTAGCCGGTGTAGGAGGTCTTGGGTTCGCTCAGCTCAAAGCGGTCGGGCTGGTAGAGCGGCACGCTCAGCGACAGCGTGGCGTTGCCCGACTTTCTTGCGTTCTGATCGACGTATTCATAGGTGACGGCGATCTGCACCCCCTGCGCGCTGGCGCTGATGAGCTGCGCGGCCTTCATCGGCACGGTGACGGTCTTGCTGCCGCTCGCGGCGACAGATTCAAAGTAGAACGTGTTCGTCGAGCCGTTGAGCATCAGGTCCTGACCGCCGGTGACGGTGACCATGACGTTTTCGATCTTGATGGTCTTGCTGGTGTTCGTGAACGAGAAGCTCAGGTTCGTGCTTGAGCCCGCCGCAACGGACGAACCGCCGTAGTTGTACTTCGAGAGAATGACGATGGGCGTGGGGCTCGCAATGGTCTCCTCGTCCTTCGTATCCTTGGTAACGGTGGAGAGAACGTTCACGCTGCCGCTGGCGCTGCCGCCGGTGAGCTGCGTGCCGTTGTCATAGTAGAACGACAGGCTCGCGTCGATCGTCTGCATCTGGGACTCGATCTTGTCGGGCGCCTTGACCGTCACAGTGACGGCCGTGTCGCGGCCCGCGCGGATATCGTCGAGCATGTAGTCCTGGCTGCCCATGATGAGAAGCGATCCGGAGGATTTGAGCGTCAGGATAGGGTCGCGCATGGCGGTCGTGCCGGCGTTCTGGATGTAAACGGTGATGGTCTTCGTCTCGCCCGCGGCAATAGACGTGCTCGTGCCGTCGGAGTTGAAGACGGCGCGCGGCTCGGGAATCGTTTCCGGCGCCGGCTCGGGGGCGGGCGTCGGCTCGGTGTAGGGCACGCACTCGCGCACCGGAACGGTGTTGCCGTCCTGATAGCCGCCGCCGTTGCCTTCATAATAAATTGTAAAGGCAAGCTGCTTGCCGCTGTCGCCGGTGTAGGTCAGGCCGGTGAACGTAACGGTATATTCGCCGTTCTGTCCGCTTGCAACAGCGCTCGCCGTGCCGTCCTGAAAGCTGTCAAGGCCGCGCACGACGCGGATCGAATCGTTGCCGCCGTCCGTGCGGGATAAGTAGACCGTGATATCCACCGTATCGCCGGTGTAAATGCTGCTTCTGCTGGCCCGGTAGCCGGTGATCAGAAAGCTGGTTCCCGTCCGTGCCGTCGTGCCTCCGCCCGTCGCTTTGGCGTCATTCACAGGCAGCAGCGCTGCGCACAGCACAAGGGCAAGGCAGAGCGAGAGCAGGGATCTTGAGATGCGTTTCATGTTCGATTTCCTCCGTTATTCGATGTAGGGTGCGGCGTCGATCTCCGCCTTGACCTGATTTTCTACGTTGCTGACGATCCTGCCGTCGATGAGCGTGACGATGCGGTCGGCATACTCGGTCATCTCCGGATCGTGGGAGACGAGCACGATCGTCTGGTGGAAGCGCTTGGCAAAGCCGCGGATCATGTGCATGACCTCTTTCGTCGTCTTCGAGTCGAGGTTGCCGGTCGGCTCGTCGGCGAACACGACCTCGGGGTGCGTGACGAACGCGCGCGCGATGCCCACGCGCTGCTGCTGTCCGCCGGACATCTGGTTCGGAAAGTGGTCCATGCGGTCCTTCAGTCCCACGCGGCAGAGCATTTTCTTCGCCTCCAGCAGCCGCACATCCGGGTCGATGCCCTTGAACATCAGCGGCATGGCCACGTTTTCCGCCGCCGTCAGCTCCGGCAGCAGGTTGTAGGACTGGAAGACGAAGCCGATGTGCTTCTGCCGGAAAGCGGCGAGCTGATTTTCGTTGAGCTGTGAGATCGGCACGCCGCCGATGCGCACCACGCCGCGCGTGGGCTTTTCGAGTCCCGCCAGCTGGTTGAGCAGCGTCGATTTGCCGCTGCCGGACGTGCCGAAGATGCAGCACACCTCGCCCCGTGGGATGTCGAGGTCAATATTGTGCAGTGCGACCACGTGCTCCTGCCCCATCATGTACACCTTTCGGAGCTTTCGCACCGAAATGACGGGCTTCTGGTCATTTGCCATCGCAGTTTCTCCTCAATTTTAATCTTGGGTCCATTATAATCTCATCTTATGAGGAAGTCGTTACAATCAGGCGCGATTTGGTTACAAATTATTTAAGAGTTCCTTAATTCTCGCACCGAGCCTTTTCCTGTATTATTTAGACGGAATTTATCGAAAAATGTTTCATCCTTTTTGAAAAAAAGCGGCGGATTTTTTGATCCGCCGCTTTTCGCGCGCTTACTCTCAGTTCATCGGCGCATCGGGCACAACGTAGACCGTCATCTCTTCGCCATTTGTGTCGATGGACACGGTGTCGTCGATGGGCTGCGTCAGCGCCGCATCCGCATAGAGCGTGCAACCGCTGCGGCAACAGATGTTGACATACGTCCCCCTCGCCACATGGTATTCATTCACCCACCAGTCTTCGCCCCCTTCTTCCGCAGGGAGGCAGACCGTCAGCAGGCAGGCGGGTCTCGTGTCGTCCGTCGCGTACACGACATCGTTCAGAAGGTAGCGGCCTGACTTGTAGGGTTCTGTTTTGTAGGGTTCATCGTAGCTCCAGTTGTAGAGTGTCGTGCCCATCTCCGTCGCGCCGCCCTCGCCGTCCTCGATGTAGTCGGTCACGGACATGGCAAGCAGCTCGCCCGTCTCGGGATCGGCGTAGTAGAGGGTGGTATAGTAGTAGCCGCCGGCGTCTTTAAAGCGCGTGGTGGTCGAGAGCAGCACCGCGCCGTCCTGCTCGCTGCGCTCGTCAAGCGTTTCCTCGGCATTCTTGGCGGCGGGGTCAGTGCACTGCGGCAGCATTTCACGGAGATACTCCGTCCCCTCGCCCGGAATGGGATAGATGTTCAGGCTTGCGTTATCGTCGCTCGTCATGCGCGTGGCGTACAGTCTGCCACGCCCCTCGCTCCACAGTTCTTCCTCGCCCGGGCCGCTGTTGGCGGTATAGTTGTAGTGCGAGGACATGAGGATCGTGCCGTCGCCCCCATCCGTGTACTGCAATCTTGCGGTGTAGGTCACCTCGCCGTCCCGGTCGGTGCCCTGAATGTTCACGGTCACGGCGTCGTACTTTTCGAGCAGCATGCACGGATCGTTGACCTCGCGCAGTGTTTCGAGCGTCACGTCCATCGGCGTGTCAGCGCCGATGGTATCGTCCTCTTTGTCGTCCTTGCCGCCCTGCATGCCGCAGCCGGCAAGAAGTGCCGCGACGCAAAGCGCGGCAATGCCTGCTTTCTTCCAGTTTTTCACCTTGGTTTCCTCCTTATTTTGGTGCGGGTTCACGCCCGCGTTTCAAATTCTTTTAACGGTTTTCTTCCAGCGGCACGATGTAGACCGTCGCGCTGCCGCCGCTCGTGTCGACGCCCGCCTGATAGTCGATCTCCTGACTCAACGCTGCATCATAATAGATATTGCTGCCGGTACGGCAGGCAAACATGGCATAGCTGCCGCGCGTCACGCGGTACTGCTGTGTTTCCTCGTCCGCTGTGCCGGGGTCGTAGATGAGCGTCAGCAGGCAGGTGTCAGCACTGTCGGTCTCGTGCAGTGCTTCGCCCGCAAGGTCACGCTCAGGCGCGTAGGGCTCATCGTAGCTCCAAGTGTAGCGCATCTTGCCGTCAAAGGCCTCATCATCCGCAGCATGATCAGTCACTGTCATGGCGTGAAGCTCGCCGGATCCAGGTTCAACTTCGTAGAGCGTCTTGCTGTGATAACCGCCAAGGTTCGGATATGTCACACTCCCGGAGAGCAGGTACACACCATTCTGTAATCCGATCGTTTCCTCGCTCTCCTCGGTGCCCATCTCAAATTCCGCAATTGCGGGCAGATCAGCAAGAACATACATCTCGTAATCTATTTTGGTGAAGCAGGTCATCATCGTTCTCTCTTCGTTCGATGATCGATCCAGATACACTTTTCCGTTTGCCTGCGTCCAGCGCTCTTTTGCACTGACCGGATAATTCTCGCTCGGATCATACCCATAATGCCCCCAGGACACGACATTTCCATCCGCATTACGGGTGTACTGCACTCTGGCGGTATAAGTCACATCGCCATTTTTATCGGTGTACTGTACATTCACCGTCACGACCTCATGTCTTTCGAGCAGTGCAAGGGGTATATTGATCCCTCGAAGATCCTCGACGGTATAATCCTCGCCATCTTTCAGCCCGCAGTCGCCTCCACAGCCTGCAAGTAAGCTCGCAGCGCATAAAGCAACGGTGACGGCTCTCTTCCAGCTTTTCATGGTGTGCTCTCCTCTCTCATCTCCCGTCAGTCTTGATCGCCGCTTTTCACATAGACGGTCGTGCTGCCGCCGTCCGGCCACTCGATCTCAGGGGTTTGATACTCCTGCGTCATGGCGGCGTCGTAGTAAAGCATGACGCCCTTACCACTCTCTGGGGAAAAGTACGCTGCGCTCGGCACGGTAAAGTGCTGCTCGTGCTCCTGCGCGGTGCCCGGGTCCCACACGAGCGTGATTTCATGCTTGGGAACATCGTCCGACAGCATCAGCGCGTAGAGGTCTTCCTCCGGTTCATAAGGGCGGTCATAGCTGAACGTATAGCTTCCCGTGGCAAAGCAGGTGTCTTTTCCCTGCAAGTCTTTTCTGTGCCGCTCCGACTTGATCGATATCAGGTCATCGGAGGTTGGATCGACATAGAGCCATCGCAGCGAGTAGTCAGTGTCATCGTCGGTGATATAATGTTTGATCGGAAACACGAGCTGGCCGTCCTGCTCATACGGCTCTTCGACCTCCACCGTGATACCGTCACCGGCCACGGGCAAAAACGGTTCCCGCGCGGTACTTTCTTCGTACCACTCATCCGTTCCGCAGGCGATCACACTGGCAATTCGAGCGCTGCCGTCATCATTTGTTCCAGCGATAATGCACATACCGTCCGGCACTTCATCCAGGCAGACATTCACGCTATAAATATCGTCTGCGCCGTACTCATCATAATACCAGCCGTGGCTCCAGCTTTGCAGCCGGCCTTCTTCGTCGCGCGTGTACTGGTCAGTGCTCTTGACGTCCTGACCGCCGTTGCTGCTGTCTGTGCTCTCCCGTACAATAGTCACCACCTTGTGCCGTTCAAGCAGCGCGGAGATCTTATTCCTCTCACAGATGTCTTCGTAGGTGATCTGCAGCTCGTCGGCGCTGTCGTCATCGTCAAGCCCGCAGTCGCCTCCGCAGCCCGCGAGCAGCAGCACGGCGGCGAGCGCAAGGGCGCTCATCGGTCCCCAGCGGTTCATTTTGTTTCTCCTTTCATCGTCTTCTTTCCATCTTGATTATGCGGAGCTTTTTTCGTTCCGTACACTCTCTTAGACGAGAAATTTCTCAAAAAGTTTCACCCTTATGATTTTTTTAAGAAACTTTTTTCTTCCCCGTGCGAGCTCTTGCATTTTCCGCCGATGCGGCATACAATGAGGACACATTTCACCCGGGAGGGGCGTTTTTATGAACTATATCGGCATCGACCTCGGCGGCACGAACATCAAGGGCGCACTCGTGAGCGCGAAGGGCGAGATCTTAAAGGAGCATTCTATCCCGACGCGCGTCGATCTCGGCCCCGAGGCGGTCGCGGGACGCATCGGTCAGGTCATCGCGCAGCTCTCTATCGGCGAGGACACCGTCGGCGGCGTGGGCGTCGGCTGCCCCGGCACGGTGGACGACGCGAGCGGCATCGTGCGCTTTGCGGCGAACCTGAATTTTGTGAACTTCGACCTGCGAAGCGCGCTGCGCGCGCACACTGCGCTTCCCATCCACCTCGGCAACGACGCAAACGCCGCGGCGCTGGGCGAGGCGCTGTTCGGCTGCGGCCGCGGCGCGGAGAGCACCATCGTCGTCACGCTCGGCACGGGCGTCGGCGGCGGCGTGGTGCTCGGCGGCAAGCTCCTGACAGGCTACACGGGCGCGGCGAGCGAGATCGGCCACATGGTCATCGCGGAAAACGGCGAAGAGTGCACCTGCGGCAGCCGCGGATGCTTCGAGGCCTACTCCTCCGCCACGGCGCTGATCCGCGACACGAAGCGCACCATGGCCGCGCACCCCGAGAGCCTGCTGCACGCGATTGCCGCGGAGCAGGGCGGTGTCGACGGCCGCACAGCGTTTCTCGCCAAGGAGCGCGGCGACGAGGCGGGCGCGCAGGTCGTGGAGGACTACATCGAGCATCTGGCCTGCGGGCTCACAAATCTTGTCAATATTTTCTTCCCCGAAGTGCTGGCCCTCTCGGGCGGCGTAGCAAATCAGGGCGACGCGCTGCTCCTGCCGCTGCGCGAAAGGGTGCGCGAGCGTTCGTTCGGCTCGCGCTATGCCGTCTCGCACACGCGCATCGAGCTCTGCACGCTCGGCTACCGCGCGGGCGTGATCGGCGCGGCGATGCTCGCGCGCGAGTGAGCGTAAAATAGCGCAAGATATGATAAGGCCCTCCGCATTTCTGCGGAGGGCCTTTTTTACCGGTAGCCGTCGGGCTCGGCCGAGCCTTCGATCAAAAACTGCACCTCGTCCACGCCGCCGAGCGACAAAATGGACTGCTCGAGCGCGCTCAGCATCAAATCGCGCTCCGCCTCGTTCTCCGGCAGTGAGCCGCTCGCAGGGAGATTCAGATAGCACACGCCGTTTTCGATGCGAGAGGAGATGACCGCAAAGTCCTCCGGCAGGAGCGAGACGAGCGAATCGTCCTCCGGCCCCTGCGCGAGCGCTTCGAGCAGCGCGTTCACGCGCGTCTGGCCCTCGTAGAGCGCGAGCGTCTGCTGCTCGGCGCGCAGCTCGCCTGTCTTGCTGTCGAGGAAATAAAGCGACACGGTGATTGGCCGCAGGCCGCTCTCACGCGAGGAAAGCAGCGTATCCGCCGAGAGCAGCACTTGCGTCTCGCGGTACGGCAGCTCGCGCCCGTCCGCCGTGATGCTCACAGCGTTCACATTCGGCAGCTGCGTCAGCGTCAGCGTGATGCAGTAGTCAGCGAGCGACAGGTCGATGCCCGTCAGGCGCGCATACTGTGCGCTCAAGTCGATCTGCGCGCGGCGGCCCGACACCTTGAGCGACTTGAGCGCCGTTCCCTCCGGGATGGGTGACGAGAGCGACGGCTCGTCGGGCCCTGCGAGCAGCGCCTCCATCAGCGCGCGGACACAGTCTTCGGTCTCCATCGCGCCGTCGAGCGTCAGACGCTTTTCCTGCGTGCGGATGGCGTCGCCGCCGCCCGCGGAGTTGGGATCGCTGAGAAAATAGAGCTCGTAGCCGTTCTCGTCCATCTCCTGCGCGTGCTGGGCCGCGCAGGCGCAGAGAAGCGAAAGCAGGAGGACTAATGCCGCAGTCAGGGAAAGACGTCTTCTCATGTCTCATCCCCTCTCTCTTCGCAGCGCGGCAGGCGCACGGTAAACACCGTGCCGCCGCCCTCGCGGGCGCGGACCTCGATGCTGCCGCCGCGGCGGCGCGCCGTGTCGGCGGCGATGGAAAGGCCAAGGCCTGTACCGCCCGCGGCGCGCGAGCGCATCTTGTCCACGCGGTAGAAGCGGTCGAAAATGCGGGGCATGTCCCCCTCCGGAATGCCGATGCCATTGTCGCTGACAGTGAGAAGGCAGTCCTTTTCATCCCCCGCGAGCAGCAGCTTCACAAAGCCGCCGGGGCGGTTATACTTGATGGCGTTTTCCGTCAGGTTGTAGATGATTTCGTGAATTTCATCCTCGCTCGCGAGGGTCTGGCCCTCGCGGCGAATTTCATATGAGAGGTCGACCTGCTTTTCCTCGGCCACAAGGCGCAGCATGCGCACCACGCGCGCCATCACGGATGAGAGGTCGACGCGCTGCGCCTCGGGCAGCATGCCGCTGTCCAGGCGCGTCAGGCGCAGCAGATTTTCCGTGATGCGCGCCAGGCGCTCGGACTCCTGCTCGATATCACCGACAAATTCGCGCACGGTCTGCGCGTCCATGTTCTCCGTCTGCAAAATGGAGTCGGACAGAAGCCTGATGCCCGCCAGCGGCGTTTTGAGCTCGTGGCTCGCGTCCGACACGAAGCGGCGGCGAGCGTCCTCCGTCGTTTGCAACCGGTCAGCCATGTCGTTGAACTCGGCGGCGAGCTCGCTGATCTCGTCGTGCCCGCCGACCTCGGCGCGGTGGCTGTACGAGCCCTCGCGCATCTTGCGGATGGCGTCGGTCAGTACGCCGAAGCGCCGCGTCAGCACACGGGATAAGAGTACGCTGATCCCGCCGGCGAACACCAGCACGACCGCCGAAATCGTCAGGAGATTGCGCTGCAGGGACAGCAGCAGCTCCGCTTGCTCGGTGTCGTATTCGTAGGCATACACCGCGCCGATGGTCTGGCTGTGGTAGATGACCGGCGAGGCCGCGCGGCTTTTGAACGCCTTGTCCGAAAATTCGGTGTAAAAGACGTCTTCTCCGCGAAGCGCTTGCACAAGCTCTGTATAAAAGGCGTAGCGGCCGATCGCGCCGTCGGTTTCGCGCGTGTCGTACAGCACGCGGCCCGAGGCGTCCGTCACAAGCACGCGGGAGATGCCCGTCTCCTCCACGAGCGTCATCGCGCCCGCGACGTTTTCCTCGCTCAGCTCCTCAAGGCCGGAGAGCGCCGTCACCATCACCGAGACGCTGCCCTGCAGCGAGCTCTGCTTAGAGCGGAATGTCAGGTTTTCCGACGTGATGAGCGGATACGTGTTCAGCAGGATCAGCACCGCCAGAATGATGGCGATATAGCTGAAGCTGAATTTTCGCTGCAGGCTCGCATGCATCTGCACGGCGCTGCCCCCCTTCTCTTTCTTTTAGTGGGAAATCAGTCCTTCAAGTAGTACCCCACGCCCCATTTGGTCAGGATGTGCTGCGGCGCGGCGGGGTTTTCCTCGAGCTTTTCGCGAAGCCGCCGGATGTGCACATCCACTGTGCGGTAGTCGCCTGCGTAGGTGTAGCCCCAGACGAGGTCCATCAGATTTTCGCGCGAGTAAACGCGGCGCGGATTCTTGACAAGAAGCTCGATGAGGTCGTATTCCTTGGCCGTGAGCTCGACGATCTCGCCGTTTTTGACGGCGACGCGCTGCTCGGGGTCGAGCGTGATGCCGCCCGCGGTCAACAGGAGCGTTTCAGGCTGCTTTTGCTGCGGTGCGGCGTTCGCGCGGCGCAGCAGCGCGCGGATGCGCGCTTTGAGCTCTAAGATGTTGAACGGCTTTGTGATATAGTCGTCCGCGCCGGACTCAAGGCCGATGATCTTGTCGGCGTCCTCGCTGCGGGCGGTCAGCATGATGATGGGCACATTGGAAAATTCGCGGATGCGCATGCAGGCCGTCAGCCCGTCCACCTGCGGCATCATCAGATCGAGGATGATGAGGTCAAACCCGCCGCTTTTCGCCATGTCGATGGCGGTCGCGCCGTCGTAGGCGGTCTCGACCGTGTAGCCCTCGTTTTCCAGATTGAATTTCATGCCCTTGACGAGAAGCTGCTCGTCGTCAACCACCAGAATTTTCATCGCCATCCTCCTCCGTGAATGTGATCTCCGCGCGGAATCCCTCGAGCTTCGCCTCTCCGATGCCCTTGACGTTCAAAAGGTCCTCCGCCGCCGTAAAATCGCCGTGCTCTGCGCGGTAGTCGATGATCGCCTGCGCGAGCGACGGGCCGATGCCCGTCAGCGTTTCAAGCTCCTCCGCCGTCGCGGTATTGACGTTCACAAGCGTCACAACGCGCGTGGGCGCGGTGATCTCGTCGGTCTTGTCCTGCGTCGTCACAGTATAATTCCCGTGCGAGGCGCCCTCGTAGGCCGTTTTGTGCAGAAAAACGAGCGAAACGGCGAACAGCACCGTCAGCGCGGCGAGCACAAGGTAGACGCCGCTGACTTTGGTTTTCTTTTCTTGCTTTTCCACGGTTGCGCTCGCCTGCCTTTTTTGCTATACTGATGTCGAAGCGTGCCGAACGGCGCGCTCCTCTTCACTGTATTCTATTTGATTGTATCATACAACGAGGTATATTTCCATGAAAAAACGCCGCTTGTTTTCACTTTTTTTATCTTTTGCGCTCCTGCTCCCGCTCTTTTCGCTCACGAGCGCCGACGCCTATGAGGACTTCACGCTCGACGCGAAGGCCGGCCTTCTCATTGAGGCCGACACGGGCGAAATTCTCTACGAGAAAAACGCCCATCAGGAGAACTTCCCCGCGTCGCTCACAAAGGTGATGGTCGCGCTGCTGGTGTTTGAAGCCATCGACGAGGGCAAGATCGCGCTGACCGACTCCGTCACTGCGACGGAATCGGCGTTCGAGGGGCTGTCGAGCGACGGCAGCACGGCGAACATCGTCCCCGGCGAAACGATGACGGTCGAGCAGCTGCTCAACTGCATGCTCATTGTCTCGGCAAATGAGGCGTGCAACATTTTGGGCGAAACGCTCTACGGCTCGGTCGACGCCTTTGTCGCGCGCATGAACGAGCGCGCGGCGGAGCTTGGCTGCGAGCACACACACTTTGCCAATGCCACGGGCCTTCACAATTCCCAGCACTACACGACCGCGTGGGACCTCTACCTCATCACGCGCGAGGCGCTGAAGCATGACAAATTCATGGAGATCTGCAACTCCAAGAGCTACACCGTGCCCGCCACGAACATGACCGACAAGCCGCGTGAGCTGCATTCGACGAACTTTCTCATCTCCAACTGGCGCGCCCGCGGTTATGTGTACCGCGACGCGCAGGGCATCAAGACCGGCTCGACACCCGAGGCGGGCTACTGCCTCATTTCGTCCGCCCTGCGCGGCAGCCGCCACATGATCAGCGTGGTGCTGGGCGCAGAGCGCGTGACGCTCGAGGACGGTGTGACCATCCAGACGCGCAGCTTCTCCGAAACGTCGCGCATGTTCGACTGGGGCTTTGACAACTTTGTCCTCCGCGACATTCTCTCCTCCTCCGACCTTGTGCAGGAGGTGCCCGTCGCGCTTTCGAGCGAGGCGAGCTACGTTTCGACCCACGCGGCGGAGGATATCACCTGCCTGCTGCCCGACAATGTCGAGCCCGACATGCTTGAGCGCACCGTGACGCTCACGAACGACACGGTCGACGCGCCCGTTTCCGCGGGCGACGTGCTCGGCAAGCTGACGCTCTCCTACAATGGTAAGGTCTACGCCGAGACGGACCTCTTAGCGCTGAACGATGTATCGGCCTCGTGGTTCCTGACGGCACAGCGCAGGGTGTCTGACTTTTTCGCAAAGCCGCTCGTCCGCATTCTGTTGATCGTGGTCGTACTGCTGATCGTCGCGCTCGTCGTCTATGTGACGATGTTCTCCCGCCGCCGTCGCTACGGCCACCGCCGCCGCGGCAGAGCCGGCAGCGGCTACCGCGGCCGGAGAAGAAGATTCTAAGTACTTCAAAAAAGCGGTAAAGCCGCTTTTTTGAGAAAGGCCACACTCCGCTTTGTGCCTTGCCGCCGCTGGCGGCTGCGACACGCGCGGAGCGAGAGGTGTCGATCGCCACGCGCTGGTCGCGGTGATCGACGATCAAAATTCTTTGCGTCTGCGAACGCAAAAGCAAAAATGAAGGGACGCGAAAGCGTCCCTTTTTAATTGATCGTGAACACCGCGTCCCCCTGCGGAAACTCTACAAAGCGAATGGAATACAGATCGGCCGTGAGATAGGCACTGCGCCCCGGGTGATAGATCGTAATGTAGTCGTTTCCGACCTCCCGCAGCGTGCCGACCGCCACGACCGTGTTCTGCGAACCGACGAGGAAGCTCACGATGACTGCGCGGCCGATGTTGCGCGCGAGCATCCCCTTCCACGAATTGTAGGCCATCTTGTCGACGGTCCGAGACTCTTCGATCTCGTCGGGCGTGGGCTGGAACTGCCCGCTCGCGCCGCCCTGCGGCACGAGCGACATGCCTCCCGCCCCCGACGATCCTCCAAGCATTTCCTCATAGCTCTGGCTCACGTTGTTGTTACTGTTGTTATTACTGCTATTATTGCTGCTATTATTGCTGTTGCCGCTCTGCTGCGCGCTCGCCATGGCGGGCACGGCAGCCATCTGCTCATAAAGGCACGGCATGCTTTTTCCCATCTGGATCATAAAAACGTCCTCTCCCTTTCCCGTTGCTGCTGATTTGCTTTTCTCAGGTGTCGTAATACGCGGCGGTGGGGTTATAAAAACAGTGGTCGCCGATACGCATGACGAACGTCCCCACATTTGAAGGAAAATTCGCGCGGCAGGAGGGCGAAAAGGGGTTAAAGAACCACAGCGCCGTTCCAAGGCCGTTCAATCGGTTGCCCGCGATGGCCCAGTCCGCAATCTCGTAATGAATTTCGGTCGGACGCATGTTGTAGATATTCTGCGGATTATACGCGCCATGTTCTGCCTCGCTCGCGCAGACGAACTGCCCCGGCTGAAAGATGATTTTGCGGATGCTGCCCTGCCCCACGCGCGCGTATTCGCCGCCCGTCGAGCGCACGCGGTTCATCACGACGCTCGCCACGGCTTTCATCCCATTCTCGCCCTCGCCGCCCGCCTCGCACTCGATGAGGCGCGCGAGCAGCTCCCTGTCGGAATAGGCCATGTCGATCTCCTCCCCCATTTCTTCTTCCCCGACAGTCTATGCGACTCCTGTGCGCGGGGAACCAAACACGCGCAAAAAAGCACCGCAGATGAATTTCATCTGCGGTGCTTTCGCTTTGTTCAGTTTTCCTCGTCCGGCGGCGGAAGCTCTTCCGCTTCCGGTGGCGCTGCTCCGTAGGCGCCCTTCATCTTGAGCTCCTGCCACTGCTCTTTCGTGATAAGCAGCTGGCGGGGCTTCGAGCCCTCGAACGGGCCCACGATGCCGCGCGTCTCCATCTCGTCGACGATGCGCGCCGCGCGCGAATAGCCGAGCTTCAAGCGGCGCTGGAGCATCGAGACGGACGCCTGACCCGTCTCCATGACCACGTCGATCGCGGCGGGGAGCAGCTCATCCACATCGTCGGCGGCGTTCTGATCAGGCGCGGCATTGCCGCCTCCCTTGGCGCTGCCCTTCTCCTTTTCGGCGACGGCGGCGTTGATCTTGTCGATAACGGATTCGTCGTAGTCCGTCTCGCCGTTTTCCTTGACGAAGTTGACCACGCGCTCGATCTCCTCGCTCGAGATGAAGCAGCCCTGCACGCGCTTGGGCTTGCCTTCGCCCAGCGGGGCATAGAGCATATCGCCGCGGCCCACGAGCTTTTCCGCGCCCGCGGTGTCGAGGATGATGCGCGATTCCATCGCGGAAGCGACCGCGAACGCGATGCGGCTCGGGATGTTGGCCTTCATCAGGCCCGTGATGACGTCCGCGGACGGACGCTGCGTCGCGATGACGAGGTGCATGCCCGCGGCGCGGCCCATCTGCGCTACGCGGCAGATCGACTCTTCGACCTCCTTCGCCGCGACGAGCATCAAGTCGGCCAGCTCGTCGATGACGACAACGACGCTCGGCAGCTTTTTGAGCGTCTCGTCCGTCTCCGCCACCTTATTGTAGGAGGCAAGGTCCTTGACGTTGTGCTCGGAGAACATTTTGTAGCGCTTCATCATCTCGTACACGGCCCATTGCAGCGCGCCCGCAGCCTTTTTCGGGTCGGTGACGACGGGGATGAGCAGGTGCGGGATGCCGTTGTAGGGCGCAAGCTCGACCATCTTCGGGTCGACCATGATAAAGCGCACCTCTTCGGGCGTTGACTTATAGAGCATCGAGACGATCAGCGAGTTCGTGCACACGGACTTACCGGAGCCCGTCGTACCGGCGATGAGCACGTGCGGAAGCTTCGAGATATTCCCGACGATGTTCTTGCCGCTGATGTCCTTGCCGACGGCGAAGGCCGTGGTGGAAGGATGGGTGGTGAACTCCGTGGATTCGAGCACCGTGCGGATGCTGACGGGCGAAACAAGCTTGTTCGGCACCTCGACACCCACGACGGAGATCTTGTCGGGGATGGGCGCGATGCGCACGCCGCTCGCGCCCAGCGCAAGGGCGATATCGTCCTGCAAATTTGTGATCTTCGAGAGCTTCACGCCCTGACTGAGCGTGAACTCATAGCGCGTGACCGACGGGCCGCGCACCACATCGCCCGGCTGGGCGTCCACGCCGAAGCTCGTGAGCGTCTGCGCCAAGCGGCGGGAGTTGTTGCGCAGCTCCGCGCCCGCCTCAGCGGCGTTCGTCACGCTGCCCTCTTTTAAGAGCGTGATGGGCGGATACTGATATGCAGGCGGCTGGGGCTGCGCGTCGCTGCCCTCGATCTCGCGCGTGACCTCCTCGCGCGCGGCATCGACCTCGGCGCGGCGGAGCTTGTCCTCCTGCTTGTCGGTCAGCACGGCGGGAACCGTCGTTGCTGCTGCGGCTGCGGCGACGGGTGCGCTCTGCACGCTCGGCGTGGGCGCGGCAAACGGTGTGTGCATCACAGGTGCGGGTGCCGGGACGACCGGCGCGGGCGCGCTCGGCGCTGTATCAAACGGCGGCAGGTCGAAGTCGTCGGCCTCCACCGTCACAGGCTTAACGGGTGCGGACGGCGCGGCGGCAGGCGAAACGGGTGCAGCGATCTTTGTCTCCGCGGCACTTCCGCCCGCTAACAGCTCGTCGGGGCTCTTGATATTATCGGACTTCTTGCGGAAGAAGCCGCCCGTGGGATTTTTCTTGATGACGCGCTCCTCGCCGTCGAGCGGAATGTCGATGGCGGCGTCCGGCGTATGGACCGGCGCACTGCGGCGCGGCACATGGGTGTGCTGCGGCGGAAGGTCCTCTTCCTCCACCGGCTCATAGGGCACGCGCTCGTGCGAGCGCACGGCCTCGATCACGGCGGCAGGCGTCAAGCGGAACGCCATCATCAAAAACGCGACGAACAGCACAACGAGCAGGACCATCGCCAGCACCTTTTTCACCAGCAGCACCAGCATGATCGCAAGCGATGCAGACACCGCGCCGCCGGACTCGAGCGCGTTGCCGCTCGTCCACAGAAGCTTCAAGATGCCATCCATGTTGACATACTCCTCCTTGCAGAGGGCGATGTGCATGATCGCGCCGAACACGACCGGCAGCAGCGCCGTGCCGACAAGGCAGGACGCGACGTTCCGCCCGCGGTGGAAGAGCAGAATGTAGCTCCCCAGCAGCAGTGCGGGCGCGACGAGGTAATAGCCCCAGCCAAAGAGCGACCGGCACAGCTTCGCCGGCTGATCGAGCAGCCACGCGCCCGACTGGAAATAGCTAAAGCCCAGGCACAGCGCCAGCACCAGCAGGATCGCGCCCGCGACCTCGCGGCGGATGGGGCGCTTTTGATTCTTCTTCGCCGTGCGCTTGCCGGAAGACGAGGAGCGGGACGAACCCGTCGTTTTCTTTTTCGTTGTGGTGGTTTTTTTCTTCTGTTGTGCCATGATTCACCTCAGAATCAAAAATTAGTGCAGGATCGTGAGCACCAGCGTCAGCACGCCGGCGGCCCAGCAGTAATAGGCAAACGCGCCGAAACGGCCCTTGTCGGCAACATAGCGCAGCAGGCGGATGCTCGCATAGCCCGACACCGCCGCGACGACGACACCGACGAGGTACACGGGCACGCTGGAGAAGTCGATGCCCGCGTCGATCGCGTCTTTGAGCGTCAGGATGTTCGCCCCCAACACCGCGGGGATGGAGAGCAGGAATGCAAAGCGCACGGCAAACTTGCGCTCAAAGCCCGTGAAGCAGCCCGCCGTGATCGTCATGCCGGAGCGGGAGATGCCCGGGCACAGCGCGATGGCCTGACCGATACCGACAAGCAGCGCGTCGAGCAGCGTGGCGGTCTTTTCCGTCTTGCGGCCATGGCGCACGCGGTCGCTCGCAAAGAGCAGGATGCCCGTGACGATCAGTGCGCCGCCGATAAAGTACATATTATCACTCAGCTCCGTGAAAAAACGGCGAAACGGCACCATGACGAAAAGCGGCAGCGTGCCCACAATGATGAGCAGAATAAGGCGGCGCGCAGGCGGCACGGGGTTCGGCGTGCGATGATGGGCAAGGTCGCCGATGCCGGTGAAAAACTCCACGATCATATCGCGGATATCATCCCAGTAAGCGGCAAACACCGCCACGAGCGTGCCGAGGTGGAGCAACACATCGAAAAAGTCGGGCACGTTGCTCGCGCCCTGGATGCTTAGTAAATGCTCCGCGATGGCGAGATGGCCGGAGGACGAGATCGGTAAAAATTCCGCGATCCCCTGCACAAGGCCGAGAACAACGGCGGTCAAAACTGACATAAAAAACAACTCCTTTTGCGTTTTGTTCTGTAATGGCAATATTCTAACAGGATAATTATAGCACGCTTGTTCGCGGAATACCACCCCGAATTGCCGCATCTTCTTTTTCTTTCCTTTTTCGGTGCATCCCTTGCGAACGCAGGGCGAATGTGCTATGATTGGCGCGGACTATCAGAAAAGGAGAGATAGAAATGACTTATAACTACCGCACCAAGGGCGTTTGCTCCAAGGAAATGCACATTGAGCTGAACGACGACCACACCATCAAGAGCGTAGAGGTCATCGGCGGCTGCAACGGCAACCTTCAGGGCATTTCGCGCCTGGTCGAAGGCATGAAGGCCGAGGATGCCATCGCGCGCATGCGCGGCATCCGCTGCGGCTTCAAGAATACCTCCTGCCCCGATCAGCTCGCCATCGCGCTGGGCGAGGCGCTGGCGCAGGACAAGCAGTAAGTCGTCATTTTTTGCCCGCGCGGTGCATCGCACGGGCAAAAAATGCATAAAATCCTGCAAAACGCCGTTTCCCTCTCTGGACAAACGGCGCTAAACTGTGTATACTGTTAAAAAATAAGCATTCAACGCACTATCAACGCAAAACATTTTGCTTTTGCCGGTCTGACGGGGGAACTTCATGGACATTGATATGGATATCAAAGAGCTCGAAGCGTTCGTCTACGTGGTGGAAAACTGCAGCTTTTCCCGCGCCGCGGAGCTGCTGCACCTGACGCAGCCGACCATCAGCTCGCACGTCTCCGCACTGGAGAGAAAACTGAATATCAAGCTCATCGTCCGCACCACGAAGGAGACCTACCCCTCCGACGCGGGCAAGCTCCTCTACAAATACGCCAAGGAGATCCTGCAGGTGCGCGAGAACGCGGCCATCGCGCTGCGCAACTTCTCGCAGGAGATGAAGGGTACGATCTCCATCGCGGCCTCCACGGTGCCCAGCCAGTATTATCTGCCGCACCTTTTGCAGGACTTCCGCGCCCGCTATCCGGACATCACCTTCAATATCCAGATGGAGGACAGTCCCAAGGTCGTGGAGCTCGTCGCCACGCGCAGCGTAGAGATCGGCTTCTGCGGCACGATGGTGGCGAGCCACAAATGCGTCTATCAGGATTTTGCCAACGACCCGATGGTGCTCATCGCGCCGAACACCGAAAAGTATCAGGCCTTTGCGGGCAAGCCCTTCCCCATCGAGCAGCTCAAGGAAGAGACGTTCATCAGCCGTGAAAAGGGCAGCGGCACGTATCAGGCGGGCAAGGAACTCTTAAATGAGCTCGGCGTCGACATCGCCCAGCTGCGCACCGCGGTCGAGATCCGCTCGACCGAGAGCGTCAAGCAGATGGTCAGCGAGGGTCTCGGCGTCGGTCTCATCGCGCAGAGCGCCGCGCAGGACTATGTTCAGTTCGGAAAGCTTCTCGCCTTCCCCTTCCCCGACTCGCGCTTCCGCCGCCAGCTCTATATCGTCAAGCACAAAAACAGCATTTTATCGCCCATTGCGCAGGTGTTTTACGACTATGCGCGCAAAACCAAGGACAAAGCATCCGCCAAATAAGGCGGATGCTTTTTTACAGGGATCGCTCGATTTTTTACCCGATTTTTTCGCGAAATTGTCATTTACTTTTTTTCCTCTCTGGTATATGATAATGCAATAGGTCAACGGCTGCGCTGCACCGGTAAAGCAGCAGGCCTTACGGGAGGGAGAGCGATGGATTGCCGCGATTCCGCACTGTTTACAGGCGTGGACGAAGCATCGTGCGAAAATATGCTGCGCTGCTTCAGCGCTTACGAGCAGCGCTTCAGCGCAGGACAGACCATCCTCACCTGCGGGCAGCAGCAGGATATGATCGGCGTGCTGCTCTCGGGCAGCGCGGCGCTTCTGCGCCTGCACGCCGACGGCAACCGCACCGTGCTTGAAAGCATGGACGAGGGCAGCGTCTTTGGTGAGGAGCTGGCGTTCACCGGCTTTCGCGACGGCAGCGCGCTCATCGAGTGCCGCGAGGACTGCCGCGTCATCTTCATGCGCTATGACCAGATCACAAAGCGCTGCGAAAACGCCTGCGCCTGCCACAGTCAGGTCGTAACGAACCTCTTCCAACTGCTCTCGAAAAAGTCTCTGCATCTGAGCCGCCGGATCGAGGTGCTCGCCTGCCGCTCCATCCGCGAAAAGCTGCTGTGCTTTTTCGAGCAGCTCACCGACGAGCACGGCAGCCGGACGTTCCCCCTGCCGTTTTCCCTCAGCATGCTTGCCGACTACATCAGCGCCGACCGCAGCGCCATGATGCGCGAGATGCGCAAGATGCGCGAGGAGGACCTCATCAGCACCGAGGGCCGCAGCGTGACGCTGCTTTAGTTTTTTGCAAGCATTTTTCGTAAATGCAAGTTTTCCTGCATCGTCAGAATTTTGGTATTCATTGACGCAAGAAAACTTTCATGATATAAATATAGCATCATTCCATATTCCCGGCGCTGCGTCCAGGAATCCCGCCTGCCGTTCTCCCCGGACGGCACGGCGCTGAATCTCAACAAAAAGGAGAATCATTCATGTATCGCATCGTGAAGAAAGAAGCGCTCAAGCCCACCGTGACCCTCTACGAGATCGAGGCGCCGATGGTGGCAAAGAAGGCCGAGCCCGGCCAGTTCATCATCCTGCGCGTCGATGAAAACGGTGAACGCATCCCCATCACCATCCACGACTTCGACCGTGAGAAGGGCACCGTCACCATCATCGTGCAGACGATCGGCGCCACCACCGAAAAGCTCAGACATAAAGCCGAGGGCGAGTACATTCAGGACTTTGTCGGCCCGCTGGGCCGCCCGACCGAGACCGAAGGCAAGAAGAAGGTCTGCGTCGTGGGCGGCGGCGTCGGCTGCGCTATCGCTTACCCCGTTTTGAAGAAGTTCCACGACTGCGGCGCGGAAGTCCACGCGGTCGTCGGCTTCAAGAATAAGGACCTCGTCATTCTTGAGGACAAGTTCCGCGCGGCGTCCAGCGTTTTGAAGCTGATGACGGACGACGGCTCTTACGGCGAGAAGGGTCTTGTCACCGATGCGCTCAAGGCGCTCATCGACGCGGGCAACCAGTATGACGAGATCTTCGCCATCGGCCCTGCCATCATGATGAAATTCGTGTCCAAGACCACCGAGCCCTACGGCATCCCCACCACCGTTTCCATGAGCCCGATCATGGTCGACGGCACCGGCATGTGCGGCGGCTGCCGCCTCACCGTCGGCGGCGAGACGAAGTTCGCCTGCGTCGACGGCCCGGACTTCGACGGTCACAAGGTCGACTGGGACGAGAGTCTCAAGCGCGGCAAGATGTACTTCGACTGGGAGCGCCACAAATACGAAGAGACCTGCAACCTGTTCAGCAAGGAGGTTCAGTAATATGCCTAACATGAGTCTGAAGAAGAACGAAATGCCCTCGCAGGAGCCCAACGTCCGCAACAAGAACTTTCTGGAGGTTGCCCTCGGCTATACCGAGGAGCAGGCGCTCGACGAAGCAGCCCGCTGCTTAAACTGCAAGAACCATCCCTGCGTCTCCGGCTGCCCGGTGCAGGTCAAGATCCCCGAATTCATCAAGAAGATCACCGAAAAGGACTACGAGGGCGCCTATCAGGTCATTCATGAGACCTCTTCCCTGCCCGCCGTCTGCGGCCGCGTTTGCCCGCAGGAGACGCAGTGCGAATCGAAGTGCATCCGCGGCATCAAGGGCGAGCCTGTCGGCATCGGCCGCCTCGAGCGCTTTGTCGCCGACTGGCACAATGCAAACGTGCAGGAAGCACCCGCCAAGCCTGCGCCCAACGGCCACAAGGTCGCGGTCATCGGTTCCGGCCCCAGCGGCCTCACCTGCGCGGGCGACCTTGCCAAGAAGGGCTACGATGTCACCGTTTTTGAAGCGCTCCACCTTGCCGGCGGCGTGCTGGTCTACGGCATCCCCGAGTTCAGACTTCCCAAGGCCATCGTGCAGAAGGAAGTCGACGGCCTGAAGGCCCTCGGTGTCAAGGTCGAGACGAACATGGTCATCGGCCGCGTCGTGTCCATCGACGAGTTGATGAGCGAGTACGGCTTCGAGGCCGTGTTCATCGGCTCCGGCGCGGGTCTCCCGATGTTCATGCACATCCCCGGCGAGAACCTCTGCGGCGTTTACTCCGCCAACGAGTTCCTGACCCGTATCAACCTGATGAAGGCTTATAAGGACGGCTCCGACACGCCCATCATGCCGCTTCAGGGCAAGAAAGTCGCCGTCGTCGGCGGCGGCAACGTCGCCATGGACGCCGCGCGCTGCTCCAAGCGTCTGGGCGCGGACGTGTACGTCGTCTACCGCCGCGGCATGGAAGAGCTCCCCGCCCGTCACGAAGAGGTCGAGCATGCCATCGAAGAGGGCATCGTCTTCAAGACGCTCAATAACCCCGTCAAGATCAACGGCGATGAGAAGGGCTATGTCTCCTCCATGACCTGCGTGGAGATGGAGCTGGGCGAGCCTGACGCCTCCGGCCGCCGCCGCCCGATCGAAAAGGTCGGCAGCGAACACGATCTGCCGGTCGACTGCGTCATCATGTCGCTCGGCACCACGCCGAACCCGCTCATCAAGAACACCACCCCGGGTCTTGAGGTCAACCGCAAGGGCGGCATCGTCGTCAACGAGGCCGGTCTCACCTCTCATCAGAACGTCTACGCCGGCGGCGACGCCGTCACGGGCGCTGCCACCGTCATCCTCGCCATGGGCGCCGGCAAGCTCGGCGCGAAGAGCATCGACGAGGCACTGAGCAAATAATTTTCGTCAGCGAAAGCGCGCAGAAGCGTACTTCTGCGCGTTTTCTCAATACCATTTCTCACGAAGGGAGAACTATTATGAATCTTTGGCATGATATTGCACCGGCGCGCGTGCGCCCTGAGGACTTTTTCGCGGTCATCGAGATCGAGAAGGGCTCGAAAAACAAGTACGAGATGGATAAAGAGACCGGCGCGCTGCGTCTCGACCGAATTCTCTACACCTCGACTCACTATCCCGCCAACTACGGCTTCATCCCCCGCACCTGGGCGGACGACGGCGACCCGCTGGACGTTCTGGTTCTCTGCTCTGAATGCATCCGCCCGCTGAGCCTCGTGGAGTGCTACCCCATCGGCGTTATTTCGATGGAGGACAGCGGCAGTCTCGATGAAAAGATCATTGCCATTCCCTTCCAGGATCCGACCTACAACACCTATCAGGACATCTCGGAGCTGCCGAACCATGTGGCAAGCGAAATCCGCCACTTCTTCCGCGTCTACAAGGGCCTGGAGGGCAAGGAGACCGTCGTCAGCGACGTCCTCGGCCGCGAGGAAGCCATCAAGATCATCATCAAGTGCCAGAACGCTTATATTGAAAAATATTGCCGTTAAAGCAAAAAAAGGGAAAGGCTGACGGCCTTTCCCTTTCTATTTTGGCATAAAGAAGGACGCATTCGAAAGAATGCGTCTTTCTTTATGCTGCATCTTCGATTTACGAAATACTCTCCTAGTAACCTCATTAGTAACCTGAAAGCAACTCGGTAACCTCAAAAAACCTCTAAGTAACCCCAAACCTTGGGATTTATTACGGCATTTTTATCTTTGTAGGACTGCTTGTGAGAACGGAAATTCACCGTATGCCCCATATACTCCGGCTTGGAGAGAATCTGCCCGACGATGTAGCCGCTCCAGTTATAGGGGTTGGGGAACTCCTTCTTGTTTTTCCACACGCCCTTGTTCTGCTTGCCGAAGTAGACCGCAGGCGTGTCGATCTTATCGTCAAACAGGATGCGGGCGATGTCATAGGGACCTTTGCCCTCGATGGTCAGTTGGAAGATACGCCGCACCACGGCAGCCGCTTCCTCGTCGATCAGCCAGTGGTATTTGTTTTCCGGGTCTTTCCTGTAGCCATAGATAGCGCAGTTGGTGGTAGGCTTGCCGGATTCCCCTTTGACACGAATGGCGGTTTTCTGCTTGCGGCTCAGGTCGCGCAGATACCATTCATTCATGATGTTGAGGAAGGGGGCAAACTCGTTGCTGTTCTGGTCGTCGCTGTCCACGCCGTTGGCGATAGCCACGAAGTGGAGACTGTGCTGCCGGAAGAACACCTCCGTGTAAAAACCGGTTTGCAGATAATCACGACCGGCCCTGCTCGTGTCCTTGACAATGACATGGGCCACCTTCCCAGCCTCAATGTCCGCCACCAGCTGCTTCCATGCGGGACGGTCAAAGTTGCCGCCGCTCCATCCGTCATCGGTGTAATGACGGCAGTTGGTGTAACCTCTCTGCCGGGCATAGCTTTCGAGGTATTTTTTCTGATTGACGATGGAGTTGCTGTCGCCAGCATTGTCATCGTCACGGCTCAGCCGCTCATACAGAACGGTGATTTTTTCCTCAGTCTGTTTCATGCGCATTCGGCGCTCCTTTCAGACTGACGGCTCATTTATGGTGCTTCCATTATATCATAAGTGCCGTCATTTGTAACCCCTTCATTGCGGATCATCCGCAGAATCTTTTCCTCCATGGTCTCCGCTGCTGTCTCACTGAATGCGACCCTGACCTTATAGGTGGTGCCGCCGATGCGCCGAATGATGAACTGTTCCTGTTGCGTTTGCTCCATAGGCATCCTCCTTGCGTAATTGGTCGATTTTTGATATAATAAGTTCGGTTCCGTTAGCTGTAAGCCAACTGCGTCTTTGCGCTGATTTTCCATACTCATTTCTCCTTTCTGTCCTCTGTGTTTTAAGAAAGTAACCTTAGTAACTTTGGTTTAGATTACCCTTTCACTAATAGGAGAAAAACGGGGTGTAAATCGGAACTGTTTTTTGAGAATAAGAAAAATATTTTTTGGGGTGGTGAAGCTGTCGTGGAACCATGGGAGGATGAACTGCTGTGGGATGATGATTTTTCCGAGGAGGAAGAAGATGCCGAGGAACAAATCGAGAAAACCAGTCTTGAAATGGATGCGGACGGCTTTGCCGATTGGGAGGATGCGTCGGACGGTGCGCCGGAGAACGAATCGCTGGAGGAAGCGCTTGCAGAGGAACGCACGCTGGAGTTGGAGAGCGAGCTGGAGCAGGACGAGCATCCCAGAGACTATGCCGCCGAGCTGGAGGATGAGGACGAGGAAGACGAAGCTGCGCCGAAAAGCAACAAACGGCTGAAACGGGAAATTCTTGCGGAAGCATTGAAGCGCACGGAGGAATCTGCCCGGACGCTGAAGGATTTCCAAGGCGTCATTGCCGAGTGGGATAGACTCGACCGGAATCGGGAACGGCGGGAGCGTGACCACGATAACCTGCGCGGTGATGTGCCGTTGGAGTTTCAGGCTGTGCCTGAACCGAGAATTGCTCCGCTGTGGATGAATCTGCCAAGGTTCCGCCAGCTCTGTCAGGGAAATTATCTCGACATCATCTTCTCCTGTCCCTACGAGCTGCACGAGCTGACAGCAAACCGTTTTTTCTCCAAGCTCTTTTTCACCCTCAGTGATGAGCAGAAGGAGGTGCTGTATTACCTGTTCGTTAAGCAATACAGCACCGCACGGCTTGCCGCCATCCGTGGACAGTCTGACCGAAACATTCGCAAGCTGCGCCTGACGATTCAGAAAAAGCTGCAAAGGCGGATGTATGAGCATCTGAGCGAAAAGCTGGAAAAGGATCAGGGCCTTACCCTGCGGGAGCGCGAGTTCGTAGAGGAATATGAAGCACTGTTACAAAACATGGGCAAAGATGCCGTGATCCGCCGAGAGAACAAAACGAAGCCAAGGAAAAAGAAAGCCGCCCTTGACGATACCAAGGACGGTTGATACAATAGTAATATGGTTAATATATAGATAGATTACGATTTGAGAGGAACAGCGCCATGAAGAATCTCTTTGAGCAGTCCCGTTCCCATTGGGTGCGGTATGACCGCTATGAGCTGAAAACCGCCGCAGACGGAAAGCGGTATATCACGCCGGGGAAGAATGCCAAGCCCGACATTTATAACCCTCTGAAGGAAGCGCCGGGGATCGTGCTGGATGCGCTGAACGTGGGAATGCTGATGATGAACCGCAGCCCGGAGGACGAGGTGCAGAAGGCCATTCTGGAGTTTGTGACCCATTACGGTCTGCTGGGTCTGATGACGGCGCTGCCTACCACGCCGTCCTTTATGGACTATGAGAAGGTGTATCTGCCGAAAAACCATTTCATCAAGGCAGAATCCATGGAAACCGAGGACTATCTGGCGTTGTTTTATCCATTTGACCAGCTTGATGTGGTAAAACAAGGTGTTGAGTCCATCTGGAGCGTGTCCGGGGACCGAACAATGGTGGCGCTGACCATGACCTTTGCAGATGAACCTATGGCGAAAACCATGAGCTTCCAGCGGGAGTATGCGGAAGCCTATGACTGGGTGGCGCAGCAGTTCAAGGACTGGGCGTTCACCCTGACCACCTCCATTCTGTACTATAACGACTACGACCTCATCGACGAGGACACCCGGAATTTGTACCGCAAGGGCATGGCAGCCTTCGGCGGCATTGCGCCCAGCTATCATATCGAGCTGCTGGACAAGCCGACCATCTATTGGGACTTTCACTCCCTGCTGCTGGGCATCCAGATGATGTTCAGCTTCCTACTGGTGGATGGAGAGAAGCCCCTGCGGCTGTGCAAGCACTGCCAGAAGGTATTCCTGAGCAGCCGCTCCAATTCCGCTTTTTGCAGCCCCCGGTGCAAGAATCAGTATAATGTCTATAAAAGCCGGGGGAAGAATAAGGGACAGGATGGTGAGGAAAATGATTGACCGCTGGATCGCAGAGGCAACAGAGTGCGATTTCAAGGTTGCCTTAGAAGTGAAGAAGCCGAAAAGCTGGCTCAAAAGCGTCAGCGCCTTTGCAAACGGCATCGGCGGCACGCTGTTTTTCGGGATTGATAATGACAGAAACGTGATAGGCTTGTCAGATGCTCAGACCGATGCAGAGATGATCAGCCGCCTGATCAAAGAGCGAATTACGCCCTATCCGAGTTTTGTCCTTGCTCCTGAACGAGAAAATGGTAAGAACATTCTTGTACTGTCCGTATCCGCAGGGCGGTCTACTCCATATTACTATAAAGCGGACGGTATCATGGAAGCCTACATCCGAATGGGCAATGAAAGCGTGATTGCCCCATCCTATGTCCTCAATCAGCTGATTCTCAAAGGGATGCACCGCACCTATGACGAGCTGATTTCCGAGTATGATTTTAAGGATTATGCTTTTTCCAAGCTGCGGGAGCGATATAAGGCGTGGACGGGCAACAGCATGGAAGAAAAGCTGTTCGATTCCTTTGATATGCGGGACGAAAACGGCAAGCTGACCAACGCAGGTGCTTTGCTCGCGGACGATTCGCCCATCCGGCATTCCCGCCTGTTCTGCACTCGTTGGAACGGTCTTGACAAAAGCGGCGGTATGGTGGATGCGCTTGACAGCGCAGAATATTCCGGCAGTCTGATTATCCTACTCAATGAGGGCGTCGGCTTTGTCAAGCGGAATATGAAAACCCGCTGGAAGAAAACCGCTGACTCCCGCATTGAAATGCCGGATTACTGCGAACGAAGCGTTTTTGAGGCTCTTGTCAATGCACTGATCCATCGGGATTATCTGATTTTGGGCAGCGAGGTCCATATTGATATCTACGATGACCGTCTCACCATCTATTCTCCCGGCGGCATGCCTGACGGCACACGGATACAGGAACGGGATCTGTCCAGCATTTCCTCTACGCGCCGCAACCCCGTCCTTGCAGATATTTTCGGCAGATTGGGCTATATGGAGCGGCAAGGCAGCGGTTTTAAGAAGATTACCGAATCCTACCATGCGGCTCATAACTACCGTACTGAGCTGGAGCCAAAATTCTACTCAGATGTTACCTCGTTCCAAGTAACGCTGTATAACCTGAATTATGGAACAGAGGCGAACGCAGCTAAGGTTACGATTGAGGCCGAAAATGTTGCGATTGAGGTTGCGATTGATCGACTCAACGCAAGCCAAACTACGATTGCAAAAGCAAAAGCAGTATTTGCCAACATGGGCATTGACAGTGTTTTTGGCCGCTCTGATATAGCGGCCATCACAAAGGATTCTGTTACTGCCGCAGGCAATCTCATTACAAAGCTAAAAAATGCAGACTTGATTGAGCCTGTCAGCGGCTTCGGAAAGGGCAAATATAAGTTCATACTGCCTAAAGAATAAAAGAAATGCCCGTTATCGGCACACCACGGTCGATAACGGGCATTTGTCATTCATATACAAGCTCGGTTAAAACGATTTCCTCCGCACGATTGCGGATGCTGTTCATGCGGCGTACCCATTCCATTTGGTTGGCGGCTTTGAGCGCTTCGGTCACATCTTCTTGCTGCGCCATTGCAGATACGATGATTTCCATACGCTCGTTGCAGGCTTGGTCGATCTCGGCAAGATGCCGATGCAGCGTTCCGCTTGTGAGCAGGTTTGTGTAGAGAATGGGGCGATGTTCTTTCAGATAGCTGCGGCGCATACGTCCGTATTTGCCTATCTGATATTCGCCGTCATCCGGCAAAGTAATGTTGGGAATGAGATAATCGCCCACTTGACGGTAAGTGCCGCCCATTTCCTCAAATAGAGATTTCATAAGAATCAGCTCCTTTTTGTGTTGATTTGCAACGGTTATAAGGGTTATTCTGCTCCTTTCCTACAACTGCTGTTCCATTCACCACAAATGAGCCGCAGTCATATGTATTAGATGGGAGAAACCACCCTCTACATAGTAACTCTTGGTGCTGAATGCTGTTGGACTCTCCGGCCCGCTCGTCCTCCTGACTGAGCCGCCCGTAGAGTACGGTGTATTGCTGATTTTCTTGACCTGCCATAGTTACCTCCTTTTCGTTGGGGCAGGCCGGTACGGTAACACGAAGTATACCGCACCGGCTCTCGCAAGTCTACCGGAATTTTTACTGCTCATGATGCTCCCGCTCTAACTTTGTGTCGATAAGCTGCAGGAGCTTGTCTGTGGGTGTTGCCGATGCGCCGCAGGGGAATACGGAGGTCACAAGGAAGCACTTCCCACCGACCAGCATCGCCCGTTGACGGGTGAGGTCATCGCCCTCCCATTTGGCTGTGCTGTCACGGAACAACGTTTCCACGCCGCCGTCCTCGGAGCGGCGCAGGATGACCTGCTCCGGCCGGTAGGCGCCGAGGATGCCCGTGTCACGATAAATTTCCCAATCCTGTTTCATTACAATCCTCCCATGGTTTGCTCATGCTGTTGCTTTTTCTGTTTCTCTTGCGCGGCGTGTTCGTCCAATTTTTCTTTCACAGCCATAGCCGCGCCTGCAGCGAAGCCGATCACCGCGCCGAGGTTTTCGGCGGCGATCTTCGCCTCCATGCGCCGCCGCTTTTCCTCGGCGTCCTCGTCCTCATCCAGCAATGTCCCCACAGCGGTCAGTCCGGCCACGGCGGGGATCAGAGGAACAGGCCGCGGATCGCCGCCGCGCCATACCAACCCGCCAGTGCCGCCGTGCCAAGGATCAGCACCAGCATGATCCACTTGAGGGCCACCAGCAGGCTGAAGTCCGGGAGCCAGTCGATCCACTTGGAGGAATACTTCTCGCTCAGGTTCCCAACCCGTTCCAGCAGCTTGTTCATCTCTGTCAGCGATTTCTGTATCTCGACCAGTGTGTTCTGTACCGGCGTCAGATCGATGTACGGCTTCAGTTCCGGCAGGGTCTTCCGGATTTCCGCCAGCTCCCAGTTTATTCCGTCTGCCTGCTCCGCCAGTTTGTTCATCGCCTGCGGCAGATCGCACTGGATCACAATGGGCTGGATCGGCTGCGCTGTTTGCTGCGGCGCGCTGCTCGGCTGATTCATCCGCTTCAATTCCTCCATCGGTTTCCGCTGCTCGACGGAGTTTTCTCTTGACGAGCTCTGCCCGTATTCTGAATTCATGCTCCATGGCCTCCTTGCAATACTTTTCTTCGTGTAATTTGTTATCGCGGCATTTTAGTCCGTCCGGCGTGGTGTAGGTGATGTACTTACGGCTGCTCTCCCAGCACACCGCGTAGCCCTCGGATTCCATCAGGGAAACGAAGGTGTCCTTGTCGGCGGCGTATTTCATGCACGCATCAATGGTGTTCATGAGCCGCAGCTTCCAGCTTTGGCCTTTCAGTGCCGTGTGGTATTCCGCGCCGCTCATGCCGCGGGCCTGCTGCGTTGGTGCGTCAAAGACCGGCAGGCCCATCTCCTGACAGATCGCGTCGTTGCGCCGCATCAGTTCCTGCAGTTGTTCCTTCGCCATGTGCAGCTTTTTGCCGGTCTCAAAGTTAACGGAGTTGATGACGCAGTGGGAGTGGATATGCTCCCGGTCTACGTGGGTGCAGACAAGCACCTCGCAGCCGTCGAAGTATTCCGCCAGCCGCCGCGCGGCTTCGTGGGCCTGCCGGGGATCGACCGCCGCACCCTTCGGAAAGCTCTGCACCATGTGGTAGAACATCACGCCGCCGTCCTTGTGGTAGAGCAGCTTCGTGTTCAGGAAATCATCGTAGACGCTCTGCGGCTGGCAGTTGATGCCGCTGATGAGCGGCTCACCATCCCATGCGGTTTTCCTCTCCTGCATGACGTAGAGCACCACGCCGCGCATGGCGGCGCGGGACTGCGTGCCCCGCTTGTAGTTCACAAAATGTACGATGGCCATACGGCTCACCGACCTTCCATGACTGACCGCAATGCGGCGCTGACCTCAGAGAGTGCATCCGCAGTTTTCTCCAAGCCGATGACCTGCACCTTGCCCATGTTGGCGAGGACGGTGAGGCGGTTGATGTTGCTGCCGATGCCCTTGATCTGTCGGAGCAGTTCCTTCTGCTCGTCGATGACCATGATCCGTTTGCCGAGACAGCAGGTGGTGACATAGTCGCTCATGGACATGTGGGCCTTCGCCGCCAGTGCCCTGATCTTCTCGCGGTCAGCGGACGCCATGCGCGTACTGAATTTAATATCTTTTTTCATAATCAGTGACCTTTCTGAAATGATTTCTCTCGTCCCCTCGGAGATCTGGGGGTTCCTCAAAGGGGGACTGGTCCCCCTTTGAAGCTGCGCCGCCGGAGGCGGGTAAAAGCGTTTCCGCAGAAACGCTCGCAGCTTTGAGTGGGTGTGGGCTTCTGCTCGAAAATGGGGTGTGGGGCCATGCCCCGCCCAGTGCGTTTGGCAGGGCAGCGGCTTCGCCGCAGACCAGACAAATGCGATGCTGGCCGTCGTCCGAGCGGACGACGAATCCCTCGTCCCGCCGCAAGCGGCAGGACTCGCTCTCTCTGTCGCTCGTCCTCTTCCCACCGAAACCGCTTCGCTGGGTTTCGGCGGGAGCCCTGTTGGGGGAGGTGATAAAAACTCCCGTTTTGCATTTTTTCGGCGTTCCTGCATGGGGGTGGTATCACTACCCTTAGCGTGCGCTTCATGCTGTCGAAACGCTGGACGCCCGCGGGTCACGGTGGCTTATTTGCCGTTTTTATGCCGCCACAGTGCTCGCCCTGTGTGGGCAGAATATCCACGGCGGGTACACACGCCACCCCAACCCCGAACTGCGCACACAGCGGCTCACAGGGCGAAACACGGCGGGTTCTCAGGGTCGATGGTGACGATGTTCTCGGCAGCGGGATCATCGACACCATCGGCCCTTTTCAGGCAGATCAGACGGTCGCCGTTGCTCTTGCGGAAGGACACCGTGATACCGTTTCTCCTTAGAGCGTCAACGCTTTTGCGGATTGGGTGGGAGAAGCTGTTGGGGGTCAGTCCCTCCGTACCGGCAGGGTCGATCTTTTCCAGCAGCGCCTTGGCAGGGGCGCTGATCTCCGGCTGCTGGCGCAGCAGTTCAGAGAGAAGAAAAAGAATTCTCTCGTTGGGCTGCTCTTTCTGTTCGCAGTCATCTGACAGCAGCTTCCAGACATGATCCTCACCGTCGAACTCCAGTGCCAGCTCCCGATAGGGGATGTCCCGCCCGGTGCAGTAGAGCGTGGCTGTGTTCTCTCTGCGCTGACTCTTGCGGAGGACGAAGTTGCTGTCGGTGGCGCCGCTGAGTCCGGTGGTGCCGGAGATCATGTTCATGGGATCATCGTCATTCATCTTCCGCAGGTAATGCACCAGCAGAATGGCGATGCCGTGGGTGTCCGCCAGCGCTTTCAGAACGCCGATGTCCCGGTAGTCGCTGGCGTATGGATTCGCGTCATTGCCCACGGTGCGGATGCGCTGGAGCGTGTCGATGACGATGAGCCTGGTCTGCGGATGCTCTTTCAGGAATTGCTCGATCTGTTCCACCAGCCCGTTGTGGAGCTGCTGGGACATGACGGCGAAGTGCAGCGTGGGCGGCGCGTCCTCCGTGAGATCAAAGAGGCGGCTCTGGATACGCTGGAAGCTGTCCTCCAGACAGAGGTACAGCACCCCGTGTGGCGAACGTCCAGAGCGGTTTACCCTGTGCGGCGCAGAGACACAGCCACAGTGCCAGCCACGATTTGCCGATCTTCGGCGCGCCTGCCAGCAGGTGCAGCCCTTGCGGCAGCAGATCGTCGACCACGAAGGAGACCGGCTCGTAAGCGGTGCTTTGCAGCGTGTCCGCGTCAATGGTTTGCAGTCGGTTCATAAAAATTTCTCCTTTCTGAGTTGGAGTGTTTATTTCTTTCAGGCCTGTGCTTGTATCGTAACATGGGGATTGACTTTCGAAAATAGGTAATGTATCATTTTACTACATACACTATATTGAGGCGAATACATTATCTACTGGGAGAGGGCTTATGTCTGTTTTAGGAAAAGACCTGTTTGATTTTCAGCGTTCGCATACGAACACAAAAGTGGAATTTGGCGCATCCGGCTACTGGGTGGAGATGGTCCCGGAGATGCAGCCCTACGGAACTGTGCTGACGGAGATCCTAAATCTGGATGTCACACCTTTTCAGAAGCTGTTGGACAGGTTGAACGCGGCTGTCCACGAAAGGAATTATGATGACGCTCCGCGTGCCTATATGGACATGCAGAAGGGGTTTGGATCTCTGCCGCTCTACCGATTGTATCTGATGGACTTCCGTTATTTCGGAGATATGAAGATCGAGGAATTTGTGGGTGAGGAAGTGCGGGAGGCATTTGCGAAATATGTGATCAATGAGGAGTGCGAAATACCATCCTTCATGCAGCAGCAGATCAAGGACATTCAGCTCATTCAGGAGCGGTATGCGTGGTTTTTGGACCGGGTTTTTGCAAACGCTGTGTTTGAAAAGAAAAAAGGCCAGAGAAAAGAATCTCTGGCGCAGCTGATCTATTCCAGCGGGTATGAGGCTTTTGTCAGCGGTGTCAGCTTGGGGAAGGACCCGGAGGTAGACGCGCCGCTGGTAAGAGCGCAGTACCGCATCCGGGGCGAAAGAGAAAATGCCGAGGTAGTTGAGAAGATGTATTTTGACCGGCTGCTGGATTTCGCCTATGTGGAGCTTATGAAGGGGCTGCAGAAGGGCTTTGTGCCGAAACGCTGTGCCAACTGCGGACGCTGGTTCTTGCAGATGCCGGGTATGACCTACGCCTATTGCGGCGAACCGGCGCCGGGGCAGGACGGCAAGACCTGCCGGGAGATTGGAGCCACCAGCAGCTTCCGCAGCAAGGTGCAGAACAACGATGTTTGGAAGGCTCATCAGCGGGCCTACAAAAAATATTTTGCCCGCACCCGAAAGGGGACGATGAGCAAGGGCGTGTTTGAAGTGTGGTCCCGAAAAATGGAGACTCTGCGGGACGATGCGCTGACGGAATATGACAGAGCGCAGAGCGAAGAGGAGCGTCAGCGCATTGTGGATGAGGTCACGCAAAAACTGAATAAGCTGTGAGCGAAAAAGCAGGAGGGAGCTGCGTCCGCAAATGCGGATGCAGTTCCCTCCTGTGCCGCAGTGCCGAAGCACTGCGTAGTCCCATTACGGACAGTGGAGCACTTCGCAGACCGCTCTGGATCATACTGACAACAGCTTGTGTTTGATTTGCAATGCAAATCTTGACTTTCCATCCGATAATCTGTACTCTTAAATCGTATTATGCTGCTGATATTATCTTTTGAGCTGCGAAGATGAGAAGCCACCAAAGGAAACGACAATTGCCTTTGAATAACGAGGGAGTGAGATATATGGAGCAATTACTGATTGTTGAAGATGATATCGGCTTGAATCAAGGCTTATGCAAAGCGCTGAAAGCAGATGACCGTCAGATTATATCCTGCCATGGTCTAAAAGCGGCAAGAGAACAATTGCTTTGCGGGAGTGTATCCCTGATCCTGCTGGATATCAATCTGCCGGATGGCAGCGGGCTCGAGCTGCTCCGGGAGGTCAAGGAAAACACACCCTATATTCCTGTTATTCTGCTGA
>OODA01000280.1_pt1 | contig 37919 bp, 23 predicted proteins | sample 1671341 | NCBI WGS metagenome assembly OODA01 (sample SAMN06348147, study PRJEB24527) | human gut metagenome | biome: human gut; feature: ankylosing spondylitis patient; material: feces | host: Homo sapiens | place: China | collected 2015-10 | reverse complement strand
TTATCTCGTGGGCATGTGATTGGAAATTCTCATCTTAATTTACATAAGATACACATAAGGCCGCTGCGCGGCGGACGGCCACGGACTGACGTCCGCGTGGCCTCAAGAGACATAAGGGCTGACGCCGTAGCGGGGCTGAGCAGCCGCTAACGCGGGAGACATAAGAACAGAAGAACAGAAGGACAGAAGAACAGAAGATTTGACGTTCGTGCTTGCCGCGGAAAACATAAGTTACATAAGTTTTCATAAGACACACATAAGGCCGCTGCGCGGCTGCGGCCACGGACTATCGTCCGGGTGGCCTCAAGAAACATAAGGCTGACGCCGAGGGGGAAGCGGTTACGGGATGGCGATGCCTCTTTTGTGTAGTTTGCACTATCTTTGAATAAGATAGGCGGCACCTCGGAAGAAAGTTCAAGCAAGCTTGACTATCTTCGCTCGGTTTGCACTATCTTTGCAGAAGATAGGCTACGGTTCGGTAAAACACTCAAACAAGTTTGGTATTCTGCTCTCACCTTGCACTATCTTTGCATAAGATAGGCTACGGTTCGGTAAAGAATACAAGTAAACATACTTGTCAACCCGTTAATCTGTTAATCTGTCAATCTGTTTACACGTATATAATATATAATATGAAGATAAATTGCGTGGTTGTAACATACAACCGCTTGGCTTTGCTCAAAGAATGCGTGCAGGCTCTGAAGGCACAGACGCTGCCGCCGACAGAACTTTGGATTATTGACAACTGCTCGACTGACGGCACAAAGGAATGGCTCGACTCACTAAAAGGTGACTCAAAACTGCATGTGGTGCGCACCGAACGCAACATTGGCGGAGCTGGCGGTTTTGCACTGGGCACGAAGCTGGCCGTGGAAGCCGGCTGCGACTTTGTGTGGCTGATGGACGATGACACCATGCCACAACCTGATGCTCTGAAACTGCTTGCCAAAGTGGCAGCGGCTGATGATAAAACGGGATTTGTGTGCAGCAAGGTGCTATGGACCGATGGCACGCTGCACGCCATGAACAAGCCGGCACTGGTAGAAAAGCCCTTTGGCGGAGCAGAAGCCCAGACAGTGGGCGGCGAAACGTGCTTTGCATGCAAATTGTGCTCGTTTGTGTCAGTAATGGTGAGCAGTGATGCGGTGCGTAAAGTGGGGCTGCCCATCAAGGAGTTCTTTATTTGGTGTGACGACATTGAATATACCGACCGCATTAAACGCGTGGGCTATGAATGCTACTTTGTGCCCGCAAGCCAGGTGTATCACAAAACGCGTCAGAATTATTTCCCCTCAATAGATAAGGCACCTAACGAAATGGCAGGACGCTTTTATTACCAAGTGCGCAACACGTGCTACTTGAAGCGTCGTTCAACTAACAAACTGAAGTTTTACATCTCAGTGCTTAACAAATATCGTCTGTACATACATCGTCTCAAGCGCCGCGACGACCTGAGTCATATTGCCGAATTTAAGAAGGCTGTGATAAAAGGCTGCCTTGACGGACTGCATTTTAATCCGACTATTGAATACATAAAAGACTGATGAGCGACAACATTATATACAAACTGCGCAGTGGCAAACCTATCAAAGCCTTGTGGTTTGCTCAAAAAACGTTGGGACTGGCGGTGCCCGATGCATGGTACCGGCATCGGCGTGCACATTTATTAGCCAAGGCCCACCAACGGGCGGACTACGACGAGATGTGCCGCAGAGTAGATTACTACTGCCGCATCAATGCGCCCTGGCAAATGTCAACAGAGGACAGTGTGCAGCGCGACCGCAGCTGGCTGATGTATACAGGTGCGCTGGGCAACTACGGGCGCAAACTGTTTCACACGGCCTACTACTTCGACCAACATGACGTAACGCGTTGGTTTGACAAGGAGCTGCGCTGGAACTTTTGTCCGGGCGATGTGTACTTTACGCCCGAGGAACCTACGGTGGTGAAGAGCCGACTGATAAATGACGACAATGCCAATTCGGTGGTGCTGAAACTTGACAAATTGCGCCACTTCATGTATGTGCACGACACCAAGCCGTTTGCTGCCAAACGCGATTGTGCCATATTCAGGGGCAAGATACGCCAGAGCCGTCTGCGCACTGCTTTTCTCGAAAAGTTTTTTGGTTCGCCGCTGTGCGACTGCGGTGTGGTAGGGCGCAACGAAGGCTGCCCCGAAGAATGGATGACAGCGAAAAAGACCATAGCCGAACACCTTGACTACAAATTTATCATGGCGCTTGAGGGCAACGACGTAGCGTCGAACCTGAAATGGGTAATGTCGTCGAACTCGCTGGCGGTGATGACACGCCCCACGTGCGAAACATGGTTTATGGAGGGCACATTACGCCCCGGCTATCACTATGTGGAAGTGAAGGATGACTTTTCAGACCTCGAAGAGAAACTTCAGTACTACATATCACACCCCGACGAGGCACAAGCCATCATCGACCACGCCCATGCGTATGTGCGGCAGTTTTGGGACGCCGAACGCGAGGAGATGATACAAGTGATGGTGATGGAAAAGTATCTGCGCACGAGCGGACAAATGTGATTACCGAATATCTATATAATAAGTAGGTGTTCAAAATTATTTTATACAATCAGCAGGTGTCATTTTCACATTGAAAGCACGTTCTCGAGACGCATCTGTGTCCTTCGTCTTCGGTCACATAGCCCGCTATGCTCCCTCACACGAAGAAAACATCTGCGCCCCGATAACGTACTTTCAATGTAAAAATAATTATGAACACCTACTTAACAGCGGCAGTGTTCTTCTGACCAGAAGAGCACTGCCGCTGTTATTATACACTATATATTATTGTCTACTTGCTCATGTTGTCCCACATGCCATTGTGTTGCTCTCCCCAGATGGGGTGTTGCTGCTTGTTAGAGAGGACCTCGCCCTTGGTGTCGACTGTCGCACCATTTTGTCCGCCAACACTGAGGCTCTTCGTTACCATCAGACTATCTTCGGAGAAGAACTTGATTGTGGTGGCCTTTGGGGCCATGTATGTATGTTTCATTGTTGCTATCTTTATTTGATGAATACCTTTTTGCCATTGCCTGTAACATAGATGCCGTGAGCGGGGTAAAGCACGCGGCGTCCGTTGAGGTCGTAATATACGTCATTGCCATTCTGTGCGTCGGCAGTTGCAGCATTGATGCCAGTAACAGTACCACCGATGTAGAAGCTGAGCATCTGTGCCTGGCCCGAGCCCGAAGTGATGTTGGCAGCAGGCAAGAAAGCCTTGTTAGCCGGCACCAACGTCATGGTTGATGGCAAGAAACCCACAGTGCCAGTTTTGGCAGAGAGCATATAGTTAGCCTTGCTGGCATAGCCATCGCGCTCTGCAGTGGCACAGGCCAGTTTGTTGTCGGGATAGGTAGTTGTGGTAGTAACAATTGGCAGATTGACCGTGCAACCACCGTCTTTAGCCAAGAGCACACCCGTGTTGGCAGGAATGATGCCGTCGGTTATTTCGGAGAGCATCATGCGCGTATCGTCGGCCGACTCAGCAAAGTATGCCTTGACACCGCTCTCGGCTGGTACTTGCACGGCAAAGGGGAAAGCCACCGAAGCCCAGCCTACGCTCTTGATAGTAACGGGCACCGAGGTAACCTTGACAAGTTGCCAATAGTTTGACTTGTTTGTATACTGGTTGTTGTTGGCCACTACATGGTCGTTGTCTGAGGCTGCACCTGCATGGTTGCCCTCGCTGTCAACCATCAAAAACATGGATTTGGCATCGTAGCCGTCGAAGGTAGTGCCTTCGGTGTATGGTTTGAATGTGTAATGCCCGTTGCCATTGCCAATGTTTACTACCATCTGAAGCTGGCTGGCGTCTGACGTGATATAGCCCGCTTCGCGCCCGGTGTTGGCATTAACCAAAGAGTAAGTGCCATCGGCATTGCGGGTAAGTTGCCAGAGCTGCGAACCAAAATTGTCGGTATCAGTGGTTCGTGTGATATTGAGGTCCATTTTAGAGTCAGCCTGCCATTTTTCGAGCAGAGAACCGTTGGTTGACACCTGAATATTTTCAGACGAAAGGTAGCGGTTAACCTCAGTGTTGACGTTGCGCACGCGGTAATAGCCAGTGAAATCGCTGAAGTTGTTGTCCGTCTGATAAGCCGCGTCAAGCAGGTCGAGCGTGGTGGCAGAGGCAACTTTATCATATTCTGCATTATACTGCACCAGGCCATCTGCATCACTTGCATTGGAAATCGTGCTTGCATAGGTTTTAGCCAACTGTATGTCCGACTCGTCAACTGCTATCACCTTGTAGCCCGAACCACCATCGTTCTGTGCGCCTGTCGCATTATTGTGGCTCCATGTGCCGAGATGGCCACCTTGATGGTCACCAAGGTAGCCCCAAGTATTTTCATACTGCAAGCTGAAATCGGCGCCACTGGCCGAGCTTGTTTGCATATAAAAGGTTGTACCCTGGTCGGTCATGGTAGCATTAACATCCTTACCTGTGACCGTGACGTACTTTTTGGCTGCGCGGTTGTAGAGTTTTACACCATAGCCGCTCTCTACAAAGGCCCAATAGGCGCCATTAAGAGCCTGATAGGTGGTTTGGGCTGATGCGCCGTAATGCGAGTTGTGGTCATTGCCCCCACCTGTTTTAACACCGCCGTCATTGAAATATACCACATAGTTTCCATCGTTGTTGCGCAACTTGAGCTTGTACCATGTGGGATTGTCGGGAGTGGAAAGGGTGACGGGAGGGGTGGACGAGTTAGTTGATGACACCTCAAATGTCTTTTGCGTTTCTGTTACACTAAACGTTTGAGAAGAGATTGCATTGCAATAATACGAATGAGGGACATTCGTGGAGTTGTGCTCAATAGTTTCGCCCACCTTTTTAGGATAGTATGAAGTAGCTGTGACCTGATTGTCAGCATTTTTCACCTTAACCGCTGCAGCGTATGTTTTGGTAATGTGCTCCTCAGATATTGTGCCGCTCAACTTATAAAAGGCGAACTGTACCACGCTGGCAGCGTCACCAGCTGTACCACCTTCCCAATACGACAGGTTGTGTTCATCATTAGTTGGCGTATTGGCATGAATGAAATACTTTGTAGCGTAATTTACTTGATAAAGCAACACACCACCATCGAGACTGTTGGCATAAGGTGTGAAAGATTGCGCTGTGAGCATGGCAGCATTGCTCGAAGTTGTGCTGATGTTATTAAAATTGTTTCCTTTGCCATTAAGTGCAGGAAAATACTCGCCCGTCGAGGCATTCTGTATGACAAGATTACCATCTACGTTAGTTACATACCACACGTATGCAAGGTCTATGTTGGTCAGATCCATGTTGGCCTCAGCTTTCTGCCTCATAGGACGGCCATTGTCACCAGACCTGCGGTAAATGTATCCGTTATCACCCTTGATGCGGGTTTTGAGGAGGTAAAAGCCATCGGTAATGTCGGCATACGGCGTATACGACTGAGCCACCGTCACGCCATCGGCCCACGCAGCCACGGCTCCAAGCCACAACATGAGGGTCGTGGCAAGAGATAATAAATGTTTCATGTGCTTATTTTTGAGTTTTGTTTATAATTGTTGTGTTATGTGCGCTTTTATGCAAATGTGCGTTATATATTGACAATTATGTAGTATATACCGTTGCAAAAGTATCACTTAATTACAAAAAGACCAAACGGGGGGGTAAATATATGTTAACTGCGTTAAATTAGTGCGTTTCGAAGGAGTATTTAAGGTACAAGGTGAAGTATTTGGGCGACGCAAAGCTCCCAAACGCAAAATCATGCTTTGGTGCTTTGGCGGATTGTAATAGATAAAAAGCTTTTGCCGTCCGGTAAAATTCTCAAGCTATGCAGCCAATGAACGCAAGCACAAATGGGGGCAACGCGTCCCGCGGGATAGAGAAAAAAATGGAAATACGAACTCTACTAAAATAATAGCTGCAGCTTTTCCCGAGGCGGGACGCCTCGGTTTTTTCAGCAGCCTCGTCCCGCGTTATCGGGGCATTTTTCAGCAGCCTCAGTTTCAGTACTTCCCCAACCTTTCGGCCAGACCGTCGCGGTAGGCGCGCCAGAGGCGGGGCAGGTCTGACGGGGTGTAGGCACGGGCAAAGGGCATGGTGACAAGGGCGGTGGCCATGTAGCCCATGACACAGAGGAAGCCGCGCAGATGGCGCACGGCCCAGTTGCGGCCGTAGTGGTGGTTGAGGTAGGTGGTGTTGCGCACCTGGTAGAAGCGTTTCCACTTCTTTTTGCGGTTGCGGGCGGCCCAGGTGTCGTGGCTGAAGAACTTTTGCTTGTCCATGAGGGCAGCCGGCACATATAGCATGTGGTAACCGGCCTGGTGCAGACGCAGACAATAATCGGTATCGTCGCAAAAGATGAAGAGGGCCTTGTTGGGCAGCCCTATGCGGCGTATGGCCTCAACACGTATGAGCGGCCCCTCGAAGGCTGTGCCGGCTATGGGGGTTGGGGCGGTGACGGGCTGCGACAGTTTGCGCAACTTGCCGGTGTAAAGCGAGCGGAAGGGGTGCACGAGGTCGTAGCCGGTAAAGTCGTTGGTGTAAACCTCGCCCTCCATCAGACGGCGGGGGGCAAGGAGGCCGATGCATGGATTGGCAGCGTGGGGCAGTAGCTGCTCAAGGCAGTCGGGACGTGGAAATACGTCGTCGTCCATGCACCACACCCAGTCGGCTCCCATGCGGCAGGCTTCGTCTATGCCGCGGCAAAAGCCGCCTGAGCCGCCCACATTGTCCTGGTGTATGACGGTGAGGCGGGCATCGGCCTGTGTGTCGAGCCACTGGGCAGTGCCGTCGGTGCTGCCGTTGTTGATGACCAATATGCGGTCTACAGGACGATTGGCACGGAGGCAAGAGATGTTACGCTGCAACAGGGTGAGGCGATTGTATGTGACTACTACTGCTATTATCATTGTGTGAGGTTTAAGTTTGAATTTGGCGTTTGGCTTTTGACACTGACGCGTCCTGAGGCTGCTGAAAAATCTCCGACGCGAGACGCGTCGCCCCCATTAGAGCTTGCGTTGGGTGGCAGCGCTTAGTGATAGCGTTTGGTACTTGAAGAAACGCTACCACTAATGGGGGCGACGCGTCCCGCGTCGGGATAGAGAAAGAAGAGAAATACAAACTCTACTAAACAATAGCTGCATCTTTTCCCGACGCGAGACGCGTCGCCCCCATTAGAGCTTGCGTTGGGTGCTTGAGTTTGGTGCTTGAGTTGGGTGCTTGAGTTGGGTGTTTGAATCCGTTCGCTTGTTTACGTTTTACCGGACTGCAATAAAAAATATCAGCCCCTACGCTAAAACTGTATTTACTCAAACTCGCCCTCAACCTGTCCGGGCTGTGTGCTGCGGTAGTGGCGCATGAGGCGGTAGCACTCTTCGGTATCGAAGCCGCGGGCGCTGGCGTAGGCCTCAGCCATGACGCGGTGCATGTGGGCAGTGGCGGGCAGGCGTTCAAAGTTTTTGCAGCCCTGCTTGATGTTGAGAGGGCCGACGGCCATGCGGTTGAGGTCGACAATGTCGAGGTGTATGCGTCCGTCGGGTAGTTGCTCAAACAGAATGTTGGCCCGTCCATAATCCTTGTGGGCAAGTCCGTGGTTGTGGAGCACGGCTGTGGTGCGCCCAATCTCGCGCAGCACATCATCGGCATAGTCGAAGTGGTGGGTGAAGAGGTCCTCGTAGCGCCATGGGCACGGCGAGGTGAGGGTGACAAAGTAGCTTTGGTCGAAGGCCAGGCCGCGGCGTATGTTGAGATAGCCCACGGGCTGGGGTGTGCCCACACCCACCTTTTGATAGAGAAGGGCGTTGCGGTAGGCACGCAGGGCCTTTGACGGACGCAGCAGTCCATACACCCAACGGTTGACAGGGTTGGGGCGGCGGAAAGACTTTACCACATAGTCGGTGCCCTGGTAGCTGATGCGGCGCAGCTGGTTGCGTCCGTTGTGTATGAGTTGTCCGTCGCCCTGTGCAAAGCGCTGTGGCAGCGAGAGCATAAAGTCGTGCAGTTGCTCGTAGCCCGGGTGCAGCACAAGGGTGCGGTGGTTCCAGAGGGTCATTGTTGAAATTCTTTTTTACAAAGTTCGAGAGCAGCCATAATGGTGTCGTCCATGTCGGCATAAGTGTAGCGTGCGAGTCGTCCGCCAAACAGCACGTCGGACTCGGCATCGGCCATGGCAGCGTAGCGGGCATAGATGGCAGCATTGCGTGCATCGTTGACGGGATAGTAGGGTTCCTTGCCCGGGGCAAAGCTGTCGGGGTGCTCGTAGGTTACTACGGTGATGGGCTGCTGCGAGCCAGGAGCAAAGTGTTTGTGCTCAATGACACGGGTGTAGGGCACTTGTCGCTCGGTGTAGTTGACTACGGCATTACCCTGAAAGTCGGGTGTGTTGAGCCGTTTGTGCTCAAAGCGCAGACTGCGGTAGTCGAGGTGGCCGTGGCAGTAATTGTAAAACTCGTCGATGCAGCCGGTGTAGAGTGTGCAGCGTGCCTGCGCATGGAGTTCGTCACGGTGGGCAAAGTAGTCGGTGCCCAAACGTACATCGGCCTTGGCCAGCAGGGCGTCGATGAGTGCATTGTATCCCCCACCCTCGGGTATGCCTTGGTAGCGGTCGTTAAAATAGTTGTTGTCGAAGGTGAAGCGGAAGGGCAGCCGCTTGATAATGAAAGCCGGCAGCTGGGTGGCGGCACAGCCCCACTGCTTTTCGGTATACCCCTTGATGAGTCGCTCGTAAATGTCGCGTCCGCACAGTGTGAGTGCCTGCTCCTCAAGGTTGGCGGGCTGTGTGATGTGGGCAAACTCGCTGCGCTGCTCGTCTATTTTGGCCCGTGCCTCGGCTGGAGTGCGCACGCCCCACAGCTCGTAGAAGGTGTTCATGTTGAAGGGCAGGTGGTATAGCTTGCCCTGGTAGCTGGCCAGGGGGGAGTTGACAAAGTTGTTGAACTCGGTAAGCTGGTTGACATACTGCCACACCTGGCGGTTGGAGGTGTGGAATATGTGGGCGCCGTATTGGTGTACCCATATATTGTCAATGAGCTGGCAGTGGAGGTTGCCACCTGTGTGCTGGCGCTTGTCAATGACGAGGCAGCTTTTGCCAGCTTTGGCGGCCTCGTGGGCAAACACCGCGCCAAAGAGGCCGCTGCCAACTATGAGATAATCGTACATACTGAATTGGGAATATGGGGGTTAAGCATTGGCTGCGGGCTGCGGGAGCGGAATGCCCCGGCGGTAGCGTGCCTTGCGCAGGTGCAGTGTGTAGGGGAGCAGTTTGAGCCATCGGGCCACGAACCACAGCGGGTTGTGCAGTATGTTGCGGCCACGCCACGGGGTGTACTGCTGATAGTGGAAAAAGAGTTGGCGCATGGGGTGCAGGCTGTCCCAGTCCCACGGTTTGCGGTTGGTGTAGTGCACCACTACGGGGTGGTGAAGCTCGGCCTTGTGCTGGCTGTAATGCGCATAACGCTGGCGGTAAAAGCCCTCTTGTGCATTGTAGCGCAGCGGTGCCCAGCACACCTGGCCATGGAATAGGCTGTTGAGCAAGTCCTGGTCGTTGAAGCGTATGCGCTCGGGGTGTGCCCGGTAGTAGTCGATGCAGCGCTGGCCCACGTTGTTGGCGCGCCACCAGTCGAGGTCGATGAGCAGCACGCCGGCATTAAAGTAGCTGTCGGCCTCGGGGTAGCACAGCACCTTGTAGCGTGTGTGGTCGTCGGCCGCTGCGTCAACCACGGCGGCTACGGGGGCTCCTTGCATGGGCATCTGCCAGAATGGGGCAAGGGAACCGGTGACGAGCAGGTCGCTGTCGAGGTAGATGACGCGGTGCAGACTGGCTGGCAGGTAGTCGGCCAACATACAGCGGTAGTAGGTAACGAGCGATATGTGGCTGCTTGAGGCGTGTATGCGGAAGCCCTCGAGCAGACTTTCGTCGGGCTCGTAGAAGTGTGCCTCGCCGTTGTACTGTGCGGCAAGTTGCTGCAGCACTTGTTTGTCGGACGCGGTGAGGCCGCGCGCGAGTATGTGTGCCACGACTTTTGCCTGTGTGTTGCTGCGGAGTATTGACACGAGGGTGACGCTGCAGAAACGCACGTAGGCGTGGTCGATGTTGAAGGCTATGTGTATGGTCAAGGGGTGTGTTATGTTTGATTGGTTATGGCACTATGCCCCGTGTGGCTGTGCCGTGTTTTGCAAAGGTACACAAATAGTTTTACCGAGCAACTATATCGCGTTGGCGGATTTAGTAAATAAACTGACAAGTTTACTAAGAATGCTGCCACAACGCGCCACAATTATTTGCAAATATAGCGGGTGTCGCATCGGCATATTTGCACACTGCGCGCCTCGTGTCCGAAATGTACTTTTGCCCCAACTACACCCTGATAGCCCCACCCTGTCTGTTTTTGTGAAAAGTGCTTGCACCTTGCACTTTTGATACTTTATGAACTGATTATCAACGATTTACGCAGTGTATGTAGACTTGCACTCTGCTTGCACTTTACTTGCACTTGCCTGCACTCTGCTTGCACGCTCTGTGGGTTGCTCGTTATGAGTTGTAATTACCACCTCTCACACCCGCATATTACGGTATAGGGAGACAGGAAAATCATTTGGAGCGGCAGACTTTTCTACCTCTCTATACGCGCACGCCGCCCTCACTATGCTGAATTTGTGGTGCGCCGTACCAACATGAGTGCAGACAGGTATGCAAGCAATATTTGTGGTTACCTACACTCAGATATGACATGAATATCAACAAGTTACGAAGCGAAGTGCAAGGTGCAGGCAGTTTTTATAAAACATCATTACGGTAGGTTTGCCTGCACTTGACGGGGATTTACACTCATGTAGTTAATCGGGAACACCCAACGCTACCTCTAATGGGGGCGACGCGTCTCGCGTCGGGAAAAGATTCAGCTATCATTTAGTAGAGTTTGCATCTTTCCTTTTCATTATCCCGACGCGAGACGCGTCGCCCCCATTAGTGCTTGCGTTTGGTGGTTGCGTTTTGTAGTAGAGTTTTGTAGTAGAGTTTGATGCTTGAGTTTGGTGGTTGCATTATGTGCTTGCGTCACTTGTGGTAGCGTTTGGTGCTTGAGTTTATCGCTTGAGTTTATCGCAGAATGGCATAATTAGTCACAATATCCCTTTTGGGGGTATGGGGTGCAATGGGAAACAAGTTGGCGGGTTGGCAACCACCGGATAGATATCCGTTGGTGTGCCAACCCGCCAGGTTGTCTGTCAATCAGTAATTTGATATGTGTCTTTTGCTTACTTGATTACCTTCTTGCCCGTGTTGGTGATGAAGAGTCCCTTGGTGGGATTCAACACGCGGCGGCCCTGGAGGTCGTAGTAGCGCACGGCCTTTTCGCTGCCATTTGCCACGGTAGCATTGTTGATGCCTGTTACAACTGTTTTGGCTGTGAGCACGAACTTGGTGCTCCAGGTGTTGTCACCAGCAGCAGATGTCCACCAGTTGAATTCGCCAGTTCCTACGTTGATAACCAAATAAGAGTTTTCTGCTTTGTGTACTGCTATCAAGTTGTAGAACCCATCGTTCTTGACAAGTTTCCAAGCCTGAGGTGCTGCGCTTGCAGCCAATGTATTTCCTGAGCGAAAGATATATGAGTCAGCATCTTTTAGCTTGATATACACCTGACCAGCCACAGTAGCGGGTACTATTTGCCACTCGGCAGTGTTGTCAGCCTCAGACTTTGCTTTGGCATCGGCTGAGATGTAACCCGCACCTTCGAGACTTGAGATGGTAGAAAGGCTCGAGATGGTGAAAGTAGTCTCATTGTAATACCCGTCAACGGTGCAAGCTGTTTTGCCCATAGCCTCTACGGCAGCATTGAGCGCAGCTGTAGCTGCTTCGTAGTCGGTAACAGATGCCTCGTAGGTAGCGATGAGAAACTTTACATTGTCAATGGCCTCTTGGCTGTACTGACCTGCCTTGGCTGTGGCTTCGTCTGTGTATCCTTCGTTTGTGGTAGCGGCCTTGGCCTTTGCCAAGGCTTCCTGAAAAGCCTTTGCTGAAGGGTCGCCACCAGGCACAATCCAGTCGATGGGGAACACAGCGTAGTTGAGTGCATAGCCCTGTGTGCAGGCATTGTCTTCGTAGAAGATGGCGATGTCGCCGTCCTTGGTGATGTCCATCGTAGAGTAGCATGAGCTGGGAGCGCATATTACGACGGGGTGACCCCATGTCTTGCCATTGTCGAATGATGCCTTTACGGTGACGTTCTTACGAGTGCCATTATTGATGTATGAATGGAGCAATACCTTGTTGTTGTAGTAAAGAATGTCGGCGTTGCAAGCATTACCATCGATGTCGGCATTGGTGGTTTGTGTGCCCCATGTCATACCGCCATCGGTTGAGGTGTTGAAGCCACGCTTACCGCTCTGGCGTACAGAAATCATCACTGTGCCATCGGCCAACTCTACGAGTTTTGACTCGTCGCCGCCGTTGTAAGCAGACTTGGGTGACATCTTCCAGGTTTCGCCTTCATCGTCAGAATAGATGATGTACTCTTGAATGGCACCTGTAGCAAAGCGGTGGCTCATGGCAAACATGACACGGCCATTGAGCTTGGCATCCTTTTGGCGCTGGAGGCAGATGCCGCGGCCTGAACCTGCAAACGAACCGAGAACCTGGCCCTGCTCATAAACGCCCTTGTAAAGTTCGTCGGTCAGTGCGCGGGCCTGTGACCATGTGTCGCCACCATCGGTTGAGGTGATGATAACGGGCACAATGCGGTTGCCATCTTCATTAGTTGAATAGAAGTAGCCCTGGCCACCAACCATCAAGGCGATGATTTTGCCGCTGGCTGTTTCGACCATGGTAACATCGCCAAAACCCTTGTGCGATCCATCTTTGCCGGCTACAAGTGCTTCGTCGGTTGCATTGCCTACTACCCACTTGTGGTCAGACCATGTTTTACCATTGTCGTCAGAGTGGCGCTCGTATACGTCGATATGGCCGGGCAAGTCGCCACCATGATTGAAACGGTTGTCGGCCATGGTTACTACGCGGCCGTTCTTTGAGGCATTAGCACCCTTCTGATTGTGGAGTACGACCATTGAGGGGATACGCCAAAAGGCTGTGCCAAGGTCGTTGGGCATGAAGGGTACGCTCTGCACCTTGTAGACGCGGGCAATGCCTTCGGGGTTGCCGTTGTCGACAGTGAATACTTTGTTGTCGCCATAAGTAAAACTTACCAATGCAGCATCAACAGAGTCGCCTACTACGGCCTTGTCGGTGATGTCGGCAGTAACGTAGAAACGTGTCGTGCCTGAGGGCATCTCAAGAGCTTTGTCGAAAGCTACCTCTACTTCGTTGCCGCTAACGGTGGCAAGCTGGCCAATGAGTGTGGCATCGCGCTGGCCAATGCTGACAAAGTTGGCGTTCTTTGAAGTGAACACCTTGATATTCTCAAGTCCGGCTACATTGGTAGCACCAAGATTGAGTTTAAGGCTCTTGCCCACAACGTTTCCATTGAAGCCTGCAACCTCAGTTTGGAAAGTGAGAAGCACCTGTTCCTTGTTGCCAGCTGCATAGGTTTGGAAACCTGGAGCCACATTGATAGAGTTGAAGGTCGGAGTTGCCGTAAGGTCTGATTCAGGAATCTCGATAAGGCGCCAAGCTGAAGCCGAGCCTATGCCGCCAGCCCACATTACAAGCACTGCACCGTCATTTTGCGCATGAAGGGGGTTCTTGCCATCGGGCTTGATGTTGAACACACCCTGACCGAGCGACGTCACGGTATATTTAGTGGCAGGTGTGGCAGTTGTTTTGGTGGCACCATTTACATCAGTGCTGTTAGGCTCGATATATTCCTTTGTGCCATAGTTTTGCACATAGAACTGACCGTTGCCGGCATCAGTGAATGTCCAGCCATAGGCGGCCGACACGACCTTGTTGCCCCACTTGGGCTGCGCCTCACTACCTGCGCTGTAAATATACTTGCCTTGGCAGTAGCCAACCGATTTGTCGGATACAATGTAATAGGTTTTGCCTGCTGCTACCTGCACCATGGCAGCGCTATAAGTAGTTTGTGCAGCGGTTATGGCATCAACCGTAGTGGCTGCCTTTATGGCATTTGTAAATGTGGTGCGCACCTCTGCAGGGTACTGGCCAGGGTTCGTGCCTTCTTCTGTTTCGTTAAGAACACTAAGTGCCTTAGCCTGCGCTGTCTCTAATTCGGTAAGCGATACCGCCTCGAAGCGGTATTTACAACCTGCATCTTCCTTGTTCGTACCACTACCCCAGTTGTAGAGGTAGTAGTTAGGACCGTCCTGGCTTGTGTTGAACTGCACACTACCACTTGTGATGGTATAGGTATCGTCACTGAGGTCTGTAATAGTCCAATCGCCAGCCCCGCTCTTAACGGGTGCAAAAGCTGTGTTATTATTGGGCTTTACCGTTGACGATGGCGAGATATACTCACCCGACATGTTAACAATTTTGTAGGTACCATCGGTACTGCCTGCCTCAAGGCGCCACAATTGGCTGGCCGAGTAGGGTTTCTCGAATGTTGTGGTGTTCTGCATGGCCACCCCGACGCCCTTCGATATGAGAGAGAGGTTACTACGGTTGGGGGTGTAAATGCGGAACCACTTGGGGTTTTCGGCAGTAGATGTCTCAATCTTGTCTGCCCATGCCTGCGACGTGCCCAGCCCAAAGAGGGTCAGTGCGGCCAACAAGCCATTGAAGTAGTTTCTTTTCATTTAATTGATAGGTATTATTGATTTGTATATGTTACTGTTGTGATGTACGCGTTAGCAGAATTAGTAGACGAGTTAACAATTTAACCTGTCAACCTGTTTACTAATTCCGCCAACGCATTACTTACTTGTCAACTTGTTAACCCGTTAACCAAGAATTTCGCCAACGGGTTGCCAACATTACTTGCCTTCCTTTTTACCACCCAGTATGGCGGTGGGGTCAAGTTTGGCTATGGTGTCGCGCATGGCGGTGTCGCCCTTGAGATTTTCGAGTTTGTAGTAATCCATAAATCCCATGTTGCCCTCGCGCAGGGCCTGTGCCAGGGCCTTTGGCACTTCGGCCTCGGCCTGTATTACCTCGGCACGTGCCTGCTGAGCCTTGGCCTTCATCTCCTGTTCGGTGGCCACGGCCATGGCGCGGCGTTCCTCGGCTTTGGCTTGTGCAATGTTCTTGTCGGCGTTGGCTTGGTCCATTTGGAGTGTGGCACCAATGTTTTTGCCCACATCGATGTCGGCAATGTCTATTGACAGAATTTCGTAAGCTGTGCCGGCGTCGAGGCCCTTTGAAAGCACGAGTTTTGATATAGAATCGGGATTTTCGAGCACTTGCTCATGCGTTTCGGCCGAACCGATGCTCGACACAATGCCCTCGCCCACACGGGCCAGAATGGTGTCCTCGCCGGCACCACCTACCAGCTGGTGTATGTTGGCACGCACCGTAACGCGGGCTTTGGCTATGAGCTGAATACCATTTTTGGCCACAGCTGCCACGGGGGGTGTGTCTATTACTTTAGGATTGACACTCGTTTGCACAGCCTCGAACACATCGCGGCCGGCCAGGTCGATGGCGGTAGCTTTTTCAAACGAGAGGTCGATGTTGGCCTTAGATGCCGACACCAGCGCATGCACCACGCGCTGCACGTGTCCGCCCGTCATGTAGTGGGCTTCAAGGTTGTCGCGCGTCACGGTGCGCAACCCGGCCTTGTGTGCCTCGATAAGGCTCGGCACGATGATGCCGGGCGGCACATTACGAATGCGCATCAGGAATAGCTGAATGAGCGATATTTTCACACCCGACACCTTGGCACTGAGCCACAAGAAGAAGGGCACGAAATGGAAAAAGATGCTGAGAAGTACTATGGCGCCTAACGCCACAACAGCAATCACCATAGGAGATGAGATAATCATAAGCTACAAGTATTAAGTAGATAAAGTTGAAAGTCGCTCATGGCTATTGACAATATCGCGGACTCGCTGATAAGTTAACTGAAATTTCGAATTTAACAAGGGCGGGCTGAAGGCCCAATGTTCTTCATAGCCCAGGGCAAGCGAAGCGGCACCCTGGGTATCGCGTGTTGAAGCAGTCGCGCCCTGTAAGGGCAAAATTACTTCTGCCCTTACAGGGCGTAACTTTTGCATTCATATCAACCCAGGGTGCCGCTTCGCTTGCCCTGGGCTAAGTAAATACTTGGGCCTTCAGCCCGCCCTTGTTAAATCCGAAACTTCAGTAAGTTAACAAGTTAACGGGAACCACGACTTTTACCATACAAAGGTATGGCTTAATAACAAAAGCGTGGAAAAGTTCCTTGGTCTTTTTCACGTTTTTGTGTTATACAACATATTATGAGAGCTAACGACTCTGTGCATCAATATATTCGAGTTCGGCGGCAAGCATGGCTATGAGCGGCATGTCGGCACCGCGGCTGCGTGCCTCGGCCAGCGGACGACGGTAAAGGTAGTACAGCTCCATGGGGCGGTGGTGGTCGCGGTCAAACTTCATGCTCGATGCAAATTGTGGCATGCGGCGTGTCATGTCCATCATTTTGTCGGCATAACTCTCGTCAATGCCCTTCACACCGCAAGCTTTGGCGGCGCCTATTACCTCGAGCATCATTTGGCGAATGATGGGTGCCATGCTCTCGTTGGCTATCAGGCTGCCGGCCGAAACGGCACCCACGGCAGCGGTCATGCCGTTAAAGGGCATGTTCCACACAGCCTTTTTCCAGCGCATCTCGTCGTAGGGCATTTCCTTGGCCTTGATGCCCGAAGCTGCAAAGTCGGCCATCATGTGGGCGAGTGCCTCGTGGTTGTGGCAGTTGTAGTTGCCCACCTGCAGCAGTCCGTTGAAGGTGTGCGTAATGTGGCCAGGAGCGTTTTTGAGTGTACAGATGTATGCCACGCCTCCCAACAGTTGTGCGCGCGGCATGGCCTTGCACAAGTCGGCCTCCAGCCCGATGCCGTTTTGTATGAGCAGCACCAGTGTGTCGGGGTGACAAATTGGGGCGAGCATTTGCGGCAGCAGGTGGTTGGCTATGCTCTTGATGGCTACTATCACCACATCGCACACTGGCATTTGCGCCGTACTGTTGTAGGCATTGATGTGGCAAAGGTGGTAACTGCCATCGCACGAATCGACCTGCAGGCCGTGCTGGCTCACATGGTCGTAGTCGGAATGCAGCAAAAAGTGTACGTCGTGACCGGCCTTGGCCAACAAGCCGCCATAGTAGCCACCTATGGCACCGGTGCCGATGATTGCATATTTCATATAGTCTGGTATATACGTATCTGGTTGACGGGGTTACGGGGTACGGGTTGACGGGGTACGGGTTGACGGGTAAGTATGCATACGCTACTTATTATGTTAAATTAAGGCTGGTAATAAGCTTGGCAAACTTACTTGTAAACTTGTCAACTTTTCAACTTTTCAGGGCGGCAGCCTCATCGGCCAGCCCCATCTTATAAACATTCGTTTCACGCAGTTCAAAGCCCAGGCTCTGATACAAGCGGTTGGCTGCCACCCGCTGCGGACGCGAGGTGAGGTTTGCCGTGGCGGCACCGTGGCGGCGGGCTTGAAACATGAGGTGGTCGAGCAACATACGCGCATACCCCTTACCACGCTGGGCAGCGTCAACCACCACGTCCTCCACCCATGCTTTGTTCCCCGTGAGCTGATGGCACAGGCAGAGTGTTGCCGTACCGGCCAAAGTGCCCTGCGGCGTGTAAAGCAAGTAGATGTGTGTGCGGGGCTCGTGGGCCAAAGTTGTGAGTTGGGCGAGCGTCAATGGCACAAAGTTGGACGAGAGTTGGGCAAGCAGGGTGTTTACACTGTCGAGCAGCGGTGTGCTGCAGTCATCTGCCCTGAGCGACACAATGTGGCAGCGGCGGCGCACGTCGAGCAGCTGGCGTATGGTCTTGCCATAAAGGGGGTGGCACCATTCGGGAGCTATCTCGGCCAAAGGTTCGAGCACAAACAGGCGGTTGGTCATTTCGGGGTGCGGCAGTTGCAGCGACGGCGTACACACCACGCGGTTGTCGCAGGCCAACAAATCGATGTCGATAATGCGGTCGTGATACACCCCGTCCTTGCTCTTGACGGTGCGCCCCATGTCGCGCTCAATTTGCTGAGTAGCGCGCAGCACTTCGGCGGGCGTCATCGTGGTGTCTACTGCCACAGCCGTATTGACAAACAAGTTGTCTGATTCAAAGCCCACGGGTGCCGTTTCGATAGGTGTGGCCTTACGCACAACCGTGCCTATGCGCTCGCCAATGAGCGCACAGGCACGGTTTATGTTTTCGTGGCGATTGCCAAGATTTGTTCCGAGTGAGAGATAAAGCATTACAAGTTGTGATGTATATATATGTGTGAGCCGAGCGGTTGCCCCCTACTCCACCGAAAGTGCGTCGAACACCATTGGGGGTTCAAAGCCGCGTGTAATGGCCGCACGGGCAATCTTTTGGTTCACGGCATAAGGCGTGTCGCCCTTGGTGGTGCGGCGCCGCGAGGCAATGAAGTCGGCCAATGCCTGGCGGTAGTCATCGTCGTCTATCAGAGCCAGGGCATCGTCGGTGTCGAAGTCTGACACACCCTTTTGCCGCAGCGCATAGCGTATTTTGATGCGCCCCCAATGGTCGAAGCGGAATTTATCGTTTACAAAGGCGCGCGCATAACGTGCCTCGTCAATGTAGCTTTCGGCCTCAAGGCGGCCCAAGGTTTCGTCCACCTCGTCGGGTGTAGCCCCTTTGGCCAGAAGCTTTTTGGCTATCTCGCTGCGGCAATATTCCTTTTGCGCGCAGCGGCTGGTGGCCCACTGGTAGTATTGGTTGTTATCGGCCATAAGTTACTTAATGATGCTGCGCAACACAAACCAGGCATGGTAGCCCAGGGTGGACAACAGACCATAATGGTGCGACATGATGTGGAAACGCTCGCGCAGCGATGCCTTGTGGTTGCGTGTGGTCATGCCCTCGTTCAGGTAGTCGGCGATGATGGTGTGTGCATTGACAAGCGGCAGTGCCATGTGCGAAGCCTCACGCATGATACGAATGCACCAGTCAAAGTCGGCCGAGAAGCGGTACTTGCGGTTGTAGTGCATACGCCGTGCCAGGTCGGTACGTGCAAAGAAAGCCTGGTGGCACACCAGCATACCATTTTTGAACGAGCGCCAGTTGAGGTGTTCGGGCGGTGTCAGGCGCCGGCGTCGCAGAAAGTTGCCATCGGCATCTACCAAGTTGGTGTCGCCATACACCACAGCGGGCAGTTGGGGTGCCTTGACAGCCGCCTGTGCCACGAGTTCGAGCGTGTTGGCAGCATGAAAGGTGTCGCCTGCATTAAGAAATAGTATGTAGCGCCCCGTGGCCATGTCGATGGCCTTGTTCATGGCATCGTAGAGCCCCTCGTCGGGTTCGCTGATGCACACTATTTCGTGACGCACGGCAGCATGGCTGTTGCGCTCCTGATAGTGGTGCACAAGCTCAAGGGTATTGTCGTGCGAGTTGCCGTCAATAATGAGGTGCTCCACATGGGCATAGGTTTGCTGCTCCACACTTTCGATGGTTCGTTCAATAAGCGCACCGGCATTCCATGTAACGGTGGCTACGGTAATTTTAAGGCCTTCTTCTGTCGTCTGTGCCGCGGAAGGAGGCACACTGTTCTCTTCCATTTTTATGATAAGTACATTATTATTCTACCCGTTGGCGGAATTTACGGGTTAACGGGTTGACAAGTACGTATGCTTTACATTACTTATTATCTTAAAGTATGAATGGCAAGAAGCTTAAAAGCTTGGCTAACTTACCCGTCAACTTGTCAACTAATTTATTCTTTAAGTAGGTTGCTGCCGCCCTACTCCATTGCATATACTGCCGCATAAGCCTTGGCCACAGCCTTTTCGTCGTAAGCCTTCAGGGCCTTGGCGCGGGCATTGCGGCACATGGCGGCATAGCTTTGCGAATTGAGTGTTGCAGCTATGCCATGTGCAAAGTCGAGGCTGTTGCAGTAGGCGGCCAGATAGCCGTTCACCCCCGTATCGACCATCTGCGGCACACCGCCCACATTGAATGCCACACAAGGCACGCCGCAGGCCATGGCCTCGGCTATGGTGTTGGGCAGGTTGTCCATGAGAGAGGGCATAACCAACAAGTCGCAGGCCTGGTAGAGCTGCCGCATACGTTCCTCGCTCTGTACATAGCCCATGGGATACGCTGGCACAGCAAAGGCCGATTGCAAACTTTCGGCTCCATGCCCCGCCAGCACAATGGCCACCTTGTCGGCCTGGTCGGGGTGCTCCTGCATGAGCAGTGATATGGCTTCGGTCAGATAGTCTATGCCCTTGTTGGGGTCGGTCACCTTAAAGGCGGTAAACAGCAGCAAACGCTTGTCGGCGGGCAATCCGAGTGCCTCGCGCACCTCGTTGCGGGTGGGCATGCCCTCTGTGCCGGCTGGTGCATAGTAGCGTGTGTCGATGGGATTGGGTATGCAGCCCACGCGCTGTCCCTTGAGCAGTGGCGCTTGTGCGGCCAAGCCGGCCAACCACTGGCTGCACCCTATTGCGGTAAAGTGGCCCTTGGCGTAAGTGGCAGCCTTGCGGCGGTAGGTGCTGGCCGACAGGTCGCCCGCCGAGGGACGGCACAACTGCGGACATTTGCCGCAACCGCTGAGCCAGCGCTGGCAGTCGGCCGCATTGTGACACACACCGGTAAAGGTCCACATGTCGTGCATGGTGATGACCACGCGCTTGCCACTGCGCAATATCTTCTGCATATTGCGCAGTGAGAGCATGGCCTGGTTTGTCCAATGCAGATGTATGACATCGGCCTCGGCAAATGCCTTGAGCCGTGTAATGTCGTTGCCAAAGCGTGCCGTGTCTACTGCAAACAGCCCTTGGCGGCTAAAGCCGTTCTTTACGAATATCTCTAACCTTTCGAGCACGAACTTGAGTTTGCGCCACAGGGTGCGTTTAAGGCTTACCACCTCTGTGCGCTCTGCTGGCAGTGTGCGGTTCATGCACAACAAGGTGGCATCTACGCCGTTCTGGCGCAATGCTTTGAGCAGCCGCATGGAGGCTATGGCAGCCCCGCCTGCGTGGTCTGAGGTGTTGATAAGCAGTACTTTCAAGGGAGTAGAGGTTAGGGGGTTAGGAGGTTAGGGGGGTATGAGGGGATAAGGTTATGAGGTTATAAAGTAACCTTTGTGTGTTAGGCAAGGAGTTTGGAAGTTAGAGGGTTATTGGATTAGAGGATTATTGGGTTAGAGGGTTATTGGGTTAGAGGGTTAAAAGATTACCCTTGCTTGCCTAACTCACAAAGGTTACTTTATAACCTTATAACCTCATAACCTTATAACCTCAAAACCCCATAACCTTATACCCCCCATAACCTCCCTCTCTCACCGTCCCAGCGTGTCCTTTGCAATGACAGCTGTGGCCCCGGCGTTTTGTTTGATATAATTGTCTGCTGCTTGGCCAGCGCGTGAGAGTTCGTCCTTGTCCGAAAGGAAACGGTCCATGATGGCCGCAAAGTCAGCCGCAGAATGTATTTCGCGGCAACCACCATTGGCCAGCAAAGCCTGCGCCTCGCGGAATTTCTTGTTGTTAGGGCCTATTATTACCGGCACACCATACACCGCTGCCTCAGGCACATTGTGTATGCCCACGCCAAAACCACCGCCCACATAGGCCACGGTGGCATAACGGTAGATGCTCGACAACAAGCCATAGCAGTCTATTATCAGGCAGTCGGCCTCGGCCACACTCTTAGGCGTGGCTGTAGAGTAGCGTACATACGGCCGCTGCAGTTTGCTCTCAATCTGTCGCAAGTGGTCCTCGCTCACCACGTGGGGAGCCAGCACCAGGCGCAGATTGGGGTGGGTGTTGAAATAACTAATAATGATATCCTCGTCGGGCTGCCACGAACTGCCGGCCACGAGCACCCGCCAACAACCGGCAAAGCGCTCGACAAGGGGCAGCGGCTTGGCCGCATTGCGTATGTCTATTACGCGGTCAAAACGGGTGTCGCCCACCACCGTCACTTGGTTTACGCCTATGCCGGCAAGCAGTTGTTTCGAAGCCTCGTCCTGCACGTAAAGGTGCGTCATGCGATGCAGCACACGTGCATAGTTGCGGCCATACCAACGAAAGAATATCTGGCCGGGCCTGAAGATGCTCGACACCGAATAAACCGGCACATGGTTGCGGTGCAATATGTCGATGTAGTTGCGCCAGAACTCATATTTTATAAAGTATACAGCCTCGGGACGCGCCATTTTTACAAACTTTATGGCGTTGAACGGGGTGTCGAAGGGCAAGTAACATATCACATCGGCCCCATCATAGTTCTTGCGCACCTCATAGCCCGAGGGCGAGAAAAAGGTGAGCAATATTTTGCGTTCGGGGTGCTCGCGCCGCAAGCGCTCCATGAGCGGGCGGCCCTGTTCAAACTCGCCCAGCGAGGCGGCATGAAACCACACATAGCGGCTGGTGCCTATCTGGCGGCGCAATATGCGCCAAGTGTCGCGGTGCCCGCGCATCATGGTACGCACCTTTTTGTTAAAGAGTGCGGCTATGTTGCAGCCGAGCATCATCAAGTATATTGCGAGTGAATACATCTTGTAGTAAAAAGAGTTTTGCTGTCCGTTGACACCACCAGGCGTCAACGGACCGACAAAAGATAGTTAACTGGAGCCTACAAGCAGACAAGCCTCACGCGCCCACCTGCTTCAACCAACCTGCTTAGTGCAGCGCCTCAATGGCAGCCTTCATGCGGCGCAGGGTCTCCTCCTTGCCAAGGAAAGCGGCAAGCTCATACATGTCGGGGCCCTTACCAGTGCCCACAAGGCACACGCGCCAGGGGTTCCAAGGCTTTTTGCCTGTTTCGGCAGCCCAGGCATCTACCACAGCCTTCTGGCTTTCGATGCTGAAGTCGTCAAGGCCCTCAAGCAGATGGTAAAGCGCATCCATGTCGGCAGCAGCGCCTTCCTTCCAGTTCTTGCGGGTAAACTTGTCGTCGGCCGAATAGGTGGGGGCTATAAAGAAGAAGTCGCAAAGGGGCCAAAGTTCCTTGATAAAGTTAATCTTCTTCATCTTCATCATGCCCACCACAGCCTGTACACGTTCAATGGGGGCGTCGATGCCATTGGCCTTGAGTATCTGGTCAAAGGCAGGGGCGAGCACCGCGTCGTCGGTTTTGAGTATGTACTCGCGGTTGAACCACTGTCCCTTGATATAGTCGAACTTGGCACCGCTCTTCGAGCATTTTGACAGGTCGAACTGGTCGATGAGTTCCTGCATGGAGAGTATTTCCTGGTCGGTGCCGGGGTTCCAGCCCAACAGGGCGAGGAAATTGATTACAGCCTCGGGCAGATAGCCGCTTTCGCGGTAACCCGACGACACATCACCCGTTTTGGGGTCGTGCCACTCGAGCGGAAACACCGGGAAACCCAGGCGGTCGCCGTCACGCTTGCTGAGCTTGCCCTTGCCGTCGGGCTTGAGCAACAGGGGCAGGTGGGCAAACTGGGGCATGGTGTCCTCCCAACCAAAGGCACGGTAGAGCAACACGTGCAGCGGAGCCGAGGGCAACCACTCCTCGCCACGTATCACGTGCGAAATTTCCATCAAGTGGTCGTCCACAATGTTGGCCAAGTGGTAGGTGGGCAGGTCGTCGGCACTCTTGTAGAGCACCTTGTCGTCGAGAATGTCGCTCATTATGCGCACATCGCCACGAATGATGTCCTTTACGTGCACCTCCTCGCCGGGCTCTACCTTGAAGCGTACCACATACTGCTCGCCGGCGTCAATCAGGCGCTGTGTTTCCTCGGCGCCGAGCACCAGCGAGTTGCGCATCTGCATGCGGGTGTGGGCATCGTACTGAAAGTTCTGCACAGCCTCGCGCTTGGCGGTCAGTTCCTCGGGGGTGTCAAAGGCTATGTAGGCCTTGCCGGCATCGAGCAGTTGCTTTACATACTTGCGGTAAATGTCGCGACGCTCGCTCTGGCGGTAGGGGCCATGGTCGCCACCAAAGCTCACACCTTCGTCAAACTTGATGCCGAGCCACTTGAACGACTCTATAATATAGTCCTCGGCTCCCGGCACAAAGCGGTTGGAGTCGGTGTCCTCAATGCGGAACACCATGTCGCCGCCGTGCTGGCGCGCAAACAAATAGTTGTAAAGGGCTGTGCGCACACCGCCAATATGAAGTGGACCCGTGGGGCTTGGTGCAAAACGCACACGTACTTTTCTTTCAGACATAGTTGTGATGATAATTGCGCGTTGGCAGAATTGGCTGGTCGAACTGACGGACATGCACGGGCTTTGTCGGCCCATCAGGCCGAGGCGTGACTGGCCTTTACCGGCTCGTCAACCCGTCAACCTGTTAACCCGTCAACCCTTAACCAATTATGCCAACGGGTTGATAGTTTCGTTATTATGCCACAAAAGTACTGCTTTTTTCGCAAAAGGCCAAGTTGTGGCACAGACGCCATAACACCAAGTTTGGCCATCAAAGGATAAAGTTGTACTTTTGCAGACTGTAACCAACGCATAATCAACCAATTCACACATAATGAAGAAGTTTTTCACTCTCACTCTTCTGCTCCTGCTCACCGCCGTGACGGCCGTGCAGGCTCAGGTGAACTTCAGCGTCAAGTACAAGCGCGTGAATCCCACCACCATCGACATCATTTTTACTGGTACCGCACAGCCGGGCTGGCACATCTACTCTACCAACATTGGCGAGGGTGGACCTACCAGGGCCGAGTTCGGCGTGGACAAAATTAAGGGTGCCAAGCTCAAGGGCAGCCTTAAGGCCGGACCGGGAGCCAAAACCATGCAGGACCCCATATTCGAGATGCCTGTAACCTTCTTCGAGGGGCACGCCACCTTTACACAACGCGTGGAGCTGCTCGACAAGGACTATGAGCTGAAAGGCTACCTTAAATATGGTGCCTGCAACGACGAGAACTGTCTGCCGCCCACCAGCGTCAACGCCAAGGTGGCTGGCACCGACGGCCCCGCCCCCACTGCCGAGAGCAAGGCCGAGGAGGCTGCCGCTGCTGCCGCACAAGGCAACGCACTGACTACTGTCACCGACAGCACGGCTGCCACTGCCACCGACAGTGCTGCCGCCATGGCACAGGTGCAGCCGCTCGACAGCGCACAGACTCAGGCTCTGTGGACTCCGGTAATAAAGGAACTCAAAAACTTTGGTTCGGACACGGGCGACATGACGGGCAAGGCATGGTACTACATATTCTTCCTGGGCTTTGTAGGCGGCCTCGTGGCCTTGTTCACCCCTTGCGTATGGCCCATCATACCTATGACAGTGAGCTTCTTCCTTAAGCGCTCGGGCGACCGCCGCAAGGGTGTGCGCGATGCCATTACCTACGGCGTCAGCATTGTGGTGATATACGTGGCCCTGGGCCTTATCATCACCACCATATTCGGTGCCAATGCGCTCAACGACCTCTCCACCAACGCGGTGTTCAACATTCTGTTCTTCCTCATGCTGGTTGTGTTCGCGGCCAGTTTCTTTGGTGGATTTGAGATTACGCTGCCCAGCAAGTGGGGCGATGCTGTCGACAACAAGGCCGAAAAGACTACCGGTCTGCTCAGCATCTTCCTCATGGCCTTTACACTGTCGCTGGTGAGTTTCTCATGCACAGGTCCCATCATAGGCTTCTTGTTGGTCGAGGTGAGCACATCAGGCGGTTCGGCCCTGGCTCCCACCATCGGCATGTTGGGTTTTGCCGTGGCGCTGGCTCTGCCGTTCACACTGTTTGCCCTGTTCCCCACATGGCTTAAGAGCGCGCCCAAGAGCGGCGGCTGGCTCAACAACGTGAAGGTGGTGCTTGGTTTCCTCGAACTGGCTTTTGCCCTGAAGTTCTTCTCGGTGGCCGACTTGGCTTACGGCTGGCACTTGCTCGACCGCGAAACTTTCCTCGCACTGTGGATTGTGATATTTGCCCTGTTAGGCATCTACCTGCTGGGCGCCATCAAGTTCCCGCACGACGATGAGGACGAGCGCCACACTTCGGTTCCGCGCTTCTTCCTGGCGCTCATATCACTGGCCTTTGCCGTGTACATGGTGCCGGGTTTGTGGGGCGCACCTGTCAAGGCCGTGAGTGCCTTTGCACCGCCTATGTCTACTCAGGACTTTAACCTCGACCCTGTAAAGATTGAGGCTAAATTTACCGACTACGAGGCGGGTATGGCCTACGCACGCCAAACGGGCAAACCGGTGATGCTCGACTTTACAGGCCACGGTTGTGTGAACTGCCGCAAAATGGAGTTGGCAGTATGGCACGATGCCAAGGTGCGCGACTTGCTCACCAAGGATTATGTGCTTATTTCGCTTTATGTGGACGAGAAGGCTCCGCTGCCCGAACCCATCGAGGTGCAGGAGAACGGACAGGCTACCACGCTTCGCACCGTGGGCGACAAGTGGAGCTACTTGCAGCGCAGCAAGTTCGGTGCCAACGCGCAGCCCTTCTACGTGTTGCTCGACAACAATGGCCGTCCGCTCAACAGCTCTTACTCGTACGACGAGAACATTGACAAGTTTGTGACGTTCCTTAAAAAGGGTCTTGACAATTATAACAAGCAATAAGCACTGGCAATTTGCTAATGCAGCAATTTGCTAATGCGTTAATGGGCTGACGCCGTAGTGTTACAAATAGTAACGCTACGGCGTCAGCTCATTTATATATCTGCATATTTGCACATTAACAAGCATGGCGCAAGCACGACGCAAGCACCAAACGCAAGCACTAAACGCAAGCACCAAACGCGAGCACTAAACGCAAGCACTAATGGGGGCGACGCGTCCCGCGTCGGGCTATTTTTCAGCACCCTCGTCCCTCGCGCCCCCATTAGAGGTAGCGTTCTGCGAGCAAGGCGTCAGCCCTTATGTATCTTACAGGCAGGGCGACCAGCCCTGCCTCAACTTATGTGAAAAACTACGGCGTCAGCCTTATGTTACTTATGTAGCTTATGTTCTTATGTATACCGCGGTAAGCGGCACAAGGGCGGACAGCCCTTGAAAACATCATTACTCCCAACGTCGTTTACCCCTTCAGCCAGACGGTGCATTGGCGAAATCAAAAGCCGCATATTTTCCCGACGCGAGACGCGTCGCCCCCATTAGAGGTAGCGTTTGCGAGCATGGCAAGCACATCAGCACATTACCACATTAACGCGAAGCACAAAGCCCAAAAATCCCCGCTACGCCACGAGAGGGGGCATAACGGGGATTGGAGTATATATTCGGCCAAGTCGCGAAAAAGGCAAATTCAGAAAACGCGACGCAACCTATATATGCACTTTAATTAGTCGGCCAACTTAGCCTTGATGAACTCACGGTTCAAACGGGCAATGTTAGCGATAGACTCGTTCTTGGGGCATACAGCCTCGCAAGCGCGGGTGTTGGTACAGTTACCAAAACCAAGTTCGTCCATCTTGGCCACCATAGCCTTGGCACGCTTGGCTGCCTCGGGACGGCCCTGGGGCAGAAGTGCAAACTGGCTAACCTTAGAGCTTACGAAGAGCATGGCAGAGCCATTCTTACAAGCTGCTACACAAGCACCGCAACCGATGCAAGTGGCGCAGTCCATAGCCTCGTCGGCGTCCTGCTTAGGAATGAGAATGGCATTGGCATCCTGAGGTGCACCAGTGCGCACGCTGATGTAACCACCGGCAGCCTGAATCTTGTCAAAGGCCGAACGGTCAACCATGCAGTCCTTTATTACAGGGAAAGCTGCCGAACGCCAAGGCTCAACGGTGATAACGTCACCATCGTTGAAACGACGCATGTAAAGCTGGCAAGTGGTGGCACCGGCCTCAGTCTTACCGTGGGGTGTACCATTGATGTAGAGCGAGCACATACCGCAGATACCCTCGCGGCAGTCGTGGTCGAATACGAAAGGCTCCTTACCCTCCTCAACGAGCTCTTCGTTGAGAATGTCGAGCATTTCAAGGAATGATGTGTCATCGGGGATGTCGTGCATCTCGCGCGTGTCAAAGTGACCCGCATCCTTGGGGCCATTCTGCTTCCAATACTTGATTGTGAATGATATGTTCTTAGCCATGGCTTATTAATTCTTGTAGTTACGGGTTTTTACTTCGATTGCTTCGTACTTCAAGGGCTCTTCGTACTTAACGGGATCCTTGTCCTCACCCTGGTATTCCCAGCATGATACGTAGAAGCAGTTCTTGTCGTCACGCTTGGCTTCGCCCTCTTCAGTCTGATGCTCTACGCGGAAGTGACCGCCGCAGCTCTCCTCGCGGTGGAGTGCGTCGATGGCGATGAGCTGACCCATGGTGATGAAGTCGTTCAAGCGGATAGCCTTGTCGAGCTCAACGTTAACACCCTCGATGTGAGGAACGAAGAGGTTGGTCTCGAACTCCTTGCGGATTTCCTTCAACTTGGCAAGAGCTGTTACGAGGCCCTCCTTTGAACGGGCCATACCAACATACTCCCACATGATGTGGCCAAGCTCCTTGTGAATGCTGTCAACCGACTTCTTACCATTGATGTTGAGCAAGTGGTTGATGTGATCCTGCACAGCCTTTTCGGTAGCCACAAATTCGGGCAGGTCGGTGCTGAAGCGGGGCACAGTGATTTGGTCGCTGAGGTAGTTCTGAATGGTGTAAGGCAACACAAAGTAACCATCGGCCAAACCCTGCATAAGGGCAGAAGCACCCAAGCGGTTGGCACCGTGGTCAGAGAAGTTACACTCACCAATGGCGAACAAACCAGGAATGTTGGTAGAGAGCTCGTAGTCAACCCAAAGACCACCCATTGTGTAGTGAATAGCGGGGTAAATCATCATCGGGTTGGTATATTCAATACCGTCGTCGCCCTTGCGCACTACCTGGCCGGGCTTAACGTCGGTGATTTCTTCGTACATGTCGAAGAGGTTGCCATAACGCTGGAGCACTACATCGATGCCCAGACGGCCGATAGCCTCAGTAAAGTCGAGGTATACGGCAAGGCCAGTGTTGTTCACACCAAAGCCGGCGTCGCAACGCTCCTTGGCAGCACGCGAAGCTACGTCGCGGGGAACGAGGTTACCGAAAGCGGGGTAACGGCGCTCGAGATAGTAGTCGCGGTCGGCCTCGTTGATGTCCGTAGGCTTGATTTCGCCCTTCTGCAACTTGATGGCATCTTCCTTCTTCTTGGGCACCCAGATACGGCCATCGTTACGCAGTGACTCAGACATAAGGGTGAGCTTTGACTGCTTGTCGCCGTGAACGGGGATACAAGTGGGGTGAATCTGCACGTAAGCAGGGTTGGCAAAGTAAGCACCCTTGCGGTAAGCTGCAATGGCAGCCGAGCAGTTACAACCCATGGCGTTGGTTGAAAGGAAGTAAGTGTTGCCATAACCACCAGTGGCCAATACTACTGCGTGGGCGGCAAAGCGCTCGAGCTTGCCGTTGATGAGGTTACGGGCAATGATACCGCGTGCACGGCCGTCGATAATCACAACGTCCTGCATTTCGTAGCGGCAGTAAAGCTTTACAGTGCCGGCGTGTACCTGAGCCATGAGGGCTGAGTAGGCACCGAGCAAGAGCTGCTGGCCAGTCTGACCCTTGGCATAGAAAGTACGGCTTACCTGCACACCACCGAATGAACGGTTGGCAAGCAAACCACCATATTCGCGTGCGAAAGGTACACCCTGTGCCACGCACTGGTCGATGATGTTGGCGCTCACCTCAGCCAAACGGTATACGTTGGCCTCGCGGGCACGGTAGTCACCACCCTTTACAGTATCATAGAAGAGGCGGTAAACAGAGTCACCATCGTTCTGATAGTTCTTGGCAGCATTGATACCACCCTGTGCGGCGATAGAGTGCGCACGACGGGGAGAGTCCTGAATGCAGAAGTTGAGCACCTTGAAGCCCATCTCGCCAAGTGAGGCTGCTGCCGAAGCACCGGCCAGACCTGTACCTACTACAATGATGTCGAGCTTACGCTTGTTGGCGGGGTTCACCAATTTCTGGTGAGCCTTATAGTTGGTCCATTTTTCAGCAACAGGACCTTGAGGTATTTTAGAATCTATATTAGCCATGATAGGATATTCTATTTTATAAAGTTAAAAGTTTAGGAGTTGAAAGAGTTAAGCAAGCAGCAATAGTCATATCTATTCTTTTCGCTTCTTACCTTCCCGCTCTTCCACTTTAAAAGAATACATTATGCTGCGCAGCAAGCACCACCGCAGAAGGCGAACTTGAGAGCTACTGCAAGGAAGATGAGCATGAGCACAGTAACGTAGATGTTACCGATGCAACGCCAGCGGTTGAACCAAATCTTGCCATTCCAACCGAGTGTCTGCATAGCGCTCCAGAAACCGTGTGTCATGTGGAACCAGATGGCTACAAACCAGATGATGTAGAGCACGGTGAACACAGGATTGCTGAAGGTGTAGGCTATCATGCCATAACCATCGGCAGCATCTTCTACGCCGTTAACATAAGGCATACCAGCGTTGAAGAGTTCGGCAAACATCATGTTGTACCAGAAGTTGAAGAGGTGGAGCAGCATACCAAGCACCACGATGATGCCGAGCACGAGCATGTTCTGCGATGCCCACTCTACCTTTTCGGGCTTTGAGGTAACGGCATAGCGGTTGTTACCACGGGCCTTGCGGTTCTGCAGGGTAAGAATGATGGCATAAATAAAGTGGAGGGCTACGAGCACTGCAAGGCCGGCGGTAGCCACTACGGCATACCAGTTGGCACCCAACATCTCGCATACCCAGTTGTAACCTTCTTTCGAGAAGAGGGCTACCAAGTTCATGCAACCATGAAATGTGAGGAACAGAATAAGCGCAATGCCAGTTACTGACATGATTACCTTCCGTCCGATGGATGAGTTAGTTAACCACATAAAATGATTTGAATTAAGTTGATATTTAGATTATTAAATTTATCCTGCGCCACACGGGGTGCGGGGCATGCCCCTTTTCCCTTGTTTTGCTGCATATCCTCATAAATGGGGAGGACACACCTTTATGCGTGCAAAATTAAAGGTTTTTATTTGTGTTTACAAGTTTTGCGGGTACAAAAAACGGGCTGTCCGTCCGTTTGGGGGGGCTCCTGACTTCGTCTGTGCGCCACCCAAATCAATTATAGCGGGCTGATAGGGTTAAAAACATCTTATCCGGCATTTGAAATGATGAATATTGTTCTGTGCCTTTAAGGGTTGTTCGCCCTTGTACCGCTTACCGCGGAATACATAAGTACATAAGCGACATAAGTAACATAAGGCTGGCGCCGTGTTATTCACATAAGCTGAGACTGATGCTACGCTATTGAGTGCACAAAGTGCAGATGTGCTGCCATAAATATTTGTTTGGCTATTTTGCCTGCACCTTGCACTTTTTGATGTTTCTGAACTGATATTCAGGGCTTTCGGGTGTGCAGGTAGCAGTTACTTTTGCATACACACCTGTCTGCACAAATGTTTGCTTGATTGCACAAGTGCTTGCATGCACACCAAAGTGATGTAGTATTTATGGTTGTGCCAGGGCGGCGTGGGTACATAGGGCGGTAGAATTTTCCGTTGGTCCGAAAGTTTTTTCTACCTCCCTATGCTGTAATTCATGGCAGTGCCCGGAGATATTCATGAGTGTTAGTGCAGACAAATGTTGATACTATGCAGTCAGTGCAGGCAAGTGCAAGCACAGTGCAGGCACAGTATAAGATAAGTGTAAGATAAGTGCAAGCAAGTGTAAGATAAGTGCAAGTAAGTGCAAGTAAGTGCAGGCAAGTGTAGGCATTGTGCAGGTGTACCTACACTGCATAACTATCTGATTATCAACTTATAAAGAAGCAAAAGTGCAAGGTGCAGGCACTTTTGCATAAATAAGACTATGGGTGGTAATACACAAACGTGCGAACGTACTCAAGCACCCAACGCTATCACCAAACGCAAGCTCTAATGGGGGCGACGCGTCTCGCGTCGGGGAAAAATGCAGCTATTATTTAGTAGAGTTCGTAACGAATAAGGGCTGACACCTCGCGGGAGAAGTGCCAGCCCTTACTTGCTGTTGTTTGGGTGCGTGCACGTTACTTAATAACGCGCTTGCCAGTGTTGGTAATGAACACGCCCTTTACGGGGTTTGCCACACGGCGGCCCATCAAGTCGTAATAAATGGTAGCCTTGCCCGGCTTGACAGCGGGAGTGGCTATAATGCCGGTAGCAGTGCCCTGCAATGCACGGAGGTAGGCGTCATAGGCCTCCTCGAGCGCGGCAATGTCATTGTCGGTAGCCTGTTGCTTTGCGGCCTCGGCTGCAGCAATGGCATCCTTCATGGTGGCGTAGGCGTCGGGGTGCAACACATTGGGGCTGTTGGCATCGAGGCTGTCGGGCTTGCTCAGCATGAACTCTGCCAAGTGCCAATAGCCGCGGTTGTTGCTCGTGGCTGTGACATTGAAACGCAGATACTTGTAGCTTGCTCCCTCGGGAATGGTGAACTGCATGGTTGACTGTTGACCGGCAGCGGCATTGGGCACTGTGACTTTTGCTATATACACAGAGTCGTTCTTTGCCTCGCTGTTGAAGCCCGAGATGGTAAACTCTTTCACAAAATCGGCATTGGCACCTTTACGCTGTGTTACGTTAACCACTATGGCGTTGGCAAACTTGCCCTCGGCGGGTGCTGTCACATCAAACCAGTGCACGCCATTTTTCAGGTTGCCCTTGCTGTAGTCGGTGTGAAAATAGGTGGCAGCATTGCCGTCAATCAAATTGCTGATGGGCTGGTTGTCGCCCTTGCCTGCGGTGCCACCCGAGTAGCCGAACTTGCACTCCAACTGGCTGGCATCGGTTATGAGTTTATCGCCAAAAATGTATTTGGTGTTAGCCTCGACAGCTGGCTTGATAGAGTCGATCAAGGCGCCCATCTTTTTTATGCGGTTGGCCAAAGTCCAGTCTATTTGCTGGAGCTCGAAGGTGCGGGTTGCGTCGAAGTCGTATTTGCCACCGGTGAGCGTGGGTATGTCGATGCGCTTGTACACAATGTCGTAACCGCCATTGCCGCCACCTTCTTCGTAGATGAAGGCCAAAGCGTTATCCTTTTGCCAGCTCCAAGTGCTGTAAGCCGATGAGGTGTTGCTTACAACAAAGCGGCCGTCCCAATTCTTGGCAAAGTTGGCAGGACTGGCATAGGTTTCCTTGTCGGTGAGATCCTTGTAGAATATTGACACATAGTTGCGTCCTGAGGTGGGCAGCGACTGCAGGGCTATGAAGGTTTTCACGCCATCGGCCTTGCGCACTACGGGCACTACCTGCACCTCGCCGTTGCAGCCATTGTTGGCTATCAAGCCATTATTGGCAGAACTTGACAATGCCTTTTCGCCCCAACTGCCGCTTATGCCATCGTTGCCGCTGAAGGTGTAAATGTTGTAATAGCGGCCATTTACATCGCGGCTTGAGAGCAATACGCTGCCATCGGGCAGCTCCTCGGCCTTGGGCTCATCGGCTGTGTTGACAATGGGGGCGTGCTTGAGGCCACCAAGGAAGTCCCAGCTCTCGCCAAAGTCGTCGGAGTAAAGCACCCAGTTCTTCTTGTTACCACCATTCTCCTGTGTCGAACCTACGCAGTAAAGACGGTAATACTTGTCTTTCTTGATATAGCGGCTCTGGTGTATCTTGCCCGAACCTACAAAGAAACCGTTGACGGGGGTACCTGCCGCGGCCAATGGCTCGTAAATGTATTTCATATCGATGTATTCTGGTCCTGTCCATGTTTGGCCATTGTCGTCAGAATACCAACGTGCCCAACCAAGGTGCTTTTCGTCCTTGCTGAAGAAGCCGGGGAAACCTGAGCACGACACTATCATCATACGCGAACTTTCACGGTCGCCTACAATACATGGGTCGCCATAAGCGGCCTTGTCATGTCGCCATGTGGTCATTTGGCCATCGCCCTTAAAATTCTCGGGCATCATTACCTCGCCCCAGCTCTGGCCATTGTCCTTTGATATGCGCAGGTGCAAGTCTACTCGTCCGCTGCCTATGTCGGCCTTGCTGTAACGGTAGTCGGCCACTGCCACGAGGTCGCCATTGGCGGCGGTGCCGATGGCGGGAATGCGGTAGGGCACCGCACCGCTGTTGTCGAACACGGTGTAACCTGGCAGTTCGGTGTTGGCAGTCGAGTCGGTTTCCCACGTTACTACAAAGTTTGACACATTGATGGCATGATTGGCATCGTTCATGGCAAAGGCTACCACCGATTTGTCATAAAGGCCCGTGGCCTTGATGTGTTGCACCGCACTGCTGCTGGTGAGTTTCTTGCCGTCGGGGCCCGTCACGCCACAGGGCTTGGCAGGATCAGCTGCGGTGAAGTCGAAACTGTAGCCGGTTATTACCCAGCCACTTTGGGCGGTGAGGGTGTATTTGCTGTCTGACTGGTTGCCACGCCAGCACTGCATGATGCCGTTGGTGCTGTTAGCCACGCTGATGTTGTTTACCCCGCAATCGAGCTTGATTTGCGGCGATTTTTGTGTACTTGTCCAGGCTGAGCAAAAACCACTCGTTTTATTTAGTGTGCCTGTTGAAGTGTTGATGGCCAGTTGGCCCGAGGCAAAGGGTGGCTTTACCTTGCCATAAGTCACCTTGAGGTTGGTCAGAGCTATGGCTTTGTTTTCGCCACTGAGTTTGAAAGCTACTACGGTGTCGGCACTCAGTCCTTTTACCTCGACGTGTTGCCCTTCGGCTGTACTTTGTACGGCGGTGCCGCCAATGGGTGTTACCGTAACGGCACTGCTGCCTGAGGCTATGGCAAAGTCGAAACTGACGCCTGTTATGACGTAGCCTTTCTCTACAACCAGGGCATACTCGCTGTCAACACTACCACGATGGGCCACAATGGTTGTTGCATTGCTGCCAGCCACATCCATGTTGTTTTGAGCCTTTTGGTTGCTGGAACAGATGAGGCGGACAACTGGCACGTTTGACCAGCCTTTGGTGCTTTGCCAGGTTGAGGCGTATAATTTATTGCCATTGAACGCTGTAAAATGCCCTGTGGACATGTTGATGTTCATCTCGCCAGTATACTCGTAGTCGGCAGCAACTGCCTCGGTCTGGCCTGCGGGGGCAGGGATCGGGGCACTGCTATGGGCTGAAGCACAAAGGCCGGAGCTGCATAGTAGTGCTGTGATTAGTAGATTTCTTTTCATGTAGTTGCAGTGTTTGTTAAGTGATTATATGTTTTTCGGTTGCAAAGTTACGTAACTTGCTCTTTTTATAACACATTTGTGAATATGTTGTATAACACATGGTTACACATGGCAAGCTGCTTGCGCACTATGGTAATGTTGTCTGGTTAAACGCAAATATGCGAACAGACGCAAGCACTAAACGCAAGCACTAAACGTAAGCACTAAACGCAAGCACATAACGCAAGCACAAAACGCAAGCACACAACTCAAGCACTAATGGGGGCGACGCGTCTCGCGTCGGGAAAAGATGCAGCTATTATTTAGTAGAATTCATATTTTCCTCTTTTCTCTACCCCGACGCGAGACGCGTCGCCCCCATTAGAGTTTGAGTTGCGTGGTAGCGTTGGGCACTTGAGTACGTTCGCATATTGCGTTTTACCGGACTGCTATATATATAAAAGTTGACAGGCTGGCAAGCAAGTGTGCTTGTCAACCTGTCAACAATGTGTGTTATGCGGCAGCCCCGAATGTTATCTGCGGCCGAAGAAATAGGCGCGGCGCGGCTGTGGTGCCGGCTCGGCGGGCTTGGCATTGAGCTCGGGGTAGGCTATGCGGGTGTGGTAGATGGTTTTAAGGCTCTCGGCCAACACGCGCTTGGCATCGGCTATGTCGCGGAAGGTGATGGGGCACTCGCGGAAATAGCCTGCCTGCACCTGGCTGTCGATGATGCGGTTGACCAACTCCTTGATGCTTTCCTCAGTAAACTCTTTGAGCGAGCGCGACGAGGCTTCTACCGCATCGCACATCATGAGTATGGCTTGCTCACGCGTAAAGGGGTTGGGGCCGGGATAGGTAAAGAGCTTGGCGTCGGGTTCCTCGCCCTGGTGCTTGTTCTTCCACTGAATGTAGAAGTACTTTACTTGGGAGCGGCCGTGGTGGGTGCTTATGAAGTCGCGTATGACCTTGGGCAGGTGGTACTTGTCGGCCAGTTTGAGACCTTCGGTCACGTGGCTGATGATGATTTGTGCCGAACGCTCCTCGGTAAGCTCGTCGTGGGGGTTGACGCCTGTCTGGTTCTCGGTAAAGAAGGCGGGGTTGAGCATTTTGCCTATGTCGTGATACAGGGCGCCGGTACGCACGAGCTGGGGCTTGGCACCTATTTTGTCGGCTACCTCGGCTGCCAGATTGGCCACTTGCAACGAGTGTACAAAGGTGCCTTGTGCCACCTTGGACATGCGGCGCAACACGCTGTTGTTGGTGTTGGACAGCTCGACGAGTGTGACGCTCGAGGTGAAGCCGAACAGCTTTTCAATCATGTAAAGCAGCGGATAGGCAAAGAGCAGCAGCACACCGTTAACGGCATTGTACACGTACATTGAGCGGTCGAGGTGTGAGAACTCGATGCCCTGCGACAGGTCGTAGCCTAACATGATGGCGCTGCTCGTGACAAACACGGCAAGGGCCACACGCAACAGTTGCGAGCGCTCGGTAAGGTCGCGCAGGGCGTAGATGGCGGTCATGCCCGACATGAATTGCACAATCACGAACTCGTAGTTGGAGTGGAGGGCTAACGATGAGAGTATGACGGAGCACACCATGGTCATGAAGGCTGTGCGCGAGTCCATGAATATGCGCACAAATATAGGCACCATGGCATACGGCACCATGTAGACGTTAAGGAACTTTTGGTCGACCATGGCATAGGTGATGAGGGGGAATATGGCAATGAGCGACGACAGCAGCAGTATGCTGTGCGGCGAACGCAGATATTCGCGGCGGAACAGGCGCAGGTAGAACACGAAGGCTACTATGACGCAGAGCACAAATGTTACTTGGCCTGTCACTACCTGCCACATGCCCTTTGAGGGGTCGTTGCGGCGCACGGTTTCGCGTTCAAATGATTGCAGTATCTTGTACTGCTCGGCCGATATTATCTCGCCACGGTCGATGATGCGCTGTCCGCTCTGTACCATGCCCGATGCTGGCGACACGGCGGCAAGCAGGTCTTCGCGCACGGCAGAGGTTTTGGCACTGTCGATGCTGAGGTTGGGCGACAGATATTCGTTGATGTTGCAACGGGCTAATAGCTCGCGCGGAAAGTTTATGGTGTCGGCATACACTATATACTCGTAGGCCGAACGGGTGGAGTAGAGTTCGGTAATGGGGCGCGTCACGGCCTCGGTTCCCTCAACTACCCGCACACCGGGGGTGCGCTCCTTGGCCATTTGCGACAGGTCGGCCGATGGCACTATGCCGGCCTCGTAGACACCACGCAGCATTTTGTCGACATGGTTGAGGCAGTGGGCCGGCACATCGCCAAAACGGCCTGCGCGCCATGCTGTTTCGAAGGCGGCTATCTGGCGTTGCGCTATCTGTACGTCTTCGGTGTAGAAGGGCTGAAACTGTGAGAGCGCGCTGTCGCGTTCGGCTTTTACCTCGTCGGGGGTTTTGTACACGGGGAAGTCGAAGGTGGCTATCAGTGAGTTGTAGCGCCAGGGGCGCCCTTGCTCATACTCGTAGCCGAACTTGGTTTCGCGCGGCAAGAAGTATACCAACAACAGCACCACCACAATGACGGTGCCTGTCAGCGTGAATGCGCCTTTTAGCTTTGACTTGGCTATGTTGCTATTATTTGGCATTGTTTTATCGTTTATGTGATGGGGGGAGGTGGGGGGATAAGGTTAGGAGGTTATGACACCCTTACTCAAGTTTCGAATTTAACAAGGGCGGGCTGAAGGCCCAATGTTCTTCATAGCCCAGGGCA